>WNGN01019336.1_pt1 | contig 10690 bp, 11 predicted proteins | sample 5400561 | NCBI WGS metagenome assembly WNGN01 (sample SAMN13153379, study PRJNA577476) | soil metagenome | isolation source: 115 cm soil or saprolite under Garry oak tree replicate 2 | place: USA:California | collected 2016-06-15 | reverse complement strand
CACCTGGCCGAGCAGCAGATCACGATCGAGGTCACCGACGCGGCGAAGGACCTGCTCGCAAAAGAGGGTTACGACCGGACGTATGGCGCGCGCCCGCTGCGGCGTGTCATCACGAGCCGGATCGAGGACCAGCTTTCCGAGCACCTGCTCCGCGGCAAGATCGCGCGAGGCGATGTCGTCCAGATCGACGTCGAGGGCGAGGATGGGCTCAAGTTCACGCCGGTGAAGCACAAGCACAAGGAGCCGGCCGCGGCAGGTCCGGCGCCCGCGAAAAGCTAGAAACTCTTCCCCACTTGTGGGGAAGTACGGCCCGAAGGGCCCCTCCGGCCCTTACCTTCCCCGCTTGCCGGGGAAGGTGGACCTGTCGCGCAGCGACCGGGCCGGATGGGGCGCCACCTCCCCATAAGTGGGGAGGAGTTAGATCAATCTACTTCCGGAGCCAGTCGGCCAGGCGCTGGGACAGCCGGGCCGGCGTGGTCTGGCTCTTGATCATGTGGTCGAGCGCACCGAGCTTGGCGCCACGCTCGACCAGTTCCTTCTCATTCCAGTTCGAAAGGATGACGACCGGGATATGCTCCGTCGTCGGGTCCGCCCGCAGCGCTTCGAGGACGCTGAGTCCATCGAGTTTGGGAAGCCTTATGTCCAGAAAGATGATGTCAGGGTGCAAAGTCCTTGCTTTTTCCAGAGCGATCAGACCATCGCCAGCGATGTCGACTGAGTACCCGTCCAGCTCGAGCTTGAGGCGGTACATCTGAGCCACCAGCGCATCGTCCTCGACGAAGAGGACTGTTACGTCATCTGGGTCCGGGGTCGCATGTTGACTCAATTCCCATGCCTTCTCTTCGTGCAACGCTTAGCCGGTAGCTTTGCGACCGGACTTTGAATTAGAAAAGTGAGCGTGTTGGTTCCGCTCCGCCTGCGCCCGCTGGAAATCGGCGACCTTCTGGACGAGACGTTTCGCATGTACCGCCGGCACTTCTGGCTCTTCGCGGGCATCTCCGCCCTGCTTGCCATCCCTTCAGCCGCGTCGTCGGGCTTCAACATCTTTGCTGTCTTCGGCTCGCTCTTTCAGCCTGCTTCGCAGCTCGACAGCACGACATACATCGAGTCGCAGCTCGCGCAGATCGTTGCTCTTCTGATCAATCTTGCCCTTCTGCCGTTTGGGTTCGGGGCTGTCACATACGCGGCATGCGAGTCTGCGCTCGGCAGGCAGGTGACGCCAGGTGGAGTCTTTATGGCCGTCCTGCGCCGCTACTTTCCGCTCCTTGGTTTCTTCCTCTTGATCGTCGTCATGGCGATTGTTTTCTGCCTCATCCCGCTATGGGCCTGGATCTGGGTCAACTGGATCGCCGTCGTGCCGATGATGTTCGTAGAGAACATTGGGCTGGGCGCGGCGATGAGCCGAAGCTGGCGGCTGGTCGCGGGCAGGTGGTGGCGCACCTTCCTGATCGTGTTCCTGCTCGGCGTTCTCACGTACGTGGTCAGGACCGCGTTGGTCGCGTTCGCTGTCGTGCCGGTGGCCGCACTCTCGCTCTTTTTCTCCTCGTACATCCTGTTGGCGATCGCCGGCGCGATCAACGTCATCGTCGACGCCGTGGTCAACCCCGTCCTGCAGATCGCGGTGGTGCTGATCTACTTCGATCTGCGAGTCCGTCGCGAGGCGCTCGACCTTTTCCAAATGGCGCACCGCCTGGCTGTGCGGCCCGCCACGCCTTGAACCGAGCACGGTTGGCGCGTTGCATCGCCTCGCTCGCGCTGGCGGCGGCGCTTACGAGCGCGACTGTGCTGACTGCGGCCGCCGACCCGGCGCTTCCACCCCGGTACGCCGAGGCGGTTCAACGGGCATACGACCTCATCCAGAACGCGTCGCCGCAAGATGCGTCGCCGGCGACGGCCGCAGTCCAGGTGCTGACGGAGAGCACGGGCAACACGCAGCCGGAGATCCTCAGCGACCTCAAAGCGCGACCGCCGCTTTACGACGACGCGAGGGCGCGACTGAGCTCACTCCTGGCGGCCTTGCTCCAGCCCATGACGACGTCCGATCCGTCCCTCGCCGCCCAGCGATTGCACGAAGTGATGTCGATGAGCAGGTACGACGCGCTCCACCGGCCGCCATCGCTCATCGACCGTTTCACGCAATGGGTCCAGGACCGGATCACCGCACTGCTGCGGCTGCTGTTCGGCAACCGAGCCGGACCCCAGGCGCCGCTCTGGTGGTACTACGCAGTGGGTATGGCGGTGGTCGCGGCCCTCGTGTTCCTTGTGGTCCGGGCTTCGCGAGGCCGCTTCGCACAGGCGCCTAGCTTGCCCGCCGGGGGCCCGCGTCCGCCGGCTGACTTCTTCGCCGAGGCCGATCGCCTCGCGGCGGCCGGTGATCGCGTCGGCGCGATTCGCGCTCTCTGCGCTGGGGTCGCAGCCACGCTCGCGGGCGAGCGCACGTGGGAGGGAAGCCCGCTCACAGTGCGTGAGATCTTCATGCGCGCCCCAGACTTCTCCAGCCTGCGCGCCTTGCTGGTGCCATTCGAGGCGGCCGTGTACGGAGGGCGCGATGTGGACGCCGCGACATATGCAACAGCTGCCCGAGTGGCGGCCGCGTTCCGTCAGCCGGCGCAGGAGGCCGCGTGAGGCCGGCTCGAGGCTGGATCGTCGCGGCCGTGCTCGCGATCCTGCTCGCGGCCGCGATCTATTTCTTGCAACCGCATGCAGACTCGCCCGAGCACAGCTCCAGCAGCGATGCCGCCAACGGCGCATCGGCGGTGCTTCTTTTTGCGGAGGCGATGGGGCACCAGACCTCTCAGGTGACCGGGTCGTTTGACACGCCCTCTCCTTTCAGTGTGATGTTCGTCTTCACGCCGACGAGTCCCTATACCGCTGACGAGGCCGACCGGCTGCGGCAGTGGGTGCGGGACAGCGGCGGACTTCTCATCTACGCCTCGGAGCAGGGCGACCCTGAGCTCGACCGCTCGCTTGGGGTCAGCAGATTCGACGGCTTCGCCGGGGGTGGGCGATACGCGGCGACGGCGCCGACGCTTGCCGGCGTGACGGCTGTGGCCGGCGGCGATGCGATCGTGCCGCTGGATCCGTCGGCCACCCAGGTACCGCTCCTGCGCACGCCCGACGGTTTTGTCGCGGGGTACGTGCAGCAGCTCGGGATTGGTCACGTCGTCGTCCTGGCCGACCCGCTCGTCCTGTGCAACGGCTACCTCGAGAAAGCCGACAACGGGGTTTTGCTTGCAGATCTCATCAGCGCGTCGGGCGCGGGCGCGGCAGTAACGTTCGACGAGTACCACCACGGACTGACGGCGAGCGATTTCGCGCCGCAGTCGTGGATCACGACCCCCTGGGGCGCTGCGTTGCTGTGGCTGCTGGTCGCGGTCTTCTTCGGCCTGGTGCTCCGCGGCCGGAGGTTTGGCCCTCTCGTCGGCCGACCGGCGGAGGTCGCGCGTTCGGACGCGGAGTGGTCGGTCGCGGTCGGCCAGCTCCTGCGTCGGTCGAGCGCGCGGGCGGTGACGCTGGGCTTGCTCGCCACAGCGACGGAGCGGGCCGTCGCCTCGCGGACCGGACTTCCGCTGCAGCCGCGCGAGCGCTTCTGGAATGCTCTGTGGGTGCGCGCGCCCGAGGTGGCCGGCGAGCTGGCCGAGGTGGAGAACTCCCTGTTCGCCGCGTCCGCGAGCGAAGGACGGCTTTTGCAGGCGGCGCGCCGGCTCCATGACATCGCGCACCCAGTGACGGGAAAGCCTCGTTGACCGGTACTGCTTCCACCACCGCAACCGACTTCTTCGCGCGTTTCCGCGAGCAACTCGCGAAGGCGATCGTGGGCCAGGACGACGCGATCCGGCTGTGCGCCATCGCGCTCATCGCGCAGGGCCACGTGCTCCTCGAGGGTGTGCCCGGCACGGGCAAGACCTTGCTGGCCAAGGCGATCGCGCGGGCCCTGACCCTCGAGTACGGCCGCGTCCAGTTCACGCCTGACCTGATGCCCGCGGACATCCTCGGCACCTCGGTCTTCGACCTGGCCACGAGGACGTTTGGGCTGCGACGCGGGCCGGAGATCAATCGCGCGCCCGCGAAAGTCCAGTCCGCCCTGCTGGAGGCGATGGAGGAACGCGGCGTCACCCTCGAGGGCCAGCAACTTCCTCTTCCGCCGCCGTTCTTTGTGATGGCGACGCAGAACCCGATCGAGTACGAGGGCACATACCCGTTGCCCGAAGCGCAGCAGGACCGATTCCTGTTCAAGGTCCGCCTCGACTACCCGTCGCCTGCCGACGAGATGGAAGTGCTGCGGCGCTGGGAGTCAGGCATCGAGCTGCGGGACCCGGTCAAGGCTGGCGTGGAGCCTGTCCTCAGCGCCGCCGACATCGAGGCGTGCCGGGCGCACGTTTCACGGGTCGTGCTTGACGAGAAGATCCGCCGCTACGTGGTCGACCTGGCGTCGGCCACCCGGGCCGCGCCTGAGATCGCATTGGGTGCCAGCACGCGAGCTGAGGTTTTGCTGATGCTCGGCGCGCGCGCCTACGCTGCATTCGACGGCCACGAGTTCGTCACGCCCGACCACGTCAAGGCGTTGCTGGCGCCGGCGTTTCGCCATCGCCTCATCCTTCGCCCGGAAGCGGAGGTCGCTGGTCAGACGCCGGACAGCGTGCTGGACGCGGTCGCGAGCCGCGTCGTGCCGCCGCGCTGAGCCTGGTCCGCGGCCTGGCGCCGCAGCCAAAGCTCATCTGGGCGGTGGCCATCGGAGCGGCACTCATCGCCCTCGCGGTCGCCTCGCCGCTGCTCGGCTTCGTGGCGGTCGTATACCACCTGGGCCTCGTGATCGTCGCCGCGCGCGACCTTGCGCTGCTGCCCGGCCGAGGCGGATACGTCTTGCGGCGCACGGTGCCCGAACCGTTTTCGCTGGGCGAGCCCGAAGAGGTGACCGTCGTGGTGCAAAACCCTGCAGCGGCCGGCCTTCTCGGCAAGGTTGCCGACCACGCTCCAGACGCGCTGCGGGCCACGCCACGCGAGGTGGTTGGCCGCTTCGACGCCGGAGGCGTGCTCAGGATCGCCTACCGCACGTATTCACCAAAGCGAGGTGCCTACGTGTTCGGTCCAATCGATCTGCAGGTATGGCGTGACGAAGGATGGTGGCGCCGGCAGGTCAGGCTGGCGCAGCCTGAGGAGGTCGCGGTGTTCCCGAACGTCGTCGCCATCAAGCGCATCCAGCTCTCGCTGAGACGAGGGCTGCGAGCCATGGTGGGGATGCGCCGCGCCCGGCCGCCGGGTGCGTCGACTGCTTTCGCGGGCTTGCGCGACTACGTCCGGGGCGACGACATCCGCCGCGTAAGCTGGACCGCCACCGCCAGACGGGACCGCCCGGTCATGGTCGAGGTCGAGGCCGAACGGGGACAGCAGGTGATCATCGCGCTCGATTGCGGTCGGTTGATGACCGCTCCGGCGGGCGACCTCGACAAGCTGGATCACGCGGTCAACGCCGCTCTGATGCTGGCCTGGGTCGCGCAAGCCTTCGGAGATCGCGTCGGAATGATGACCTTCGACGACCGCGTCACCGGGTTCATCAAGCCGGAGCGGGGTGCGGCTCAGCTGCGCCGCATCACCGAAGCGCTCTACTCGGTGAAGTCGGAATACGTCGAGCCCGATTTCGGCCACGCCATGACGCACCTTGCGCTCCGGGTCGGAAGGCGATCGATGGTGGTCTTGCTCACAGATGTGCAGGACCCCGAGGCGTCGCGCGAGCTGGTCGCGCACGCGCTTCGCCTCGCGGCGCGCCACCTGGTGCTCGTGGTCGCGATGTCGGACCCGTCTGTCCTCAGCGCGCGGGACGGCCCGATCAACAGCACCAACCGGGCGTATGAATGGGCGGCGGCGGAAGAGTTCGTGTCGAGCCGCCGGGAGAGCTTCGAGCTGCTGCGGCGTGGGGGAGTTTTAGGCCTGGACGTGGTCGCCGGTAAGTTGTCGGAGCTTCGCCGCGAACGGGACGTCGGAGGGGGAGATGTTGCCCTCGATCGTGCCCGCGATCACGAGCAGCGGCGCGAGGCCGAGCAAGAGCGTAAACGCTCGGCGGGCCGCGATCACCAGGGCGTCGGACCGCTTTCGGTTGCCGGGCGAGACCAGCGCCCAACCCATCATCAATCCGCCCGCGCCCTGCGCGATCACGATCGACAGCTCGAGCACCCCATGCGCGATCACGAACTCGAACAGGCCACCGGCCAATCCGTAGGCCTGCGTCAAACCGAAGAGTCCGCCGAGGCTGATCCCGTTCGAGATCATCACCCAGATCACCGGCAGTCCGAACACGATGCCGAGCGCGAACGCGAGGATCGAGACGTAGATGTTGTTCACCATGATCAATCCCGCCACCTGCACCCGCTCCTCCTGCGGGATCTGAGTCCAGAGTTGGTGATGATGCACCCGATCGATCAGCCTGGGGTCGGCGATGGTGTAGGCGGCGTCGGGATTCGCGAGGACTACGAAAAAGGCGATCAGCGCCGGCACGAACATCAGCGCGCCGGCGGCGAGGAGGTACGGCCATGCCTCGCGATAAGTGCGCGGAAGGGTCTCGATGTAGAAGCGCTTGATCCGTTTCCACACCTCTCCGCCGCGGCGATACACGATGCCGTGGCCGCGCGCCACGAGCCCGTTCAGGTAACGCTGCACGGGCTCACCCGGCCAGTCGCGCTGCGCGCGAGCCAGGTCGGCTGTCGCTCGCCGGTACAGCGCGGCCATGGTCAGCACCTGGGCGGGGGTGAGCGCGTTGAGGTGGCCAGAGTTGGCGCGCGCGAGCAGGTCCTCGAGCCGGTTCCAGTCCTCGCGCCGCACCGCTACGAAGTCTTCCGCCCTCACTTCACGACAATAACGAACAGATGAATCAACCGCTCCCAGACAGCGACCTGATCGTCGCGACGCCCGAGCGCGTCTCGTTCGACTACCAGGTCGCGGGACTGGCGACACGCGGCATTGCTCAGCTCCTGGACCTGCTGATCCTGGCCGGCATCCTGGTCGGCCTTTATTTCGCCGCGATCGCGATCGGGGCGGCCGGCGCCAACACCGTGGCGTTCCTCGTCGCGGTGATCGGCAGCTTCGTCGTCATCTTCGGCTACTTTTGGGCGTGCGAGGCGTTCTGGTCGGGGCAGACCGTGGGCAAGAAGGTTTTCCGATTGCGCGCGGTGGGTGATCGCGGCGAGCCGATGACGTTCGTCCAGGCCGGGATTCGCAACGTAGTGCGGATCGTCGACTTCCTTCCTTATGCGTATGGGGTCGGCCTGGTCGTCCTGTTCGTCAACGGGCGAGGCAAAAGGCTCGGCGACCTCGCGGCTGGAACCATCGTGGTCAAGGACTCCGACTCAGTCGCGCTGTGGCAGCTGCCAGGCGGCCTGCCGCCGCCACCTCCGCCGCCAGGCGCTCCGCCCTCGCTGGTCACGGCTCCGGCGCCGCCTGTCTTCGCGCCCGCCACACCGGCCGAGCTCTTCTTGAGGCGCCTCGACCCTGAGCTGCGCCGGTTCGTGGCGTCTTACGGCCGGCGGCGGTTCGAGCTACCGCCCGACCTGCGGGCGCAGCTCGCGGACCAGTTGCAACCGAACTTGCAGGCGGCGGTGCCGGATGTCTACAGCCAGTACGGGCCGCTCGCGGCACTCGACTACCTGGCCGACCTGGAGCACGCCCCGGCTCAGTAGAGCCAGTCTCTGACCTGTGCCTCGGTGAGGTTGCCACCCGTGAGGATGGCGGCGATGCGTCTCCCACTCCAGTCACTCGCGACCTTCGCGATCGCGGCGACGCCGGCCGCGCCCGCCGGCTCGATCACCAGTCCGGCGTCCAGAAACAGATATCGCATCGCATTCCGCATCTCGTCGTCGCTGACGAGCATCACCTCGTCGACGGTGCCGTACATGATGCGGACCGCGTCGGGAATCGGCACCCGAACAGCAATTCCGTCGGCGATCGAGTTGCTTGGCGCGTCGATTGGCTTGTGCGCCTGCCACGAGAGAGCCATCGAGGGCGCGCCTTCGGCGCACACCGCGATCACGCGGGTCTTCGGTGATGCATGCTTGAGCCAGGTGCCGATGCCGTTGACGAGCGAGCCGTTGCCGAGCGGTATGAACATCGCGTCCAGCTCCTCGCGTTCAGTCAGCTCGACGGCCATCGTCGCCGCGCCTTCCGCGATCGGGCCGAGCCGACCGTCCTCGATGTAGTTCTGGCCGCTCTGGGTCGCGTGCTGTTTGGCCGCGTCCTTCGCCTGGTCGAAGTCATCGCCCTGGAGGATCACCGTCGCACCTAGCCGGCGCATGCGCTCGATCTTGAGCGGATTTGCTCCGCGCGCCGCGAACACCGTCAGGGGCACGCCGCGTTTGCGGCACGCATACGCCATGCCCTGGCCGAAGTTGCCGGCGGACGCGCAGACGAAGCCGTGGTCCTTGGCAGCGAAGCGGTGGAGCAGGTAGTCGGCGCCACGACCCTTGAACGAGCGGATTGGATTGGCCGACTCGACCTTGAGCACCATTGTCACCCCAAGCCGCTCGCTGAGTTGTTCGCACTCGTATTGCGGCATGTGGAGGAAGACGGGATCGATGACGGTCGCGGCCTCACGAATTCGGTCGACCGAGATGGAGGCATCCACGCTGGAGGATTGTGCCAGCTTGATGCTCCCCACCCGGCGGCTCCGCCGCCGACCTTCCCACGAGGTGGGGAGTTGAAATGGCGACGCCGCCCCGGGGGTAGGTCAGGGCGGCGTCTTGAGTTCACCAGTAAAAACGCCAGCAGTGTGTAAAAAGGTACGGCCGCCCTTGCCAACCGGCCGGGCCTGGGTACAGTCTCTCCATGCCCAAGTCGACCATCACCTTTGTCTGCACCGAGTGCGGCGGCGAGAGCCTCCGCTGGGCCGGCCAGTGCCCGCACTGCCGCGCGTGGAACACGCTCCAGGAGTACCAGGCCCGGAGGGTGGCCAAGGACTCCAGGTTGCATCCGGTGCAGGCGGCGCGAGCAATGCCCCTCAGCGAGATCGCTTCGGAGGACTCGCCGCGTACGAAGCTGGCTTGGGGCGAGCTCAACCGGGTGCTGGGTGGAGGTGTCGTCCCAGGCAGCCTCGTCCTGATCGGCGGTGAGCCCGGTGTCGGCAAGTCGACCCTTTTGATGCACGCCGCGGCCCAGGTGGCCAAGCGCGGCAAGGTTCTATACGTCTCGGGCGAGGAGTCCGGCCAGCAGGTGCGGATGCGGGCCGAACGCCTGAGTGCCCTTGAGCCTGGCATCCTGCTCCTCGCCGAGAACGACCTGGACGCCATCTGCGAGGCGATTCGAGGTGAGGCCCCACTGCTGGCGATCATCGACTCGATCCAGACGGTGACCGACGCCGGATTCGAAGGGAGCGCCGGCAGCGTGACCCAGGTCCGCGAGTCGGCGGCCAGGCTCATGCGGCTGGCCAAGGAGATCAACGTCCCGGTCTTTCTCGTCGGGCACGTCACGAAAGACGGTTCGATCGCTGGACCCAGGGTCCTGGAGCATATCGTTGACACCGTGCTGTACCTCGAAGGCGACCGGCGCCAGGAGCTGCGCTTGCTTCGGGCGACCAAGAACCGCTTCGGTTCGGCCGAGGAGATCGGCGTCTTCGCCATGGGCGAGCTCGGCATGGAGGAGGTGCCTGACCCCTCGTCGGCGATCCTCGCCGGCGTCGCCCAGGCCGCCCCGGGGACGGTGATCGTGTCAGTGCTCGAGGGCACCAGACCGCTCCTGGTCGAGGTGCAGAGCCTGGTCAACAAGAACGAGCACACGATGGTGCGCCGGGTCGCGAACGGCATCGACGTCAACCGCCTGCACATGATCCTGGCGGTGCTCGAAAAACGGATTCAGGTTTCTTTTGCCAAGTCCGACGTTTTCGTTAGCGTGGCGGGTGGCATCCGGATCACGGAGCCGGCCGCCGACCTCGGTCTCGCCCTGTCGATCATCAGCAACGAAAAGAACAGGCCAATGCCGGACGGCCTGCTCGTGATCGGAGAGCTGGGATTGTCGGGCGAAGTGCGTCGCGTGGGGCACCTCGAGCGCCGCCTCCAGGAGGCGGCTCGGCATGGCCTTACGCGTGCGTTGATTCCGGCCGGCTCGCGTGCCGGTCGGCCTTCCGGCCTCGACGTGGTCGAGGTCCGGACCTTGGCCGAGGCGCTCTCGGCCGCATTTCCTTCACCCATTCAGTCCGGCGCATTCATCAAGGAGGCCGGTCTCTCGGTCTCTTGAGGAGGTAACCCGTGAAGCGTTCCGAGTATCTCGCCCGATTCGCAGGGGCGGGGCTCGGGGTGGTCGGTGGTTTCTTGCTCGGTTATTTCATGGTCCGGGGCCTGGGCACCAACGCCCACCCGGGCTGGGCGATCATCGGGCTGACCACGCTCGAAGGTTTGATCTTTGCGTACCTCGGCACGCCGTACGTCCTGGGCGGCTGGCGCGGGATCAACTTCCGGCTTACGAGCACCCCGCTGCCGGACCTGCTGAGTGGACTGCTGGGTATGGTGGTCGGTCTGGTGATCGCCCTCTTGATCGGTTTCTTCGTGCGCGACCTTCCCTACGGATACCCGCTCTCGCTCGTGCTTGCCCTTCTGCTCGGAGCGCAAGGGGCCTCAGTCGGGCTCACGCGCCGCGCCGAGCTCAGCGCGCTGTTCTTTGGTGGCGGCAAGGCGGAGCTCGACGCCCATCGCCTGCCCGGCGTGCTGCTGGA
>WNGN01010473.1_pt1 | contig 10690 bp, 8 predicted proteins | sample 5400561 | NCBI WGS metagenome assembly WNGN01 (sample SAMN13153379, study PRJNA577476) | soil metagenome | isolation source: 115 cm soil or saprolite under Garry oak tree replicate 2 | place: USA:California | collected 2016-06-15 | reverse complement strand
TACCAGGCTCCGAGCGACCACGCGCGCGATGGCAAATGGCACGAGATACGCGTTGAGGTAACTCGTCCTGAGCTTCTGGCGCGCACCCGACCCGGTTATTACGCGAAATAACCTCGCGCTCCGCCAATCAAGCGCTACCTTGCGCGTGAACAGGGACCTCCTTCAAACATAAGCCTTTTGAGAACACCGCCTAACCAGATCTTTTGTCGTCAGTTTTTTCTAGGTGTTAGCATACAAGAAAAGTATAATCATCACCCTGAGATCGTTGAATTACTAATGAACACGGCCGATGACAATGGAAAGCGCAGTGAGAAATGAATGGAGCAAGGATCCTGAGCGACGAAATTTCGTGTTGCCGAGTCACGGCCCTGACGAACAACACCTCGCTTGACACTCATCAGACCCGCCCGTATATTCAGTTCTACTCGCTCAAACAGAGTTTGCACCCGTAGCTCAGCTGGATAGAGTACCTGACTACGAATCAGGGGGTCGCACGTTCGAGTCGTGCCGGGTGCACCATCGGTTTCAATATCACGGATCGCCTCAGCTTGTCGATACAGAGCAACCAATCATCTGAACGGTCGAGTTACTAACAGGTTCGATTAAGTGCCAGTCGCGGCGAACGCGGTATGAGTTGCCTGGAAGCCGTTGCGTCGTGAAACTTCCGCAGCGATCTCAACGATACGACTGATCGAAAACGGCTTTGTTACAACCCAATCCACTTTCGCCTCTTCCTGCTCGGTTGAGCCGACTGCCTCACCCCAACCGGTGATGACAGCGAGGGGAATCTCGCAATTGCGCTCACGTATCGCCCGAGCCAGTTCCCATCCGCTCATGCCCGGCATCCCTAAGTCGGTGAATAAGGCATGAAAGCTTCCCGCATCGAACAGCTTGAGGGCTTCGTTTCCATTCTCCGCCAGAGTTACCTCAAAGCCCTCGCTCTCCAGGATGTCGCCCAGCAGTTCGCGCACTGAGCTTTCTAGAGATAGGAACAAGCGTTAGCCGTGGAGTGTTGTCTGGTTCATTAACAATTGGGGCCTTGGCTTCAGCGAGCGGGAGTTTAATTCGAAAGGTCGTGCCACGCCCGACTTCTGATTCGACTTCGATACCGCCTTCATGCCGCTGGATAATGCCATAGCAAACCGCGAGACCCAGTCCCATTCCAGCGTTTCCCTTCGTAGTGAAGAACGGATCGAAAATGCGCGATCGAACTTCCGGGCTCCAGCGCGGGCGAGTGATTTCGTTTATGTCGATCAAGAGTTGATCCACGGCCACGGGCACGAAATCATGATCGCGACGCTGCCGCGCAAAGTCCTGAATACGCTTTACTGTTCTGGCGCCATCGCTGGCAGCCTGGACAATTATCTCAAGACCGCGCTTAATCTCGGGATCTCTAGCGCGCCGCAACATAAGTTCGGCCCGACCAAGAATTCCTGCTAGCGTATTGTTGAAATCATGGGCTACGCCAGAGGCCAACTGGCCCACCGCGGACATCTTCTCGACCTGCGTAAACTGTTCGCGGATGCGCTCCTGTTCCGCGATGTAGCGAGAAAGCTCTTCGACGTGATGCCGGGCTTGCTCGGCTTTGTCTGTCGACGCTTCTACGTTCTTGAGATATGTCTTATAGGTGAAATAAATGATCGCGATGATCGGCGTTATGATAAGAGCGGCGTACACACTGACCGCACCGACGAGCTTGACGGCGATGCCTGCAACTGAGGCGCCCGTGAGGTAAGTGATGGACGTCCAAAGATAATACGTGCGCCAAGTCGTCCACACGGGCTGTTCCGTTTTGCAGGCCGTGTACAGAGCTACGAGGCCCGAGTTTGCGCCGTATTGCACCAGCGCAATGACGCAGATGGCAGTCAAATACTTGGCTGAATAGCCGCCACGATGCAATTGCAGGATAGGACCAAAAATAAGCCGCAGTACCCACACAGTGAGAAAAGTCGAACAGGCCATCTGGGCGGCATTGAACAAGAACACCCTTGGCTTTCTGCTGACACGCACAGATGAAACGAGAGCTTCTGCCGTTGCCAACAAGATGGCCGCTTCGCCGTCATAGAGCAGCATCGCAAGGAAGATCAGGGTATCGGCAAATGTAATTTCTCCTTTGACTCGAGGAATGCTGATACTCAAACGCGAAGCAATACTGACCGTGGTAACTGCCAGGAGAAGAAAGCGCCAGTCGAGTTGGGCAAGAGAAAGACGATGCAAGGAAAGGATAATGACCACCGCGCCTGCGGTGATCATTATCGACAGGAAACCTTTTACCAGATTTGGCCGGGTCATAATTTGATGCGAACGAGTCAGGTGACCAAACCGGTCTTGACTTCGCACTCACGCTAAGTGGCTTCAGTGAACTTGGCCGTTATCTTTCGGCCACTCGTTCTGTGCCAGGTAGATCGTGTCGTAGTAACCACGGAGCTTGTAACCAGCCTTTTGATAGAAGAGTTGCGCCGCTCGATTCTGTTGGTTGACGAGGACCGAGACCGACTTTGTATGGGCTAAGAGAGTACGACTGAGTTGTGAGATCAACCGCGCTCCAAAACCTTGTCCACGGTACTGGGGACTCACGTAGACGCCTTCGAGATACATTTGTTCGGGCGTGTCAGATACGACGTCAGCCTTGCAAACCAATTGTCCCTGATCTTTAAATGTCCACACCCTCCCCTTCTTGATACGGTAGGCGACGCGTTCGCTAAAGCCAACAGGGTCTTTTTCCATCGGATTAATGCCGCCTTCCTCGAAAGCCATCTGGGCGTGCACAGGCATGATCTGGTCGATGTCATCGAGCGTGGCTTTACGCAGGTCGATGGATTCATGAACTAGAACCGGCCCGCGCTGTTCGAACAACAACTCGCGGCATGTGAGACGCATCGCTTGTCCGGAAGGAGCGTAGAGCTCCCAAAAACGCTCGACTTTCTCGACCTCGCCGATGACAACGTGGGCCTGTTGATTGTTTTGGGCAAGCTCTACGAAATATTGCAGAGCTGAGTCATTCGAGGTTTCGATCATTGTAATGTGTCCGATCAAGGCGATTCCCTCGATCCTGCCCATTGCGTTACGACAGGCATAGAAGACGCCACGATTCAGTTGGCTCTCGAGACCGTTGTCACGGATCAGGCCAGCCATGATGACAGTGTGAATGGGTCGCGCCGCGAGAAAGGCAAGGACTTCGCCTTCGTGTCCGCTCGTCAACCGTTCGGCTGTCAATGGACCAGCCTGAACCGGGAACGCCGGGGGCATTATCTTTGGGGCTCTGGCTGAGAGTGATAACATAGCTTTTCCTTCTTTCATGGGTGTCTGAAGTTAAGTGCTCGGGGTCGATTCCCATGCGAAGCTGGAGTTTGAAGGCCTAGTAATCTAAGTAATCAACTCCAGTATCCACTTGCACATCCATGCACGATGTGGTGTCTCCGTCAATTGTCCCGGACTGCGCCTGCATCGTAAGATCAGCGAGGATGACGCCGTCGCTGGCAATGACGCCGTCGGAGATAATGACGCCATCACCGACGATGACGCCGTCGGAAATAATGACACCGTCACTGGCGATGACGCCGTCGCTGATAATGACGCCGTCGCTGATAATGACGCCGTCGCTGTCTGAGACAATGACGCCGTTGCTATCTGAGACAATGACACCGTCGCTATCTGAGGCGATGACACCATTGGCGTAAAAGCCCTGGTACTTGGTGATGAGGTTGACGCCGCTAGCGAAGCGGCAGTTCAAGTTGATTGTCCCGGCCCAGTTAAAAGTGAAGCCGGCAATAGTCGTTTGTTGCGTCGGAGGCGCAGCAGTTAACAGTGGGGTGCCCACGGCCGCGGTGGCCGTCAAATCGGTACGCACAAGACGGGCCAGACGGACCGCGCCTTCAATATTGATCTCACCGGCGCCTTGCTCGAACTTGGTCGCGCCAACCAGCCCTTGAGCCGTGTACGTCAGGATCGCCTTAACCATGTTAGGCGTTAGGTTCGGATTGGCTTGCAGCATCAGCGCCGCTGCACCGGCTACGACGGGCGTCGCCATCGATGTGCCGTTCAGGTACATTTGCCTGCGGTTATCGGCTTGACTGACGCCGGCATCCAGTTGTGGATGTTGCGTGACAAGCAGGTTGTTATCAGCTTCAGCATCGACAATCTTGTTGCCGGGCGCGACCAGGTCGGGCTTGAGCACATTGTCGTAGTGGTTGACGCCAATTGTGTCTGTCCAGTAACTCCGCGTCGGCCCACGCGAACTGTAGCTGGTAACGCTGTCATCACCGCGCGAATCCGTTCCGTAGCTATTAGAGGCGCCAACTGTGATCGCTGAAGGCTCGTTACCCGGCGAGCTGATTGCGCCATAGATCTTCCGACCTGAGCTGTCCTTGCCATTGTTGCCGGCAGCGACGGCGACTACGATCCCCGCGGCGACCAACTTGCGCACAGCCTGGCAGACCGGATCGTACTTATAAGACTGGACGGCCGGCATACCAAGACTCATGTTGACAACGCGGATGTTGTAAGTCGCCCTGTTGCTCATCACCCAATCAAGGGCACTCAAGACATTGGAGACAGAGCCTGCTCCCTGTGCGTTAAGCACGCGCAAATTGAGAATGTTGGCGTTCGGCGCAATGCCGAGGTATGTCGCATTCGAGACGCGGCCATTGCCGGTGGCAATCGAGCCGACGTGTGTGCCGTGGCCATAAGGATCATCGATGCGATTCTCGCCCGTGAAGTCTCTACTTACTAGGACACGGACGCCATTGCTCTTGTTCAAAAAGTTCGTGTGGCTAATATCCATACCAGAATCGAGCACCGCGATGCCGACGCCCGTGCCATCCAATCCGTTAACGTTGGTGCCATTAGTCGTCCGCACGGCGTCTGCGCCAGTTGTTAGCGAGACGTGACCGAACGAATGGACATCGGCGTCGACAGAAACGTTTTGCACTTCGGGAAAAGAGGCCAACTGGTCAACCACGCTCGTGGGCAATTCAATCGCGTGGGAGTTGAAACTCAAGAAGTGGCGTTTGACACGGACACCAGCGCTACCGAGCAAAGAGGAGAGCGCAAGACTGGGCGGGCTGTTCAATTGAAGTATCACTTTCACTATATCGTCGCTTCCCCCGTTTTGCCAGTAACGTACACGCTTGCGCGCGTCGTGCGCGACCTTGCTGGCTCTGCCTGAGGTGCTCTGCGCGCTTGCCTTTTCGCTTATCAAGATCCCGAAGCTGACTGAAAAAAGCAGCGAAAGGGTGATGGACCAAGTAACAATTCGTAAAAACTTTATCGATTTCATCCGAATCTCCTAAATATCAAAAATAGGGTGAATGGGGCCAATACGAAACCACTCTTTCACTGGTCGGCAGTCACAGTGACGGTGACCAGCGCTGCTTTAGCAAGAGCGGTGCCATCGCCGCTTTGTCTTGGGAAATGCCGTTTTCCGGAGATTTCGTTCCAGTTCTGTTGCTGCTGACGAACTGGGAGCCCAACTCCGAGTCAGTCAGCCTGGAAGACCATCGGTCATGAAGACGGGGCAAGCGGTCTGTTTGGAAGGACGCACGCCGCGACAGAGTACTAGAGACGTTTTGCTCGATAATCAGCGAAGTTTGGTCGCAATCACTAGGGCCCTGAGCTGCCGGCGCACCACCACTCTCAGAGTGGAAGTCGAACCTCTTCAGTTCACCAGCACTCAGCCGGTTCGGTTTGTAATTAAACCAGCGTCACATGAGTCGTAGCCTTGTAGGTTAGCCTCGTTAGAGCGATACTAGGCCGACCCGTCGTCAATATGTTTGCAGGATTCATTCAGGACGAGCCTGGAAGGGGCTCTCTGAGGTATAGAATTCCGAGTTGTTATCACGTGCGCCCTGCCCAGGCAAGCAGTCGGCCCCGGCTGCGAGATTTGTTTTACTCTGCTGGCATCATCAGGACTTTAGTCGTTTAGTAAGAGCAAGGGGTTACTGCTGTGCGGCGCAAAAAACCAAAAAGTATTCGTTTTTTCGAATGCATCAGCTAATTTTCCAGATCGGATTTACGCTGTTTGCACTTACGAACTCTGTAAATTGCTAAAATGCCTTTGTCTCGTTTGGTATGGCTGAGTCTTCAGAGTGTTTCCGCTTAGTGTAAAGAGAGGAGCAATCATTAAAGCCGCCGCACGCTTCAAGTTTTTACTCCTAAGCCTGCTCTGCGCCACGGTACTTATTTGGCCGGCAGCACACCTCACCGTCCGCGCTCAACAAGTGACCGCTGGCATCAAGGGCACAGTCAAAGTAACCACGGGTGTTGCCGGAACAACTCATGAGTTGCTTCCCGGTGCGCGGCTTACACTGGTCAATCGCGATCTGCCCGAACAATCTTTCAAGGCTGTGACGGACAATGCCGGCAACTTTATCTTTGCCGATCTTCCGGCGGCGATCTTTGTGCTTACGGTTAAGGCTGACGGCCTGCCCAACGTTACGCGCGAGATCACGCTGACAGCGGGCACAACACTCACCATAGAGATCGACTTGACGGCGTCGCTTTCCGAATCGGTTACGGTTCGCGAAGAAGAGGGCCTGCTCAGCACTTCCGAAACGACTACCAGTAATACCATTCGCTCGCAGACGTTGAATGACGTGCCTCTGCGATCCGAAAACTTTCAAAGCGCGCTGTTGTTGACACCCGGCGTGGTGCGGGGATTGGATAGCGTAGACCACCAGAAAGGGGCGCGCGCTGGCCAGAGCGCTTACACGATGAACGGCGTCGACATCACCGATCCGGCAACTGGCAACCTCGCCTTTGACATTCCGCTTGAGGCTGCGGCAAACGTTCGGGTCGAAGAAAATCCTTACTCGGCTGAGTTCGGCCGGCTTACGGGCGGCGCGACGCAACTGGAAACTAAGACCGGTAACAACAAATTCAATTTCACAGCAGCGCGCTTCTTTCCGACGTTTCGACGGATAATCGGCGGCCCAATTGATTCATTTCGGCCGCGCGTAACCTTCAGTGGGCCCCTGGTTCGCGATCGGCTTTTCTTTCTCCAGTCTTTTGAGTACCGGTTTACGCGCGCTCGCGTGCCAAGCCTTAAGACACCGGGCGACGACTCGACTTTTGCGGCCTTCAATTCGTTCACGCAACTCGATTACAAGTTCAACAAGAGCAACAACGCAAAACTGGTCGCCGCATTCTTTCCTGAGAAAGACCGCTTCGTCGGACTCAATACATTCAACCCACAGTCAACTACACCCCACGTAATGCGACGGGGCGTGCTCTTCTCGATCTCCGAGCAGGCGATCTTCAGCAATGGTTCGTTTCTCGATTCTCAGTTGAGCTATGGGATCACTTCCGTTGACGTGTCCGGGCCGAGAACGCGACCGCTCGAATTACAGCCGGAAGGCAACACCGGCAACTACTTCGCTGACATCCGCAGGCAGTCTCGCAGGCTACAGTGGCGGGAATCTTACTTCGCGCACCCTTTTCAGTTTTACGGCGAACATTCCTTCAAGTTCGGCGGTGAGATTTACTATTCGCGCACCCATGGCGTATTCCGCTCCGACCCGATCCTGATTAGGCGTAAAGATCAGACGCTCGTTTGCGCAGGACCGATGGACCATCGATCAGAAGTTTACGATTGACGCGGGCGTGCGGTTCGATCATGACAGTCTGACTCAGAAGAACACGGTCGCGCCGCGTCTCTCGCTCATGTACCAGCCGCTAAAGAATCCGCTAGTGATTGTCCGTGGTGGGATCGGCATCTTCAGTGATCGAACGCCACTTTCCGTCGGCTACTTCGCGCAACTTCCCGGGCGTGTCGTCACGAGCTTCGCCGCAGACGGGATCTCCATAACCGATGGCCCGCGTCTCTTTGCGCAATTAAAGTCAGCGCGCTTGCGCAGCCCATATAGCCTGCGATGGAGTCTACAAACTGATTTCGCCATCACAAAAAGCCTGACGGCGCGTGCGGGCTATATTCAACGATCGACAACTAAGGATTTTCTCATCGACAGCATGGATGTCTCTGGTAAAGACGCTTTCATGCTTAACAGCCGCGGCCGCTCACAATACCGCGAGGTGCAACTGCTGGCCACCTACGCTAATCCGCGCATCGGCAGGTGGAACGCTTCCTACGCGTGGTCCAGGACTCGCGGCGATCTCAATTCTATTGACACCTTCCTCGGAGATTTTCCTCCGCTGGTGGTATGGCCCAACGAGCACGGTCCTGTGTCCTTTGACGCCCCTCACCGTTTCCTTGCGTACGGCGAGATAAAGTCGCGCTACGATATCACCATCTCGCCCGTAGCTGAGATCCGATCAGGGTTCCCTTTCTCCGCTCTCAACGAGCGATTGGATTGCATCGGCAGGCGCAACCGTGCCGGACGCTATCCGACTTATCTATCACTCGACCTGCAGGTTGTTAAGGGTTTCAAGATACCGAGTTTTGTGCCGAGGTTTCAGGGCCGCCGCGCGCGGATAGGCATCGCCGTTCTTAACGTCACGAATCACTTCAATCCGCGCGACGTACAAAACAATCTTGCCAGCACGCGATTTGGCCAGTTTTTCAACAGTCTGGGCGCGTCCGTGCGCGGGAAGTTTGAGCTGGACTTCTAGCAAGGCTCTTGAGCGCCAGCAGGCCCTGACGTGGTGAGGCCGTTTGAACTTTACTACATTCGATCCTCCTCATATATTATCTCCCACAAGTAAACAACACCTTATGCGTATCAGCATTGCCTGACAATGAAGCGGATCAAATCTCCGGAGCTGCCATCGACAGATGACAACTTTCACAGAAGATTGCCTCTATACCGGCTGTTAGCCGTAGTGCTGATTGCCATCGCGGTCATTGCATGTTGCGTCCAGCAGATTTGGCGTAAGGACGGTGATCCATATCTGTTTGTCCATGCAGCGCGTCTGCTTTTGCAGCGACAAGATATTTACTTGATACCCGATCAGCATGGTGCTTATTATTACTACCCGCCCTTCTTCGCCTGTTTGATAATCCCTTTGACCATTCTGCCAATAGAAGTGGTCGTAGTTCTATGGGCGCTTGCCTCGGTTGGGCTACTGGGCTGGAGTATGGCTGCGTTTTATAGCGGCATGACCGACCGGCCATTCTTTTCACTGCCAGCCAAAACTCGATGGTTTGTATGTTTCTTCTCAACAGTGCTGACCGCCCGGTTCACCATTCTTCATCTACGCTTTGGGCAATCAAATGTTTTTGTACTTGCGCTGGCGGTGCTCGGCTTGACGTGGCTTGCCAGAAAACAGAGTGTGCGCGCGGGAATAGCGATCGCGTTGTAAATAGTTATGAAACTGACGACGCTGCCGTTTGGCTTCTGGTTTCTCGCGAGGCGCAGTGGCAGGGTTCTGACGGGTATGGTTTTAGGCGGCTTAATAGGTGTCCTGGCGCCTGCGTTAATGGTCGGTTTAAGCAAGGACGAAAGTTATCACCGTGAGTGGGTCGAGCAAGTTGCCCTCTCTAACGCCCCCGGCACTGGAAACTGGGCTGGCACAGGGAACGTATCGCTTCGGGCACAAGCGGATCGCTTCTTTCTAAATACAGATGCCTTTGTTTACAAGGGGAGGTTATACCGCGTTACGATTGTTGAACTGCCGCGGGCAATTGTCCGCCTCATTGGTCACCTCGTGATGCTCTTCATCGCTCTGGCGATTGGTATATATGCCGTGCGATTTCAAAATGCTCCGGAAATCGTTTCTAAGTGGGGCGGCTTTGCTTTTGTATTCAGCTTGATTCCGAACTTTTCCCCTGTAGCGGAAATTCCGCATCTCGTTCTCCTGGTGCCCGCTTACATTTACGTGGTCCACGTCTGGTATTTTCAGAGCACCACGGATCGCCTGTTTCGCGCTTTGGTCTTGTTATCATTTGTCTTTACGTCTCTGACCACGAAGAGCTTCTTTGGATTATTCGTCAGTCGAATGCTCGCAGCGTTGGGCTTCATTTCTCTGGGAATTCTGTTTCTTTCCGCGGCGATATTTCGAGCTGCATCCTGCATTCAAAGGAATGCCAATCGTGCGCCGCTAATGCCAGCGTAATATGAGCAGATCCTCAACTCCTCGCCAGCTGTAGCGGTCTTCAGGACTGCGAGCCACTCTAAGCTAGCGTAACAACAGAGTCAGGACTAATGTTGTCGCGGGTGTAGACCTGCCATTCTTCGCCCAGGCCAATTTGGCTGTCAGTCTCGCCGAGGTCGAGGGGATTGATCTCAGCCATAACGTTAACCACTGTGGGATCAAACTCTTTGCCCGCTCGGTCCAATAGAGAATTCGTGGCTTGCCTGTGAGTGATCGCCGCGGAGACACTTCTGGGATTAGTCATCAAATCGTATTACGGCGAAGGGTAACGCGGCTGGAGCTGTAATAACGGGAAAGAAGACGAATCGTTGAATCGATGCCTTCGTGTAGGTCGACCTGCTTGATCTCTGCTTCGTCAAGCCGGGAGAAGAGACGAAGGTTTTGCACTATGTCGCGTATCCGCTCTGCTCCTTCTACGCAGTCGGAAACAATCGAACTAAGATCTCCCATCAATTTCTCGTAATTAATCTCGACCTTCACAGAGCGAACCATTTGAGCAACACGGGAGCCAGGACCAGTTGGTCGTAGACCGCGAGCAGTTTGCGCAAGTGCGCGAGGTAGTCCCGCAGCATGTCCATGTTGCCGTAAATGAAACCCGCGGGATTATCGATCTCATGGGCTATGCCGGCGGCGAGTTGGCCCA
>WNGN01013814.1_pt1 | contig 10691 bp, 9 predicted proteins | sample 5400561 | NCBI WGS metagenome assembly WNGN01 (sample SAMN13153379, study PRJNA577476) | soil metagenome | isolation source: 115 cm soil or saprolite under Garry oak tree replicate 2 | place: USA:California | collected 2016-06-15 | reverse complement strand
GCAGCACGGTCGCAGGATCCCGCTGATCGTGGATGGCGTCGAACGACGTGATCAGATCGAACCTGGGCTCCGGCTTCATCTGTGTGACGTCGAGCACCTCGAAGACGGCATTCGTCAGCCTCATCTCGCGCGCCTCGGCTCGAGCCCTGACGATCGCGTCTTCCCCCAAGTCATAGCCGAGGAACGATGATGCCGGGTACTCCCGGGCCATCAGGTTCACCGCGTGGCCCGTGCCGCAGCCGATGTCGGCCACGCGAATGCCCCCTTTCAGCCGCTCGGGCAAGCCCTTGGCGGCGGGCAGGAAGCCCTTGATCAGAAGGCCGTCGTAGAGCAGCCGCCAGGAGGCGTCCATGGCCTCCGTGAAGTCGGGACGGTATTCCGAGTAGGAGACGCCTCCGCCCTTGCTGAAGGACTCGATGATCCGGGGGAGACGCTTGCTCAGCATGGGCACGTTCTGGCTGGCCGCGGCCAGATTGCGGCTCGACGTCCCGGTCAGGCAGGCCGCGTGCTCGGGCGGAAGCGTGAAGGCTCCGGAGGCAGCGTCGTACTCGACGATGCCGCCAGTGGCCATGGCGGCCAGCCACTCGCGGACATAGCGTTCGTTGAGCCCCGCGCGGTCGGCGATCTCCTGGCTGGTCCCCGGCCCTCTGGCGGCCGCCTCGAAAAGCCCCGTCTTGTGTCCCACCTGGACGAGCAAGGTGAGAATTCCGCTCGTGTAGTGGCCGAAGAGCTTGCGGGCGAAGTCCTGGACGCGCTGGCGATCAACCTTCTGCTCCACTTCTAGCTGACCTCGCGACGGCCTTCCAGGGCCTTCGAGAGCGTGACCTCGTCGGCGTACTCGAGATCGCCGCCCACGGGCAGCCCGCGCGCGATGCGCGTGATGCGCGGGACGAGCGGCCTGAGGAGCTTGGCGAGGTAGATCGCCGTTGCCTCGCCCTCGACGCTCGGGTTGGTGGCAAGGATGACCTCCTCCACGCCGGGCGTCTCGAGCCGGCCCAGCAGCTCGCGCACCTTCAGGTCTTCGGGCCCGATGCCGTCGAGGGGTGAGAGCGCGCCCAGCAGCACGTGATAGCGCCCCCGGAACTCTCCCGTGCGCTCGAGGCCACTACATCCCCATGCCGGGGATCTTGAGACCGGCCGTGAGCTTGCCCATCTCGGCCTGGACCATCTCCTTCGACTTCCGCAGCGCCTCGTTGCACGCGGCGAGGACCAGGTCCTCGAGCATCTGCGAATCCTCGGGGTTGATGACCTCGCGGTCGATCTTGATCGAGAGCAGCTCCTGCTTGCCGTTGCACTCGACGGTGACCATGCCGCCGCCCGCTGTCGCGTCGACTTTCTTCTTGGCGACTTCCTGCTGCAGCGCCTCCATCTGCTGCTGCAGCTTCTGCGCCTCCTTCATGATGTTGCCGAAGCCTTTCACTGGACTTCTCCTTCCTCCGGGACGCGCGGCCGCACCGCGACCACTTCGCCCTGGAACGTGGACACGGCGGCCTGCACGGCGGGATGGTTGACGGCGCCCGTCGGCACGTCGCCCTCGGTGGCGATCTCCACGCGCCGGGCCCCGGGAATATGCTGCTGCGCTGCCTGGGTGATGATCTCGCGGTTCGCGCGCTCGCCCAGCATCTCGCGATGGAAGGCGCTCGCGACCAGACCGACCGTGAGCACGCCCCCTTCGAGCCGCTGCGGCACCGCGTGCTGGACCACCGAGCCGAGGAGGGCCTTCTTCCTCAAGATCTCCTCGACCGCGCGTGTCCATCCGCGCCCGAGATCACCTTCGCTGACCGGTTCCGGCTCCGGCGCTTGCTGTCGCGGCGGCCGGGGCGCCGCCACGGGTGCGGGCACGCTCGAGCCCGACACGGGCGGGGTGGCTCGCGGCGGCGCATCGAGCAGGCTCGGCTGAGCCACCACCGGCCGGGCCAGCGCCGGCGCGGAGCGCAGTCGGCTGGCCGCTTCGTCGATCTTCGCGATCAGGCCCTCGATGGCCTCCGGCCGCGGTCGGCGCGCTGCGCGCACGGCGGCGATCTCGAGCTCCACGCGAGGATGGGGCGAGCGTCGCATCTCGGCATCGGCATCCATGAAGGCGCGCAGCAGGTAGACGAGCTCGTCCTGGCTCACGGGCTCGGCCATCTCGCGGATGGCTGCCTGCTCGGCCGGCGTGAGGTCGGCGAACTTTCCCTCCGGCGCCACCTTGATGACGAGAGCTCGGCGCGCCGCCTCGATGACCTCGCGGCAGAGCCAGCCGAGATCTTCTCCATCACGCGCGGCCCGGTCTATGGCCTCGAGCGCGGCCGCGCCGTCCGTGGCCAGCAGGGCGCCGAGGAAGGCGCGAACGTGGACGGGCGAGGAGGCGCCGAGCAGCCGCGCCACCGAGGCCTCGTCGAGCTCCCCGCCGCCATAGGCGATGGCGGTGTCGAGAAGCGAGAGCGCGTCGCGCAGGCTGCCTTCCGCGGCCCGCACGAGCAGGGGTAGCGCGGCGGGATCGAAGCGGACACCTTCCTTGGTCAGGATCTCCGTCAGGGTCCCCGTGAGCTGATCGGGCGGGATGGGACGGAAGTCGAATCGCTGGCACCGCGAGAGCACCGTCGCGGGAATCTTCCGCGGATCCGTCGTGGCGATCACGAAAACCACGTGCGCGGGCGGCTCCTCGAGCGTCTTCAGGAATGCGTTGAAGGCCGGGCCCGACAGCATGTGGACCTCGTCCACGATGTAGACCTTGAAGCGGCCGCGCGCCGGCGCGTACTTCACGTTCTCGCGCAGGGTGCGGATATCGTCCACGCTGGTATTGGAGGCGGCGTCGATCTCCATCACGTCCACGGGCGCCCCCGAGACGAAATCCAGGCAGGAGGGACAGGCGCCGCAGGCCTCCGGTCCCGTGCGCGCCGTGCACGACAGCGCCTTGGCGAGCAATCGCGCCGTCGTCGTCTTGCCCACGCCACGCGGTCCCGTGAACAGATACGCATGCGCCACTCGTCCCGACGCCAGCGCATTCTGCAAAGTCCGCGTCACCGCATCCTGCCCCACCACCCCCGCAAACACCTGCGGCCGCCACTTCCGCGCCAACACCTGATACGTCATGCCGCATCCATTCTGCGCGCGCGCCGGAGCGGTGGGGGGGCGTGGGGAAGGAGCGGCGTTCGCTCCCCCCCACAGACAATGAAGTCCAGGGCGCGCTCCCCCTCGGAACCAATTAAGACCGTGCACCCTCCTTCGAACCGCCCGTCCCGCGATCTCAACGCGGAGCCGGCTCCGGTCAGGTACTCCCACGGCACACGAGCTAAGCGCCGTACCGTTGCTCCCTTCCGGGCCTGGCGGGGTTTGACGCGGCTCATTGCGTGGGGCCCAACCTTCAACACCGTCCCACGAAGCTCATTCGACACGAACGACCCTCGAGAGGGAATTCAACCCCGCTGTAGCGGATTGCGGGTTACAGGGCACCGCTACCTCCCCGTCTAGCACGGCCAACTCGCGCAGGGTGCCGATAAGGGGCCATCTGCTTCGTTGGCGCCCTCGACCGCAGGTTCAACGTACAGAGAGTACGCCTCACCTGCGGCCTTCGGGTGCCGCCTCGCAGCTGACCCCTTCTCGACACCCTGCAAGGTCGTCGGTAGCTCAGGACTGCTCACAACAGAATCATCTCGCCAATCGGCGGGCTCTGCGGTATTTCGCAGATCATTTCAGACAAAATAATGGCGGAGGGGGTGGGATTCCGCGTAAAAATTGGCGGAGGGGAGAGGATTTGAACCCCCGAGGGACTTACGCCCCTATCCGATTTCGAGTCGGACGCCTTCAACCGGGCTCGGCCACCCCTCCGCAGCAATTTCAGGATCTTTTCTTGTGAAAGAACTCGGCCAAGAGCGCGCCGCATTCCACGCCTCGGACGCCCGCCACCACGGCCACCTGATGGTTCAGCCGCGAATCCTCCAGCAGCCGGTACAGTGTGCGCGCGGCGCCGGTCTTCGGATCGGCCGCGCCGTACACGAGGCGCCCGATGCGCGCGTGAAGCGCCGCCCCGCAGCACATCGCGCACGGCTCTATCGTCGTATAGAGCGCGGCGCCCACGAGCCGATAGTTTCCCGCCGCCTCCGCCGCCGCTCGAATTGCCACCACCTCGGCGTGGGCGGTGGGATCGCGGTCGGCGACCATCCGGTTCCGTCCGCGACCGATGACGCGGCCCTCCAGCACCACCACGGCGCCTACCGGCACCTCGTCGAGCGCCCCCGCGCGGCGGGCTTCCTCGAGGGCCAGGTCCATGTGCCGCGCATCCTCGGCGTCCGCCGTCTCCACCTTCACAGCCCGGGTCACGGGCAGGGGGACGATGCTCCGCCCCCCTGCCCTCGATGGTGCGCCCTAGAGGAGTCGAACCTCTGGCCTTCGGATTCGTAGTCCGACGCTCTATCCAACTGAGCTAAGGGCGCGTTCTGGCGGAGAGGCCGGGATTCGAACCCGGGACAGAGGTTTTGCCCCTGTAACCGCTTAGCAGGCGGCTGCCTTCGGCCGACTCGGCCACCTCTCCAGACAGTCAAGCCTCCAGAGTATAAGGCATTCCCCTGGCAGCGACTACCGGAACCTGGGTCGTCGGGCCATACTGACCGCATGAACCTACAAGCCGCCGAGACCCGCCCGATGACGAACCTTCGACAATTTCTCCGCGATACCTGGACCCTGGCCAGACCCTACTGGTCCTCAGAGGAACGCTGGGCGGCCTGGTTGCTCCTGGGCGTCGTGGTGGCCATGAATCTAGGGCTCGTCTACATCAACGTGCTGCTCAACAAGTGGCAGAACACTTTCTTCAACGCCATCCAGGAAAAGAATGCCGACGTGTTCTTTCAGCAGCTCCTCCGCTTCAGCTGGCTGGCGGGGTTGTTCATCGCCGTGGCCGTGTATCAGCTCTATCTGAACCAGCTCTTGCAGATCCGCTGGCGCCGCTGGCTGACGGACCGGTACCTGACGGCCTGGCTCGCTGATCGCACCTACTACCGCATGCAGCTCATGGCCGGGGAGTCGGACAATCCGGACCAGCGCATCGCGGAAGACGTGCGTCTGTTCGTCACGCGGACGCTCTCGCTCTCCCTGCAGTTCCTCACGGCCATCACGACGCTCGTCTCCTTCATCGGCATCCTCTGGTTCCTCTCGGGTCCCCTCACCTTGCCGTGGCTCGGCTGGACGGTGCCGGGGTACATGGTCTGGGCGGCGCTCCTGTACTCGATCGTGGGCACGTGGGTCACCGAGAGGGTCGGCCGCCGCCTCGTCCGGCTCGACTTCGAGCAGCAGCGGTACGAGGCCGACTTCCGGTTCTCGCTCGTGCGCCTGCGCGAGAACACGGAGGGCGTGGCCCTCTATCGCGGAGAGCCGGACGAGCTCGAGAACTTCCGCCAGCGCTTCCGGCGCGTCGTCGAGAACTGGTGGGGCATCATGGGTCTGCAGAAGCGCCTGACCGGCTTCACCGTCGGCTTCGCCCAGGTCGCCATCATCTTTCCGTTCGTGGTGGCGGGACCGCGCTTCTTTCGCGGCGAGATCGCCCTGGGTGGCCTCATGCAGACGGCCCAGGCCTTTGGTCAGGTCCAGCAAGCCTTGAGCGTGGTGGTGGACTACCAGCTCTATCCCCAGATCGCCGAGTGGCGCGCCGTGGTCAGCCGGCTCATGGGCTTCGAGGCAGCCATGGCACGCGTCCGACCGCAGCCCGGCAGCGAAGGCATCGTGCGTGCCGAATCCGTGAATGGCATTGCCCTAGAGCGCGTGGATCTTCACCTGCCAGATGGCCAGCCGCTCCTCGAGGGCGCCCACGCGCAGATCGCGAGCGGCGAGAGCGTGCTGCTCACGGGTCCCTCAGGCGCGGGCAAGAGCACGCTCTTTCGCGCGGTGGCGGGCATCTGGCCCTTCGGCCGTGGACGGATCGCCGTGCCCCCCGATGCGCGCATTCTCTTCCTGCCCCAGAAGCCCTACTTGCCTCTGGGAACGCTCCGTGAAGTCGTGAGCTATCCGACGCCGCCCGCGACCATCTTGGATTCAACCCTGCGCGAAGCGCTCGAGGCGGTGGGCTTGCCCAAGCTCGGCGAGCGCCTCGACGAGAGCGCCAACTGGGCGCTCCAGCTCTCGCCCGGGGAGCAGCAGCGCATCGCCTTCGCCCGCGCCATCGTGCAGCAGCCGGAGTGGCTCTTCCTCGACGAGGCGACCTCCGCCGTGGACGAGCAGACGGAGGCGCGGCTCTACACCCTCCTCAAGGAGCGGCTGGCGCACACGGCGGTGATCAGCATCGGCCATCGACCGACGCTCGGAGCCTTTCACACGAAGCGCCTGGCCTTGCGGCCGCACGCCGACCGCGCCGCCTCACTCGAAGAGGTCGCGCGCACAGCCTAGGAAGAATATTGGCGGAGGGGGAGGGATTCGAACCCCCGACCCCTTGCGAGGTTCCGGTTTTCAAGACCGGCGCCTTCAACCAGACTCGGCCACCCCTCCGCTCAATTCAGCGAGCGGGCCCGATCCGCTCGAGCCCGTTCATGTATGGTCGCAGCACCGACGGCACGGTGACGGTGCCGTCGGCCTCCTGATAGTTCTCGAGCACCGCAATCACGGTCCGCCCGACGGCCAGGCCCGAGCCATTCAGCGTATGGGCGAACTCCGGGCGGCCGCCGCCATCCGGACGGTAGCGAATGTCCGCCCGGCGGCCGCCGAAATCCGCATAGGTCGAGCACGAGGAGATCTCGGTGTATTTTCCGATGGCGGGCCGCCACACTTCGATGTCGTAACCCTTGGCGGCACTGAAGCCCAGATCGCCCACGCACCGCTCGACCACTCGGTACGGCAGCTCGAGCCGCCGCAAGACCTCCTCGGCGTTGGCCACCATCGACTCCAGCTCGTCATAGGCCTGGCCCGCCGTGCTGATCTTCACCATCTCGACCTTGTCGAACTGGTGCTGGCGGTAGATCCCCTTCATGTCTTTCCCATACGTGCCCGCCTCTCGCCGGTAGCACGGCGTGAAGGCCGTGTAGCGCCGGGGCAACGTCCTCTCGTCCAAGACCTCCCCGCCGTGGAGCGCGGACAGCGAGACCTCGGCAGTGGGAATGAGATAGAGCGTGCGGTTCTCGTCCGCCTCCATCGTCTTGAAGAGCCCCTCCTCGAACTTCGGGAGCTGGCCGGTCCTGAGCATGGTCTCCGCGCTCACGAGGTGCGGCAGCCAGAGCTCCGTGTATCCGTGCTCGCGCGTGTGCAGGTCGAGCATGAACTGAGCCAGCGCGCGCTCGAGGTGCGCCAGCGGCCCCCAGAGGACGGCGAAGCGCGACTTGGCGATCTTGGTCGCGCGCTCGATATCGAGCAGCCCCAGCTTCTCGCCCACGTCCTCGTGCGGCTTGGGCTCGAACGAAAAGGCCCGTGGGGTGCCCCACTTGCGAACCTCGACGTTGTCGGCATCGCTGGTTCCCGGCGGGACAGACGGGTGCGGCAGGTTCGGCACCTGGACCAGGAGTTCCTCGATCGCCTCGTCGACGACCTTCAGCTGGCCGTCGAGGTCCTTGATCCGCTCGCTCACCTCGCGCATCCGGGCCTGCTCGGCGCTTGCGTCCTCACCGCGCCGCTTCGCTTGCCCGATCGCCTCCGAGGCCTTGTTGCGGAGTGCCTTGAGCTCCTCGCCCTCGTGGATGAGGCGCCGTCGCTCGGCGTCGCGCGCCGCGATCCCCTTGATGAGCTCGGCGCCACCCTTTTGCGCGAGGGCGCGCTCGACCTCCTCCGGTCGCTCGCGGATCAGCCTGATGTCCAGCACTGCTCTCTCCTTTCGAGCCCTCTCACTCTACTCAGCTCTCGGCTCGCGCCTTTGACGCTTACCTCGCACAGCCACATGCTCATGCCTGCGGCAGTTCGGCCATGTCTCGGCTCGAACCACAATCTTCTGCCCGCGGCTCGAGCTGCACAAACAAAAGAGGCCGCCCGCAGGCGGCCTCATGTCCCCCGTCGGGGGCGCGCTATGACGAGGGCGTGACCGCCTGCTCGGCCTCGACGCGGGCGATGCTGCCCACCCGATCGTCGGCGTCCAGGTCGATCACCCGCACCCCCATGGTATTACGCCCCTGGCTCGTGATGTCGCCCCCGTGGATGCGGATCATCTTCCCCTTGGTCGTGACCACGAGGATATCGTCGGTCTCGCGGATCTGGAGCATCCCGACCACGGAGCCGTTGCGCCCCTCGGTCTTGATGTCGATGATGCCCTTGCCCGCGCGGCCCTGGAGGCGATACTCCTCGAGCGGCGTGCGCTTGCCGTAGCCGCGCTCGGTGATCGTGAAGACGCTGACCCCCTCCTGCACCACCTCGGCGGCGATGACCTGATCGCCGTCGTCCACCTCGATCCCGCGGACACCGCCGGCCGTGCGGCCCATGGGCCGGACATCCTCCTCGGGAAAGCGGATGATCATGCCCTGCTTGGTCGAGAGAAGCACCTCGCGCTGGCCGTCGGTGCGCCGCGCCGCCATGACCTCATCGCCCGCATCGAGCGAGATGGCCAGGATGCCGCCCGAGCGCGGATGCGAGAAGGCGGACAGCTCCGTCTTCTTGACGGTGCCCCGCTTGGTCGACAAGATGACATAGCCGCCGGACTCGAAGTCCCGCACGGGCACGCAGGTGGCGACCATCTCGCCGTCGGCCAGGGAGAGCACGTTGACCATGGCCTTGCCCTTGGCCTGGCGCCCGCCCTCGGGGATCTCGTGCACCTTCAGCCAGTGCACCTTGCCCTTGTTGGTGAAGAAGAGAAGGAAGGAATGGGTCGAGGCCACGAAGAGATCCTCGACGATGTCCTCCTCCTTGGTCTCCATCCCCGTGACGCCCTTGCCCCCGCGCTTCTGGCTGCGATACGCCTCCACGTGCGTCCGCTTGATGTAGCCGGAGCGCGTGATCGTCACCACCATGTCGTCGTCCGCGAGGAGATCCTCGATGGTCAGGTCCTGCGTCTCCCCGAGGATTTCCGTGCGCCGCTCGTCCCCATAGTCATTCTTGAGGGCTGCGAGCTCGTCCTTGATGATGCCCATCAGCCGCTGCTCGGAGGCCAGGATGCCCTTGAGGTCGGCGATGAGCGCCAGCGTCTGCTCGTGCTCCTCGACGATCTTGTGGCGCTCGAGCTGGGTCAGCCGCTGGAGCCGCATGTCCAGGATGTGCTTGGCCTGGATCGGCCTGGATCTCGGAGAGGTCGAGGCGGCGGATCAGGGCCTCCTTTGCCGCCTCCGGGTGCTCCGCCTGGCGGATCAGCCGGATCACGAGATCCAGCTGGTCCACCGCCTTGCGCAGACCCTCCAGGATGTGCGCTTTCTCTTCGGCGCGCGCGAGATCGTACTTCGTGCGCCGCGTGACGACTTCGCGACGGAAGGCGATGAACTCCGTCAGCATCTGCTTGAGCGTGACGACCTGCGGGCGCCGGCCCACCAGCGCCAGCATGATGATGCCGAAGGTGGTTTGCATCTGGGTGTGCTTGTAGAGCTGGTTGATGACGATGTCCGGGATCTCCCCGCGCCCCAGCTCCAACACGATCCGGATGCCTTCCCGGCTGGATTCGTCGCGGCGCTCCGAGATGCCCTCGATCTTCTTGTCCCGGATGAGCTCGCCGATCTTCTCCATCAGCGTCGCCTTGTTCACCTGGTACGGCAGCTCGGTGATGATGATGGCCTCGCGGCCGCCGCGGAACTGCTCCTTCTTCACCTTGGCCCGGAGCGTGATGATGCCGCGCCCGGTCGTGTAGGCCTCGCGAATGCCCGCCCGCCCGTAGATGTAGCCGCGGGTCGGGAAGTCCGGGCCCGGAACGGCCTTCATCAGGTCATCGACCGTCGCCTCGGGGTTGTCGATGACCATGACGAGCGCGTCGACGATCTCGCTGAGGTTGTGCGGCGGGATGTTGGTGGCCATGCCGACCGCGATTCCCGACGAGCCGTTGACGAGGAGATTCGGGATCCGCGTTGGCAGGACTACGGGCTCGCTCTCGTTCTCGTCGTAGTTCGGGACGAAATCGACCGTGTCCTTGTCGATGTCCGCGAGCATTTCGTGAGCGATCTTCGCGAGCCGCGCCTCCGTATAGCGCATCGCCGCGGCCGGGTCGCCGTCGATCGAGCCGAAGTTCCCCTGCCCGTCCACGAGCGGATACCGCAGCGAGAAGTCCTGGACCATCCGGACGAGCGTCTCGTAGATCGGGGAGTCGCCGTGCGGGTGGTACTTGCCCATGCAGTCCCCGACGATGCGCGCCGACTTCTTGTAGGGGCGGTTCCACGTGTTACTTGCCCATGCAGTCCCCGACGATGCGCGCCGATTTCTTGTAGGGGCGGTTCCACGCCACCCCGATGGAGTGCATGGTGTAGAGCACCCGCCGGTGGACGGGCTTGAGCCCGTCGCGGATGTCCGGCAGCGCCCGGCCGACGATGACGGACATGGCATAGTCGAGGTACGACTTGCGCATCTCCTCTTCGATCGGGACCGGGGTCTGGCGCTCGGGGCTCATGCGGGTCCTGGGGTCAGATGTCGAGGTTGATCACGTCGAGAGCGTTCCGCTCGATGAACTCGCGTCGGGGCTCGACGGCGTCACCCATCAGGATGGTGAAGATCTCGTCCGCCCCCACCGCGTCGTCCATGGTCACCTTGAGAAGGGTGCGCGTCTCCGGGTTCATCGTGGTCTCCCAGAGCTGCTCCGGGTTCATCTCGCCCAGCCCTTTGTAGCGCTGGAGGGT
>WNGN01007915.1_pt1 | contig 10691 bp, 14 predicted proteins | sample 5400561 | NCBI WGS metagenome assembly WNGN01 (sample SAMN13153379, study PRJNA577476) | soil metagenome | isolation source: 115 cm soil or saprolite under Garry oak tree replicate 2 | place: USA:California | collected 2016-06-15 | reverse complement strand
GCTCACGGAGGAGCCCGAAGAGGCGATGCGCGTCGCCGATCGTCTGGCCGTCCTCGCCGCCGGGCGCTTCGTGTGGATCCCCGTGACCGAGACCCTGACGCGCGAGATGATCATCGACGAGATGTCGGGGGCCGCGGCGTGATTCCGGGGCGCTGCCGCGGCGGGATCTGGACGGTCGTCGCAAACGTCTTTGTCCTCGCCTCTCTCGTCGTGGGCACGCAATTCCTGTCGAGAGAGCTCGGGGCCGCGCCGGCATCGGCGTTGAACGCGCCTTGGAGCGGCGACGTCATTCTCGTCGCCGCGGGGCTCCTCTTTCTGGGCCTCGCGTTTCTCCTTCCGCTCCACGCCGGGCTCTTGAACCTCGCGATCCACGCCCAGTTTCTCGCGGGCTTCGCCGCGGGGTCGCTGATTCCGCGGTATCTCGATCTCCCCCCCGGCGGCGAGGCGTCGATCGCGCTGGCGGCCGGGGCTCTGGCCGGGGCCGCCGTGGGTGTCGTCGTCGCGTGGCTCAAGAGACGGTTCGCGATCCACGAGATCCTGAGCGGGCTTCTTCTCGGCGCCGCGATGATGTTCGTGCCCCGCGGCGCGGGACTGGGCCCGGTGGCCCCGCCGGCGCTGACGATCGGGCTGGGCTCTCTCGCGGGCGCCCTGCCGTGGGCGGCCGGGCTCAAGCTGCCGCCCAGCCTCGTCCTGGCGTGCGGCATCCTGCTCCTCGCGCTGGGGTTGACCCTCGGCTTCCTGGCCGCCCACTTCCTGCGAGCCTCGGTGCGGGGCTTCAATCTCCGCGCCGTCGGGTCGAACCCACTGGCCGCGGTCGCATCGGGCGTCGACGTGGATGGAATGCAGGCTTCGATGATGGTGCTGGGCGGCGCGTGCGCGGGGTTGACCGGCGCGCTCCAACTTTGGTCCCAGCCGGCGGTCGCGCTCGAGCGCTGGCCGTTCCCTCTGGGATTCGCCGGGCTGACGATCGTGTTCCTGGGCGCAGGCTATCTGCGCGGCGCCCTGTTGGTGGCCCTCGTCCTCGCGGTCTGGCTCAACCTGCCCGGCTCGACCGAGGTGCTCGGAAGCCCCGAGTGGGGCGCCGCGATCACGCTGCTCTTGGTTCTCCCCTCGCTCTGGGTTCTCCCTCGACTTCTCCCCGACCAGGGCGCGCCGCGCGCGATCTGGCGCACGCGGCATCGCGAGTCGCTGTAGGCAAGTTCTCCCCCGAATATCGATTCGCCCCGACGTCACCGGTACTCCTGAAAGGAGAGGGTCATGGGACGTTCGTGGGAAATCGTGGTGTGGCTTCTCGTATTCGCGGCGGCGGCCGCGGTGGTGATCGGGATCGTGCGGAGCGAGGCGGCGGTGACGGCGGGCCCGTGGGGTCCAGCGGTCGTGCCTGGGGATGGAGCGATGGCCGCCGCGCTCGACGATCTGAGATTGAGCGAGATCCTCGCGGGGCCCGCGCGCGACTGGGACGGCGACGGGGTCTTCGATTCGCGAGGGGACGAGTGGCTCGAGCTCGAGAACTACGGCACGGCGCCGGTCGACCTGAGCGCCTACCGTGTCTCCGATGCCGACTCCACGATCCGCTTCGCCTTCTCGGGCTCCCTCGCGCCCGGCGCCGTGGCGCTCGTCAACGGCCGTCAGGCGGAGGATTGGCAGCGCTCGGTCGGTCGGACGGTGAGCGGTTTGAGCCTCAACAATGCCGGAGATACGGTGATCCTGTTCCGCGTCGGCGCGACCGACACGACGGTCGTCGACCGAAAGACTTACAACAGCATCGAGGGCGCGAGCGACCGGTCGGCCGGCCGATTCGGAGCGGGCGGGAACGTCTGGACGCTGTTCGACGGGCTCAACAAGTACACCGGGTCGGGCCAACCCCAGGGGACCGGCTGCCCGCCGACGCCGGGAATTGAAAACGGATACCCCACGCCGGTCAGCTCCACGACGTGGGGCAAGATCAAAGCGCGATTTCGGTGATGCGAGGGGTGCGCGGGGCGTTGCGCGCGGCGCGCCCCGCGTCCCCGTACGACCTTAGCGGGCGCTCTGCGACACCGTCCTACTTAGCGTGCGCCCGCCGCCTGCTTCATGAACTCTTCCTGGCCCTTCTTCATCTCCTCCGGCGTGACGTCCTTGACGTGCGATGCGACATTCCAGCCGTAGCCGAACGGGTCCGTGATATGACCCATCCGATCGCCCCAGAACATTTCCGTCACGGGCATCATCGGCTTCGCGCCGGCCGCCACGGCCTTCTGGTACGCGGCGTCAGCGTCCTCGAAGTAGAGATAGAAGGTGACCGGCGTGGCGCCGATCGTCTCGGCCGAGCGTTGGCCCATGACCTCGTCCGAGAGCATCACGATCGAGCTGCCGATCTGGATTTCCGCATGCATGATCTTCCCGTCAGGCCCGAGGGCGCGCGCCCGCTCCTGGGCGCCGAACGCCTTCTTGTAGAAGTCGATCGCCTTGGGGGCGTCGCGGAAGATCAGGGACGGGGTGACCGTTGTGTAGCTCTTGGGGATTGGGTTCGGCTTTGCCATGTTCGCTTCTCCTCGTCCGGTTAGGGTGGGGACCAATGGTGCCACACCCCAGCCCGCGTGGGAAGTTCCAAGCCCGCCGAGATCAGACGGTCCGCGCCGCGTTGACGGCGTCCGACGCGGAGGGTAGAGTCGCGGCTTCTTGTCCGCCCCGGCCATCCATTTCCGTGATTCCGGCGCGGCCCGCGCGGGCGGGTACGTGCTTGCCGTGGCCGCCGTGCTCTACTTCCTCGAGCCGCTGATCTTCGCGAACGTCCCGGCGTTCTTGTGGCTGGGGTATGTGGGTGTCCGCGTGGCTAGGGCCGCCGCTGGCGAAGTCGAGGCGGCAACGGGAAGGAGCCCTCGATGAACGACTTTTGGCAGAGACGGCTGTTGATCGTGGCTGCCGGTTGGAACGTGCTGGGCGGCTCGAGCGCGCTCTTCGATCCGACGCGGCATTTTGCTCAGCTCTTTACCGAGTCGCTATATCTGTACGATCCACTCCAGGCGTTCTTCTTCCGCTGCACCTGGATCAACGTCATCGCGTGGGGCGCCGCGTACCTGCTTGCCGCCCTGTGGCCGGGCGCCAGGATGGCCGTTTTGCTGGCCGGTGGCGCGGGGAAAGTGGCCTACTTCGGCGCCTCTATCGCCCTCTACTCCCACGGCGCCGGAAAGACGATGCTCCTCGCGGCCGGAGTCGTCGACCTGGCGCTGGCCGCTTTGTTCGCGGTCGCGTTGCTGTCCGGTCGGCGGCCGGTCGCCGTGAGATGAACGCAGCCTGGAAGACGATCATATGGCGGCAGTTCGGGGCCGCGATCGACATGCTCGAGAATGCCATGCGCGACTGCCCGGACGACCTCTGGAGCGATCGATCGCAGCGGCCCGAGTACTGGTATTCGCCCTCGAAGAGCTGGATCCCGCTGGCGTGCTCCCCGAACGACCGTATACGAAGAAGGAGCTCCAGGCTTATCTCGAGCATGGCCGGAAGAAATGCCGAGCGGCGATCGACGCGCTCACCGACGCGAAGAGCGGCGAGCGCCATCGATTCGGCTGGGGCGAGGCCAGCTACTCGGAGCTGCTCCTCTACAACATGCGCCACGTTCAGCACCACGCCGCGCAGCTCAATCTGATCCTGCGGCAGCAAATCGATTCGGCACCAGGCTGGGTCGCGCAGGCAAGGGCGAAGTGACGACGCCCGGCTACGTGCTGGGACACTCCGAGCGCGAGCTGGGCCGCCTGGGCACGCAGGCACGCCTGGTCGATCCGATGACGAGGCACTTCTTCCACGCGGCCGGGATCGTCCCGGGGATGCGCGTCCTCGATGTCGGGAGCGGCGCGGGGCATGTTGCCTTCCTGGCCGCCGAGATGGTCGGCGACGACGGCGAGATCGTTGGAGTCGATCGGGCCCCTGCGGCCCTGGCGGCAGCGAGAGCGCGGGCGGAATCGTGCTCGGTGCGCCGCGTGACGTTTCTCGAGGGCGATCCCGCCGAGATGGCGTTCGACCGCCCCTTTGACGCGGTGATCGGCCGGTACGTGCTCATGTTTCAGAATGATCCGAGCGCGATGCTCCGAAAGCTGGCGGCTCATGTCCGGCCCGGGGGCACGATCGTCTTCCACGAGCCGGACTGGGATGGAGCCCGGTCCTTTCCTCAGGCGCCGACCTACGACCGATGCTGCCGATGGATCGTGGAGACGCTCCGCGTGCTCGGAAACGAAACGCGGATGGGCAAGAAGCTGCACGCCACGTTCCTCGCCGCCGGGCTGCCGGCGCCCTCCATGGGGCTCGAAGCACTCATCGGCGGGGGCGCGAAGGGCGCCGAGGGCCTGACATTGATCGCGGACCTCGTCGAGACCATGCTCCCGGCGATGGAGCGGGCGCGCGTCGCCACGGCCGACGAGGCTGACTTAGAGTCTCTGGCCGCGCGGATGATCCACGAAGCCGTGAGCAACGGCAGCGTGATCGTGGGGCGATACGAGATCGGAGCCTGGTGTTGCGTGTAAAATATCGGAGGGGGGGTAGACCAGTTGGCCAACTCTGGCCCGAGGTGAATGGAAATGCCTGTCACATACGAGCTGCAGGGGTCGCTGCTCAAACTAAGTCTGGAGGGGCGGTACGAGCCGGGGGACGTTGTCGCGCAATTTCTTGCGGGGCTAGCCGATTCCAAATGTCCCGGCCAGGTTGCTCTCTTGGTGGACGTGACGCGATCGCAATCGCTCGAGACGCGGTCACCCCACCAAATCCGCCTCGTGGCGGAGCAGCTGGGACCACATCGGGATCGAATCGGCGGGCGATGCGCCGTGGTGGCAGCGAGGGATGTTCATTTCGGTCTGGGCAGCATGGGAATTGTCTACAGCGAGAACGTGGGGGTGGAGGCCGCGGTCTTCCGCGATTCGAGATCCGCGCTCGAGTGGCTTCGCGTCCCCGCGTGACCATCTCGTCTTTGGATGGCGCACAACTCATTCAATTGAAAAGCATTACGGTAGATTACATTTACTTGTGAAGCGAGCCGTGGTAGCGTCCCGCTTGGTTAATCCGCACGAGTTAACCGAGCGGGGGGGGCCATGGACGTTGCCGTGGTGATCGGCGAGCGGCTCGCGGAGCGCGGACTGGAGCAGAAGGAGCTGGCGTCCGCGGCCGAGGTCACGGAGTCCTACATCTCCCAGCTGCTGACCCGGAAGAAATCCCCACCGGCCCCCGATCGGACCGATATCTACGAGAAGATCGAGAGCTTCCTGAAGATCCCCGGCGGCAAGCTCTCGAAGCTGGCCGAGATCCAGCGCAGGGACGAGCTGAAGCGGAATTTGGCCGATCCGCCGGCACCTCTGTTCCGCCAGGTCCGCGAGCTCATTCTTCGAAAGTGCCCCCCAGGCAAAGAAAAGCGGATACGCGCCATCTTCGAGAAGGAGCCTTTCGGCGAGTTCGAGCGTCTGGTGACGCAGAAGCTGCTGGACGTGGTGAAGAAGGTCGCCGCGGAGGAATTGGATAGCGAGGACTGGCTCCACCAGGTCGCCCGCCTCGGCGGCCGCACGTACGAGCAGACGCGCGTCGTCGCCCTTGAGTTCCTGGATACCGACGTCTTCAACGTGTCGGCGGAGAATTGCGTCGCCTTCCTGGACCCCCTGATTGAATTCTGGGACATCGATCTCGCCAGCTTCGCCATGGAAATCGTCCTGAACCGGCGACTCGCCTCGGGGGCGCCCCACCGGGTCGAGTTCGTGGAGCGGGAACCCGGCCATGACGTCCACGAAGTCCAGGGGCTCAAAGCGTTCCTCGAGGACCCGATCCTCAGCGACGGCACCTCGGACGAAGAGATCGAGTTTCTGAAGCGACTGAGGTTCAAAGGGAAGATCCCTACCCCGCTCTACTACTATCGGGAATTGCAGAATCTCCGGGACCCGCTTCACTTCCGGGGGCCCGCCAGGGGCGGAGAAAACGGAGGGGCGGAGCAGGATCGGCCGTGAGTTCGAAATCGCTGATCATGATCTGCATGGTTCTCGGATCCACCCTTGGGAGCTGGCTCCCGTCGTTGTGGGGCGCGGGCTGGCTCTCGTTCAGCTCCGTCCTGCTCGGAGGCCTCGGCGGGGTGCTCGGGATTTGGGCCGGCTACAGGATCTCCCGGATTTGAGGACCCCGGCCCGCTCCAGTGACGAGTGGCAATGAAGCGGGTGGTCGAGATTCGTTCGTACAATCTGAAGGCGGGCCAGCGCGAAGCGTTTCATCGGCTGGTCGTCGAGAAATCACTTCCGCTCTTGAAGAAGTGGCGCGTCGACGTGATCGATTTCGGTCCCTCACCTCACGATGACGACTCCTACTACCTGATCCGTGCGTACCGGGATCTTGCCGACCGTCAGGCCAGCCAGGACGCGTTCTACGGAAGCCCGGATTGGCGCCAAGGGCCGCGCGACGAGATACTCCCCCTGATCGACGCACATACGTCGATCGTCCTCGAGATGGACGACACGACCGTCAGCGCGCTTCGCAAAATCCCGCTGTAGCGGACGACTTGGACGCCACCTCGTGGAGGGGCTGTTCGTGAATGACCTGACCATTGAGCTGAAAAATCGCCCCGGCGCCCTGGCCGAGATGGGCGAAGCGCTGGGCCGGGCCGGCGTGAGCGTCGAGGGCGGGGGCGTCTTCGTCGTGAACGGCGTGGGGGTCGCCCACTTCCTGTTCGCGGACGGGGCGGCGGCACGGAAGGCCCTGGAAGGGGCCGGCATCCGCGTCCTCGCGGAGCGCGAGGTCCTGGTGCAACGGCTCCATCAAGGTCAGCCGGGACAGCTGGGAACGATCTCGCGCCGCATGGCGGAGGCCGGCGTCAATATCGAGGTCCAATACAGCGATCACAACCACCAGCTGATTCTGGTCGTGGACGATCTCGCGAAAGGGAGGGCCGTCTCCGAGGCGTGGACGCGCGAGCGCCCATGAGCCCCTGACCTCAGCCGCCCTCCAGAGGCCGACGCTGCCGGGCGGCCCGCCGGGAGTCATTCCTCGACGAGCTTTTGGAGGCGGCGCAGGGCGGTGTCCCACCGCTTCGAGATCAGGTCGAGGTAGCGATGAGCCACGTCGAGCTGATGAGGCTCAAGCTCCCATCGGCTCTCGCGGCCCAGGCGGCTGCCGCGCACGAAGCCGGCGCGGGCGAGAACGCGCAGGTGCTTCGTGATCGCCTGACGCGTGAACGTGGTGCCGCGGGTCAACCGCACGATGGACTGGGGCCCGCCCTGACTGAGGCGGGCCACCAGCTTGAGACGCGTCGCGTCCCCCAACGCCGCGAAGAGCGGAGCCGAGCGCGCGAGCTCGGCCGGCCTGCGGTCCGGCGTCACGGGTTCCGGCGCAGGTAGCTCTCGATCGCGGTCACCTGCCCGGCCCAGCCGCGGTCGTTCGACTTCAGAGCTTCCGCCCGGCGGGCGATCGGAATGCCGTCGAAACCCGACTCCACGACCCGGAGCAGGGTGCCCCCTTCCACCTCTTCGAGCGTGAACTCCACGAGCGTCATGGGCTCCTTCGAGTAGTCCGCCTTCGGATCCACCGCGTTGGGGTGCCAGCGATAGGAGAAGAGGCGCTCCGGCTCGATCTTCTCAATGACGAAGTCGACCACGAGATGCTCATAGCCGGGGTGGGTGATCCGGGCCTTGACCTGGGCGCCCGGCCGGAACGGCTCCGTGAAGGCCGCCCGAAACCAGCCGCCAAATTCCTTCGAGTCCGTGATGGCGCGCCACACGCGCTTCCGTGGCGCCTGAAGGAGAACTTCCTTTTCGATGCGATCCGTCATGGTCGTGGTCATCGTCAGGCTCCCTGTTGGGGCTCGCACCATGCGCAACCAAATGGTTGCATTTTAACCGACGCGCTTCTGGGAGTCAAGGAAAGAAATGGGCCAAGGCCGCCTGCGTCGGCGACCTTGGCCCCTCGAAACGGCGGCTCTCTACTTACTCCTGGCGGAGCGCCTCAGCGGACGGCCGCGACCCTGCGACGGATCACGTTGAGCGTCGAGCCCTTGCCCTGAGCCTCGATCAGCACGAGGTAGCCGCCGCTCGCGACGACTTCGCCCTTGCCGTTCCTGCCGTCCCAGCTCCAGTTGTTGAGTCCGGGGCTCCCTCCCGGCGCGCCGCGGTCGAAGACCACACGGCGCACCAGTGAGCCGCTATTGGTATAGACGCGGAGGGTCACGGTTGCGAAGTCGTCGAGCTTGTACGCGATCGTCGTGGCCTCGCTTCCGGGGTGGAACGGGTTCGGATAGTTCGTGACGTAGCCGCCCGTAGCGGTCGGATCCACGTACGCGACCTGGAGATCGAGATCCTGCGTGAATCCTCCCGACGAGGCCCGGATCCGGTCCGTCTCCTGGATCCGCGGGCTCAGGAAGTCGGCCCGCGCGTCGCCGCTCGCGTCGGTGAGGCTGTCCATGGGCGTCAGGCTGCCGGTGCCCGAGAGAAGGGCGAAGCTCACCGGACGGTCCGGGACGCCGTTTTCATAGGCATCCACCACGCGCGCGGTCAGCGTGGCGTGCTTGTTGCCGCCCACCCAGGCGGGGCTCGAAGCGAGGTGGATCGCCGTCGGCGGACCCGGCGTGATCGTGATGGTGTTGCTCGTCGCGGGCGCGTTCCCCGCGTCGTCGCGCGCGACCAGGATGATCGGCTCGCTGAATGTGTAGGTCTCGGAGACCGAGCGCTGGCCCTGGATCAGCTGGAACTGGGGCGTGCTCAATGTCCCGCGCCCCGGTGCGCCCGATGCGTTCTGTACTTCGATCGTGACGAATGAATTGATCTCCGTGATCACGGCGCCGCCGTTGTTCTTCACCTTGACGGTCAGCGTGAAGAAGTTGCCCGCTTGAGCGGACGACGGAGTGACCGAGGCCTCGAGGTGGAACCCGCTCGAAATGGCTCGCACCTGCGTCGTGCTTCCGGTTTTCGACGGATTCGTGACGTCGGAGACGCTGATATTCTGGAAGCCGCCTGTGGCCAGTTTCAGGGTCATATCGGCGCGACCGTTCACCATCGCCTGATCGGCTGGAACCTGCGCCAGTGGGTCCCCGCACGTAATGTGCACCACGTCCGTGGGTCCGGTGACCGGGTTCCACCACTGATCCGTCGCAAACACGGTGAGCGTGAAGGCGTAATCGATCGACTGGTCGAGCGCGGCGCCCGTGCGGCCGCTCACGGTGCCGGGCGCGGGCGACTCGCCCGGCGCCAGGACCAGCACCCTCGAGAACGCGCCTCCGACGATCGTGACGTTTCCGGACGTATTGTCGGTGATTCCAGAATTGTCGAGGTCGTGCACGGTGATCGTCTGCGTTCCGCTCTTGTAGAGGCGGCCCTGGAAGACGAGCTGGCCGCTCACGAGCGTCGTATCGGCCGGAAGGCCCGCGAACGGGTCTGTCGAGGTGACCTGGACGTGGTCGCCGATGCCGCTCACGACGTTCCAGTACGCGTCAACAGCGCGCAACGTGATCGGGAACGGGGTCCCCGCCGTCTGGTTCCCCGGCGTCCCGTCCTTCCCGTCGGCGGTGCCGGGCTTCGCGGTCTCTCCGGGAAGGATGACCTGAAGCTTCGAGAACGTGGCGGGGTTCACCACGATGCTCCCGCTGGTTCCCGTCCTGGCCGGCGAAGAGAAGTCGGTGCACGAGAGGCGCACGGAAGAGCCGGCCCCGAAGAACGTGACCGGGCCGGACCACGCACCGCCCACGAAGGTGATCAGGCTCGGCGTGCTGGTGCCGGACCCCGCATTGGAGGCGAGGACCGCGTCGCCGTTGTAGTCATAGACCTGATTCCCGCTCGAGTCGGTCGCGCGGACGGTAACCGTGACCGGCACGCCTGCTACCTGAGGGGACGCGATTGCGGCGAACGCGAAGTGATCGGTCGCATTCGGGATCACCTGGATCCCAGCGCTCTCCATGAACGCGATGCTCCCGTTGCTCTGGTCCGTCACCGTCAGCGTCTGCGTCCCCACGGTCATGAGCGTGTAGGTGAACTGACGGAAGCCTGCCGTAAGGCTGCCCGTCGCCGGTGTGTCGGCTGGATCGGTGGACGACGCGACCTGGACGGCATCACTGCTCGACACCTGGTTCCAGTAGTCGTCGGTCGCGTGGACGCTGACCGTGAATGCCTGTCCTGCCGCTTGACTCGCCGGGACGCCGGTGATGCCGGTCAGGCTACCGGGGAGAGGCGATTCTCCCGGCGCCACGATCTGCACCCGGTGGAACGGGCCGGGGCTGGCGACAAAGGCGTTGCTGGAGCCGCTCTGAGAGGGGTGCCCCTGGACCACGGCCGCGACGAATACGTTTCCGGTGCTCGGCGAGGTCACATCGGCGCGGTAGACGGTGACGTTACCGCTCCACTGACCCGAGGCCAGGCTCACGCTGGGCGGCGTGATACGGCCCGCGCCGAAGCTGGTGAGCTGGCTTAGCTGCACGTTTCCCGAGAACCCGCTCACGACGTCCCCATTCGGGTCCTTGGCCGTGATCGAAACCGAGATCGGGACACCGACGGTCTGGTTCGTCGGAATGCTCGAAAACTCGAGACTCTGAAGGACGATCGATCGAACCGTGGAGCTGGATCCGTCGGGGATGGTGACGTCCGATTGGTCGTGCGCGAAGATCGTGAAGTTGCCGCCCGCATTCATGATCACAAGGAAATCGCCCGTGCCGCCGGCGAGCTGGGCCGCGGCTGGGAGGGACGCACTGGCGTCCGAACAGAGAATCC
>WNGN01003488.1_pt1 | contig 10693 bp, 9 predicted proteins | sample 5400561 | NCBI WGS metagenome assembly WNGN01 (sample SAMN13153379, study PRJNA577476) | soil metagenome | isolation source: 115 cm soil or saprolite under Garry oak tree replicate 2 | place: USA:California | collected 2016-06-15 | reverse complement strand
AAATCATTTCTGCGGAACCCTCCGTTGCGGAACCATAAAGAAGCGAGGAATAGAGCGAGCTACGTTGCAAAAAACAACCTGCCGCGGCGGGACACTCAACGATCCAAAGCGGAGATTTGGATTTACCGCGCGATCCGAATAACGAGTCATACGTTGCCAAAGTTTTCGAAAGCGACTCGCCGGCGCGCTGCAAGTCTTGAGAATTTACTTCAGCGCGGCTCCAGATGACAACGTGTTGATTCTCTGCCAGCTGCTGACGCGTCTCGCGATAGCGGCCCGCGACTACGAAGGGATTGAAGTCCTGCGCAGTTTGCTCAAATCTGAATTCCATTTCGACGTTGGTCGCAGAATGTTTTTTCTTGACACCACTCGCGTGGACGAGAAAGCCCTGTGGCACTCGTACGACCAGGTCCCATTTCTGGGGCGGCACGCCTCCAAAGCCGAAAACACCCCGAGCCTGGGGAAGCGCGGGCGTCCAACTTTCGGCAGGCAAGTCAAAGGCATCAGCGGAAAATGCGATCGCGCGTTGCTCCGCAGAATTAGAGCGAATGTCATACGCAAACCGGATGATGTGCCTGGAATGAATGGCCCAGGGCTCGGGAAAACGAAGAAGCGTGTCGCGCGGATTGTCCTCGGACGGAGTTTGAGGAATCGAGGCGCCGTCCCAAAGCACCGTCAACTCAGCCGGGTTAAAGCGGCGTCCGGGAAGACGGACGTCCAGGGAATCGAGCACCTGATTGCCGGTATTTTTCAGATGATATTCGGCAATGACGCGGATGCGAGGCTCAGCCTGCGAAACGAAGGAGACCTGAACTTGCTGTTTTTCAACGACGTATCCAGGGCCCAGCGAAGTGGCGCAGGAAGAGGACCAGCAAGCCACACCCAGGAGAAACAAGACGAAAAGCGATGAAGATTTAGTGGAGCGCGCCACGACCTGTTGATTGTAACGGCGAGAGGCCGAGGGGCAAAGCCAAGGTTCGAAACAGGGAGATAAACGATGGAGCCACAGGCGATCTCAGCGTCGACGGCCGCGAGTGCGAACAAAACCAGTACCGCTGTGGGCGAGCGCTTTTTCGCGCGCGGAAGCTTCGGCATCGGCCTGAGCGTCAGTCATCCCGCTTTGAATGCGCGCGACAATCTCTTTTTCGGAAAGCTGTGTATTTTTGAGGCGGCCGATTTCCGCGCTGGAGAGTGTTGGCAATCCCTTCATGTGGCGCTGCAAAAGCATTTCAACGGTGGGATCGGAAAGCCCGATCAAACGAAGCATGACAGCGTTGCCGCTAAGCGCATCGAGCTGGTCGGAATTGGCTATGGCAAGGATCTGTTCGTCGCCGAAACCCGCGCCATTGAGGTTCTTTGCAGCCGCGGCGCTCGTAAAGGGGTGCTTATGTATATGTGCAGCGGAAACCAGCGCCACACACATATCGTCGCTGACGCCGGAATTTTTGAGCGCAACCAGCTGAGCAACTTCGGCATCGCTGACGTTCAGTTTCTTCAGATCTTCCAGGCTGCTGGACCACATGCCAGCTTTGTCCAAAGTCCGGTAGTCAGTCAGCGGATGCGAGTTGCAGCCCACCAGAAGCACAGGCAACAAAAGGAACAATGCGAGGGATGACGATTTCCTCATGCCTCCAGTGTATAGGTCAGGGCCGCATCGTCCGCGGCGTGTGCTTTCGCAGATACCCGGCTGAAAGGACAGGGTGAGTTTTAATCGCCCGCGGGCGCGTAAACCCGCTCGACGCCGTGGACGCCCGAAATTTTGCGGATATTTGCGAGAATACTTTCCAGCTGCCGGCGGTCCGCAATTTCGAGGCTGGCTTCGATACGCGCGTTCAGGCGGTCCGGACGGCTTTCGAGATTGCGGATGTTGGATCCTGCGCCGCTGATGACGGCTGTGATTTCGGCAAGCAGGCCAGCGCGATCCTTGGCGCGAATGGTAAGCTGCACCGGAAAAGTCGCAGCGCTTTTGCCACCCCATTCGACGGCAATGCGGCGTTCGGCCTGGTACATCAAATTCTGCACATTAGGACAAGTGCGCGTGTGAACGGCAACGCCACGCCCGCGAGTGATGTACCCGACAATTTCATCGCCAGGAATTGGATTGCAACATTTGGCGCGAAAAACGAGCAAATCATCGTGACCTTTGACGACCAGCGGCGCTTCACCGATTCCCAGCATGCGCTTGACGGTCTTGACGAGTGTGGGCTTTGTGTCGTCCACCTCGGATTGCGAGGGTCGCGCCGATTCGCCCAAAACTTTCACAAGAACCTGTCGTGCGGAATATTTTCCGAATCCTACGGCGGCGAACAGATCCTCGATCTTCGACAGACCGTAGTCCGAAGCGGCTTTCTGCAAGTCGGCCTCATCGATTTTTTTCAGGCTGCGGCCGAACGCGCGCGATTCTTTTTCGAGCAGGCGGCGGCCCATGTCCGTAGCTTCTTCGCGCTCGTGAAGATTGATCCAATGGCGGATTTTACTTTTGGCGTGCGACGACTTTACGAAGCTGAGCCAATCGCGGCTCGGGCTGTGCCCTTTTTGCGTAAGTATTTCAACCACGTCGCCGCTTGAAATTTCGTGACGAAGGGCGACCATCTGGCCGTTCACCTTTGCACCGACGCACTGGTGCCCGACTTCCGTGTGGACGGCATAAGCGAAATCCACGGGAGTTGCGCCGGCGGGAAGTTCAAGAACGCGGCCTTTTGGCGTGAAGGCATAGACCTCGTTCGGCGCGAGATCGACTTTCAGCGTGGTGAGGAATTCCCCAGGCTCCTGAAGTTCCTGCGACCACTCAATCAACTGGCGCATCCAGATGATGCGCTGGTCGTCATCATTGGAAGGCTTGCCGTCCTTGTACTTCCAATGAGCGGCCACGCCCTCCTCCGCAATGCGATGCATGTCCTGCGTGCGGATTTGCACTTCAAACGGCTGGCCCGAGTGGATGACGGTGGTGTGCAGCGACTGATAAAGATTCGGCCTCGGCATGGCGATATAGTCCTTGAAGCGGCCGGGAACCGGACGCCAGATGTGATGCACAACACCCAGCGCGGCATAGCAATTTCTTTCGGAGTCCGTGATCACGCGAACTGCAAGCAAATCGTAGACCTGCTCAAGGCCGCGCTGTTGGCGTTCAAGCTTGCGATGCAGCGAACAAAGACTTTTGACTCGCGCTTCGAGCTCTGCAGGAATGCTGTTCTCCACAAGCCTCGAGCGAATCTCCGCCTGAACTTCCTCGAGGAACTTCTGATGGAGGGGCTGCTTTTCGCTGACTTCCTTCTGCAGCGCCAAAAAGGAATCGGGCTCGAGAACGCGGAAGGACAGATCCTCCAACTCATTGCGGATATTGCCCATGCCAAGGCGGTGCGCGATGGGGGCGTAAATTTCCAAAGTTTCCCGCGCGATGCGCTGCTGCTTGGACGGCTCCAGATACTGGATCGTGCGCATGTTATGAAGACGGTCGGCAAGTTTTACGACCACCACCCGAACGTCATTGACCATCGCAAGAACCATCTTGCGTACGTTTTCCGCCTGACGCGCTTCGGGAGCCAGCATATTCAAGCGGCTGATTTTTGTGACGCCTTCGACAAGCCGGGCTGTTTCGTCCCCAAAGCGCTCCTGAATGCGCGCCACGGGAAATTCCGTGTCTTCGATTACGTCGTGCAGGAGCGCAGCGGAAAGAGTGGTCGAGTCCATGCGCATGTCCGCCAGGATGTGGGCCACTTCGAGCAGATGCGAGAGATAGGGGTCGCCGGAACGGCGCAGCTGGTCGCGATGACGTTCAGCCGCTATCTCGTAGGCGCGGCGGACAAGCCAGGGATCGTCCGAAGGACGGTTTTTCTTGAGCTTGTCCAGAAGCTCGTCCAGGCGAGCGTCCAGCAGGCGCTCGGTGCGATCGCGGTTGAAGTGGAGCGGCAGATTGGCCGACCCGGACATCTTCTTATGTTACGCCTGAAAAAGCGGAAGGGCGAGCGTGGAGACGGCAGCAGCAAAAAAGGCGGGGCATCGCTTGATGCCCCGGGCTAAATCGATTTATTACTCGAGATTTTGCACGCGTCAGGTCGACGGCGTGGGTTGCGAAGCGCGCTTCTGCTTCACTTCCTTTACGCGGTCCACCAGGTCGTCGGCCTGTTTCAACAAGGCTGCGCGCTCGTCGGCGCTTGCCACGGTGTCCGCTTTCCGGCGATAGAGCAGGTTGAGGTAGGCCATGGCGTCGTCATAGTCAGGGCGAATCGAGATAGCCTTCTGAAGATCGGAAATACCTTCGTCGATCAACGGGCCATACTTCGCAAGGTAGTCGCCGCGAATGGCCGGAGGAAGAGGTTCGGTATCCCGGACCTGCTTACGAATATTTTTCTCGTTGTATTCCTTGCGCATTTCGCTGTTGGCACGGAAAGCCAGCGTCCAGTCGATGACTCCGATCCAGTAATAGGGTTCAGGATCTTCCGGCTTCAATTGAATGTGCTTCTGGTGATAGGTCTTGGACTCTTCGAAAAGTTTGGGATCATAGGGCGTGCCGGCCATCTGGAAGAGGATGGAGCCGATTCCGTCGATGGCGCTGAGGTTATCCGGATTGGTCGCGAGGATATCCTTGAATTCCTGAATGGCCTGCCTGCCAATGTTCTTATTTTGTTCAGACGGAGCTCCGGGAATGTACTGGCTGGCATAGGCAGTGGCGAGATAGAGGCGCGCATTAAGAAGTGAAGGATCAAGGTCTTTGGCTTGCTTGAAGTCTTCCACGGCAGCGTCGTACTGGCCGTTCTTAAAAGCCGCGACGCCTTTGTTGAGAAGGTCGCGAGCTTTCAGTTTGTTGCAGCCGGAAAATCCGGCAACCACAACCAACACCGCCAGGACGGCAGCGGCCCGGCGGAACCAAGATGCGGACTGCGAAGCGTCCGTGCGTGCAAGCGATGCATGAGTCATCGAAGCGTCCATCCCTACGATGCGCGGTCCCGAATCGGCCACGCGATGAATTCAGATCCGCCCTGCGCGGGCTATTCCATCACAATCAGCGATTTTGTTCCAGCCCCGGAGTCAACAAGCCGACAGAAATTCCCGAACCATGCAAAACGTCAACGACCCGAGCGACGAGAGCGAACTCTACAGGAGCCTCGCCACGAATGAAAGCAACTTTATGGGCGCGCTCTTTGTAGATTGCTTCCATCCGGTCCGCCAGGTGATCCCAACTTATTGGTTCCTGATTGATCCGGAGATCGCCGTTGGACTGCACCTGAACAACGATGACAGTTTCCGGACTGGCGGGCCCCTCGATTGCCGGCTGAGGCACCATGGCATCAAGGCCCTTCTGCTGATGAGGCGCGCTCATAAAAATCACGAGCAAAACCAGCAGAATGTCAATCAACGGAACGACATTTAATTCGGTGTACGTTCCGCGGTTCAATCCACCAACTTCGATTCCCATCATCCACCTCGCAAAAGAATTGACCCGGCGAGGAGGACTCTCACAACCCTGCGAAAAAAATCGAGTATCCGCGAACTTCCCAGAACCTATTGCCCCGCTTCCAGCTTCGCGGTGATTAGACCGACCTTGTCGATTCCAGCGGCGCGCATGATATCAATCGCGCGCGCGACTTCTTCAAACAGGACTTCGTTGTCGCCCTTTACGAAAGCGACCTTCTCTGCGCGCTCCTTGAAAATTTGTTCCATGCGCGGGCCAAGGCGATCCCAGGTGGAATCTTCATTGTTGATTTTAACTTTGCTGTCTTTGGTGATCTGCACAACGACGGTCTTATTCTCAAGGTCCTGATTCTGCTGTTGATTCGGATTGGGCTGTGGAACCAGTGTGTCGAGGCCCTTGGGAGTCAGCGGCGTGATCACCATAAAAATGATCAAAAGCACCAGCAAAATGTCGATCAGCGGAACGACGTTCATTTCCGCCATCGTACCGCCCTTACTTTCACCTACTTGCATTCCCATTGCGAGTCTCCTGTCGGCTCATCCCTGCGAAGGACGGGAGCCATTTGACCGCGCTGGGTGGGAGCCAGCGCGGCATCGGAACTTGTTCGTCAACTGCCCTTACTACGACCCTACTACGAATGGTGCAACCAAGTACTCGTAAACCTCAGTCGCCGGTCGGCGGCGGAGGTGGTGGTTGTCCTGCTCTCTCGTTACGCTCGGTCAAAAGGCCGAGTTGGTCCACACCCGCCGATCGTATCTCATCGACGACGGCAACCACGTCGCCGTACTTGGCACGCGCGTCGCTTTTGAGATAAACGACCTTGTCGACTCTGTTGGAGATGCGGTCCTTGACTTGACCTGACAGGTCGGCCTTCTGAACCTGGGTGTTTCCTATGAAGATGTTGCCATCCCTGGTGACAGCGACGACGACTGCGTCTTCTTTATCGGCGTCCTGCATGTCTCTGGCGGTGTTCGTGCGCGCCATGTCCACGGGCTTATTTTTTTGCAACATGGGAGTCACGACCATGAAGATGATCAGCAGGACGAGCATGATGTCCGCCATCGGAATGACGTTTGGCGAAGACATCTGGCTACCCACCTGCGGCTTATAGCGGCCGCCACTCCTTTGGTCTGTACCGGCCATTTCAGGCTCCTTTACTTCTTGGCGCCACGACGAAGGATGAAGTAATTGATGAGCTCCATCGAGGAGTTGTCCATCTCGACGTCAAACGCTTCAACCTTGTTGGTGAAATAGTTGTAGGCCCACACGGCGGGCACGGCGACAATCAAGCCAAATGCGGTGGTGACCAGCGCTTCAGCGATACCGCCGGCGACCGCCGACAGACCGGTAGCGTGGCTCTGCTCGATGCCTTTAAACGCGTTTAAAATGCCGACCACGGTGCCGAATAGTCCAACGAACGGGGCGGTCGAGCCGATCGTGGCGAGAGCCGAGAGGCCACGCTTCATTTCCGCGTGAACGATAGCGACCGAGCGCTCGAGGCCGCGCTTGGCAGCTTCGACGACGTCGGCATCAGAGACTTGCTGCGAAGCGGACTGAAATTCGGAGAGGCCCGTCGCAACCACTTTGGCGATGTGGCTCTTCTTGTTGCGCTCCGCGATAGCGATAGCTTCGTCGAGCTTGCCATCCTTCAGCGCGCCCGCAACCTGCTGAACAAAGATGCGCGACTGCTTGCGCGCGGCGCTGTACATCAGCGCGCGATCAATCATCACGCCGAACGAATAAACGGAAAGTACGAATAGAGTGACAACTACTGCGCGAGGAAGAAAGCTCATCTGAGACCACATGGTCCTCAGATCCCAGCTTGAGCCGGTGGTCTGGAGGAACATGGCGGCGTAAACGTACAAAGTGGCTACCATTCGTTTTGCTCCTGTAGGCGGGCCGCTAAGCAACCGCGCCTTTATAAGTTCCGCGTGATTTGCAGCGCTGTTCACGCCGCTCTTCAACGAGTTACTGCCGAATCCGTGCTACTCGAAGCGTTTCGCATGTCCCACGACCCGCGAAACGATCCGTTTGTACTACTGGTTCAAAGAGAAAATCACATCGATCGTCGTGTCAACTTCAACCGGTTCACCGTTCAGAGTAGTTGGACGGTATCTCCACTGGCGCACAGCGTCGAGCGCTGCTTGTACCAACAGTGGATGTCCTGACATGACCTCAAGTGACTCCACACTTCCTGACTTGGAGATGATCGCGTGGAGGCGCACCGTGCCTGAGATGCGCGTCTGGCGCGCCAGCGGAGGATAGTTCGGCTGAACGCGGTTGACGAGCGAAGCTGCGGTCACCGCTCCGCCCTGACGAATTCGCGTCTGCGCCGGCTTCGGTGGGGGAGGCGCACCGCCAACTCCACCGATGACGCCGCCGATCACGCCGCCCATCTGGCCGCCAGGAACACCACCTGGCACGCCGCCAGTGGCTCCCATGACGTCCGGTTCGGCGTCTTCCTTAATGATCTTGATCTCTTTGGGGATGACCTTGGGCGCGACACGCTTTCCTGCGTCCATCAGGTGTACCTGCGGCTTTACGTGCACCACGGGCGCCGCGGCGGGCGGCGGTGGTGGCGGCGGTGGCGGTGGCGGCGCGATAAGCAGCGTCGCAAGGCTCGCCTTCGGCAGCGCTTCCGTATAGATCAACGGAATCAGAATGAGTACCGCAAGAAAAGTCGCCTGCAAGACCATGGACATCACCACCGTCCACGGCTTGTTGGTCTTTTTGGATTTCGGACTGGAAACAACCATTTCTTCAAACATGGTCCCTACCTCCTCCCGGCGGGAGCAAGGCGCCCTGCGGCGGCCTCACTGCTCCGGGTTTTGTTGCCGGCTGCGGGTCCGGTCCCTGCTGCCGCTCCCTGGCCTTTCCAACGATGCCACCAGACCACGAGCGGAGCAGCAATGCCAAAACTGGAGTACGTTCCTACCACAATCCCCACCACCAGGGCAAAGGAGAATGCGCGAAGCACCTGGCCGCCCATCAGGAAAAGCACGAGCACGGTGAGAAAAGTCAGACCGCTGGTAAGTATCGTCCGCGACAACGTCTGATTGATGGATTTGTTTACCACCGCGGCAAAATCTTCTTTGCGCAGCAGACGATTGTTTTCGCGGATGCGGTCGAAAATGACGATGGTGTCGTTCATCGAATAGCCAACCAGCGTAAGCAATGCAGCAATCACAGTGAGCGAAATCTCATAATGCAGCAGAGAGAAAAATCCCAGTGTGATCAGAACGTCGTGGAATACTGCCAGGACGGCGGCTGCCCCGAAAACCCACTCGAATCTGAAGGCAATATATACCAGCATGCCTGCCAAAGCATAGAGGGTAACGAAAACGGCCTGGCGGCGAAGCTCGGCGCCAACTTTTGCGCCCACGATTTCAGCATTGCGGATTGCGAATGGCCCCAGTGCGTAGCCATCTTTCAGTGACGAGAGGACTGCCGGAGTAACTCCGGCGACTTTTCCAAGATCATCAAAATTTGTTACCAGGCCATTCAGCGTTCTGTCGCGGTAGTCCAAAATCTGTCTTGCGAGCTGCGGATACCTTTCTCCCGCCGCCGCGGAGAGATTCAACGGATCTTTTTGAGTGAGATAGGCCGCAAGGCTGGAGGGAGTCGCTGCGTTGAGATCCGGCTTGCCTGCGTTTTCGGAATTGTACGCCGCATTCAGTGCGGCAAGAACCTGAGCCTTGCTGGAATCGCGCGCTTCGTCGCTCGTTCCATTCTGCCCGACGAAAATCAGGACTTCGTTGGAATTCCCGGCGCCCACATTGCCGATGCTTTGGATTTCGCTGTTGCCCAATCCTCGCGCGGTCAGCGCACTCCGCAAGTGATCAATATTGGGCGGCTGAGCAAATCGGACATCTACGTTTGTACCGCCCTTGAAGTCAATGCCGTAGTAGAGGCCGCCTTTGGCGAAAATCGAAACCCCGCCGGCGAGCAGAAGAATCGCGCTCAACGCGTAGAAATACTTAGCTTTGCCCATCCAGTCGATATTGGGCTCTTTGAAGAACTCTATCATTCTGGCTCTGCTTCCCTTCTTTAGACTCCAGCGAGTACCGAATTGTTCCCGGTTCGCGGGTCGTGAACGAAGGCAATAGCTGGCCATCGTCTCGCAAAATCAAACCAAGACCAATCCCACAATCCACCCAATTTTTCTAGGAGAATCGGGTTAGCAGTCCTAGTACAACCCCTGGTACAACTAGATACTCAGCTCCGCCTGGCGATCCATTTTCCCCAGATGGTATTGGAAAATCGACCTTGAAACGTAAATCGCCGTGAACACGTTGGCGATCAAGCCGATGGTCAACGAAATTGCGAAACCGCGAATCGGCCCGGTGCCGAACAAGAACAAGAAGAAGGCCGAAACTACGGTCGTGACGTGCGTGTCGATGATGGTCACGAACGCCTTCTCGAAACCGGCCTCCACAGCCGAAGCTGGCGACTTGCCGTTGCGCAACTCCTCGCGAATGCGCTCAAAAACCAGTACGTTCGAGTCAACGCCCATGCCGATGGTCAGGATGACGCCGGCAATGCCGGGAAGGGTCAGCACGGCACCAAAGTAGGCAAGCGCGGCAAGAAGAATAATCAAGTTGAGCAGGAGCGCAACGACCGCGTTGGCTCCCGAAATCCGGTAATAGAACAACATGAAGAGCATGACAGCGATGAGGCTTAGCACCGACGCTTGGACACCGTGACGAATCGAATCCGCGCCAAGTGATGGGCCGACGGTCCGCTCTTCCAGATACTTGATCGAAGCAGGCAGCGCACCGGCGCGCAGCACCAGCGCCAAATCGTGAGCCGACTCCTGTCCGAAGTTTCCTTCGATCATTCCGTTGTCGTCGATTCTTCCGTTGATCACGGGAGCGGAGTACACGCGGTGCTCCAGCACAATCGCCAACTGCTTGCCTTTGTTCGTTTCGGTAAAAGGACCAAACCGGCGGGCTGCTTCAGAAGAAAGCACAAAGTTGACCTGCCACTGTCCCGGATTATTCGTGTTGCGGGACTCCGTAGCATTTCGCAGGTCGCGGCCGGTCACGATTGGTGCGCGGCTCACGACGTACCAGACTTCGCCCTGTTCGGGAGCTCCGCTAGCGGTTCGCGTCTCGCTGCGCCCGGGCATCAATTCTGTCCCCGGAGGCAAAATCCCGCCGTGAGCGCTCAGTGCTTCGGATTGCGAACTGTAGGAACGCGGATCTTCGACAAGCCTCAGCTCCAGCTGGCCGCCAGCTTGAATGACAGCTTTTGCACGCGACGGGTCGCCTTCGCCCGGCA
>WNGN01003631.1_pt1 | contig 10695 bp, 10 predicted proteins | sample 5400561 | NCBI WGS metagenome assembly WNGN01 (sample SAMN13153379, study PRJNA577476) | soil metagenome | isolation source: 115 cm soil or saprolite under Garry oak tree replicate 2 | place: USA:California | collected 2016-06-15 | reverse complement strand
GGCGATGATGATAACCACACCCACCAGCGCCAAAGTCAGCACGAAAAAATGCGGATTGAAAAATTCCATGAAGACTTTCTTAAACGCTACGAACGGTCTCTAGTCGGCTCCGATGTGCAATAAAAATGCGTTTACTCAATATAACAGTTCGGATTCTGGGACACTACGTGGCTATCGCGTTCCATTGAATGCTTAAATTTGTTAAACGTTGGAACGACTTGAACGGCTAGAGCGGATGAAACTATCCTGATCGCGGTTCGCCGACTCGACAAGAGCGGATTTGTGGCGCGGTTGTAGACGGCCCGGCGAGAAAAATAAAGTTAATAGAGTTAGGAAAGTCTGACAACTCCTTCCGATGCTTGAACCGGTCCAAGCACGCTCAACTTCCCTGATAGAACCGATCCATGAAGCCGCTTTCATCGAGTTTCTTGCACAGGCTCGTGTCGGCGCGCCCGCGATAGCGAGCATAGGCGGCGCGGGCACTTTCGACGGCATTGTCTTATCCGGCCTGGTAGCGGCCCTGCTCGCATAAGAACACGATGGAACGGTGAATGCCGGCCAATTTGTGACTTCTCATCGCAGAGCTATTTTCAATTGACCGTTGCTACAAGGGTTGGTCGTTCGGTCATTTGCGATCAGACTGACCCTTTTCGGTGACCTTTTCCGTGATTCCCGGGCTCGCGGCTGGGAAGTCTGAGCTATCTCTGTCCCGAAAAGACACGTCCCTTCCGCGCCGGCGACCATATACCAAGCAATGCGCATTTATTGTTTATAGAGGTCCTTGATGAAACCCGATTTTTCCAGCTCGGCGACAAAGGAGTTGTCTATAAACTGCTCGGGCTTGGCCGTCTTGCCCGCCGGGTTGATGGAAAAGTTGAGCAAGGTCTGCATGGCCGCCGCGGAAACGTAAGGCACTTGCTCCCACGCTTTCGCATAGGTGTTGTAGGTTTCGTCCAGATCTTCCCGGTTTTCCGTCTTGGTGTATTTCCCAATGATCTGCTTGGTCGTTTCGGGGTCGGTGCGCGCGATTTTGTTGCTTTCAATATACGCCTGCACATAGCGGCGCACCTTGTCGGGATTGGTTTTGATGAAGTCGCGCGTCGTCGCCAAGCCGGCGTGAATCATCGGAATATTTTTCGCCGTAATATCGACTAGCTCTTTGAGACCCGCCTGGCGCGCTTTCAATGTCGTCGGCGCCGATATAATCGCCGCGTCGATCCGGCCTTGAGTGAGCGCCGTGATCAGGTCGGGCATCCCTTGCAAGTGGGTCACTTGCACGTCCTTGCCGGCGGCCATGCCCGCTTGTTGAAGCAAGATACGCGCAGTCAAATCGGTCGTCGATCCCGGTACGGTCACGCCAAGAATCTTGCCGCGCAGATCGGAAAACTGGCGAATATCGGGCTTGCTGTAAACGGAAAACACGGCGCGATTCAAAATGCCGATAATGAAAGCGACCCGCGCTCCGCCCAAACCGGCTTCGATCAGCTCGGTGGCGGGATTGACGATGTCCATGCTGCCGGACAAAAGCGCCTGGGTGCCCGTGGCCGACAGCATATATTTCAAATCCACCGCTAAACCGTACTTGTTGAACACTCCCTTGTCTTGCGCGATCCAGAGCGGCGCAAAGGCGCCGCCGATCGCCGCGTAGGTCGCGCGCAGCGGGATCAGCTCGGCGCTCCGCGCCGTAGTCACCGAAACGCAAATCGTAAGGAGAACAGCCAGAAGCATTTTCGTTATTTCGTTATCCCGCATGGGTTTCCTCCCGAATGTTTTGATTTGTACGAGCATATATTAAAGTCCTGTGAATCGTTCAAGCCGTTCAATCCGTCAAAAGTTCAAGGTTCAAGGTAATCAGCGGATTTCACGGGAAATAATATTTTCTGTTACTTCAAGGAACTGGTAGACTACGTTGTCGAGTACACATCGGACATCGATTACATTCAGGACGAGGCATCGCACCAACCAAAAGTATGGCCGAGGACTCCTGAGCTTATCGACCGTTGGGGGACGGCTGGCCCTCCCGGCCGGATATCCGTCGCGCCATGGAAGGAGAACCCGATCCTGGCTGGCAAACTTAGGATGCGCTGTTTCGCTGGGCATCGCCGAAAACAACCAAAAAGCCGAAGGGAATCTCGTATGGCGCTAAGCGTAGCAAGATCATTTTCACCTTCGTTCCTTTTGATCTTAGCAGGTGTCGTTCTAAACGGCGTCGCCGTAGCTGGGCTTGATCGCCCTGGAACATCTTCAGCGCAAATGGAGCAAACCCGGCTGGCGCAAAAGGCACCGGGGGAGAAGTCGACCAAAGTCGAGAGAATCGTTGCTGCGATTCCAGTTCGAGCTCTGCCGAATGTACCTTTGCTGGTGGGAGTCAAAAAGGGCTTCTATCGGCAAGAGGGTCTGGAGATTGACGTAGTACAGATGGGCTCCACTCCGGCCATTACCGGGATGATGACAGGCGATGTCGCGGTGGATTTTCATAGCTCCGCAATTAGAGCGCCCGTCACCGGCAGACCTATCCGCATGATCGGCTACATGGTGGATCGGTTGAACTGGCATCTGTATGCAAAGCCTGAGATCAAGCGGGTGGAGGATTTGAAAGGTAAAGTGCTTGCCGTCACCGATGTCGGCGGTAACGTAACTTACATATCGCAGATGATGCTCGAGAAGCATGGGTTAGGCGGTTTTGGCAAGGACACGGAGATGTTCCCCACGGGCAGCATGCAAAGCAGCACGTTAGCCCTACTCGCGCGGCAGGTTGATGCCGCTCTGGTTGGCACGGAGATGGGCATCAAGGCGGAGGCGAAGGGTTTTCACGTCATAGCGCGAGCCAGCGATTATGTCCCCTTGGGATTGGGCGGCATATCCACGAGCGTCGATACCTTGAAAAACCGTTCGAATACTATCAAGCGTTTCCTGCGTGGAACCATTAAGAGCCTTCAGTATATAAGGTCAGATAGAAATAAATTGGAAGCGGCGGAGTTCTTTGCCAATTTTTTAAACCTCTCGCGGGGCGACGCGGAGTTAATCTACGCGCAGTCCAAAGACTACTACAGCCCGAATGGATCCATCAGCAGAGAAGGCTTGCGGTTTGAGATCTCTCTGCTGGTGCAGCAATTGGGTCTGAAGAAGGAGATATCGATCGACGAGGTGGCCGATTTTCGCCTCCTGAGAGAAATACAGACGGAATTGGGATTGAAGTGAATTGCACTCGATCAGATGGCGGACAAACCGCCGTCGGCCATGAGCACAGCTCCCGTGATGAATGAAGCTTCATCGGAAGCGAGCCACAAGACAGGATAGGCGATCTCCTCAGGTGTCGCCCACCGATTCAGGAGCGATGGAGCGAAGCCTTTGACCCTCAGCTCGTCTTCCGTCATACCGCGCGCTTTGGCCCTGCCCAACGTAAACGGCGTCAACGTAGAGCCGGGACAGACAGCGTTGACACGGACTCCATGCTCGGCCTCTTCGGCGGCCAGCGCGCGGGTGAGACCTAAGATAGCCGCCTTGGTGGCATCGTACTGTCCCATACCTTTACGTCCGACGACTCCGAAGACCGACGACAGGTTGACGATGCTGGCGACGCCGGCCCTGCGAAGTGCGGGGATGGCAGCCTGGCAACAGTTTACCACACCGAGAATATTCGTGGCGATAATCCGTTGCCACGACTCTTCCGGCGCCTCTGCTAATGGAAAATATTCCCGCAATGCGGCATTGTTGACGAGCACGTCCAGCCCGCCGAATTCGGCAACCGCTCGTGAAACTGCTTCGTTTGTCTGCTCACGGCTGGATACATCGGCCATGATCGGTAAGATCCATGATGAGAGGATCTCGTGGGAGAGCTGCGCCGCCTCCTCCTCAACTTTTTTTCTGTCGATATCGACCAGCGCAACTCTGGCGCCTTCGCGGCAGAAAAGACGGGCCGTAGCCGCTCCTATACCGCTTCCGCCTCCGGTGATCATCGCTATTTTGCCGTCCAGTCGGCCTGCCATAGATTTCTTTATCCTCCTCTGGCTTTGCCTGCTGAAAAAACGTCATATGCCGCACTCAATCGTGGCGCTACGGGACAGAAGATGGAGTGATGGAGTAATGGAGTGATGCATTTAAAACCCGACACTCCAACACTCCCGTACTCCAACGCACTATTTTAAGCTATTGGCCAAACAAGTGAGTTTTTGCTGGGCGCCATGCGGTTCCCGCTTAGCTGCGCTAAAAAAGCGTCTCTTATCCTTTGGCGCACTTCATACATGCTGATGTCCGGCTCGAAGAGGTGTTCGTTTGTCCTGGCGGTCACAAGATCGCCCTGGGACTCGGCGATCATCGCGTCCTCCCTGGATATGCTCTTGAAGCGCGGCCCGACTACCTCCGTAAAAAGCTTCGCCCAGCGTTCGCGCGCTTCAGTGGTAGGGGCCCTTTGCACGGCGAACCGCTGGATGATGCATCGGCTATCGTCTATCGGGAACTGCCACAATCTTGAGACGTAGGGCTCTACCCCGGGCACGGGACGGATCACGTTGGTTGAGATGCAGGGAAACAAGAACCGGTCCCCTTTGACTTCAAGCAGGTGCCCGTGATGAATGGGCTTGCCGTCACGATCGGTGGCGACACCGCGGACCCCGTATGAGGTCTGAACGATCTTTACCCGTCGCTCGGCCAGAGGAGCCGTTGCAGCTTGGGGGCTTCCTCCCTGCCAAGAGCCGTCCGTCACAGCCTGGGTTTCGGCATGCAGGATCACCGCATGAAATCCGTCCCCGCCGTCGATCGCCAGCAGCCAATTTGTTTGCCACACCTCCGTCGGCATTCGAAACCACAAGAACTCATCAGCGTGATTAAGCTCTTCCGGAACTTCGTCGGTCAGGGGCGGTGGCGGAAACTTCGCTGCATCACCAAGGTAAGCCCAGATGTACCCCCCCAACTCCTCGGCCGGGTAGGAACGCGCATGGACCTCATTCAGGCTCGGACTATCATTGGCCTCCCACGGTATCAGCACGCATTGTCCGCCACTGTCAAAGCGCAAGCCGTGCAGCGCGCATTGAAGCTTTCCTTCTAGGACACGACCCAGGGATAGCTTCGCGGAGCGATGCGGGCAACGGTCGGACAAGACAGCCGGAAACCCACGGTCGTCCCGCCAAACTACCAAGTTTTCGCCCAGGCATTGGATGCCGATAGGTTTGCCCTGATCTAGCTCCTCGGACTGCACGATAGGATACCAATAGTTGCGTAGACCGATCTCCAAACCTTTCGGCACCCCGGGCACCAATTCAGAAATTTCGTTCACGTTCATCTTCGACGGCCTTTTGTTCGCTTCCTATTTATTTAGTCCAACAGTGAAAAGCAACCCGAGTTGCTGGAAACCGAATCATCGGTTTTGCGCCGCCATTCAATAGACTTTTTCTCTGGCTTGAAGTAAGGAGATTTGACCAGAGGGGAGAGACCACAGTGCTCACGAAGGATGATATTAAAGGCGTGGCTGGTACCGATCTTCAGGATGCTGTTGTTGTCATCGTTTCTGCCCCAGCCGTTTGAGTTCTGTGCTGGCGCCGTGAGATTCATAAAGGTGCGATGGGCAGTCCTTCTCCGCGGCGCGCAGTAAAGCAATCGCCGTAGTGACGTTGGCCCTGAGCAGTCTGGCCTCGCCGGCATGAAAGTTCGCCGCGCAGATTTGTTCACTCTTTTTCTTCGGATCGGGATCGTTCGCGGCTGCGAACATCGCCTTCTCGTCGATTTTTCCTAAATGAAAATCTATGATCGGCGTGGGCCAATGGCGCTCTTTAAGCTTCGCCGAGTCGGCTTCCAGCTCACGAGCAGCGGCGAGCGCGTTGCCTATCTTGGCCTCCACCAAATAACGAAAGAGAATCACCCCGATGTCGTCCGGATCCGACTTTAGGCAGTTCTCGAATGTCTCGGCGCTTTGTGTCATTCGGCCCAGGAAAAAAAACAAAAAACCCTTGGAACGGCCTGAGACCAACTTTGCATCTAGTTGTGTCGCTGCGTCGTAGTCGGCGAGCGCCTGCTCATATTGATGCTTTTCCAATAACGCAGCGCCTCGCCTTGTGAGCGCGAGACCATAGTTGGGTTGTAAACTGATCGCTCGATCGTAATCTCGAATTGCCTGCTGGTAGTCTTTCTTGTTGTAGTAGGCGAAGGCCCGGTTGTTGAAGGTGATCGCGAGGTCCTGATCCGAGAGCTGGCCTGATTGAATAGCCGCCGTGCAAAAATCGATGGAGAGATTAAAGTCGTTTCGTTCGGCTTCGGCGGCGCACTTCTCGCCGTCTTCGTTTGCCTGCGTCCAGGAAACGTCTCCGGCCAGTAATGCAATTAACAACGTCAATCTTAACATCGGGACTTCAAAAGGTTGGATTACAGCAATGGTTATGCCATCGGACCATAAACTTGGTTGGCATGCTTCTACCGGAAGTAAAATGTCAAATTTACCGCGATTTTCCTAGAAACTAAGAAATTGGTGGGGTAGCCGGTATAGACGTAATTGTCCGCTATGGTCAAAAAATGATAGCAGCTGAAGCTCGATCTGAATATTGCGCGTCGTGGAAATTTCTAGCGGCGATGAAACTAAAAATTCTATGTCATGGTTGGTGAAATCTTTAGAGCCTGTTGAAAAACTATGATTCCAGGCTGTTCAAAAAGGTCCAGATGCGAGGCGCGCGAGAAATCGACGAGCGGAGGCGTATTTACTGATACGTTGGAGCGAGGCGATTGAGCGCAACGAAGCAGGTGGGTCTTTTTCAACAGCCTGTTTACCTTTGACATTCACGCCCTGACTTGAGCGGGCCTAAAAAGCAGTATCATGACGACGGCTGCGAGCAGCGGGAAGGCTGAGATCGACAGCAGCGCTGCCGGGAGGCCGTAGACATCGGCGATCAGACCGGCCATGAGCGGGGCGAGAAAAGATACGCCCATATTGGCTCCGTAAAGCACCGCCACGATGCTGCCGGCGAGATTTTGCGGCGCCGCTTCCATCGCTGCTGTAACGATCACCGGACGAAGCGCCCAGAGGAGCGCGCCGAGAGCGGCGAGCGCTACCGCCAGGAACGGCCCGGTGCTGAGATGAGGAATGGCAACGATGACAACCACGCTCGCGATCGAGAACGCAACGATGAGGCTCTTGCGGCCGATACGATCGGAAACCCAGCCGACGAAGGCCGGCGCCACGCCGGCGAAGAAAAAGAGTAACGACATGTATGCTCCGGCAGCGCCGCCGGAGAGTTTTAGGTGCAACGACAAGTAGAGCGGCAGGAACGCGCTCAGCGCCGTTTGCCCCATGGCGCGGAACGTGGAAACCACCACCAGACTGAAGACGGTTTTGTTCTTGAGCACATCTTCCCAAAGCGCGCGGCGATAATCGCGCCGCTCGGACGCCTCAACACCGTCTTCGGCGCCGAGCAGCGCGTAAAGGAGCCCGATGGCCAGACCGGGAATCGCCCAGATCTGAAGCGCGGTCCGCCAGTCGACAAACGTGATCAGGAGACCCAGCGCGAGCGGCCCAATGACTTCTCCGAGATTTGCGCTGCTATCGTGCACGCCCAAGGCAAAAGCGCGCTTCTCCCGATACGCGGCGGATAGAATCGCTAGCGACTGCGGATGAAAACCTCCGCTCCCGGCGCCGCCTAGCGCCATGAAAATCAGCAAAACGGGAAAACTCCAAGCCGCGCTCAGGCCGAGACAGCCGAGGCCGATCATCCCGAGACAGAGGCCTAAAAGAAGGTTTCGCCGGCTGGCAAGGTCGGCAAGAAATCCCGAGGGAAAGCTGGCGGCGCCGGCCATCAAAGTGCGAGCGGAAGCGAGCGCGCCGGCTTGCGCCAGGCTTAAGCCCAATGAAGTGGTAATCAGCGGCAAGATGACCGCGATCACCCCGGCAAAAAGATGCTCGACCATATGGGCTGTGGAGTTCGCCGCGAGTCGGCCCCAAGCGGGAAGAGGCGCTACGAGCGTTTGGGTGGTGTCAATTTTCGCCAATGGTTTATCCTGATAATGCGTAAGCTTGACCAATAGGGCAATTCCACTGTCAGTGCAAGCCGACCATCGCGTCCCCGAGATCAAATTTGCCGCATGCTTGAATCTTGCCGCGGGCCGAAGCCGATGACTAAATAGTTCAAGCTGTTCAAAGCGTTCAACCGGTTCAAGATTGCTTCAGATGTTCGATCCAGGCACGCTTTGAAGTGCAGACTCAGCCTGACACTCATCGTCCGCACTTTGAATTATCATGGTCGGTCTTGTCAATTTTTTGAAACTCGGCCGTTAAGCCGTCCAGCACGGTTGGACCGTGGTTGTCGTACCGGAGAGTAGGACGCTGCCGGATTCAAAATTCTAAGGCCCGAGATCGCCAGGCCGCGTCTGGCGTAGGGTCCGCGCTTTAGTGCTCGCCCGGGAATATGTCCTTTTCCGATTCGTGCCAGACGGGATGGTCGCCGGATGTCTCAACGTTAAAGCCGTAATCGTAAACAAGCGATCCTCCATACGTCGCCCCAAAGCTAACGAGCGCCGCCGCCAAAACCGATAAAATCATCGTGCCTAATCCTGTGTAGGCGCTGTCCCACCCGCGTAAGCGAACGATGATGTCAACGACCACTATCGCAGTGACGGTCAGCATGACTGTCATATGCCAGTTAGCCGTTCTCCATGCCTGCGTGTGCTTGGGCGTTGACGTTAGCCAGTCCCAGAAGCCGGTAAGCGCGGTGCCGACAGATACGGCGGCGCCCGCGATGATGACGTGCGTACCTGACACGAAGAAGTCCCTGGCCGTCGACCTTGCGCCTCCTAGCGCATAGGAGATGATATCGAATAGTCCTACCAGGACGTAGCAGGTGACAGGAAAGTCAGTAAGCGGTGGATGGAGGGGCTTTCCAGACCAGCCGCTAAACCCTTTAAACTTACGACCCTTTAGAGTAATCGCCGGTTTGATCGAGAACCATCGCGCCATGATTTGGTCTCCTTTCCGCCAGATCAGTCTGCCAGCTAGCAACCTGAAGCTTTATTACTCCGGGATAGGAGCGATGTCTATCCTCACCTTTTGGCTCGATCATTGAGTCTTGAGCGCCGATGCTACTATACGGTCGCTTTCGACCCTCGCGAGGGAAGAGATAAATGAATGAGTCGGGAAAAGCATCCTTAAAGACTTGGGTTCGCACCTGATTATTAACTCCTTGTTCTTGCCGCTTCGATTTGCGCTTAAAGCCGCGGCGCAAAGCCGTTTGCTAGACGGTTCAAACAGTTCAAGGCGTGAGATTCTGGGTGTCAGGAGATTCTGCAAATCTGCCGATTGCGCGATAAAAAGTTGACATAATGCTACCTTTGTGGATACTCTCCGCCTCGAAAATGGGCATTAGCGGACTGCTTTCTTTTATAGGACTCGCTATCAAGCTATTGATAGCTGGCTCGCACGCGGCTGAGGGAGCCGGTTTTCAGTTCTCCACGTCGGGTTCTAAAAAAATAAATCCGATCATTTTATCTGGAGATTGGTGGCACCCATGCCACCAATCTCTTCGGCTCAGTAACGGAAGCTCGAATTGCTGCAAGATTCAAGAAACAATCCACATTGGGGAGGTAGCAAGATGCACTTTAGCGCTTTGGCCATGACGACTGCGGCGGTGCTTGCTTTCGGTGGCGTGCCGCTTCACGCCCAAACCTGGCAGATGCCGCCGGACAATCAGCGCTGCCCGTCGAAGTGGGGAGCCGGCGACCAGCGCGGTTCCGCCAATATGATGAAGCCCGAGACGGTTCTGCGCGCGGCAAAACTGATCAAGACCGGCGAGGTGTTCGAGCTCGCTGCAGTACTTTCTCCGGACCCCAAGGAAGCTTTTATCAATACCGGCCGCGTCTTCAACATCTACACCAAACCGGCACTGCCGGCAGCGAATGCTCGTCAGGCCAATGAAGAGCTGGTCGTCACCGAGCTCGGCCAGATCGGCACCCAGTTCGACGCCTTCGCCCACCAGATGTGGGGCGATAGTTTTTACAATTGCTTCAAGCTCGGCGAGATCGGCACGCGAAGTGGATTCAAGAAGCTCGGAGTCGAGAACGTCGGCAGCCTGATGGCCCGCGGCGTCTTGATCGACGTTGCCGGATTGAAGGGCGTCGATATGCTTCCGACCTCCTATAACATCACGCCGGACGATCTCCAGCAGGCGCTCGCAAAAGCAAACCAGAAGCTCGAGCCTGGCGATGCGGTCGTCATCCGCACCGGCTGGTCCAAACTGATGGGCAAGGAGAACCAGCGTTATGGCTCGGTCAACCCCGGCATGCTGATCCAGCACGGCATCTACTTGATCGAGAATCTGGAGCTGGAGGCGCTGGCGGCGGCGCGCGCCTACGAATTCGCCTTCATCGTACAGCCGCTGAAGATCAAGGGCGGCACCGGGTCGGCGGTGGCGCCGATCGTTATTCGCTAACGGGCGCAGAGGTTCATGGCCTGGATTATTCGCCGAGCAGCAGCCGAGGAGCGAGCCTCTCCGGTCGCGGGCAATAAGCTCGTGCCTTGTAGAGGCCTTCAAGGTGCTGGATCAGACCACGAGGAAGAAACGCGAGCTGACGGCCGAAATTTGTTCGGGAGGATGCCATGCTCAATCGAAGAGGATTTTTGAAATACGCGGCGGCCGCATCGGCCGACGTCGTCTGCGTCGGTTGCGGCATCAGACATGCGACAGCTCAACCGGCCAGCGCCCCAGGGCGGCGCGAGATCAC
>WNGN01007075.1_pt1 | contig 10698 bp, 8 predicted proteins | sample 5400561 | NCBI WGS metagenome assembly WNGN01 (sample SAMN13153379, study PRJNA577476) | soil metagenome | isolation source: 115 cm soil or saprolite under Garry oak tree replicate 2 | place: USA:California | collected 2016-06-15 | reverse complement strand
AACGAGGTCGGTGTAGAATCCGGTGATTGTTTTTTGTAGTATTGTTTGGATTATGATGTGTGGAATCACTGCTTCGACGGTTTTTCCGGTTTTTTCTCTGCTACTTGTTCCGGAATGATGAGCAGTACCTGCGATCCAGGAAACGCCGGCAACCCATCCTTCAGCGGGACATCATCGTCCCAGCGCGGCACGATGGCGATGCGAGCGGTGCCGCTGCGGATTGCGACCTTGCCTTCCCACCGCGCGAGGTAGCGCCGAATTCCGGCGAGTCCCTGGCCGCGTCCCGGATCGCGAAAGCGGCTCGTGCCTTGAATCAGCGCGGCCTCCAGCGCTGCGGCATCGCCCCAGCGCTCACCAAACCGCCGGCCTTGAGTTGGCTCCAAGGAATGCCGGAATCCGACACCGGCGTCCGCGACCGCGATCACCACCACGCGGCGCGCCAGCTTGCGCCGCCAGTTGTACGCCTGCACCGCAACCCAGCCGCCGGTGCCGGCGTGCTCCACAATATTCTGACAAGACTCCGAAAGCGCCATAGCGAAGCCCATGGTCGCCTTCGGGTCGAGTCCCAACTCCGAGGTGAGGATCGCCGACGCCCGTTGTTGAATCGTGCTCACGACGGCGTGCACATCTTCGGCGGCTCGGACGGGCGTCACCGGCAGCAACACCTCACTCTCCACGGCCACCTTCACCTTCGGCACCTTGCCGTGCACCTCGAACAGGTCCGCGGCTTCCCGGAAGAAACCGGCGCGCGCCCAGTAGCTCACGACGTCGGGGTTCGCTGGAGCGGTGAGCAGGGGGCGCTCACCCTTGCGTGTTGCCGCTTCGCCCGCGGCCAATAGGCCCACGAGTCCGTATGGTGACGCCCACTCGGCCGCGTGGGCGTCGAACAGCAGCCGCTCCCCGTCACCGGCTTGTGCGTACGCCGCCGTGAATTGATCGAAGGACCGATCGTCGAACTGCGTGGGCACTTCGATCAGGCGGGTCATGCCGGCGAAAGCTTGCCCATCAAGTGATCGCGCAGCCCGCTCGCGCCGCGATGACTCACGTTGCGTGCGCCGAGCAGATTGCCGAGGCGGATGGCGTCTTCCAGCCCCGCACCGCCCAGGAGCGCCGCGGCCACCGCGCCGCCGAAGACATCGCCGCATCCTGTCGGGTCGATGACATGATCGAAGGCCGGCGGGTGCATGACCGGAGCGGGAATCAGCTCGGTCCGAATCGGATTGCCGGTGAAATAGGCAGCGCCGCGCTTTCCCAGCGTCACGCACAACGTCGTGCAGCCCTGGCGCAGCGCGTCGGCGGCGATCGGGAGCGGGTCGGGTCCGAGCTGCTGTATTTCATCTTCGTTGAGCTGGACGACGTCGAAGCAGCCGAACCACGCCGGCGCCTGGGGGAGGGTGCGCGGGACGCGCAGGCCGTTCGGCTCCTTGCCCATGAAGAGACTATGCAGATCGGCGTAAATGGTGCGTGGAAAGCCGCGACGCAGCAGTTGCGCGGTTTCGAGATTCATCTCGAACCCGGAAATGAAGTTGACGTACAGTGCGTCGAGATCGCGGACGAGTGGCCCAAGCTCGGCCCAGGTCCATGGCGGCACGCCACCCGTCATCCGCTCGCAGCGCCGCTCTGTGGATTCGTAGCGCAGTGTGACCCGATTGTTGGGTTCTGGCACTTCGATAAAGCGGGCGGTGTTCGGCGTGTGGCGTATGGCGCGAAGAAACTCGTTCGCCTTGGCAGCGAGATCACGACCGACCTTGATCAATGGGGCAATTTGCCAGTCGTCCGGCAGCGTCGCATCGAGGGCGGCCAGCGCGTACGAGATCCCGCCCCACTCCTGGACCGCCGGCTGCGCGGGATCGCGGCCGTAAATCGTGTCCCACACCATGGACCCGATGACGCCGAGTCGCTTCAGCGCAAACCCCAGTGCTTTTGGATGAACACGGCCCCTGCTCCGTAGACGCCGGCGGTGCCGGGAAGCGTCCCGGGCACGATCTTGCACGCCTCCCACGCCGGTTTGAACGCGCGTCGCTTCACCTCACTGCGCAACGGCTGGAACAGTTTGTCCCCCGCCTGCGTCACTCCGCCGCAGATCACGACGACTTCCGGATTGAAGATGTTGAGGAAGCTCGCCACCGCCGCTCCGAGCAGCGACGCCGTCTCGCGCACCACCTCCAGCGCCCATTCGTCGCCGTCGTTGGCCGCCTCGTACACAATCTGGGCGGTAAGCTTGGAGAGGTCGCCCTGCACGTACTGCGACAACGACGTCTCGACGCCTGACTCGATCCCCTCGACTGCACGCTCCGCGATCGCCGGCCCTGACGCGTACGCCTCGATGCAGCCGTAGTTGCCGCATTTGCAGCGGCGTCCGTTGGCATCGATCGTGACGTGTCCAAACTCTCCCGCGACGTCGGTGACGCCGTGGTAGATCTGACCGTCGATGACGATGCCGCCGCCGATCCCCGTGCCAAGAGTAAGGCCGATGACGTACTTCGCGCCCTGCGCGGCGCCCCGCCACCATTCGCCGTAGATCGCGCAGTTGGCGTCATTGTCCAGCGTCGCGGGGAGGCCGAGCCCTTCGCTGACGCGGTCGCGCAGCGGCATATTCGTCCAGCCCAGGTTGGGCGTGAGCAGCACGACGCCGGTTTTGGTGTTGAGAGGGCCGGGCGAGCCAATTCCGACTCCTTCCACCTTCTTGCCGGACTCTGCGATCGACGCCTTCGCGAGCTTGATGATACGAGCCGTGACGGCGTCGGCTCCCTGAGCGGCCATGGTCGGTTCGGAGACAACGGCGTGGATCTCGGAGCCATCCTCGGCGAGGACTCCGGCGACGAGATTCGTTCCTCCAACGTCAACTCCGACGACGTAGCGCACCAAGATCCTCGATAGCTCGGGTCACAGCTTCAACCGTGAGTTCACGCATACAGCGGTGATGACCCAACGGGCACTGCGGTGGGCCATGTGACGAGCAGGGCCGGCACAGGAGTCCGTCCACTCCCAACGCCACATCGCCCGCGCGCATCGGGCCGAAACCAAATTCCGTCGCAGTCGGGCCGAAGAGCGCCACGACCGGCGTCCCCATGGCGGTGGCTAGATGCAGCGGCGCGCTGTCATTCGTGACCAGCACCGCAGCCTTACCGATCAGCGCCGCGGATTGCCGGAGCGAGAGTTTCCCGCACGCGTTGACCGCCCGACCGCCTGACCGCCCGACCGCCCGAATTATCTCGTCCCCCAGCTCTACGTCGTCCTTGCCGCCGACCACGACCACCTGCACCCGCGCCGCCAATTTCGCCCCCAGCTCGGCGTAGTAAGGCCAGCGTTTACTGCCCCAAATGGAGCCGGGAGCCAGCGCGACGAAGGGTCCATCGACGAGCGCCCCTGCCGCGTGATCATCCGCCGCCGTGGGCCGTAGCTGGGGAGGATAGGCGCCTGGGGCCTCATTGGCGAGGGCCAGCAGCCGGTCGCTTTCGTGACCCGTTCGGGGCTTGGGGAAAGCCTCTGTATAGAGGAAGGACCACCCGCCCGCAAACCCCTTGCGTGACGGAATCCGGGCAAGAAATGCCAGAGCAGCCGTACGTAACGAGCGATGCGGCAAGTACGCTTGCGCATACCGCTCAGCTTTCAGCCGCCCAGCCAGCGAACGCACGCCGGCCCAGCCGCGGTCGCTCCCCCGTTTGTCGTAGGGGATCAGCTTCCGCACCGCGGGATGCGTTTCGAGCAACGGCGCCGCGATCGGCGTCGTGACGACGTCGACGGGACCATGTTGCGCGGCAAGCGCGGACAGAAGCGGGGTCGTGAGCACCACGTCGCCGAGAAAGGCGGTTTGAATGACAAGGGTCGGCATGGCGTACGAGAATCTTACGCGCGTTTGCCGAGGTCAGCGACGGATGCGGCGAATCTCGCTGAGGAAGACCAGCCTCGCAGAAAACGCGAGGCCCTTGTTGTGGACCGGCCAAGTCAGCTCTGAATGGCCGGTGAAGTAGTACTGCAGCTCCGGAATGAGGGCGACTCGGGCGGCGCTGAGTTGCAAGGCGACGCCGGGCGCGGCAAAGAACTCCTTGGAATACCCGGAGACCGGTCCTGTCGTCCCACCGCCGCGTTGTACGAACTGGACCATGCCGAGCCCGATGCTCGGCCGCATTTCGAGCACACCACCGCGCAATGGGATTTGCACATCGAAGTCGGTCGCAAAAACCTGTGCGCGGTTTCTCACGTTGAACGTGGTCGCGCCGTCATAGTAGATCCATCGGAGACCAAGGTAGACCAGCCGGCCCGGTGCAACGCCCAGTACCGCTCCAGCACCCGACCGGTAAGGATCCCGCAACCCATAACTGGCGATCGCACCGACCTGCAGCTCGCCCAGCTGCGCCGACAATGCTGTCGGGGTGACGCAGACGAGCGCCATGAGCAGCGACCGTTTCACACGCCGTCCTTCGTGACGCGGGCGATCCGGCGCCGCAACTCGCCGACCGGGGGGAGCAGCCGGTCCAGCGTCGCCTGATCATCGACCCAGGTGACTGTGCCGACCATGAACACGAGATCTACGAGGGGTACGAGCGATGTCGCTCCCGTGAACGCCACGGCCACCTCACCGTCCATGAAGATTCCCCGGTAGTCCTGATTCTGCGACCCGACCATCGCGTAGCTCGCCGCCTTCGCGGTTTTCGGAGTCGCTTCCATGATCTGCTCGGCGATCAGCTCGAGGGAGTCCGTGAGTGCTCGCGCCCCGGCCTGCACGTCCGAGCCTGGGGAATACGTCGCTTCTCGATAGCGCAGATAGGTCGTCATGAATCGAGGCCACTGCGGCGAAGCCGTGACAGCGCTCCAGAAATCGCCCGTGGCGAAGAACTGGACCTTCTGGTGAAGCTTGGGCGGGCCGCTCGAGTCCCCGGGTGTCGCGATCCCGTTCGACCGGCGGCCGGCATCCGCGACCAGCGGCACCAGGCCTGACGCAAAAGGCATGAGCTCTGTGAGGAAGGGACTTCCGCTGACCTGCCGAGCCCATCGGTCGGCGCGACTGGCAAACCCGGCCTCGTCCACCGGGAGTGCGTACAATCCCATGTGCAACGCCCCCCCGGCTCTCGCGATGGACTCTCCAAGCTCGCGTCGAACGAGCAACAGGCGCGTGAACAGCTCGTGCGCGCGCACCATCTGCGGAAAGCCTCCGCTTGGCGCGTTGGCGCGGGCCGGCGCGATGATCAATACCTTCACGCCTCGCAGCGACGCTCCTACAAGCAACGAGCCGTAGAGTGTCGCGTTCCAGAGGGAGTCGGGGATCTTAATCACCGAACCCTTTGGCATGAGTGAATAGAGGAGGGCTTTCGCCGCGTTCAACGACTTCGTGAGATAGCCGGTCTCATTGACGAGGGCCATCGCCCGCGTATGAAACGACGCTGCATCGGGAGACGCCGCCATGCGGGCGGCGATCACGGCCAGCGGCGCCGCGCGCAGCGGCGCTGGAATATCTGCGGGGGCGAGGCCCTGGCTCGTCAGCAGCGATCTCGCTGCCTCCTTCAATTGCAGCAATACCGGTCCTTGCACCACCAGGGACCGGTCGTCCCAACCGGGGCCGAGGTAGTGCTGCCCCACGCCCATCCCCGTGAGGATGCCGACGCCGGCATAAGGATCATCTTCACTGACGTCCCGGAACGCGATCTTGCGATGATCACGCATCACGTCGTCGGGATACCCGAAGACGCTCGAGATGAGGCCGCCGCTCCAGAACGACGCGTCCACGCGATTCGTGATGTTCACGTGGACCTTGATGCGGTTGTGGAGCCACGCGTCTCCGTATTCGCGTGCCTCCGCCTGCAGCACCCGCGAGTGGCGCACCGCGTCGCGCAGCCGGTCCAGTGCGTGCCCGAGCCGGAGTGCGTCGGTGGGGGAGCCGAGTTGGCCGTCCGCGTGCAACGGGTCCTCCAGAATCGTCATCAGCAGGCGCGACTTCCGTCCCTCGTAGTAGTGCTGATCGAGGAAGATGAAAAACAGCGGGAGCGTCTGTGTGGAGTCGTACGTTTCGACGCGCTCCGCGAGCGTGGTGAGGTAGCCGTCTATCACCTGTGTGAGCGAAGCTCCGTCCAGGGTGCCTTCGGCCGTGAGCGCGGGAAAGTCGTGGATCCAGAGAACATGGTACGCGCGAGTCTCCCGGATCATCCGCAACAATTCCCAGTGGAACTGCAGGTTGGCGACGTACGTGAGTCGATTGTGATCCGTGAACTGGGAGCCCGTGACTCGCTCGAGCAACGCGTCGAGCTCGGATTGCTCATCATGTTCTTCGGGGAGCAGGCCGTACTGCAGCGGCAGCCACACGAGGCGGGGATCGTCCCATTCCTTTGCCGCCTCACTCCGCTCGATTTCCAGGATGTCGGTCAGCCGCTCGAACACGAACAACACATCTTCCGTCCGAGCCACCGGGACGAGACCAGATGACGTCACCCAGCGGCTGAATCGCCCCCGCGCAGCGACGCCGAGGGCTTTCAGGGTGTCGTTGCGTTTCTTGCGGCCGAGAAGGGCGTCATAGGGGATGAGCACCTCGGCGAGCAGAATCTGCCGGCCGTTGCGGGCGAGCTCTCGGCCGGCGCCCGCACTGCCTGCGGCTACAGTAAACGCATGCTCCATCTGTGCGTGGAAAAAGCGCACCTCGTCCTCGGCGGACCGTACAGCGAGGTGCGTCCGTAGGCTGGCGATGTACCGCTGGGTGCGGGCCAGTGCGACGTGATCATTTCTTCCATCCTGGTCGAGAAAGGGGACGATCAGCCGGCGGACCGACGCCGCCGACTCGGCCAGGCTGTCGAGCTCCGCGCGTAACACGGAATTGGCCGGCACGTGCGCTTCCGGAGTGTGGAAGGGTGCCGCGACGACGACGTAGTCCTGAATCGGCCGGTTGCGTCCGGCTAGGGGATCATGGAGCGGGGCGGACACGCCAAGCAGGAAGCTGTGGCCAAGCGTCGGGTACCAATCCAGACGCAGCATCGTGCCCCGCGTGAGAAACCCGCCACGCCGGACCGGCGTGTGGACCGTGAGGAGCAAATCGACGCGGCCGCGCCGGAAATTGTAGTCGGGGCCGATACCGGCGCTGAGATAGGGGACCTGCAGCAGCGCCCGCGTGCCGCCATCCACTCTGTTGCCGCTGGCGCCGACATATCCCTCGAGTCCGAGCTCAACGAGTTTGGTGACCGGGTTCATGGAGGCGTGGTAGCCGCCGCCCCACGCCCGGATCATGAGTTCGTTGGAGGTCCCGCCGAAAAACGCACCGGCGCCCAAACCCATCTGCCAGTGCCACTGTAGGGGTTGACCGAGAGAAACTGTGCGGCCGCCGACTTCGGGCGCTCGTACGGTCTGTGCGCGCGCCGCATGGGTTGCCAATAGCACCGCGGCCACAACGCAGACAACGGACCAGGCCACAACACGCCTTTGCCGAGGCAGTGCTTGATCTACCCCACGGACGCTCCCCCGGCAAGCAAGGCTAAGGAAGCCAGGCCACGGCCCAAACGGGATCGTGGTCGCTCGTGCCAAGCGTGTCGCGAACAATCCCCGCGCTCCTGCTGCTCGCGTCAGATGCAACGAAGCCTTTGAAGAAGATGTGATCCCAGTTGAACACGGCCGTCGTGAAGCCGTTGTGCTCGGTCGGCCAGAGATTGAAGAAGATGTGATCCCAGTTGAACACGGCCGTCGTGAAGCCGTTGTGCTCGGTCGGCCAGAGAAACCCACCTGCGCGGAATTCCTTGCCAATGCCATGGCTGTTCATATCTCCGGCGATGATGACGAACGGGTACGCCGCGGCGTCAGCGAGAATGGTCTGGGCCTGGTCGCGGCGTCGTGACGGCCGAATATCACTCGGGGTACCGAGGTGGGCGCTGTAGACGCGGACCCTCGCACTGCCGACGAGCACCGTGGCCGCCGTGGCGGTCCGTTGCGCGTGACGCAGGCCGCCAACGTGCGGCAGCATCAGTTTCTCGTCGGCGACAATTGGCCAGCGCGACAAGACGGCATTGCCGAAGTCGTGCCCCAGCTTGGGATGGACGACGGCGGGGTAATAGACCCAGGCCATCCCGAGCGCATCGGCAATGCGCCGCGTTCCCTCCGCATCCATCTCCTGCAGCACGACGATGTCGGCATCGGGCAACGGCGCCCGCGTCTTGAGCACGTTGATCGCCCGGTCGACGTGCTTGCCCCATTGGACGTTGTAGGTGACTACATGCAGCACGTGGCTGCCGGCAGGAGCGCCGGATGGTGATGCCGGCGCGCCGGCGTATCGAGGGCCAAGCGGACTGGGATAGTTCAGGACCACTCGACAGCTCGCGGTCGAGACGGCCAACACCAGCACGAAGCGTGTTCGCGTCACCGGCCGGTGGCTCTCGTCGCGGTGCCCGCTGACGGCAGGAGCTGGCGCTCGAGGAACGCGGCCGCCGCTTTGTCGACCGTCAGGATGTTCGCGTAGCGCAGGAAATGATGGGTGTCGTCCGGAATCACCAATGTTTCGAACGGGACCTTGGCTGTCGCGAGGCGTCGGACAAGGTCGGTGGTCTGTGAGAATCGGACGTTGCGATCGTCATCGCCATGAATCAGGAGTACGGGCGATCGCCAGCTGGCGACGGAAGAAACCGGTGATGAGTGCCACGCAGTGGCGACTGCCGAGTCAGCGTCGGGAGCCTGCTCGTAACGCTGGCGGTCGAATGCTCGCGAATAGGCCGACCAGTCGTGCACACCATGGATATCGACACCAGCGGCGAAGAGATCGGAGTTGCGCGCCAGCGCCAATGCGGTCAGGTAGCCGCCGTAGGAGCCGCCATAGATCCCGACGCGGCTCGAGTCGACCCGTGGCAGCGCACGCAGGTACGCGGCCCCAGCCTGCACGTCGCGATACTCCGCCGCCCCCCGCGCGCCGGAGTTGGGCGGTTGATGGAAGTCGTATCCGTAGCCGATGCCAAGCCGGTAGTTCACCGACAACACGATGAATCCGCGGCTCGCGAGATACTGGTTGAGCGCGTACGCGTTCGCGTAGTAGTCGGAGTAATGCCAGCCCAACAGCATCTGCCGTGGCGGCCCGCCGTGGACATACACGATGGCCGGCTTGCGTGCGGCGGTCCGTCCCGGAGCCTCGAACAGCTGCCCGTGAATCGTCAGTCCATCGGCGGAGCGAAATACGACCTGCTTCGGCGTCACGAGCCCCGCCGGAAAGTCCGCCGGGATGCGGTCCGCACCGATCGTCCGCATGGCGGCGCGAGCCGACGTGAATGCCATCGCGGCGGGTAAGGGTGGCCGCTGCGGCGTCGCGCTGATGAAGAGGAGGGTTGCGCCATCACCGGTGATCGTGGGCGACCACTCCAGACCACTGCCCGGCGTCATGACCTCCGGGGCGGCGCGATCCACGGGAACACGCACGACGTGGCGGCGATCGATGTCGAGGGAGTCGCTCCCCATGTTGCCCGCGAACACGAGCCAGCGTCCGTCGCCGCTGAGCGCGATGTGCTCGGCCATGTAGTGGCCCGGAGTGAGGAGCAGGGCAGTGCCCCCCGTCGCCGCAATCGAGTAGAGATGCGGCCAACCATCCTGATAAGAGAGGAAGACGATGCGGTCGGCGGCGCCCCAGCCGAGGTTCGTGCCTCCATCGGTCGACGGCACCGAGCCGGACAGCGTCTCGGGCGATTTCCACAGTCGCTGCGCCGCTCCGCTCGCCGCATCGGCGGTCCAGATCTCCCACGGATTGGGCCTGGGCGGCAGCAAAGAGTCGGGCGCGCCGCCGGCGCCGGGCAGCCGCACGAACGCGATGCGTCGGCCGTCGGGAGACCAGCGCGGCGACCGGTCCCGCGCGAACGCCGGTGCGAGCCAGGTAATGGCGGTGGTGTCATTGGTGTACACCCCGATGAAGGCGTGATCGCCGCGATTCGCCACGAACGCGAGCCGGGAGCCATCGGGTGACCAGCGCGGATCGCCGTTCTCGCCGCGTACCGTGAACAACGCCTTGGCGGGCGCCGATCCGTCGATCGACGCGGTCCAGATCTGATTGCCTTTGATGAATGCGACGACATCGCTGCGCGGCGAGACGACGGGTTCATCACCGTCCCCAATCGCCTTGGGCTCGCCGCCGTCGAACGACACACTGAAGATCTGCACCTTGGGCGGGGCGGGGTTCGAGCCGACGTTCACCGGCAGCTCGTCGTCCCAATTGGAGCCGTGATCGCCACCGCGAACATACACGACCCATTTTCCATCGGCAGATACCGCGACGCTGCTCAGCTCCTGCCCATCATCGCGGTCGTAGTGCGTGAGCTGTCGCGCGGAGAATGCGGGACCTGCGGCGACGTAGATGTTCCTCCGGCCTTGCTCGTTGACGGCCCACGCCACGCGCGCACCGCTCGCGGCGGCTGTCAGCTCTGTGGGAAAGGGATAGGACCGGACCTGGTCCAGCGTGAATGGGGTTGAGCGCGCGGCTTGCGCCACCGCTGAGGACGAAAGCGCGCCAAGACTCAACGCTGCGGCAAAGATCGTGCTGCGCATGAGACCCTCCCCCCTATTCGACCTGAAGTACAGCGAGAAACGCTTCCTGCGGTATCTCGACCGTCCCAACCTGCTTCATGCGTTTCTTACCTTCTTTCTGCTTCTCGAGCAACTTGCGCTTGCGGGTGACGTCGCCGCCGTAGCACTTCGCGGTCACGTTCTTGCGCAGCGGCCGGATCGACTCGCGCGCGATGACTTTGGTTCCGA
>WNGN01004657.1_pt1 | contig 10702 bp, 10 predicted proteins | sample 5400561 | NCBI WGS metagenome assembly WNGN01 (sample SAMN13153379, study PRJNA577476) | soil metagenome | isolation source: 115 cm soil or saprolite under Garry oak tree replicate 2 | place: USA:California | collected 2016-06-15 | reverse complement strand
GGCGTCGTCGCGGGGATCCGCGACTACGGGAACCGCGTCGGCGTCCCGACCGTCGCGGGCTGCATCGTGTTTGACGAGGGGTACCTTGGGAACATCGTGGTCAACGTGGCCTGCGTCGGCTTCGGGAAGAAGTCGCAGATCGTGCGGAACCGCGTGGGCTCCGCGAAGGACGTCTTCATCCTCGGCGGAGGCCGCACGGGCCGCGACGGGATCCACGGGGTCACGTATGCGAGTGTCGACCTGACCGACAAGGCCGTCGAGGGATGGGAGGCCGGCGCCGTCCAGCTCGGCGATCCGATCCTGAAGGAGCCGCTCATCCAAGCGTGCGTCGAGTCCGCCCAGGCAGGGCTGCTCGACGGCCTCAAGGACCTGGGAGGCGGCGGCCTGTCCTGCGTCATCGGCGAAATGGCCCTCGCCGGGGGTTTCGGGGCCGAAGTGGATCTCGAGAAAGTCCCGCTGAAGGAGGAAGGCCTCGCGCCGTGGGAGATTTGGGTCTCCGAGAGCCAGGAGCGGATGATGCTCGCGGTGCGCCCAGAGAACGTCGATTCGGTCCTCCGGATCTTCGACCTGTACGACGTGCCCGCCACGGTGATCGGTCGCGTGATCCCGGAGAAAGTTTGTCGGGTTCGCTATCAGGGGACCCTGGTCCTCGAGATGGATCTCCCCTTCTACACCGACGGCCCGGAGTATTCGCGGCCGTACGAAGCGCCGGCGGCGCTGCCGAGTCAGGACCTCCGCCTCCCGCGAGAGCCGCAAGACTATCGGTCGACGATCCTCAAAATCCTGGCCTCACCGAACGTCGCTTCGAAGGAGTACGTGATTCGTCAGTACGATCACGAGGTCCGCGCGTCGACGGTGCTCAAGCCGCTCCAAGGGGTCATCGGGAAGGCGGCCCACGGAGACGCTTCCGTGATCCGCCCCCGGGTCGATTCGTGGCGGGCCCTCGCAATCGCGGTCGCCTCGACGCCGTCCTTCACCGCGATCGATCCGTACCGAGGAGGGGCCACCGCGGTGGATGAGGTGTGCCGGAACCTAGTGTCGGTCGGAGCGAGCCCGCATGCGCTCACGAACTGCCTGAACTTCGGCAACCCGGAGAAGCCCGACCGACTCTGGTCTTTCCGCGAAGCCGTGCGGGGACTGGGGACGACGGCGAAGGCCCTAGGACTTCCGATCCCCTCTGGAAACGTGTCGTTCTACAACGAATCGACGCGCGGTCCGTGTCCGCCCACCCCGGTCGTGCTCGGCGTCGGGATCGTCGAGGACTTGCGGCATTGTGTGACCTCGGATTTCAAGCGGGAGGGAGATCCGGTCGTGCTGGTCGGGTCGACCCAGGAGGAGCTCGGCGGGTCCGAATATCGGGGCGGACCTCAAGACGACGGCGATGGACCCGATGCGCTGGGACGTCCAGCTCTTCTCCGAATCGAACGGTCGATGGTTGATCGAGGTCGCGAGAGACCGACACGACGAGTTCACGCACCTGATGGAGGGAATCCCGGCGACGTACCTCGGGACGACGGGCGGGCGGTCGTTGCACCTGGGACGGGGCCGGCAGTGGACGTCCCTCGCGATCCCCGTGATGCGGAAGGCGTGGGGCGAGGCGATCCCGAAACAAGTGGTGGTCTCGTGAAACGCTCGAACATCCGCGTGGCCGTCGTCTACATCGAAGGCACGAACTGCGAGGACGAGTCGGTGGCGTACTTCCGCCATCTCGGTGTCCAGGCCGAGAAAGTCCATCTGAAACAGCTGACGGGCGATGCGCCCCCGGAGTTGCGTCGCGACCTGGACGACTACGACCTCCTCATGATCCCGGGTGGCTTCGCGGCGGGCGACTACGTCCGGGCGGGGACGATCTTCGCGGCCCGCATGCGATCGAAGTTATCGAAAGACTTGGTCGGGTTCGTGAAAGCGGGCAAGCCGGTGTTCGGCGTGTGCAACGGATTTCAGGTCTTGGTCGAGGCGGGCCTCTTGCCGGCCCTGGGCGGCGTGATGACGGCCGAGCCCGAGGCGGTGCTCGCGACGAATGACTCGAGCCACTACGAGTGCCGTCCCAGCTTGCTTCGCCTGGAGAACGGCGGTTCCTGCGCCTTCACCCGGACCCTCAAGAGAGGCCAGGTCGTCACGTTCATCTCCGCCCATGCCGAAGGCAAACTCCTGTTTCCAGCGCAGCGCGAGAAGCGGATCCTGAAGGAGCTCATCGACAACGATCAGGTCGTGTTCCGGTTCGTCGACGACCGCGGGAAGTACGCCGGGTATCCGTGGAACCCGAGCGGGACCACCTTCAACATCGCGGCCCTGTGCAACCGGGAAGGGAACGTCTTCGGCGTGCAGCCGCATCCGGAGCGTTGCTTCTTCCGTCACCTGCGACCGGACTGGACGCGGCAGCCGGACGGAGACCCCGTGTACGGCGACGGGAAGTCGGTGTTCGAAAGCGCCCTGCGGTACCTCGAAAAGAGATTCTAGGGACGCCGGCTAGATCGTGAAGGCGGCCACCGTGAACGTCGCGACGTTCGTCCGCGACACGTATCGCTGGTAGTCCGTCGCGTTTCCCCATATGAAGGACGGGACGACCTCGTATTGCTGACCGACGGCGAGCGGGGCTCCTGCGTCCGTTGTCAGACCCCAAGAGAACACCCAGCTGCGGGATTCGCCTGGGGTGAGGATTTCGTCCGTCACGACCTGGATGCAAGCCCACCACTTCGACGAGTTGTAGACGGCGTGCTGCGTCTCGTCGACAACGAGGAACTGGACGAAACACGGGCTGCCGAAGTGCATCACGATCGTTTCGAGGCCGATGTTCGTCAGGATCACGCTGACATTGGCGGACTCCCCTTGGACGTACGTCGCCTTATCCGTCCGGGCTGTGAATGCGAGGTTCGGTCCTGCGGTCCCACTCGAGACGAAAATCGTCGTCTCGCCCGAGGGTCCCGGCGACGGCTTCGAGGATAGCAGGACTCCCTGAATCCGGTAGGATTGGAAGGCGGGAACAGGGATTCCCGAGTCGGACGTTTGAGTCCAGCTGAAGCGGAAGCTGCGCGCGTCTCCCGGTCTGAGAGTCAAGTTCGTGAACATCGGACTGCATGCGACGTGCGCCCGGGAGTCATAGACCACCGATCCATCGATGGCGAGGACCGAGAACGAGGCCAGGCAGGTACTGCCGAACCACACATGGGCGATGGCGTCCCCTGCGTTCGTCAATTGAACGGTCACATGGACGACCTGCCCGGGAAGGAACGTTTCGTTGTCCGTCGCCACCGAGACGACCAACCGGGCCGCGGGCCTTTCCTGGCTCGACACGGGATGAGGAGCCAGCACGAAGACGGCGACCGGCAGGGTGAAGATCGCGGCGACGGCAACCGCGAGGAGAATCCAGTACGGTCCCATCGTCCGCACGGCGGGAGCGAATTACGTCTAACACGATGAAGCTGACGGCGTGGCTTGCGGCCTGGAGGCGATCAGAGGCTCACGATGAGCTCGACGATGTCGCCGTCCTTCAGTCCGAGAGAACCGCGAAGGTAGTGCTTCGAGATGACTTCGAGGACGTCCGTATGGTGCGTGCGGATCGGCATGATCACCGCGCAGTCCACGTGACCGACCGTCGCGAGGAAGCACTTCGCGCCACCGAACGTCCGCCCGGCGGCTTCGAAGCCTGCGATCTCGATGCCGGGGCTCTCCTGGAGGATCTGCAATTTCGCGAGATCTGAGCCCGCGATCTTGAGGTTCAATGTGCCTTCGTACGGCTCGAACCAGAGCTTCTTGCGGAATTGGTCCTTGTATCCCTTCTGCCGCATGTAGAAGGCGCCCTCGCGCAGGCCGCTCGCGACGGCGCCGGAGATCGTCACCGTTTCTTTGATCTCGAATATCCGCTGATAGTCCGCGTACTCCTTCCGGAGGACCTCCCCGCCGCGCGGCGTCAGTCGGATCCGCTGGCGGCGGGTCGCGAGGTCTCGGGCGACCAAGCCCTCCCGGATGAGCTCGAGGATGCGCTGGGATGCACTCTGCTGGCTCACGCCGACGAGCTTGCCGAGCTCGCCCGAAGACAGGTTCACGTACTCTTTCGTCCCGCCGAGGAGCGCGATCGCCTTCAGCGTCTCGACGTGATACGGCTTCAACCGCGCGGGGGAGGACCGGCGCGTGCTTATTCCTTTTCCCAGGGTCACAACCCTTCGGCGACGAGATGGTTGCGCGATCGGAGGAAGACGCGCGGAATGCCCGCGGCTTTCAGTCGGTCTAACAGGGGCTGATCGTTCGTCACCACGACGGCCCGTTGTTGTGACGCGAGGTCCAGGAGCGCGTCGTCCGCCGAACCGTGACCTTCGACGATTCGGTATTTCTTCGCCAGCTTCTGCGCGGCCCGCGCGTTCCGGTCGTGGTCCGCCAAGAGGTCGAGCTCGGCCATGACCGGCGTCGGGACTGCGATGTCGACGTCCCCGATAACACGGCGTAGCTCCGCGTCGAGATGAACCTGAAACTGGAAGGGCATGAGCAGCGCGTTGGCATCGAGCAGGACGAGTCGAGGCACCGTTTTCGTGCACCGATGCCGAACTATATGGGCTTGAGGTGAGAATCGTAAGGCTCGTTTTAAATACGCATCGATACATAGTGTCGCTATGTACATAGTGAGGTTGTAGTATAGCCCACACGGAAGGTGAAGAAAGTGCGCATCTTGGCTGCGGTGTTGGCCGTGGCGGCAATGCTGGTCGGGTCCCTCGGTCTGATGGGAACGGCGGCGGCCGCGGACCGCAATCTGACCCCGATCGTGATCGGCCCCGTTCTCACGGACCGGTTCGATGGCGGGAATCTGATTGCGGTGAAAGCGGGAGACGCCCTTTTCGGCGTCCGGTACGGAACGAGTGATCATCTGAACGATATCGTCATCTTCGCGGAGTACAAGCGGTTCCTTGGCGGCGCGCAGATCGTCGACGGACAAGGGAACAAACTTGCGTCCCGCGGCATCCCGGTGTACACGGTCCTGGCCCAGAGCCTCAGCCGCTTCATCGAATTCCGAGAGCGAAACGCCACGGATGGATTCGATCTGACGAGCGTGGACTCGTTTCACGTGCCGCTCACCCAGAATCTGCCCGTGAAAGTGCTGATGCTCCACACAGCGTGGGAGCTTACCGGACTGACAAATGAAACCGCGGGCGGCGTGACGTATGTGAACTTCACCCTCTCAGCCACGAACTTGACGTACACCCATGTGCTGGACAACACTAGCATCCGCGATGGAATGCTGAATCGCGTCGCATTCACGTTCCACCTGGTGGTCGGCACACACGACGTGACCGCGAATGTCCCCTGGTACCGGGTGACCGTCGACGACGGGAACCGCTATGACATCACCCATGTCGAATTCCTGGGCTACCGGAACGTCACCGGCCCGGCAATCGCGCTCGGCGCGAAGTACGATCACCTGATCGAAGGCTGGGACTTTGCGTACCCCACGGACCGTCTGGCCCTCGAGACCCACCTGGTCTTCGGGAACTACATCCCCGAACGGACCGCGGAGTTCATTCACCAGGCGTACATGCGAGACCATGCGGACGACGGAACCCGGACGATTGGCGATGCCACGTTGAACGCCACAGCGCCGACCCACCCCGAACTCTTTACCCGAGACCGGGTGTACTTCAACGACACATACACGCGGATCGGCCGGTTCCGGTGGGCGACGAACGTCACGGTCGACGGCCAGGCCGCCATGATGACGTTCAACCTCCAAGGCGGAGGCCCAATCGCGTTTGGCCATGACGGGGCGTACTTCATGGGCTTCTGGCTGCGCGGCGCGTTTGTGTATCCAGCGGGCCAAGTGATCAGTCACGACCCGGAAATCTCGACGGAGGCGTTCGTCAATCTGCCCACCGCCGTGAACCTCACCCCGTTCACGATCCTCGCAGCGCAGTTGGCGGTCGTTGGCATCGCCATCGGTCCCGCCCTGTACTTCCGAGCCAAGGCGAGGCGCCCGAAGTAGGCGTCTCCCCTCCCCCATTTTTTTCTTTCCAGTCAACGACGATGATCGTCTTCCCCGGAGGGATGCAATCGCATGTCCGAACCTGCACAAACATCGAAGATTCGGCTCGCGACCGAAAGCCGAAATAGCGAGGCCCGGATACGAGGCGCACCGGATGCCCGAAGTCTCGCCGGAGTGGACCGCGGAGCTGAAGAAAGGCTCGATCCAACTGTGCTTGCTCGCCCTCCTCGCGAAGGAGGAGAAATACGGGTTCCAGATTCTCCACGAACTGCGCGATCGGTCGGACGGGTTCTTCGATCTCAAGGAAGGGACCCTGTATCCGGCCTTGCGGCGACTCGAGGAACGCGGGTTCGTGCAGAGTCGGTGGCAGGAGCCGGAGAGCGGCATGCCGAGGAAATACTACCGGCTCACGGACCGCGGTCGGACCGCGCTAGCCGAGGCCCTCGCGATCTGGGACGCCATGACGGCCGGCGCAGAACGCGTCCTGGAGGACGCCCGATGACGCCTTCAGACGAGTACCTCGAGCAGGTGCGACGGGCGATGGCCGGGATGGAACCGCGAGTCCGCGAAGATATTCTCCGAGAACTAGGGAGTCACATCGCGGAGTCCACCGCCGCGAACGGAGGCAACGTGAGCGCATCCCTCGCGGCGGTCGGATCCGCCGAAGAGGTCGGACGTTACTACCGCGAACTGTATGGATATGGCCGCTCGTTCAAGATATTGTTTGCCGCGATTGCGTTCTTCCTCTCTTTCCTTTCCGTGCCGGTCCTCGCGGTCGGGACCGAGGGCCTGTTCCCATACGCCTTGTCGGTCCTCTTTCTCGTCGTCGCCGCGGCCTGGATTCTGTGGGTGAGCGTGGCCGCCGGCAGCCGGGCGGGAGTCCTTGCGGGCTTGACCGCGATGGTCTCCCGATTCGCGGCGTTCGGCCTCGCGGTGTTCACCCTGACCGGTGCGGAAACGACCACGGCCGGTCTGGGACTCCTGATCGCCGTTTCCCTGGCCCTCGTGATCCTGGGATGGATTCCAGGAACCGCCAAGAAGGCGTGGTCCGGGCCACGGGCGGAACTCTAGCGGCCGCGCCACACACGCACGATCTCATTGTGGTCGAACGCCATCACAGGGACTGCGGACAGATTCACGTGGACAATCGCGGCGGCGTCGCTGCCGGCCTTCAGGCGCCCGCCAACGACATCGAGCTCGTACACAACCGAGATTACGTGGCCTCGCGGATCTCGCTTGGGATCGGAGAAAACCCCGACGAGCCGCTTCACGCGCGTCTCGAGGCCGGTCTCCTCGCGGACCTCGCGGACGACCGCGTCGACAGTCGTCTCGCCTAACTCGACGAAGCCCCCCGGGAGAGCGGGCATCCCGCGATACGGTTCATTCTTCCGCTGCACCGCAACGAGCTTGCCGCCGTGGAGGACGATCCCGTCAACTGCCACCGAGGGGTGCGCCTGGGCCACCATTCGATCACTGCCGCGAAGGCATCCGGATTCCGTGCTCGTCCGCGAACCGGATTGCGTCCTCGTAACCCGCGTCCGCGTGGCGCACGACGCCCATCCCCGGATCCGTCGTCAGTACGCGCAGGATCCGCAGCTCTGCTTCCTCGGTGCCGTCGCACACGACCAGGGCGCCCGCATGGGTCGAATACCCGATGCCGACGCCGCCGCCGTTGTGGATGGCGACCAGGTCCGCGCCCGCCGCGGTGTTGAGGAGCGCATTCAGCAACGGCCAGTCGGCGATCGCGTCGGATCCGTCGCGCATCCCTTCCGTCTCGCGGTAGGGGGAGGCCACCGACCCCGCGTCAAGGTGGTCCCGCGTGATGACGATCGGCCCGCTGAGCTCGCCGGACGCCACCATGCGGTTGATCGCTCGGCCAAACTGCGCACGCTCTCCGAATCCGAGCCAGCATACGCGGGCGGGGAGGCCTTCCCACGGGAGGTACTTCTGCGCGAGGCGGATCCACCGGGCGAGCGTCTCGTCCCGTGGGAACTCCCGCAGGACCACGCTGTCCGTCTTGATGATGTCGTCCGGGTTTCCCGTCACCGCGACCCATCGGAACGGCCCACGGCCCTCCGCGAAGAGGGGCCGGATGAAGAGCGGGACGAATCCCTTGAAGGCGAATGCGTCCTCGACGCCCGCCTCTTTCGCCTGCCCTCGGATATTGTTCCCGTAGTCGAACACGACGCTCCCGGCCCGGAGGAACTCGAGCATCGCCCGGACGTGGATGGCGATCGACTCGCGCGAGCGACGCACATATTCCTTCGGGTCCTTCGAGCGCAACGCGTCTGCGTCTGGGACGGAAAGCCCCCGCGGGATGTATCCGCCGAGCGGGTCGTGCGCGCTCGTCTGGTCCGTCACGACATCGGGCCGGATCCGACGCTTCACGAGTTCGGGATGGACCTCGGCACAGTTCCCGACCAGGCCGATCGACAACGGCGTCCCGCTCGCCTTCGCGTCGTGGGCCATCTCCAGGGCTTCGTCGAGCTCGAAGACGATCCGGTCGCAATAGCCGTTCGCCACCCGCCGCCGAATCCGGGCCTCGTCGACCTCCACGTCGAGGCACACGCCTTCGTTCATCTTGACCGCCAGGGGCTGCGCGCCCCCCATGCCGCCCATCCCGCCCGTCAGGACGAGTCGGCTTTTCAGGGAGCCGCCGAAATGCGTCCGCGCACACGCCGCGAACGTTTCGTAGGTGCCCTGGACGATCCCCTGGGATCCGATGTACGACCATCCGCCCGCCGTCATCTGCCCGTACATCGTGAGGCCCAACGTCTCGAGCTCGTGGAACGTCTCCCAGTTCGACCATTTCGGCACGAGATGCGCGTTCGCGATCAGCACCCGCGGCGCGTCCCGGTGTGTCTTGAAGACCGCCACCGGCTTTCCACTCTGCACGATCAGCGTCTCGTCGTCACCGAGGCTCCGGAGCGTCTCGACGATCCGGTGGAACGCGTCCCAGCTCCGGGCCGCTTTGCCGGTTCCCCCGTAGATGATGAGCTCGTCCGGCTTCTCCGCGTTCTCGAGGTTGTTCTCGAGCATGCGGAGGATCGCCTCCTGCCGCCATCCTTTGCACCGCAACGTGGGGCCCCGCGCCGCCTTGATGCGCTCCATGTGGATTCCAAGATACCTTTTCTCCCGATTTGAGCCTTTCCCAACGGCGGGCATGAAACGGTTCGGGCGGTCCGCGGTGGCGGCGTCTCAAAGGCGGCTCGTCACGACCGCCATGGCCTCATGGCCGATCTCATCCGCGCGTTTCAAGAGATTCTCCACGCGGGTTTCGGCCTGGGTGCGGAACGCTTCGTCGCGGATCGATGCGAGGTTGATTGAGCAATTCAAACTGGCCCCTCGGATCGCCGACTCCGCCAGGAGGACTGCGACGGCCGCATCGGTGACGGCCCCGCGGTTCCCTTTCTTGACCGCGGCTTCCGCGAGCTCGAGCGCCTCGATGCACCGTTTCATCGTCTCGAGAGGGACTTCCGTCGCCCTTCGATAGGCGTGTTGCATCGCCTCCACGCGGGCGGCCTTCTCCTGGTCCGTTGACTTCGGCAACCGCATCGCCGCCATCACGGCGTCGTACGCTTTCGCGTCCTCGTCGATCAGCGCCTCGAGACGGGCCTGCGTCTTCTTCGCCCGTCCTTCGAGCTGCGCGAGTTCCGACTCGACGCTCTCGTATCCTTTCTTGCCGCGCGCGAGGCCGGCGACCATCCGACTTAGCGCAACGGACAACGCCCCCGCGAGGGCCGACACGCTTCCTCCGCCCGGCGTCGGTGTGGGCGCGGCCACCGCAGCCAGGAATTCCTCCAGCGTGCGGTCCTTCATTCCCACAGGCGGGTCTCCAGGATTTGCTCGCGATGGAACCGAGCGAGCTTGAAGTATTGGGTCGCTCCGTCGACGAGGGCATCGAGAGGCACGAGGCCGACGATTTCGCTCTCCGCGATCTCGACGCCTTCTTTTGCCGCAAGGGAGCGAATCGCTTCGTACGCCTGGACGAGCGACGTCTTGCGGTAATCCACCATGTTCATCGACACCTGCACGAGCCCGCGATCCGCGAGCTCGAATCCTTTGGCCCGCACGGCGGGCAGCCCTCCGTCGCTCTCTCGGATTGCCTTCGCGATGCGCTTCGCGACGCGGATGTCCGCGGTTCGGAGGTTCACGTTCCAGGCGATGAGGACCGGACGCGCGCCGACGATGCACGCCCCCGCGGTCGGATGGAGGCGGCGTGGCCCGAAGTCGGGCGTTCGATCCGGGTTCGTCTCGATCTCGGCCTTCAAGCCCTCGTACTCGCCACGCCGGACATCCGGGAGGGCGCGGCGATCCGGGCGGGTCGCGGCGGCCTCGTACAGGTAGACGGGGACCTGGAGCTCATCCGCGATTCGCTTGCCGACGGAGCCGGCGAGGGCGACGCAGTCGTCCATCGTGACGCCCGCGATGGGGACGAACGGGAGGACGTCGAGCGCTCCAACCCGGGGATGTTCTCCGCGATGCATGCTCATGTCGATCAGTTCCACGGCTTTCTGCGCACCGCGGAACGCCGCCTGTGCGACCGCGGTACGGTCGCCGACGAACGTGATCACGGATCGATTGTGATCCGCGTCCATCTGCCGATCGAGGACTCGCGCACCGGGCACCGACGCAATTGCCTGGGCGATGGCATCGACCACCTCCTTGCGGCGGCCCTCGGAGAAATTTGGGACGCACTCGACAATCTCCGCCATGCCGGGCCTGCGAGGCGAC
>WNGN01003479.1_pt1 | contig 10704 bp, 9 predicted proteins | sample 5400561 | NCBI WGS metagenome assembly WNGN01 (sample SAMN13153379, study PRJNA577476) | soil metagenome | isolation source: 115 cm soil or saprolite under Garry oak tree replicate 2 | place: USA:California | collected 2016-06-15 | reverse complement strand
CGCCGCGCCGGTGCAGGTCGGCGAAGATGGCCAGCAGCGAGCGCGTGTCCCGGTTGTAGCGGTCGCGATCGATCGGAGTTAGTTCGCCGAGGGCGAGCAGGGGCTGGCGGTACACGCTCCACTCCACGCCCGGCAGCAGCCGGATCGGCGTCTCGATATGGCCGTCATACAGATGGTTGTGATCGGTGACGTACGACGCCTCGAAGCCCTGGGCCGCGTGCCAGCGCGCGAGGTCAGCGGCGGTCCATCCCGGTCGCCCATCGTGCGACGCTTCCGTGTGCGCGTGATAGTCGATGACTGTGAACGACGAATCGGCGACCGCGATGCGCGGCACAGGGCGGGGCAGCAGGACGGTCGCGAACGCGAGTGAAACGACGAGCGCTGGGCCGACGATCGCCCGGACGACCCGTCGGCGCAGCGTCCCGGGTCGCGCGGTGCCCCACACGGCCAGCAGCACGCTCCAGACTGCGAGCAGCACCTGGGCGCGCCCAAGGCTCAGGAATGTGAGGGCGTCCAAGACGTCCGAGAGGGGTGCGAGCAGCAGATACCCGATGGGTCGGGTCAGGTCCGCGTCCGCCGCGGGGGCGCGGGTCACTGCGTCCACCAACGCCGGCAGTGGATCCACGGAGCTCCACACCACCAACACGATCAGCGCGAGCGCGATCGGGTGGCGGCGCAGCAGGTTCACTCGTAGAATCCGGGGGTGAGGGCGATGGAAGCTATTGCCGGAAGCGCCGCCGTGTCGAGCCTCTCCCGCTTCGCCGGGATCCCGGACCTGGTGCTGGGCCCGCTCGCCCAGCGCCCCGACGCCGATTGGTACCGGGCGCCGCGCGGCAGGTGGTGCCCGGCGCAAATCGTCCAGCATGTGGCGCTGGGTATCGAATACAGTGCACGGACGTTCGAGGCACGCCGTCACCACGCGCCGATGCGCCGTCGGCGGCGTTCGGCGCGGCAACTCGTCGGCTACGAGCTGGTGATGCACGTGGGCTGGCTGCCCTCGGGGTTCCAAGCCCCGACGGCGACTCGCCCTGCCGAGCGCCCGGAGCGGCAGGCGGTCGAGCGGCAGCTCTGCGACGGGGTCGAACTGTTGCAGACGCTTGCGGGCGAGCTGCTGCCGGCCCGCGGCACCGACCTCTTCGTCAAACACCCCGCGCTCGGCGACCTCACACTCCCCGAATGGCTCGTCTTCCATCGGTGGCACTGCGCGCACCACGCGAAGCAGATCCGAGCGCGCCTACAGGGATGAGCCGCAGCAAGAAGGACAAGGTCACAGTCCGCGTGCCGAACCCCGAGGCCCCCGTGAAGGGTCGCCTCAGGACACCGTCGCACAAGGTGCATCGCTCGAAGAAGGCGTATCGGCGGCAGGAGAAGCATCGGCGGCCCGCTGAGGAGGGTGAATAGGCCCGTGAGCGCAACGTCGCGAGTCCTGACGCTGATGGTCTTGTGCGGACCGGCTCTCCTGACGGGGGTCGAGGCTCAGGGCGTGCGCGTGGCGGGTCACGTCACGATCCTTGAGAAGCACCGCAAGCCTGCGGGCGACGTCGGTGACGCAGTTGTTTACCTCGAGGGCGGCGCGCCGGCGGCGGCGCGCCCCGGTGCGTTCGAGATCGCGACCAGCGACAAGGAGTTCGTGCCGCGCGTGCTGGTCGTGCCTCTGGGTTCGACGGTGAAGTTCCCCAATCACGACCCGTTCGACCACAACGTTTTCTCGGTGAGCGATCCCAACCAATTCGACTTGGGCAAGTACGGGCGCGGCGACGCGAAAGGCCACATCTTCGCGAGCCCGGGCTTGGTGCGGGTGTTCTGCAACGTCCACCCCCGCATGGTGGCGTTCGTGCTGGTGATGGCGACTCGCTTCTTCACCCAGCCGGCGGCGGAAGGCAGTTTTGCCATCGAGGCTGTGCCGCCCGGGCGTTACACGCTGCACGTCTGGCACGACCGCACTCCCGAAGTCGCGCGGGAGGTGGTGGTCGGCTCCGCGGGGGTCGCCGACCTCCCGATCGAGCTCGACGCCCGCGGCTTTCGCTGGGTGGCCCACAAGAACAAGTACGGCGAGGACTATCCCACGAATGCTGGGCTCGAGCGGTACTAGCGCAGTTCGTTTCGGGCTCGCCGCCAGGATTTTTCTCGCCTCCGCGCTGCTAGTGGTGGCGGTGCTGGGCGCAACGTTCGGCGTGACGTCGCTGCGCGCCAATCGCACCGCCGACGAATCCATCCATCGGGCGCTCGCGAATACGCGACGCGCCGTGGTCGACTTCCTCGCCGCACGCACTCGCGCCCTGGCGGGCTTGAGCCAAGTCTCCGCGCGGGTCCCCCAGTTCCGCGAGCGCCTGCTCACCAGCCGCGAGCGCGCCAACGTCCTCGACCAGGCGCAGGAGTACCGCGACCTCATCGGCGCCGCCTGGATCCTCGTGACCGACGACCAAGGCATCCTCCGCGCTCGGACCGACTATCCCGAGCAGTACGACCGCGACCTGTCCCGGGGCGCTCTCATCGGGGGGGCCCTGTCCGGTACGGAGACCGAGGGAGCCTGGCTCGACGACGTGGCGCGTCGGCTGTACATGGCCGTCGCGACCCCGCTCGCCGCGTCGGCCCAAGCCGCGCCCCAGGGCGTGCTCGTGGCGGCCTACGCGCTCGACGACTCGCTCGCGCAGGCCGTGAAGCAGGCCACCAACTCCGACGTCGTCTTCTTCGCGCTCGACACGCTGAACCATCCCTACGTCGTGGGCAGCACGCTCCCGCGGGACGAGGTCGGCGCGGCGCTCGCCGCCGACAGCGGGGGGATGGGGTCCCTCACGAGCGATTCGAGCGGGATGGAGCTATCGGCGCAGGTCGGGGGCGAACACTTGATCGGTCTCGGGGGACCGATTCGCTCGGCGGGGAACGACGTGTACGGGGGCTTCGTGCCGTTCCGGTCGCACGAGGCCGAGCTCGCGGCGTTTCGCACGCTGCAGCGCACTATGGTGCTGGCGCTGGCGTTCGGCGTGCTGCTCTCGCTCGCCCTCGCCTTCTTACTCGCGCGCCATATCGCGCGGCCGGTGCAGCGGCTCGCGCTCGCCACGCGTCGCGTGCAGGACGGCGACTACTCCGTCGACGTCGAAGTGCGGTCCGGCGACGAGATCGGCGTGTTGTCGCAGGCGTTCAAGAGCCTGGTCGAAGACCTGAGGGAGAAGGCGGCGCTCGTGGAGTACATGATGTCGGCGTCGGGCGCGATGGCCACGCAGCCGCTCAGCGCGATGGCAGCCCCAGCCGCGGGGGGCGAGGGACTCAAACCGGGGACTGTGTTCGCGGGCCGGTATGAAGTGAAGGAAGTGCTCGGGATGGGCGGGATGGGGGTTGTGTACCGCGCGTTCGATCGCGAGCTCCAGGAGCCGGTCGCAATCAAGACGCTGCGTCCCGGCGCGCTGGTCGATGACGCCGTCGCGGTCGAGCGGTTCAAGCAGGAGATCCGGCTGGCGCGCAAGATCGCGCACCGCAACGTGGTCCGCACGTACGACCTGGGTGAGACGGGCGGGATGTACTACCTCACCATGGAGTACGTGGAGGGAACCTCCCTCAAGCAGCTCATCGCGTCGCGCGGCCGGCTGCCGATCCCCGTCACGCTGACGGTCGGGAAGCAGCTGTGCCGCGCGCTCGAGGTGGCGCACGAGCAGGGCGTGATCCACCGCGACATCAAGCCCCAGAACATCGTCGTGGAGCCGAGCGGCTTTCTTAAGGTGATGGACTTCGGGATCGCGCGGCTCGCGCATCCCCCCCAGGGGAAGGGGCTGACGCAGGAGGGCACCTCGATCGGCACGCCGGACTACATGTCACCCGAGCAGCTGTCGGGCATGGAGCTCGACGCGCGCAGCGATCTGTACGCAGCGGGCGTGGTGCTGTTCGAGTGCGTGACGGGACGAGTGCCGTTCGAGGCCGAGACGACATGGGCGCTGGTCGCGAAGCAGCTCGAGGAGGAGCCACCAGATCCGCGTGGGGTCAACAGTGACATTCCGGAACGGTTGGCTCGCCTCATCCTACGGGCCATGGCGAAGACCCCAGGCGACAGGTACCAGTCGGCGGGGGAGATGCACGATGCGCTTGCTGCCATCGGATAGCTAAGACAAGCGGGGCAATGCAAAGACTAGACGCACAGTGGTGAACAGTCAGAGGGGTCAGTAAGAGCTTTTCCTGACCGCTCACGGCTATCAACCGCTATGCGTCTGTCCGTCTAGCTTTTGCATTGCCCCGCTTGTCTAGACTCCTGCAAACCACGGATACCCCTGATCTTCCCAGTAACCGCCTGGTCGTTTTTCAGTGAATGTCATCGAAACTAGGTACTTGGTCATTTTGTATCCCAATTTCGTCGGCGAGTACAGCCGCAGCGGTGCTCCGTGTCCGGGCTCGAGCGGTTTGTCGTTCATTGCGTACGCGAGGATCGTCTGCGGGTGCAGCGCGCTCGCCATATCCCAGCCGTTCGAATAGTCGGAGTCGAATGACACGAAGTTGATGTAGCGCGCCTTGGGGAGCGGCTGGCACCGCTCCACCATGGCGGCGACGGGGACGCCATGCCACGTCGCGATCGCCGTCCAGCCCTCCACACAATGGTGCTTCACCGTGTAGGATGCCCGCGGCATCCGCATCAGATCATCGAGCGACAGCACTAGGCTCTGCCGCACCAGCCCGTCCACTTTGAGGCGCCAGGCGCCGGGGTCCGCGAGGACGGGCATCGTCCGCGACACGAAGTAGCGTGGGAACGAGGTCGAGCGCCGGGACGGATCGTAGGTCCGCGCGAGGCGCGTCGGCGAGTACAGGATTTTCTCTCCTACCCAGTCATTCAGGCGACTCACGGCCAGGAGCTGGGGGCGAATCGCGTCGCCGCCGTCCCAGCCGCACGCCGCTACCAGCGAGGCGGTCCCGGCGCCGGCCGCGAGCTTGAGAAAGGCGCGCCGGTCAGTCATGGCTCGGGAACCGGCCGCGGTACCACCCCGTGAGCATCGCGCGGAACGAGGGCGGATCCACGGCGAACACCAGAATCACGTGCACCAGCGTGAACGCGACGAAGATCCAGACCGTCCAGAAGTGCCAGTACCGGGCCGCCTGGAACCCGCCGAACAGCGCCGTCAGCCAGGCGAATTGCGTGGGCTTGTAGATCGACAGCCCGGTGAGCACTGCCAGCACGCCCAGCAGCACGATGCTCGAGTAGGCGAGCTTCTGGAGCGGGTTGTGTTTGCCCTGGAGCGGGTGGTCTTTGCGGAGCCGCAGATAGTAGCGGGCCATTGCGATCGCGCCTGGCACGTCGCGCGGCCGGAACCACAGCCCGCGCCACTCCCCGCTCGCCGCGAGGTAGCCGGCGTACAGCAGGCCCGCGGTCACGAGCGGCCACATGAGCGCGAAGTGCCAGTTCAGCGCCCCCGCGAGCCAACCGCCGAGCCGGCTCCATTGGGGGAACTCCGTGTCGTCGAACGGGCTCGCGAGGAAGGGACCGCCGCGATTCCCGAAGCGCGCGTACGCCTCGTATATCTGGAGCCCGCTCGTGATCATCCCGGCGAGCACGACAACGGTGACCCAATGAGTGAGGCGGACGATCCAGTGCTGCCGGAACACGAACGGGCGAGTCGGGGGCGGCGGAACGCCGGGCATGATGCGAATATATTTCGGTGCATGCGGCATGCAATCTTGGGCGCGCTGCTGCTGATCGCCTCGTGCCACTCGCGTCGCGGCCGCGACGAGGCGGGGCGCGTCGACACGACGGACGTGGCTCGGATGTTTCCGCTCCACCCCGATTCGACCGACAGCTTGCTCCGCACGCCGCGCGTGATCTCCGATGCGGCGGTGATTGTCTTCTGGCTGCGCGCGGCGGACACCATCGGCGACGACGATCGCGCCGATGCGTTCGACCAGCTCCGCTACTACACGACGCAAGTCGCCCCGGTCCTCCAGGCGAACGACATCTCCCTCCTCGCGACGCGGGCGGAGACCGTCTATGTCGCGCAGCCCGGCAAGCAGCGCCGCACGATCCTGCTCGCGGGGCTCGACTATCCGTTCGGCTACGTGCTGGTCGAGCCGGGCGGGCCGGAGCGGATCCTCACCGGCGTGTATCCCGACGACGATCTGCTCGACGAATTGCGCGCCTACTTCGATCTGTCGGACGACTCGGTCACCACCGTCCCGCGGGCGACCATCTGACCGGCGTGCCCCCTCCCCCTCCAGCGGCGGACCTCGTACTCGCGGGTGGCGACGTCTTGCTGCACGACGGTGGGTGGAGGGTCGAAAGAAGCGACGTCTATGTGAGGGACGGGCGGATCGCGAGCCTAGGGAAGGCGACGGAAGGACGGAAGGACGGAAGGGGGATGCAGCGCGAGCTGCAGGTGCGCGATTGCAGCGGCTGTCTGATCCTACCCGGCTTGATCCAGGCCCACGTGCATCTCTGCCAGACCCTGTTTCGCGGTCTCGCCGACGATTTACCGCTCGAGGAGTGGCTCGCCCGGCGCATCTGGCCGCTCGAGGCGGCGCACACCGAGGAGTCGCTCTACTGGTCCGCGATGCTCGGGGCGGCGGAGCTGCTGCTCGGTGGCACGACCGCAATCCTGGACATGGAGACGTTGCACCACACGGGCGCCGCGTTCGCCGCACTCGAGCGGATCGGCATTCGGGCGACCTCGGGGAAGTGCCTCATGGACGCGCATCCCGAAGGGGCGCCGCTCGAGCTCGCCGAGTCCACTGACACCGCGCTGGCCGAGGCCGAGAGTCTGGCCGGGCGGTGGCACGGCGCGGCGGGAGGGCGCCTGCGGTACTGTTTCGCTCCGCGCTTCGCTCCGGCGTGCTCGGGCCCGCTGCTGCGCGCGGCGAGTGATCTCGCGGAGCGCTGCGACGCGCAGCTGCACACGCACGCGGCGGAGACGATCGTCGAGCGCGAGACGGTGCTGCGGACCACGGGGACGAGCGAAATCGCCTACCTCGAGAGCGTGGGAATCGCGGGGCCACGCGCCGTGCTCGCGCACTGCGTCTGGACCGATGCGCACGAGGTCACCCGTCTCGCCGCGCAGCGGACCAACGTGGTGCACTGTCCGTCGTCGAACTTGAAGCTCGGAAGCGGGGTCGCGAGGATCCCCGAGATGCTCGACGCCGGGTGCCGCGTGGCACTGGGCGCGGACGGCGCGCCCTGCAACAACCGGCTCGACGTGTTCAGCGAAATGCGCCTCGCCGCCCTGATCCAGAAGCCGCGCCTCGGGGCGGATGCCCTGCCGGCGGGCCGGGTGCTCGAGCTCGCGACCCTGGGAGGAGCGCACGCCCTCGGTCTCGCGGACGAGCTCGGCGCGATCGCGGTGGGCAAGCGCGCCGACCTGGTAGTGCTCGACCTGGGGGCGCCCCACCTCGCCCCGAACGGGGGGGATCCTGTCTCGCACGTCGTCTACGCCGCGCAGCCGAGCGACGTGCGGGACGTGTTCGTGGACGGACGAGCGGTCGTGCTGGGTCGCGAGCTGCTCACCGCGCCGCTCGAGGAGATCGCGCGCGAGGCGGGCCGTTGCGCGGTCGAGCTGCGGCGCCGGGCGGGGATAGGGTAGGGGCCCATGAACGTTCGTTCTGTCGGAATTCTATGCCTCGGGCTCACGGCGAGCGACCCAAGGAACGCGCAGGACCACCCTCCAACGATTGACCTCGTCATCACGCATGCCTCAGTCCTGGACGTTCGTACAGGTAACGTCCTGCCTGACCGAGCCGTACTGATCGACCACGGCGTCATTACCCGGGTTGCCAGAGGTTCTGGCGCGACCCTGCCCCCAGCGGCACGTATAATTGACGCCCGCGGTCGGCTCCTGACTCCTGCGTTCGTCGATTCTCACTTCCACACTGGCTTCGTGTTTGCGGACTCCATCACCGCTACAGGCGGTGGCATCACGCACCTCATCATGGACCCTGATTCCATCGAGGCGTATCGACGCGTCGTTGCGAAGCTTTACCTGCCGTACGGCGTCACCGTAGTGAGAGACGTGGGAAGTGCGGAGCAAGACCTCCCGATGCTGATCGCTTGGATGAACCCATCTCCACACGCACCTGACTTCTATCCTGTTGGTGCACAGCTTGTGTCTCCCGAGAGCGGGCGCGTATCGCCCCCGTTCCAGGCGGCGCTCGCTGACTCGCAGGCTGCCGCGAGGAAAGTCGCGGAGTACTACAAGCTCGGCATCCGGAACATCAAACTCTACTGGCGGTTGCGAGAGCCCGAGTTCAAAGCGGCGTTGTACGAGGCGCAGAAGCTAGGAATGAACGTGACCGGCCACGTCGACCAACGAGTCATGACGATCGGACGAGCGTTGGACCTGGGCGTCAGAAACTACGAGCACATGTTCACCCTCGCGCTGTCCGTCCTGACGGATGGAGAATTGGACTCGCTGTACGCGGGTGTGCCGGAACACCTGGGCGTTACGCGAGAGACGGCCAGCGGGGTACACGGGCTGTTCTTCCTCATCACGATGGAGTTCTGGAACTACATAGGGCGCGATAACCCTCGAATGCTCGCTCTGATAGAGAAATTCAAGGCCGACAGTGCAAGCCTCACTCCCACGCTGCACGTCATCGCGCAGCGGCTGGGCTTGACCTACTTCACGTCGCCCCCGCGAGGCCCGTTTGAAGACGCGTCCGCCTTCACTCCGCGGCAACGTGAACGCGCTCTTGATGGGTACCGGATCATGGTCACCTATCTCATACGCTTGTACCAGGAGGGGATCCGCCTGAATCTGGGCACTGATACCCACGATCCCGGCCAGGCAGGCCTTTCCGAGATGCTGCTCCTGCACGACGCGGGAATCCCAATGGCTGCGGTTTTCAAAATCGCCACATTAACCAGCGCGCAGGATATCGGTCAGGAGGCGCGGTACGGCACAATCGAAGCTGGAAAGCGTGCAGATTTGATTCTATTCGATCGTAATCCGCTGAAAGATCCGCGTGGTCTGCTGGGTCCAAAGACCGTTATCAAAGACGGCGTCGTGTGGTCCAATACGAACTGAAGGCGTTTCGGTATGCGTTCGTGGTCGACTACCGGGCGACCCCAGGACCCCTCGAGCCTCCGTCAGGATCGGTCGCCAGATGAGGTAAGGGGGGTTCCCCACCCGGCGCCACGCCGTTCGTGCGAAAGCGCCGGATCGTTTCGGTGAGCCGCGTCGCCGCCGCCGCGAGGTGCTGCGAAGCGGTCGTCAGCTCGCCGAGCGAGGCCAGCTGCTGCTCCGTGGCGGCCGTGGCGTGCTGCGCGCCCTGCGCGGCGGTTTCAGCGATGGCGCCGGCGTCGAGCATGCGGCGCGTCACCTCGCGGATCCGCCCAGCCTGTCCCTCGGTCTCCGCGGCGAACGACGTGGCGAAGTGGACGGTCGTGTTCAGGTCCGCAAGGATCGCTTCGAGCGCCGCGCGCACGGCCGCCGACACGGCGCCCACTCCTTCCGCGGTGCGGCGCGCCGCGTCCATCGCGGCGAGCAGCGCCGCGACGTGATCCTGAATACCCTGGACGCGACTGCGCACCTCGTCGGCGGAGCGCGCGCTCTGCTCGGACAGCTTCCGCACCTCCGCCGCGACGACGCGGAATCCGAGGCCGTGCTCCCCCGCGCGCGCCGCCTCGATCGCGGCGTTCAAGGCGAGCAGATCGGTCTGACTCGCGATCCGGGTCATGCTGTCCACCAGCTTGCCGATCTCGCGCGAGCCCTGCTCCAGCGTGCCCGCCGCTCCGGACACCTCGTTCATGTGCTCGACCAGGGCGACCAGCAGCTCGCCGGCGCGGGCGATCTCCTCCCCGTGGCTGCGCGCCTGCTGCGCGATCGCGCCGATCTGTCGCTCGGCCTCCTGCGCGCGGCCGTGCAGCGCGGCGGCGACGCCCGCCGCGGCCTCCGAGTCCTCGCGCCCGTCGCCGATCAGCCGGCGCTGCCGCTCGGTTCCCTCGGACAGCTGCCGGGCCGTGGTCGAGATCTCCTGCGAGGCCGTCCGCAGCGCGGCGGCGGGTGCGGCGAGCCGCTGAGCCGTCCCGGTGAGGTCGGCGACCTGCCGCTGCGCTTCGCTGACGGCGTCGGCCAGGGCGGCGGTGGTCCGATTGACGGTCACCCCTAGGTAGCCGAGCTCGTCGCGCTCCATGTCCGCGACCCGGGCCGTGAGGTCGCCCCGCTCCACCTGCGCGAGGACCTCGCGCGTGGCCCGGACCCGGGCGACGATGCTGGCGAGCATCGGGATCAGGGCCACGCATACGAAGACGAGCACACTGCTCTCGATTACGAACGCGTCCCAGCCCCACCCCTGGGGCCCCGCTCGGAGCGCCGTCACGAGCGCGAAGGCTGCCACGTTGAGGCCCAGGGCCTGCCACGCCTCGATCGGTCCCAGGTAATAGGCGGCCTGGAACGGCGCGATCAGGTAGGCGGCGAACAGCAGGTCACCGCTCGGTCCAACGGCGTACGCGACGGCGGAGATCATAGCCGCCCCGACGGCGATGTTTGCGCGGGCGTACCAGGTGCGGAATGGCGTCTCGCGCGCGATGCGCGATATCGCGTAGTTTAGGCCCGCGAAACCGACCGCGCAGGCGAGGATGAACCACCATGACGTCGCGATCAGCCCCACGAGCCGCGCGCCCGCCAGCAGGGCGATGCCGCACCCGAGGATGCGCCAGCGCGCCCGCGTGTTGGCGAGCACGTATTCGCGCCACTTGGCGCTGAATTCCTCGGTGAGCGCCTGCGCGAGGGACGGGGTGGCAGG
>WNGN01013294.1_pt1 | contig 10710 bp, 14 predicted proteins | sample 5400561 | NCBI WGS metagenome assembly WNGN01 (sample SAMN13153379, study PRJNA577476) | soil metagenome | isolation source: 115 cm soil or saprolite under Garry oak tree replicate 2 | place: USA:California | collected 2016-06-15 | reverse complement strand
ATCGAGCGCCGCGAACGTTCGGTCGGGCTGACCCGACTGGCGCTGCGCCTCGGCGACCGCGCGGAGATGCGGGATCGGGTCGACGGAAGTCTTCTTGCTCACGCGCCGACCATCAGGTGCCCTCGGTCCGAACCTTCAACGCCACGTTCATCGCCTCGAAGCCGCGGCGGGTGGTGTGGTCGAGGCTCCGCGCCATCAGGGGTACGAGGAGGCCGGTGAAGATCTCCCGGTGGACGAGTCGCGCCCGATCAGCACTGAGCGCCTCGATCTCGAAGGCGTGCTCGCCATCGAAGAGACCACGCACGATGAAGTGGCCGCGCCAGCGAAGCTGGCGGCCCGGCTCGACGCGGAGCACGCGCGGACGGAACGTCATGCTGCGGGCGTTCGGCAGTTGAAGCCGGATGACGAGCCTGGCGCCGACGCGAAGCTCGCCATCGACCCGGCGGATGAACGGATTCCAGACGGGAAACGAGGAAAAGTCGGTCAGCGTGGCCCAGACCCGGTTGGCCGAGGCCGCGATCTCGATCTCGGTGCGCAGCTCCTTCATCGGACGCGGACCTCGACGCGCGTGGCCCGGAGGCTAGCACAGTACACTGGGCCGATGCCGACGCTCGACATCGACGGTACCGCGCTCGCGTGGGACGAGAGTGGGCCATCGTCGGCGGCGACGCCGTCCGTCGTTCTCTTGCATGGGCTCGGAGCGCGGGCGGGCGACTGGTCGCTCCAGATTCCGGCGCTCGCCGGGCGCTATCACGTCGTCGCGGTGGACCTGCCCGGTCACGGACGCTCGGCGTTGCCACGCGAGCGCCTCACCATCGACGGCATCGCCTCGCGCGTGTCCGCGCTGGTCTCCCACGTTTCGACGGGGCCCGTGCACCTCGTGGGATTGTCACTCGGGGGATGCGTGGCCCTGGCCCTCGCTGCGCAGGCGCCAGAGCGCGTCCGCTGCGGGTGCTGGTCCGGCTCGCGCTCGTGGCCATGGCACCGATGCCGGTCGTCGCCGCCCACGTCGCGTGGGGCCTCTTCCCGAAGCGTGAGCAGCGCGATCTCTACGAACGCGCGGTGGCGAGCCTGGGCGCCACGCCACGCGCCAGTTATGTGGCCGGCCTCCGCGCGCTCGCGCGCTTCGACGCGCGTGCCCGGCTGGCCGCCGTGCGCTGCCCGACGCTGATCGTCGTCGGCGATCGGGATGCCACGGTTCCCCGCTCGGCGACGGAGGCACTGCGCGCGGGCATCGTTGGTGCCCGCCTGGTCGTCGTCGCCGATTCCGGCCACGCGACGACGCACGATCAGCCGGAGACCCTCAATCGCGCGCTGCTCGAATTTCTTCGGACGTGCTGACGGTCAGGCCGACGTGCTGACGGTCAGGGGATGCCGACGCGACCGATGCCGGGCAGCTTCAGTCCGGGCGAGGTGACGTCGAGGCCGAAGACCAGCCCCAGCACGTTGACCTCGAGGCCTTCATCCCAGCCCGCGCCGATGCCGGCCACGCCGAAGAGCGAGAGCTGAACGCCGCGGCCGGCGGGCGTCAGGGCGACGAGCGCGCCACCGGGCAGGTAGTCCTTGCCGATCGCCGTCGAGGGCAGCTTGAGCCTCAGCTCGGGCACCGAGCGGCCGACGAAGGCCGTGAACGTGTTGCTGTTCGGGCCCGGCCACAGCCGATATTCGTCCTGGTACGGATACGCGGCGATGGCCGCCTCGACACGATCGATGAGCTCGTTCACCAGCCGACGGCACGCGCCGCGTACACCTGCAGGACGGCGTCGGTCGTGACGGCGGCATCGGGCGCCTGGCCCGACGAGTCCCGACGCGCGAGCCACCAGTCGCCTTGCCTCGATGCCACGCAGCCGCCCAGGGCAGCAACAACGAGAAGCCCGGTGAGGAGAATCGAGCACGACACGGGTCAACCATACCAGCGTTGCGCGCGCCGTCGAGGGGCGGTGTAATGCCGACGTGACCAAACTGGCCAGCGAGCGATGCACGGCGTGCCGCCCGGATTCTCCCGCAGTCAGCGAGGCCGAGCTGCCCGCGCTCCTGCGCGAGATCCCGGGGTGGCGGGTTGTCGAGCGGGACGGCGTGCGCCGTGTCGAGCGAGTCTTCACGTGTCCCGACTTCGCCGCGGCCCTCGCGTTCACCAACCGCGTCGGCGCCGCGGCCGAGGCCGAAGGCCATCACCCGGCGCTGTTGACCGAATGGGGGCGGGTCACCGTGACGTGGTGGACGCACGCGATCCATGGGTTGCACCGCAACGATTTCGTCATGGCCGCCAGGACCGACGCGCTGATCAGAGAGTGACCCGGCGGAATCGGCACGCGAGCGGCGGGCTGCCGGCGTCGACGCTCGAGCGCCTGCGCGATCGGCGCTTTCGCCGCGAGCCTCGCCTGCGTGTCCGAAGCGACGCGAGCGCGCTCGCGTTCATCCACGATGTCGGCTTCTGCTCCACCTTCTATCGGTTTCCCGAGGGCGTGGCCTGCCTGTGGGAGGCCGTGGTGGGTCGCCGGAATCCGCGCTGGCCGCGTCGCTCGCATCACGACGACGGCGTGGGCCTGACCTGGCAGCTCAAGGACACGCTGCCCTCGCGGCGTGACGTCTACTACGGCAAGCTCCTCAAGGGCCGGCCCCTGCTCGTGGCCCTCGACGTGTTCCCGGCCTTCTACGGCGTCACGCGCGGCCGCCAGCGCGCTCGTGACTACCGTGCCGAGTACGACGCCGGCCACCTGAGTCTCACGGCGCGCCGGCTGATGGACGCGCTGGTGCGTGAGCACCCCCAGTACACGCGCGGCCTGCGCGCCAACACGTTCATGCTCGATCCTGGCAAGACGCGCGAGTTCGAACGTGCCATGGCGGAGTTGCAGCAAGGCCTGTGGATCGTGAAGACCGAGGAGCGCTACGAGCCGACGTTCTCCTATCGCTGGGATCTGCTGGAAGCGTGGCTGCCTGATGCCGTCGCCGAGGGTAGGCGCCTCGGTCGGGCGCGCGCGATCGAACGGCTGATCGAGCGCTTCGTCGCGGGCGCCGTCTTCACCAACGAGCGCGTCCTGGCGCGGCTGTTCCGGTTGCCGGGGGCCGAGGTCACCAGCGTTCTCGAGCGCCTCGTGCGTCGCGGCACGCTCGCCGCCGACGCGGCGATCGATGGCTGGCCCGGGCGCTGGCTCGTTCACGCCTCGGCGCTGCGAAGATGAGGTTGCGAGGGCGCCGGCGGCTGGCCATCGCCCTGCTCGTCGTCGTCGTGGCGGCCGGAGCGCTTGTTGGCGTCGCGATCCGGCAGGGATCACCGGCGTCGCTGGTGGCCCGCAAAGGTCATCTGGCCGCCGTTGAGGTGGCTCCCGGCGGTGAGGACGCGATCTCGACGATGTCGCAGCTGACGCTGCGGCGCTCGACGGGGCGGGACGTGTCGGCTCTCGTCCGCGTGCCGCGCGGCCCCGGGCCGTATCCCGCGGCCGTGCTCCTCGGTGGAGTGAACCGGGGGCGGCGTGTTGCGGGGGTGCGCGGCCTGGATGCCATCGCGCGCCACGCCGTGATCGTGTCGCCCGACTACCCGTTACCGGCCCGGCGCGGAGGATGGGACGGCTGGCGCGCCATCACGATGCCCTTCAAGCTGCGCCCGGCGGCGTTCGACACCGTCGCCGACATCCTGCTGCTGCTGGACTATCTCGATTCACGCCCCGACGTGGCGAAAACGCGGTTGTTTCTCGTCGGCTCCAGCCTGGGTGCCCCGGCGGTGGCCATCGCGGGCGGCATCGACGCGCGTCCAGCCGCGGTCGTCGCGCTCTATGGAGGCGGGAAGATCGGAGCGCTGGTCAGCCACGGGCGTGGCTGCTCGGCCATGCCCTCGCGCTGGGGGTGGCGCCGCTGGCGCCCGAGCGGTACGTGGCCGGGATCGCGCCGCGACCATTCCTGATGGTCAACGGTGCCGACGACTCCCTGGTGCCGCGGGCGAGCGTCCTTGCGCTCTACGAAGCGGCCAAGGCGCCGAAGGAGCTGATCTGGGTTTCGAGCGAGCACGTCCAGCCCGACGAAGCCGATCTGATCCGCCGCCTCAGCGTCACGATCGTCACCTGGCTCACCGCCCGCGGCCTCCTCCCGTCGGCAGAGTGAAGGAGAAGCGGGGAAGGAGAAGTGAGCCGGGGTAGGGCGGGCAGCCCTGTGAGACCCGTTTCCCGGCGACCGTTCACCGCCCCGGGTCGAGGCGGTGAGACGGCCAGTCAGGCTAGGCGTAACGCTCGTGGTCGAACAGGGCTACCCGCCCCACCCCGCTCAGCGTTACTTCTTGCTCGCGTCGTAGAGCTCGCCGAAGAGCATCCAGCGCTCTCCGTCGAACTTCGCCAGCTGCTCCTGCTCGATCGGCGCGAAGTCGGTCGGGCTCGTGTTGACCTTCATCCCGGGCAGGAGCAACGCCAGCTCGAAGTTCTTGAGATTGGCGGCCTGCTTCATGATGTTCTCGCGGCTGAGGTCGTTGCCGCACTGCTTGAGGACCTGCACCAGCGTCTGAGCCGCCAGGTAGCCGTACGCGTTGGACTGGTCGTCGAGCGCGCCCTCGGGGTAGTACTTCTTCATGAAGGCCACCCAGTCCAGATATCCCTTGTCGTTCTTCCACTGCGGGTCGGTGATCTCTTTCTGGTAGAGGGCGGTGATGAGTCCCTTGGACGCGTCCAGCCCGGCCGGCTTCAGCACGGTCCCCAGCGAGCTCGACACGTTGTTCAGGAAGTGGGTCGGCTTCCAGCCGATGTCGTGGGACTTCTTGATCGCTTGCACCGCGAACTTCGGGATCGTCACGTTGAAGAACACGTTGGCGCCGCTGTTCTTGAGATTGACGATCTGCGAATCGATGGTGGGGTCGGTCACCTCGTAGGTCTGCTCCATCACGATCAGCTTCTTGGCCGCCTCGCCGAGCCCGTCGTGGAGGCCCTTGCGGTAGTCCTTCCCGTAATCGTCGTTCTGGTAGAGGATGCCGATCTTCGCGTCCGGGAGGTTCTTGAGGATGTACTGGGCGTAGATGCGGCCCTCGGGCTGGTAGTTGGGCTGGAAGCCCATCGTCCACGGGAAGTGCTGCGGGTCGTTCCACTTCGTGGCGCCGGTCGCCACGAACAGATGCGGCACCTTCTGCTGGTTGACGTACTTGTGGATGGCGCTGTTGGTCGGCGTGCCCAGCGTCTGGAAGAGCGCGGCCACCTGGTCCTGCTCGACCAGCTTGCGCACCATCTCGACGGCCTTGGGCGGGCTGTAGGCGTCGTCGTACGAGATGTAGTTGATCTTCCGACCGTTGATGCCGCCCTCGTCGTTGACCTTCTTGAAGTAGGCGCCGATCGCTTTGCCGATGGTGCCGTAGGCCGAGGCCGGCCCACTATAGGGGTTGGTGTTGCCGATCTTGATCTCGGTCGCGGTCACGCCCGGGGTGTCGGCGGCCACGGCGGCGGAGACCAGCGCGAGCGGCAGCGCGACGGCGAGCAAGCGCGCGACGGTGCGAAATCTCATGGAGGTCCTCCTTTGGCCGGCGATGATCTCACATTCACGCGCCGGCGGGCCCAGACGGTTCGGATGGTGCCGGCGATGCCTCGCGGCATCGTGTACATGAAGACGATCAGGAAGACGCCGTAGATCGCCCACGGCGCCGCCTTCGAGATGTCCTGCGCCCAGTTGGGGACGAACTGGATGAAGAGCGCGCCCCACACGACCCCCGCGATGGAGGCCAGGCCTCCGATGACGATGCCGACCAGGAACGTGACGGACAGGAACACGTTGAAGGCGTCAGGCGCCACGAAGGCGATGGCCCCGGCGCTCAGCCCGCCCGCGACGCCCGTGAAGCCGGCGCTCACGCCGAAGGCGAGCGACTTGTAGAGCGCGCTGTTCACGCCCATCGCCTCGGCCGCGATGTGATGATCACGGATGGCGATCAGCGCGCGGCCGGTGCGACCGCGCAGGAGGTTCCAGGCCAGGATCATCGAGAGGACCAGCGTGGCCAGGGCGACGAAGTAGAGCCACTGGTCGGGCGACAGCGTCAGGCGGAAGGGCGCCTCGGGCTTGGACAGCACGAGGCCCTGCGATCCGCCCGTCCAGTGCTCGAAGTATTTCAGGATCTGCGGGACGGCGAGCGCGAGCGAGAAGGTGGCGAGGGCCAGGTACAGGCCCTCGAGGCGGAGGGCCGGAATGCCGAAGAGAAAGCCGGCGCCGAGGCAGACGGCTCCCGCCACCGGCAGCGTTGTCAGGAACGGCGCGTTCCACCGATCCATCATGATGCCGCTCGTGTAGGCGCCCAGCGCGTAGAAGGCGCCGTGGCCCAGTGAGATCTGGCCGTTGTAGCCGGTGAGGATGTTGAGCCCGAGGAGCGCGATGGCGTAGATGAAGACCTGCGTGAACTGGAAGAGGCGGAAGTTGCTGAGCACGAAGGGCAGCAGGGCGGCGACGGCGAGCGTAACGAGCGGCAGCGCGAGCGTCAGCGGGAGCGTCAGCGGCCTGGATCGGGGCGTCATACGCGCCGCACGACAACACGCCCGAAGAGCCCGCTTGGTTTCACCACGAGCACGATGATGATGATGGCCAGCGCCACCGTCAGCTTCAATTCGGTGCCGATGAAGCGCACATAGGTGCCGACGAGGTTCTCGATCACGCCGACGAGCAGCCCGCCAACGACGGCGCCCCCTGGGCTGGTGAAGCCGCCGAGCGTCGCCGACGCGAACGCGTAGATCAGGATTCCCGCCATCATGTTCGGGTCGAGGAACACGATGGGCGCCACCATCATCCCGGCCACCGCGCCGACGAGGGCGGCCAGGCCCCAGCCGATGGCGAGCATCCACCCCACGCGCACGCCGCACAGCCGGCTCGACACCGGGTTCTGCGCCGCCGCGCGCATGGCCAGGCCGAGCGTCGTGTAGCGGAAGAAGACGTAGAGGAAGAGGAGGACGACCAGCGTGATGCCGATGGCCCCCAGGTCGTGGGCGCCGAAGACGACGTTGCCGAACCGGATCGGGGTGCCGGGGAACGGGCTGGGGAACGGCTTCTGGATGTAGGAGTAGATCCAGCCAGCCACGCTGTTGAGGATGACGAGCAGCCCGATGCAGACGATCACGACGGCGAGCACGGGAGCGTTCTCGACGGGCCGGATCACAATCCGCTCGATGAGCAAGCCTCCCACGAAGGCGAGCGCGAGCGTGGCGGTGAAGGCCACCCAGTACGGCAGGCCGGCGTTGAGCATCGACCACGCGAGATACGTGGAGAACATCGCCATCTCGCCCTGGGCGAAGTTCACGACGTCGGTGGCCTGGTAGATCATGACCAGGGCCAGCGCCAGGCTCGCGTAGATGCCGCCCGTGGCGAGACCGGACACGACCTGCTGCAGGAAGATGTCCACCTAGTACCCCAGATAGGAGCGGCGGACGGCGTCGTCCTGCTTGAGGATGGCGGGCGGCCCGGCCAGTACCACGCGGCCCGTCTCCAGCACGTAGGCGTGATCGGCGAGCTCCAGCGCGATGGCGGCGTTCTGCTCGACGAGCAGGACGCTCACGCCGTGATCGCGGTTGATCGCCCGCACGATCCGGAAGATCTCGCGCATGACGAGCGGGGCGAGCCCGAGCGACGGCTCGTCGAGCAGGAGCAGGCGTGGGCTCAGCATGAGCGCGCGCGCGATGGCCAGCATCTGCTGTTCGCCGCCGGAGAGCGTGCCCGCGACCTGCCGCCGTCGCTCGCGCAGGATCGGGAAGTACTGGTAGACGCGCTCGAAGTCGTCGCTCCGCGCGCGCTCCCGCCGCGCGTAGGCGCCGAGGCGCAAGTTCTCCTCCACCGTCAGGCCGACGAAGGTGCCGCGGCCCTCGGGCACGTGGGCGATGCCGGCCCGCACCAGGTCCTCCGGCGCCCGCCCGTCGATGCGCCCGCCGGCGAAGTGCACGGAGCCTTCCGTGCTCACCAGCCCCGAGACCGCCCTGAGCGTCGTCGTCTTCCCCGCGCCGTTGGCCCCGAGGATCGTGGTGATCCCGCCTTCCTCGACCTCGAAGCTCACGCCGTGAAGGACACGCGTCCACCCGTAGCGGGCTCGCAATTCGGACGCCCTGAGGAGAGCCGCCATCAGCCGGCGGCCCCGTCGGTGCCGAGGTACGCGCGGATCACGTCGGGGTTCTTCTGCACGGTCGTCGGTGGGCCTTCGGCGATCTTGCGCCCGAAGTCGAGGACGACGACCCGGTCGGACACCTGCATGACGAGGCTCATGTGGTGCTCCACCAGCAGCACGGTCACGGCGCGTCGGTCGCGGATCTCACGGACGAGCTGGGCGAGGGCACCCACCTCCTCGTGGTTGAGCCCGCCGGCGGGCTCGTCGAGCAGCAGCAGGCGCGGCTGGCCGGCCATGGCGCGAGCCAGCTCGACGCGCTTCAGCGTGCCGAACGGCAGCCCGGCCGCCGGGTGATGGGCCACGGCGGTGAGCTCGAGGAAGGCGAGCAGCTCCATGGCCGCGTCGTGCATCTGGCGTTCTTCGCGGCGCACGCTGGACAGGCGCAGCGCGTTGGCCAGGAAGCCACTGTGCGTGCGCGCGTGGATCCCGATCATGACGTTCTGCAGCACCGTGAGCGTCGAGAACAGCGCGAGGTTCTGGAAGGTCCGCCCGACGCCCAGCGCGGCCACGCGGTGGGGGCCGAGGCCGAGGATCGACCGGCCCGCGAGCAGGACCGAGCCCTCGTTGGGTGTGTAGAGCTGGCTCACGCAGTTGAAGAGCGTGGTCTTGCCCGCGCCGTTCGGACCGATGAGGCCGACGATCTCACCATCGCCGATGTCGAAGGAGACGTGATCCAACGCGACGATGCCGCCGAAACGCATCGTGACGTCACGAACGGCCAGCAAGGGCGACTGGGCGGCGGTGCCGGGCATGGCGAAAACGGCTTCTTATAGCACGCCTTGTCGTTTTTTCAGCGGCGAGCGCATCGCGTGTCACACCGACTTCCGTGGCACGGGTTCCGCATACAGCGACTCGGGGCGAGAGGAGATCCCATCATGCATCCAGTGGTCGGCATCTTCACCAGGCGCGAGGACGCCGAGCGGGCGGCCGCCAAGCTGGAATCGGCCGGCATCGACCGTGGTCGCATCATCGTGCTCACTCCCGGAACGCCCGCGGAGCGGCCCACCACGGTTCCCACGCGCGAGACCGAGCCTCCGGGCATCGGCACGGCGCTCGGCACCGTGACCGGTGCTGCGGCCGGTGCCGCGGGCGGTATGCAACTCGGCACCGTGCTGTCGACACTCCTGGTGCCGGGTCTCGGTCCGGTCATCGCGCTGGGCGCGCTCGGGACGGTGCTCCTCGGCGCCCTGGGCGCCGCGGTCGGTCACGCGTTCGATGACGCGCCCGAGGGTGTGCCGAGCTGGTGGAAAGGACTCCGCGACGTCGAGGCGGCTCACTACGAGTCCACCGGACAGCCCTTTGCCGCGGCCGAGCCCGACTACCGACGGGGGTTCGAGTGTGCGCTCGGTGCCGGCCAGCGCGATCGCGCATATGATGATGTCGTTAATAAACTGAAGCAACGCTATCCTGACGTCTACAATACGGACGCGTTTCGTCGCGGCTACGAGCGCGGGCAGGCCAGGGCGGCCGGCCGGCGCTCCGATCGTGCGGCATGACAGCAAACGGAGGACACGACATGGCTCTTGGATCGGGGCAGTGGACGGTCGAGCGCGTGGGAAGCCGGGTGCGCGAGATGGCCGATAACGTGCGGCAGATGGCCGACAACCTGCCGCGTACGCAGTTGCCGTCGGTCCGCATGCCTCCGTGGGTGCGGCGTCCCGAGGTGAAGATGACCCCGCCGCCCCGCAGCGGCGTTCATCCGCTCTGGATCGTCGCGGGCGCCGCGGCCGGCGCCGGACTCATGTACTTCTTCGACCGCGAGCACGGCCGGCAGCGGCGCGAGATGGTGCGGGAGAAGGCGCGTGCCTACCTGCGTCAGACGACCGAGAAGGTCGACGGCACCTCCCGCGACATGATGAGCCGTGCGCGTGGCCTCGTCGTCGAGCTGCGCTCGAAGGTGCGCACGGGCGACCGGCGCGAGCCGTGGGCGCCGGAGACTAGCTCGGAAGCTCGACGGTCCTGATCGCCGGCTGATCGGGATAGACGCGCTGCAAGAGGGGCAGCGCCACGTTGAAGACGGGGACGTCGGTGCGGGTCCGTCCCTCCGGGCTGCCGCCATGAGCGTGACCGTGAAAGATGACGTTCACGGGGTAGCGTGTCAGGGGCTCTTCGAGCCGGCTCGAGCCGAGAAAGGGTAAGAGCTCGGGGGGCTCGCCCTTGACCGTGCCCTCGACGGGCGCATAGTGCAGGACCGCGACCCGCTGGGACGTGCGCAGCCTGGCCAGCGCCGATTCGAGCTTGAGCGCTTCGTTCACGGCTTCGTGGACGAAGCGCTTGATGATGTCCTCGCCCCACGGCTGGAGCGCCCGGTCGCCGAAGCCGCCGCAGAAGCCCTTGACGCCGGCGAATCCGACGCCGGCGACCTCGACCGGCTCACCATCCAGGACGTGGACGCCCGCGTTGATCAACTGGGTGCGGATCGATGCCGCCTGGCCGGCGTCGTAGTCGTGATTGCCGAGCACCGCGACGATCGGGATGCGGACCGACCCGGTCAGCATCTTGACCAGGACACGCGCTTCGTCGGGAAGGCCGCGATCCGTGAGATCGCCGCACAGGAGCAGGACGTCGGCCTCTTGAACGGCGTGGCCCAGGAGCGGCGCCAGCACGTC
>WNGN01023069.1_pt1 | contig 10711 bp, 10 predicted proteins | sample 5400561 | NCBI WGS metagenome assembly WNGN01 (sample SAMN13153379, study PRJNA577476) | soil metagenome | isolation source: 115 cm soil or saprolite under Garry oak tree replicate 2 | place: USA:California | collected 2016-06-15 | reverse complement strand
GGGCTGGGCCGACGGGTTCCCGCTCGTCCCCCCGACCGAGCGCGCCGTGGGCGCGCTGCTCCGGTCGACCCGTCGCGGCCCTGGCGACGTGATCGCGACGCTCGAGCCGGGCTTCGGCATCGCGACCGTCGAGAAGCTCGCGATCAACGCGGTGATGGCGGGTTGCGGTCCCGAGCACCTGCCCCTCCTGATCGCGGCGGTCCGCTGCCTCGCGGAGCCGAAGATGTACATCCGTAACAAGGCCATGTCCACGGGCCCCCATGCACCCCTCGTGCTCGTCAACGGGCCAAAGGGGCGGGCGGCCAGCCTGAACTCGGGCATGTGCGCGCTCGGCCCCGGGGCGCCGTCGGCGAGCAACACCGTCCTGGGCCGGGCGGTGCGGCTCACCATGATGAACGTCGGCCACACCTACGTCGGCGTGTCGGACATGGACACGATCGGCTCGCCGCTCAAGTACAGCCTGTGCTGCGCGGAGAACGAGGCCGAGAGCCCGTGGGAGCCGTATCACGTCACGCGAGGCTTCGCGCCGGACGCGTCCACGATCACCGTGCACTTCGTCTACGGCATCTGTGAGCTCCACGACTTCCGGTCCACGACGCCCGAGCACCTGGTCCAGGTCTTCGCGACAGCGGCCAACAACGTGGCGCAGGTGGGCACCGGCCTCTGGCTCATCGGTCGGCGGGCGGACCCGCGGTCGAAGACCGAGGAGAAGGAGCACAACACGCTCTTCGTCTGCCCGGAGCACGCGCAGATCTTCGCCAAGGCGGGCTGGGGGCGTCGCGAGATCCAGGCGGCGCTCTACCGGGCCGCGCGGCTGCCGTTCAGGACGATGATCCTGAACAAGGAGCCCAAGGCGATGGAGGTCGCCCATCCCGAGCTCGCGTGGCTGGCGGACCACCCGGACCTGCCGGTGCCCATCGTCGAGGACCCGACGTGCTTCGACATCGCGGTCGTCGGCGCCGCGGCCGGCCGCGGCGCGTACTTCTACGGGGCCGGCGAGCCGGTGACGATGCCCGTGGAGGACTGACGTGGTGAGGCTCTGGGTGGCCGCGCTCGCCGTCTGCCTCACCGCCACGGCCGCCGCCGCCCAGCTCTACCGGTGGACCGACGGCGAGGGAACGGTGCACTACACCGCCGACCCCGACACGATCCCGCCCGCCTTTCGCGATGCCGCCGAGCTCTTGAGCGCTCCGCAGCCCCGTCCCACGCCCACGCCCGGCGGGGAGCCCACGGAGCTGCGGATGAGCCCCGGCGCGCCGATCACCGTGGCGGCGCGCCTCAACGGCGTGCCGCTCACGCTCGTCGTGGACACGGGCGCCGATCGGACCGTCCTCTCGCCCTCGGCGATCGAGCGGGCGGGTCTCGACGACCAGAGCAGACGGCCGACCCAGATCGTGGGAGCGACCGGGGTGACGACCGCGACGCTGGTGACCGTGCCGCTCCTCGATGTCGCCGGCGCCCGGATCGGCCCGCTCACCGTCATCGTCCACGCGCTGCCGTCCGTAGACCGCGCCGAGCCCGTCGACGGCCTCCTCGGCCGCGACGCCCTCGACGCGTTCACCCTGACCGTCGACGCGGCCTCGGGCCGCGCGACGCTCACGCCGCGCTGACGGGCGTCAGGCCTTGGGACTCGGCGCGAGCCCGCTCATCTTGGCGAGCACGTCGAAGACGACCGCGAAATCGTATCGCCCGAGCCCCATCCCGCGCGCCGCGGTGAGGAGCTCGTTCGCGACCGCCACGCTCGGGAGCGGCACCCCGGTCGCGCGCCCGAGGTCGAGCGCGAGCTTGAGGTCCTTCTGCATCATCCCCACGTCGAACCACGCCTCGGCGGGCATGCCGAGCACGAACGGACCGCGGTACTTCACCATGGGCGAGGCGAGGACGCTCTTCAGCAGCGCCTCCACCGCGCGCTCGCGCGCGATCCCCGCCTTTTCGGCGAGCAGCACGGCCTCCGCGAACGCGACCATCTGCACGACGAGCCCCTGGTTGATCGCGATCTTCATCGCCTTCGCGTGTCCGACCGGACCCACGTGCGTGAGGCCCGGGCCGATCGCGGTGAGGTAGGGTCGCACCCGCTCGAGCGTCGCGGGGTCGCCGCCGACCATGAACGAGAGCTGGCCCGCCTCGAGCGTGGCGGGTGACCCGGATACCGGTGCGTCGAGGAGGTGGGCGCCCCGCGTCTCGATCTCGGCGGCGAGCGCCCGCACCGCGTCCGGGCTCACCGTGCTCATCTCGACGTGCACGGCGTCTCGCCGGAGCCCGGCGAGGATGCCGTCCGACCCGCGGCAGACGGCGTCGAGGGCCGGCGTGTCAGTCACCATCGTGAAGACGATCTCCGCCTGGGCGGCGACCTCGCGCGGCGAGTCCACCAAACGTAGCCCGGCGTCGGCGAGCCAGCGGGCCTTCCCGCGCGTTCGGTTGTAGCCGATCACGGGGTGGCCGGCGTCGAGGAGCCGCTTCGCCATGCGCCCGCCCATCACGCCGAGCCCGACGAAGCCGAGCGTCATTCTAGCGAGGGCCGCGGGGCCGGTGCAATGAGTGGGTGGCCTGAGCCGAGGCACGACGCGGCTCCGTTCGGCATGTCGCTACCCATTCCAGTGAGGGGCCGCGAGGCCGGCGCGATCGGTGGGTGGCCTGAGCCGTGGCGCGCCCCGGCTCCGTCTCGCATGCCGCGACTCATTCCAACTGGGGGCCGCGAGGCCGGCCTCATCACGCGCCGTCGGCGACGGCGATCGCGCTGATCTCGAGCTTGCACCGCGTGTGCGTCGCCAGCCGCGAGACCTCGACGGTCGTCGTGGCAGGCAGATGGCCGCCGAGGTACCGCGCCCACACACGGTTCAGGTCATCGCGCGCACCGCCTGCGCCTCCATCGTGGCCGGCAGGTCGAACTCCTCGTCGCGATGCGGGTGGCTGTGGTAGACGGCGGCGGCCGTCACGCCTGAGAGAAAGACCAGGCTGCCGCGGCGGACGACAATGCCGGGCGCGTACGGCATGACCACGTCGGCGCGCCGGTCCGCGTGGTGGACGATCGAGATCTCCTTCACCATCGAGCACCTCCCGGGAAGATGCCGGGGCATCCTACCACGCCGCAATGAAGCCCCGCGCGCCTGTGGCAGGCCGACTCACGGGACGAACCGGGCTCGCGGACCCCGTTCCAATGAAGCCCCGCGCGCCTGTGGCAGGCCACCCACGGGACGAACCGGGCTCGCGGACCCCGATGGAATCAGAAGCGACATGCGGAACGCAGGCCATGCCTTGGCTCAGGCCACCCACCGATCGCACCGGCCCCGCGGCCCCCGCTACATTGACCCGGGCGACGCGCGCGGATACCCTCAGCGTTTGAGCGCAGGGGAGGGCGTGACGGTGGATTCACTCAAGGGGCGGGTCGGCGTGGTGACGGGCGGCGCCTCCGGCATCGGCCGCGCGATGGTGGAGGCGTTCGCCCGCGAAGGCGCGCGCGTGGTGGTCGCCGACCTCGACGAGGCCGGGATGGCGGAGGTCGTGGGTCCGATCCGGTCGCGCGGCGGCGAGGCGCTCGCGGTGCGCACTGACGTCACCGACCTCGCGTCGGTCCAGGCGCTCGCCGAGCGCGCCTTCGACGCGTTCGGCCGGGTCCACGTGCTCTGCAACAACGCGGGAGTCGCGCTCTGGGGCGGGCTCGAGACGGCGACACACCGGGACTGGCAGTGGGTACTCGGCGTGAACCTCTGGGGTGTCGTCCACGGGCTCGAGGCGTTCCTGCCGCGCATGATCGCGCAGAAGGAGCCCGGCCACGTGGTCAACACGGCGTCCATGGCCGGGCTCGTCGCGACGCGCGGGCTCGGCATCTACAACACGTCGAAGTACGCGGTCGTCGGCCTCTCGGAGACGCTCGCGAAGGACCTCAAATCCCACCAGATCGGCGTTTCCGTGCTGTGTCCGATGGGCGTCTCCACCAGGATCCGCGCGAGCGAGCGGAGCCGCCCCGCGCACCTCTGGAACGATCGCCCCTCCCGGACCGAGCCGGTAGAGCTGATGGGCCGGTCGCTCGAGCCCGAGACAGTGGCCGAGATGGTTCTCCAGGCGATCTTCCGGAACGAGCTCTACGTGATCACCCACGACGAGGGGCTCGAGCCCCTTCGCCGGCGATTCGAGCGGATGGAGCAGGCGATCCGCCAGCGGAAGCCCTGACCACGATTCCCGCGCGCTGGGTCCAGACCCCCGCCGATCTCGGCCGGGCCGCCGAGCGGTTGGCCGGGTCGGCGGAGCTGGCCCTCGACACGGAGGGTGACAGCCTCCACCACTATCCCGAGCGGCTCGCGCTGGTCCAGCTCGCCAGCGCGTCGGGCGACGTCTGGCTCGTGGACCCGCTCGCCCTCGACGACCTCTCGGCGCTCGCGAGGATCTTCGCCGGGCCCGGGATCACGACGGTGCTGCACGCCGGCGACAACGACCTGACGCACCTCAAGCGCCGCTACGGCTTCCGGTTCGTCTCGCTCTTCGATACCGCCGTGGCGGCGCGCTTCCTGGGCGCTCCCGCGCTCGGCCTCGACGTCCTCCTCGAGCGGTACCTCGGCGCGCGGCTCCCACCCTCGCGGCAGAAGGACGATTGGTCGGCGCGTCCGCTCACGGCGGCGCAGCTCGAGTATGCCGCGGCCGACGTCACCCACTTGCTCGAGCTCAAGGTCCGGCTCGTGGCCGAGCTCGAGCTCTGTGGAAGGCTCGCCTGGGTGGAAGAAGAATGCGCGGCGCTGGCCGCCCAGCCGGTCGCCGAGCGCGTCGAGGACCCGCTCGCGTTCGCGAGGCTCCGGGGGGCGCGGGAGCTCTCGCCGCGTGGTCTCGCCGTGCTGAGGGAGCTCTACGAGCTCCGCGAGCGGCTGGCTCGCGCGCACGACCGTCCGCCATTCAAGATCCTGTCCGAGGAGACGCTCGTGCGTCTCGCCGGAGCCGCACCGGGAGACCCGCAGGCGCTCGCTCAGGTTTCGGGCTGCACTCCCAAGGTGATCGCGCGCTGGGGCGACGCCATTCTCGAGACCGTCGCCCGTTCTCTGGCGCGGCCCGACGACGAGCTGCCGCGGATCGAGCCCCGCCCGCGGCCCAGGATCCCCGCCGCCGTGGAGCGTCGCCTCGAGCGGCTCAAGCAGTGGCGCGGCGAGGCGGCGCCGCGCTTCGGCCTCGAGCCCGGACTGCTCCTGCCGAACCGGCTCATCACGGCGATCGCCCTCGCGGGCCCGCGCGACGTCGGCGACCTCGTCCGCGTGGACGGCGTGCGACGCTGGCGCGCCGAGACGTTCGGCGGCGAGATCGTTGCGGCGCTCGGGCCGGCGTGAGAGGCTCGAGGTCGGTGACCGACTGGCGAGCCAACCTGATCGACGACGACGCGGGCCTCGCCGCGATCCTCCGCGAGGCGAAGACCGTGGCGGTCCTGGGCGCCAAGGCGGACCCCGCGGAGGCCGCGTACTTTGTGCCGGCCTACCTCCGGGCGCAGGGCTACCGCATCCGACCCGTGAACCCGAAGATCGTCGGACGTTCGGTGCACGACGCCACCGCGGTGGCCCGGCTCGCCGACCTCGTCGGATCCGTCGACGTGATCGAGATCTTTCGCCGGCCGGAGTACCTCCCGGACCACGCGCGCGAGATCCTGGCGCTTGACTGGCGACCGATGGCGGTGTGGTTCCAGCTCGGCATCAGGAATGACGTCGCGGCCGAGATGCTCGCCCACGTGGGCATCCGCGTGGTGCAGGATCGGTGCATGATGCCCGAGCACAAGAGGCTGGTGGCCATGATCGGATTCCATTAGATGGCAGGCGAGTACGCGTTCGTCATGAGGGACCTGCGCAAGGTCGTCCCGCCCAAGCGGGAGATCCTGCGCGGCATCCGGCTGTCGTTCTTCCACGGGGCCAAGATCGGCGTCCTCGGGGCGAACGGCGCGGGCAAGTCGACGCTGCTCCGGATCATGGCCGGCGTCGACCGGGACTTCCTCGGCGAGGCGTTTCCGGCCGAGGGGCTCCGGATCGGCTACCTTCAGCAGGAGCCCCAGCTCGACCCGGGGAAAGACGTGCGCGGCAATATCGAGGAGGGTGTGGCGGGGACGCGCGCGCTTCTCACGCGCTTCGAAGAGGTGAGCGCGAGGCTCGGCGAGCCGCTCGAGGCCGACGAGATCGAGAAGCTCCTCGCCGAGCAGGCGCGCCTGCAAGACGCGATCGACGCGGCGAACGCGTGGGACCTGGACCGGACGGTCGAGCTCGCCATGGACGCGCTCCGGGTGCCGCCGGGCGACATGGACGTGACGAAGATCTCGGGCGGTGAGCGCCGGCGGGTCGCGCTCTGCCGCCTCCTCCTCGCGCGCCCCGATATGCTGCTCCTCGACGAGCCGACGAACCACCTCGACGCGGAATCCGTGGCGTGGCTCGAGCGCTTCCTCAAGGAGTACCCCGGGACGGTCGTGGCGATCACCCACGATCGGTACTTCCTCGACAATGTCGCGGGCTGGATCCTCGAGCTCGACCGGGGTCAGGGGATCCCGTGGGAGGGCAACTACTCGTCCTGGCTCGAGCAGAAAGGCCGGCGCCTGGAGCAAGAGGAGAAAGCGGACCTGGCGCGGCGGCGCACGCTCGAGCGCGAGCTCGAGTGGGTCCGGATGGCGCCGCGCGCCCGCCAGGCCAAGAGCAAAGCGCGCCTCAGCAACTACGAAGCGCTCCTTGCCGAGTCCTCCGCCGAGCGCGCCGCCGCGCTCGAGATCGCGATCCCGCCGGGACCCCGGCTCGGCGACCTGGTCGTCGAGGCCGACCACGTGACGAAGGCCTACGGCGACCGCGTGCTGGTCGACGATCTCTCGTTCAAGCTCCCCCGGGGCGGGATCGTTGGCGTCATCGGACCGAACGGTGCCGGCAAGACGACACTCTTCGGCATGATCACCAACTTCAAAGGGAGTGACCAGCAGAAGCGTGTGGCCGACCTCTCGGGGGGCGAGCGCAACCGGCTCCACCTCGCCACGATGCTCAAGCGTGGGGCGAACCTCTTGCTCCTCGACGAGCCGACGAACGACCTCGACGTGGACACCCTGCGCGCGCTCGAGGACGCCCTGCTCGACTTTGCCGGATGCGCGGTGGTGATCAGCCACGACCGCTGGTTCCTCGACCGGATCGCCACGCACATCCTGGCCTTCGAGGACGAGGGGCGGGTCGTCTGGGTCGAGGGCAGCTACGCGGACTACGAGGCCGACCGGAAGAAGCGCCTCGGCGCCGAGGCCGAGCGCCCCCACCGCCTGCGCGGGAAGCGGCTCAGGCCGGCCTGAGCGGGCTCCGCGCGTCGATCAGCACGTTCTCCCCTCCGCGACGCACGTGGCGGAGACGGACCTCCCCGAAGCGCGCGCGGAGCACCCGAGCCAGGCCGCGCATCCCGGCGCGGCGGTGGCGGTTGACCACGAGCGCCCCGCGCGGCGCCACGAGCGGTGCGAGCCCGAGGGCCAGCGCCGCGGCCCGCTCCGGGGTGTCGCCATACGCAGCGTCTTCCATGACGAAGTCGAACCGCCGGCGCTCGCGCGCGAGCCCGCGCACGGCCACCGTCGCGTCGGCGCAGAGGATCTCCAGCGGCCCCGCGCGCTCGAGGCCGAACCAGTCGCCCGCGACCCGCACGATCGCCGGATCGCGCTCGATCACCGTGATCAGGCGCGGGCGGGCCAGGGACTGCAGGAGGTGAATCTGGGTGCCCCCACCGAGCCCGACCAGCAGCACCGACGGGTGCCGTGGCAGCGCGATCACGGAGAGGGCGCGCCACCAGTATTCACGGCGCACCCGTGACCAGTCACCGTCGAGCGGGTAGACGGAAAGGATCTCGCCGTTGACGACGAGCCGGCGCTCGGCCCGGTAGTCGACGACGCGAATCCGCCCCGAGACGCGCGAGGCGGTTTCGAAGACCGTGCGGCTCCGCCGCCGTCTTCGAGCCACTCGGGTCGGGGCTAGCGCGGCGCCATGCGGATCGCGCCGTCGAGGCGGATCGTCTCGCCGTTCAGCATCGCGTTCTCGACGATGTGGCACACGAGCGCGGCGAACTCACCCGCCCGCCCGAGGCGCTGGGGGAACGGGACCTGCTTGGCGAGTGATTGGCGCACGGGCTCGGGCAGGGTCCCGAGGAGCGGCGTGTCGAAGATGCCCGGGGCGATCGTCACGACGCGGATCCCGAGCTCAGCGAGGTCGCGCGCGACCGGCAGCGTCATCCCGACGATCCCGCCCTTCGACGCCGAATAGGCCGCCTGCCCGATCTGGCCGTCGAAGGCGGCGACCGACGCGGTGTTGACGACGACGCCGCGCTCGCCGTCGGGTCCGGGCGCGCCCTTCGCCATGATCGCGGCCGCGAGACGGATGCAGTTGAACGTGCCGATGAGGTTCACCTGGATGACGCGGGAGAACTCCTCGAGCTTCGCCGGGCCCGCCTTGCCCACGGTCTTCATCGCCGTGCCGATGCCTGCGCAGTTGACGAGGACGTTGAGGGAGCCAAAGCGACTCACCGCGGTGTTGAGGGCGGCATCCACGTCCTCGGCCCTCGTCACGTCGGCCGCCGTGAAGAGGGCAGAGGGGCCGAGCGTCTTCGCGACGTCGGCGCCGGCGGACGCCGGCCGGTCCAGGAGCGCCACGCGGCCGCCCGCTGCGACGAGGCGCTCGGCGGTGGCGCGCCCGAGCCCGGAGGCGCCGCCGGTCACCACTGCATTCACGTTGCGAAGCTCCATGGGTCCCTCCTCGGGTGCCATTCTAGCAGCCGCCCAGGATGTTGTGGCTCCCCGCCGGCCCACCCCCACATCTGCCGTCTTGTCTGATACTCGTCATGTGATTAGGATTTGCATCCACCATGGAAGACGTGGCGTGGGTCCGCCGCGGCGAGATCACGGAGATCGTCGGCCGCCCCTCGTCCGGTCGCACGAGCCTCTTTACAGCCTGCCTGCGCGCCGTCACGCGTCGGGGAGCGATCGCCGCCCTCGTCGACGCCGACCAGACGTTCGATCCCGCCTCCGCCACGCGAGCAGGGGTGGATCTTCGGTGCCTCCTCTGGGTGCGCTGCGGTGGCCGTCGCGACCTGGCGCTCCGTGCCGCCGACCTGCTCGTCCGCTGTCCGGGATTCGCGCTGATCGGGCTCGATCTCGGCGAAGCGCCGCCGCGCCTGCCGTTGACCCTGGCGTTCCGTCTGAAGTTTGCCGTCGAGCGGACGGAGACGGCGCTGCTGATCGTCAGTCGCCGGCGCGTCACCGGATCGGGGGCGTCGCTCGTGGTCGAGACCGAGCGGAAGGCGATCGCCTGGGTCGGCCCGGGCCCGGTGCCCACGCGCCTGGCGGCCGCGCGCACGAGCGCACGGGTGCTGCGCGCGCGCCGGCCGCCCGCGGCGTTGCCGCCCGAGTGGTGGAGCGCGTGAGCCGGTTCGCCTGCCTGTGGGTGGAGTGCTTCGTCGCCGCCGCCGTGGAGCGCTCCGAGCCCGCGCTCCGCGCCGCGCCGCTGGCGGTCGTCGCCCCCGCGCCGTCGGTCACGCGGGTGGTCGACGCGAACCCCGCCGCGCGCGGGTACGGAGTGCGCGCGGGGGTGACGGAGACCGAGGCGCGCGCTCGGTGTCCGACGCTGGTGAGCCGACCGTTCGTCCGCGAGCACGTCGCGGCGGCGCGCCACGCGCTGCTCGAGGCGGCGCTCGGCGTGTCGCCGCGTGTCGAGGACGGAGGCGCGGGACTCGTCTACGTCGACGCGGCCGGGCTCACGTGGCTCCACGGCGACCCCGCCGCGGTCGGCCGACGGCTGGTGAGCCAGGCGCGGGGCGTGGGGTTCCCCGGCTGCCGCGTCGCCCTCGCGGGGAGCCGCACGGCCGCCCGTGTCGCGGCGATGCGCGCAGCGGAGCCGGTGATGGTCGTCCCGCCGGGCGCGGAGCGCGCCGCGCTCGCGGGCGCCCCGCTCGCCGCGCTTGATCTCGCCCCGGATCTCGTGGCGACGCTCGAGGGCTGGGGCGTGCGGACCCTCGGCGAGCTCGCGGCGTTGCCGCGCGACGGCCTGGCCGTGCGGCTCGGACCGGCCGGCCTCCGCGCCCACGACCTGGCGCTCGGTCATGACCGCGACCCGTTCTGCGCCTGGACGCCGCCCCCGTTCTGGGACGAAGCGCAGGGACTCGAGTGGGAGATCGACTCGCTCGGCGCCCTCGCGGTCGTCCTCGACGCCGTGCTCGGGCGGCTCTGCGCGCGGCTCGTGGCCGCGTCCCTCGCGGCGGACGCCCTCGACGTCCGCCTCGAGCTCGCCTCGGGCGGCCATCACGCGCGCGCCGTCGCCCTCGCCGTCCCGATGTGCGAGGTGAAGCCGATGCTCGCGCTGCTGACCCTCGATCTCGAGGCTCACCCGCCGGCCGCCGCGGTCACGCGTGTGACGGTGAGCGCCCACCCGGTCCGGGCGCGGGCGGGGCAGGGCGGGTTGTGGCAGCCACCCGCGCCGCGGCTGCGCGATCTCGTCGCCGTGCTCGCGCGCCTCGCGGCGCTCGTCGGCCCCGACAACGTCGGCTCACCGCGTCTCGACGACTCTCACCGCCCCGACGCCTACGCGCTGACGGCGTTCGCGCCGCCCGACGAGCCCGGTGGCGCGGGCGGGGAGCGGACCCCGCGACCGGACCCGCCCCTTTCCGACGCGCACCGACTCGTCTTACGTCGCGTGCGGCCGGCGAGACGTGTGGCCGTCGCGACGGACGACGAGCGCCCGTCGCGGGTGGACGG
>WNGN01013998.1_pt1 | contig 10711 bp, 9 predicted proteins | sample 5400561 | NCBI WGS metagenome assembly WNGN01 (sample SAMN13153379, study PRJNA577476) | soil metagenome | isolation source: 115 cm soil or saprolite under Garry oak tree replicate 2 | place: USA:California | collected 2016-06-15 | reverse complement strand
CGCGGGACGTCAAAGAGAAACGGGGAAACCTCAGCCTCGAGTCGAGCGTTCCTGTAAGCCACAGCGACTTCTTCGTAATCGTACTCGCCGGTCTGGTGGATCACTCGCACTGTCGGATGCGCGGTCAACAACCTCGGCAAGGCGGCGACCATCGCACGATTGATCGACCGGGCCCCCTGGCTGCCCCCCAGCACCACCAGGGTGGGACCGCCAACAATTCTATCGGGAGGGGGCTCCGGAGCTTCGAGAAACTCCCGGCGAATGGGCGTGCCCACGATCCGCGTCTTCCCCGGGGCGAAGAAGGGGGCCGTGGCGGCGAACGACACGAAGATGAGGCTCGCGAACGGCGAGAGCACACGATTGGCCACGCCCGGATGCACGTTCGGCTCTAAGATCGCCCGCTTGATGCCCAGTAGGAACGCCGCCAGCACCAGAGGCGGACTGGTGTATCCGCCAATGCCGATCGCCAGATCCGGCCGCCGCTGGCGGCAGACCGCCAGGCACTGGAGCAGGCCGACCGGCACCGCGGCGAGACCCTGCACGGCCCCCCACATGCCCCGGCCCATCACCCCCCGCGCCGTGATCGTGATCAACTCGAATCCCTCTCTGGGCACAACCTTCGTCTCCAGCCCCCGATCCGTCCCCACAAAAATCGCTTCGCTCCCGGGCTCCAGCCGGGCGAATTCACGCGCCAGCGCCACCCCCGGGTACAGATGACCACCGGTGCCGCCGGCTGCGATAAGCACCCGCATACCCCTCTTCAAATGGGCGGACGGTGCCGGGCGACTGCCATGAGGAGCCCGGCCCCGACCATGCTGACGACCAGAGACGACCCTCCGTAACTCAGGAACGGCAACGTCAATCCCTTGGTGGGCAGCAGACCCGTGATCACCCCCACATTGATCAACGTGTGGAACCCGATCAGCAAACTTACTCCCAAGGCCACATGGCGCGCGAAGGGGTCGTCCGCTTCCAACGCGATCGTAAAGCCCTTCGCCACGAACGCCCCCAGTAGCAGGATGACCATGGCGGTCCCGACAAACCCGAGCTCCTCGCCCAACGCCGCGAGCACGAAATCCGTATGGGGCTCCGGTAGGTAGAACAGCTTCTGCCGCCCCTCGCCGAGCCCTACCCCGAAAGGGCCCCCGCGCCCGAGCGCGAAAAACGACTGGATCACCTGGAAACCCGTCCCGGTGGGATCGCTCCACGGGTCCCAGAAGCTCAGGAGGCGCTGACGGCGGTAGGCGACCCGCATGAGGAGCACGTAGAGGATTGGCAGGGCGGCCACGGAGATCACCAGCAGATGGCTCAGCCGAGCGCCGCCCACGAAGAGCACGCCCAAGGTCACCAGACCGATCACCGCCGCGGTCCCCATATCGGGCTCGATCACGATGAGCGCGATGAGCAGCCCGACCACCACCAGGGGCGGCACGAAGCCCCGCCAGAGGTCGGCGATCCGATCCCCCTTCCTCGCCAGGTAATGCGCCAGGTAGAGCACGACGCCTAGCTTGACCACCTCGGAAGGCTGGATCGTGAGCGCGCCGATCCGGAGCCATCGGCGCGCGCCCTTGACCGTCACCCCGATGGACGGCAACAGCACGAGCACGAGACCGAGCAGGCCGAGGAGAAGGACCGGCGCCGCCCAACGCCGCAGTGTCGCGAGGTCGCACCGGGCCACGACCAGCAAGGCCACCAGTCCGACGGCACACCACAGCAGTTGCCGCTTGAGAAAGTAGGAGGGAGCGCCGAAGCGTTTGTCGGCCAAGACCCCGCTCGCACTGTAGATCACGCCGAGTCCGATCGCCACCAGAAGGAGCGTCAGGAGAAGAATCGTGTGATCGCTGCGCCGCGGACGCTCGGCCACCGCGGCGTCAGGCCAGCGGAGGCTCATGGTCTGCTGGTCAACCCAGCTCATGCACGTACTCCTTGAACTGGCGCCCGCGGTCCCTATAGTCCGCAAACATGTCGAAGCTGGCGCAGGCTGGGGACAGCAGGACCGTGTCGCCCGGCGCCGCCAGCGCCGCCGCCGTTCGCACCGCCTCGGCGAGGCTACCGACCTCCGTCACCGGGCAGACCCCGGCCAAGATTTCACGCAGGCGGGCGCGCGCCTCGCCGAGCAGGATGACCTGCTTGGCCTTGCGCCGGACCACTTCGGCCAGTCCCGGATACTCGCCGCCCTTCTCGCGGCCGCCGGCGATCAGGACGACGGGCGCCGGCAGGCTCTCCAGCGCCTTGATCGTGGCGTCCACGTTCGTGCCTTTGGAATCGTTGATGTACGCCACCCCGCGCCGGACCCGCACGACCTCCATCACGTGCTCCAACCCCCGGAACGCACGCAGTCCCTGGCCGATGGTGGCGATCGGGCAGCCGGCCAGGGTGGCCACCGCGGCGACCGCCATCGCGTTCTCGACGTTGTGGGGGCCGCGTACTTGGAGGGCGCTCACCCGGCAGACCTCTTCGAAGCCGTCTCGCACCGTGGAGATGATGGCATCCCCGTCCACGAACACGCCCCGCTCGATGGCGCGTGTGCGGCTGAACAGCACGCGGGTTCCCGCAATGCCATCGGCGGCGCGAGCCAGCCGGGGATCATCGGCGTTGAGGACCGCGTAGTCCTTGGCGGTCTGGTTCTCGAACATTCGGAGCTTCGCCGCGGCGTATGCCTCCATGGAGGGATAGCGGTCCAGATGATCGGGCGTCACGTTCAGGATCGCTCCGATCCAGGGGTGGAAGGTCTCGATCGTCTCCAGTTGGAAGCTGGACACTTCGACCACCACAAAATCCCATCGCCTGCCGTGTAAGGCGGCATAGGCGGCCTCCGCCAGCGGCGTCCCGAGGTTGCCGCCGACGAACGGCTCGTAGCCCGCCCGCTGCAGCACCTCGCCGATCCAGGTTACCGTCGTGCTCTTCCCATTCGTCCCCGTCACCGCAATGAGCTTGCCGGTGAGGCACCGGGCGGCGAGCTCCAGCTCTCCGATCACGCGGACGCCGGCGGCGCGCGCACGCCGGAGCGGCTCGAGCGTCAGCGGAACGCCCGGGCTGACCACGACCAGGTCCGCGCCCCGCAGCGCCGGCTCGTAGGCACCGCCGCTGTGGACTTCGAGCTCCCCGGCCCGCAGGCCTTCCAGCGTGGCCGCCAACTCTGCGAGCGGCTTCTGGTCCGCGACCGCAACGCGCGCGCCCAGCTCCCCGAGCAACCGCACCGCGGCGATGCCGCTCCGCCCCAGGCCGATCACGGCCACCCGCTTCCCCGCCACCTCCACCGACGTCCGTTCGCCCATGACCACGCTCATCGCAGCTTCAGTGTGCTCAGGCTGAAGAGCGCGAGCAGCACGGCGATGATCCACAGACGGACCACCACTTTCGGCTCCTCCCAGCCTTTCAGCTCGAAATGGTGATGAATGGGCGCCATGAGGAACACCCGCTTGCCCCGTGATTTGAAGAAGGCCACCTGAAAGATCACCGACAGCGCTTCGAGCACGAATACGCCGCCGACCAGCAGTAGCAGCAGCTCGTGCTTGCTGATCACCGCGACGGTGCCGAGGGCGGCGCCCAACGGCAGCGACCCGACGTCCCCCATGAAGACCGACGCCGGATAGGTATTGAACCAGAGGAAGCCCAGGCTGGCTCCGAAGATCGCGGCCGTGAAGATGGCCAGCTCGCCCGCGCCCTCGATGTAGGGGATGAGGAGATAGTCGGCGAAGACCTTGTGGCCCGACACATAGGCCACCACGGTATACGCCAGGGCGGCGATCATGACCGGGCCGATGGCCAGTCCGTCCAGTCCGTCTGTCAAGTTGACGGCGTTGGACGCGCCCACGATGACCAGCACGGCGAACGGAATGTAGAAGAGCCCGATGTCCGGCGAAAAGAACTTGAAGAAGGGCACGCTGAGCTTCGTGGAATAGGCCGGCAGGGAGTAAAACAGCACTCCGATGCCGAGCGCCACGACGGCCTGGGCGATGATCTTCTGCAGCGGCGTCAGCCCCTGGTTCTTCCCGTGGACGGTCTTGAGATAGTCGTCCCAGAAACCCACCGCACCGAATCCGAGTATTGCGAAGACCGCCAGCCAGACGTAGCGATTGGTCAGATCGGTCCAGAGAAGCGTCGAAATGACGACCGCGAAGAGGATCAGGATGCCCCCCATGGTGGGCGTGCCGCCCTTGACTTGGTGCCGGCTGGGGCCGTCCTCGCGGATCCTCTGGCCAACGCCGTAGCTCTGCAGCGCGCGAATCACCGGCGGCCCGAGCACGATGGCGAGTGCAAAGGCGGTGAGCGCGGCGTAGATGAGCCGGAAGCTGAGGTAGCGGAAGACGTTGAAGATCGAGAACTGCGTGTGAAGGGGATAGAGCAAGAGGTACAGCATTACGCCAACTCCTCCAGCACGCGTTCCATTCGCGTGCCCCGCGAGCCCTTGAGCAGCACGACATCGCCCGCGCGCAGAATGTCCTTGAGGCGTTCGGCCAGGGCCCCGTGCTCCTGCGTCACGATCACGCGATCCACCGGCATCCCCGCCCCCCGCGCGCCAGCGGCGATCTCCGCCGCCAGATCCCCGACGGTCAGGAGATAGTCGGTCCCCTGGCGGGCCAACTCCTCTCCGATATCCCGGTGGATCCGCACGGATCCCTCGCCCAGCTCCAGCATGTCCCCCAGCACGGCGATCGCGCGTCCGTTCCCCTTCAACTCACCCTTGAGCTCAGCCAGCCAGCGCAGCGCGGCCCGCATCGACGATGGATTCGCGTTATAACAATCGTTCAGCCACGTCACCCCCCGCCACCGGCGCACCTCGGAGCGCATGGCAGTCGGGCGGAAACGGGCGAGGCCCGCGCGGATCGCGCTTTCGCCGATGCCCAACGCGAGCCCCGTCGCGATCGCCGCCAGGGCGTTAGCAATATTGTGGGCCCCGGCCACGCCCAGCGTGACGGAGAGCGGACGCGCGCGGCCGCGCACGCCGACGCGAACGAAGGAAAAAGCCAGTCCCCGTCGCTCGACCTGCAAAGCCCGCACGTCGGCCCGTTCGGAGAATCCGAAGGAGCGCACCTGTCCCCGCACCCGCGCGGCGAGGTCCTTGAAGAACGCGTCGTCGGCGTTGAGGACGGCCGTGCCGTCCCGGGGCAGCCGGTCCAGCATCTCGCCCTTGGCCTGCGCCACGGTACGGAGATCGCCGAGGGTCTCCAGATGGGTCGGTCCGAGATTGGTCAACACGCCGTGGGTCGGCTCTGCGATCTCGCAGAGCCGCGCCATCTCCCCCAGCCTGCTGATACCCATCTCGATGACCGCCGCCTCATGGCGAGCCGTCAAGCGCAGCAGGGTCTGCGGCACGCCAATGTGGTTGTTGAGGTTGCCATCGGTCTTCAACACAGGAAAGCATTCCGTGAGGATGGCCCCGATCATCTCCTTGGTCGTAAGCGGCGACGGTGCGCGCGTGCCAACTCCTGAAACGCGCGGAGAGGATCCTCCACCTCGATCAAGAGCGCCTTCCACGGGGCCTTGAACCCTCGTCGCACGATAGCCCCGACGGCGCTCTTCTTCAGCGCGGCGGCCACAAACTGGTGACCGTCAAAGCGGGCTCCGGTCAGCGCCACGAACAGATCGCCGCGCCGGACCGTTCGCGAATCCGTCCAGAGCCGTCGGATCGCCGTATTCGGCAAGGCCTGAGCCAGAACCCCGCCGGTGATCGTGACTATTTCGTCGGTCGTGAACAGGGGCACGGCGTCATCCGACTCCTGATCCGAACACTCCGCGGTCTGCAGCAGCAGGCTCATCGGGCCAGAGCCTCGATGGCCTCCCGAGCCACCACGCGGTCATCAAAGGGGTGCTTCTCCTGCCCGATAATTTGGTAATCCTCATGCCCTTTCCCGGCAATCAGCACCAGATCGCCAGGCTGTGCAAGCCTCATGGCTTCTGCAATCGCCGCGCGCCGATCCGCCTGGACCAGGAAGCGGCCGTGCCCCGCTTCCCGCAGCCCGGCTTCCACGCCGGGGAGAATCTCCCGGATGATGGCGTCGGGATCCTCGGTGCGGGGATTGTCGGACGTGACCACCACGACATCGCTGTAGCGCGCGGCCACCCGCCCCATCTTGGGACGCTTGCTCCGATCCCGATCGCCCCCGCAGCCAAACACGGTGATGATCCGGCCCGTCTTGACCGTCTGGGCCGTGGTCAGCAACCGGTAGAGCGCATCCTCGGTGTGGGCGTAGTCAACGACCACTGTGAACGGCTGGCCAGCCTCCATCTGCTCGAACCGACCCGGGACAGTCTTGAGTGCGGCGACCCCCGCGGCACTCGCCTCCAGCGGCACGCCCTGCGCCAGCCCGACCCCGACCGCCGCCAGGATATTGTGGACGTTGTGTCGGCCCACGAGTGGAGACCGGAGCGCGACCGATCCCGCCGGCGTACGGGCCGTGAACCGCACGCCGTTCAGGGAAATCTGCACGTCTTCGGCGCGAAGATCGGCCGGACGATCGATAGCGTAGGTCCACACCCTGGCCTGCGTTGCCTCGACGACGCGTCCGCCATAGGGATCGTCGCCGTTCACGATCGCGTGCGCCTCTGAGTCCAGCGCCGTGAAGAGCCGCAGCTTTGCGCGAAAGTAGTCTTCCATGTCGGCATGGAAATCCAGGTGGTCCTGCGTGAGATTGGTGAACACCGCTGTCCCGAATTGGCATCCCGCCGTCCGATCGAGCGCGAGCGCATGAGAGGAAACCTCCATCACCACCGCCTGCATGCCCGCGTCCACCATTCTCCGAAGCAAGCCCTGTAACTCCAACGGGCCGGGGGTCGTGTGGGTCGCCGCCACCCGTTCTTCGCCGAACAGGTAAGCCACGGTGCCGATCAGTCCCGCCCGCACGCCGGCGGCCTCCAGGATCGCCTTGCAGAGATAGGTGGCCGTCGTCTTCCCGTTGGTGCCGGTCACGCCGATCATCTTCAGCCGGCGGGACGGATCCCCATAGAACCGACTTGCCAGGAGCCCCAAGGCCCGGCGCGAGTCGCCAACTTGGATCACAGGTACCCCGATCGACGCCAGCGTCTCTCCGGACACCCGCCCCGTCTCCACTACGATCGCGCCGGCTCCGGCCGCGACGGCCTGCGCGAGAAAGCGATGGCCGTCCGATTGCGTTCCCTTCACCGCAACGAACAGCCAGCCGGGGGACACCCGCCGCGAATCATCCGTGAGCCCGGTGATCTCCCGATCCAGACTGCCCCGCATCGTCACTCCATCGAGGACGTCCCCGCATTCCCGAAGTCTCATCGCGCTGCAAGAATCTGACCTTGCTCCGTTTTCGGCACGATGCCCAGATGGCGAACCGCCTGCGCCGCAATCCGCTGGAAGACGGGCGCCGCCACGGTGCCTCCCCAGTGTTCGGTCCGCGGCTCATCCACCACAACCAGGATGGCCAGCTTGGGATCGTCCGCCGGTAGGAACCCGACGAACGAGCTGACCATCCGCGTTGCCGAATAGGCTCCGGTGAGCGGATCGATCTTCTGCGCGGTGCCGGTCTTGCCGGCCACGTCGTACCCGGGCACGGCCCCGAGCATGCCGGTGCCGCCGGGCAGGACGGCGCCGCGCAAGATCTCGGTCAGGGTCTTGGCCGTTTTCGTAGAGATGGGGCGGCGGCGGACGACCGGCTCGAAGCGAGCAACGGTCTCCCCGGTCGAGGATCGGACCTCGGACACCACGTAGGGCCGCATCAGCCAGCCTCCGTTGCCAATGGCCGCCACCGCCATCACCAACTGCAAGGGGGTCACCCCGATCTCTTGGCCCATGGCGATCGAAGCCCGCGTGCGGCGGCCCCACTCGTGGAGTTCCTTGGTCAGGCCCCGCTGTTCCCCTGTCAGATCGACGTCCGTTTTTTGACCAAATCCGAAGGCGTTGAGATACCAGGCGAGCTTTGCCGGCGCCAGTTGCTGCACCACTTTGATCATCCCGATGTTGCTGGACCGCTGAAGGACTTGGGCGAAGGTCATCCACCCGTTCTTGTGGTGATCGTGGACTACCGTGTTCTCCACGACGTACTGGCCGTTCTCGCCATAGATGAACTCGTTCGGCGAGACCCGTTTCTCTTCAAGCGCCGCCGCGGCGACCACAAGCTTGAACGTTGAGCCGGGCTCGTACGCGTCGCCGATGGCGCGGTTGCGCCACAGGTTCGGATCTGCCTTGGGCTCATTGGGATCGAAGGTCGGCCGCACGGCCATGGCCAGGATCGCGCCGGTCTTCGGCTCCACCACGATGACGACGCCCGAGGCCGCCCGCGTGCGCGCGACCACATTGGCCAGCTCCTGGTCTGCGATATATTGAATCACCTCATCGATCGTGAGGACCAGATCCTTGCCCGGGGACGGCGCGACGTAATTGAGCCCTTTCGGGAACACAGCCCCGCCGAAGGCATCCCGTTCTACCACCAGCCTGCCCCGCTCGCCCCGCAGCGCGGCATCGTACCGCCGTTCCAGCCCCTCCAACCCTTGGTTGTCGATATTGCCAAACCCGAGGACGTGCGACAGCATAACACCTTTGGGATAGAACCGACGCCCCTCAGGAATTACCCCGATGCCGTCGAGGGCAAGACCCTGTAACCCCTCTGCCCGCTCGGGCGTGAGGTGTCGCTGCAACCAAACAAAGTCCCGCTCGCTCTTCAACTTGGCTTCCAGTTGCCGCGCGTCCGCCTTGAGCACACGGCTGAGACGGACGGCCGTGGCCCGTGGGTCCGACACGTATTTCGGAGCGCCGAAGACCGATGGCACATCCATGGTGATCGCTAAGATCTTACCGTTACGATCGAAGATCGCGCCACGCCCGCCCTCCACCGTAAGCATCTTTTGGTACTGGCGGCCGGCCAACTGGGCCAACTCGTCCGCGCGGATAACCTGCAACTGGAAGAGGCGTCCCAAGGCGACGAGAAAGCCAAGGCCCAGCAGAATCCCCGCCGCGACTGTCCGCCAGCGTCTGGCGTCCTCTTCCATCATGGCAGACGCCGGCCCTCCCTCATTGGGTATGCGACGCCCGGACTATGCGTCCAGTCGGCTCGTTCCTCGATGGCGGCGAAACGCCCTGCACCAGCACGACCTGATTGTACCGGGGCTGCGTCATGCCGAGCCGAGACACCGCCACCCGTTCGATCTGATCCGGCGCGGTCAACCGGGCGAACTCCAGCTTCAGCATTTTCTGCTCCTGCTGCGCCTGCTTCTTCCGTGCCTGGAGCTGCTCAATCGCGTACCCGGTCCGGTAGATATCCATTTTCTCCCACACGGCGCAAAGAGCGAGAGCTAACAGCACCGTTCCTGCCACGAATTTCATGCGGCGGCCTCCCGCGCAGCTAGTACCCGCAGTTTGGCGCTGCGAGCACGGGGATTCTCCACGCATTCCTGGGCCGATGGTGTGATCGGGCGCTTGGTCAGGACGGTGAAACCCGCCGCTGGTCCCTGCGCCAGTGCCCGGAACGTCCGCTTCACGATGCGGTCTTCGAGTGAATGGAAGGCGAGGACCACAAGCCGACCGCCGGGACGCAACAGCGCGGCGATCTGTCGCAGCGCTGGTTCGAGGCTTTCGAGTTCGTGATTTACGGCGATCCGTAGCGCCTGAAAGGTCCGCGTGGCGAAGTGGAGCCGTCCGTGCAGGTACACCGGCGGCACCGCTTCTCGGATGACCTCGACCAACGCCAGCGTCGTCAGAACGGGGCTTCGAGCTCGCCTTCGGACGATTCCCTTAGTAATGCGTCGTGCGTAGCGCTCCTCTCCGTGTTCCTCAAGGATCCGGGCCAGCTCCTTCTCCGGCAGGCGATTGACGAGATCCGCAGCCGTCACGGAGTCCCGCACGTCCATCCGCATGTCCAGCGGTCCGTTCGCCATAAAACTGAACCCCCGGGCGGGCGTGTCCAGTTGCAGGGAGGAGACTCCCAGGTCCAGCAGGGCGCCATCGAGATTGCGCTCTGTCGTCTCTCGCACCACATGCGGGGCATCACCATAGGCATCCTGCACGATCAGCGCCCGATCGCCGTACGGGCGGAGCGCCTGCCGGGCCGTCGCCACCGCTGTTGCGTCACGATCCAACCCGACGATCCGCCCATCCGGCCCACTCGCTTCAAGGATGGCCAAGCTGTGTCCTCCCGCCCCAGTCGTCCCGTCGAGATAGATCCCACCAGCCCTTGGTTGCAGCCAAGCCAACACTTCTTGCAGCATCACAGGGCGGTGCATGACTGCAATCCTGACCACGTTCCATCATCAGCGGCCAACAATAAGAAGGTCGCTCATCCTAACGTTTTATCATTAGGAGAGAACCACTCATACCCACTTTCACCCACTATTCGGCGCAAGTATACCTTCCGCCAAGGCATTGTCAAGAAAAATTTATGGTTTTTGAATGGATTGGAAAACCTTCCCTAATACCATGGCCTGTGGATAAATCGGGACATCCTAGTTGGCTTGCCTAGGGATTGGTAGCGAAGCCTACCACGACCAGTTGTGAGAGGCGAACGGGTTAGGGGTAAATCTTGTACAGCATGCGAGGGAAAGGGATGGTCTCCCGGACATGCTCCAGCCCGCAGATCCACGCCACCGCTCGTTCGATACCCATCCCGAAACCGGCGTGCGGGACCGATCCGAACGTGCGAAGCTCCACGTACCACCGGAAGGCGTCTTCGGGTAACTGGTAGGCTTTCAGGCGCGCGAGCAGCTTGTCGCGCTCGTGGATGCGCTGCCCGCCACCGATGATCTCGCC
>WNGN01003469.1_pt1 | contig 10714 bp, 12 predicted proteins | sample 5400561 | NCBI WGS metagenome assembly WNGN01 (sample SAMN13153379, study PRJNA577476) | soil metagenome | isolation source: 115 cm soil or saprolite under Garry oak tree replicate 2 | place: USA:California | collected 2016-06-15 | reverse complement strand
CCGCGAATTCTTCTGTGCTGAATAACCGATGCCGCAGCCTGGCGCTCTTGGGGCGCCGCGGCGGCTTTTTCTTGATACGGCCATGAGCACGATTCCGCTGACCACGACCGGGGCCGAGCTGCTGCGACAGGAGTTGCATCGTCTGAAAACGGTGGAACGGCCGAAAGCGATTACGGCGATCGCCGAAGCGCGGACTCACGGTGATCTTTCGGAGAACGCCGAGTACGACGCCGCCAAGGAGCGCCAGAGCTTCATCGAAGGCAGGATCAAGGAGATCGAGACCAAGCTCGGCAATGCGCAGGTCATCGACCCGAAGCAGGTCGATGCCGAGGGGCGGTGCGTGTTCGGCGCCACTGTCGATCTCGAGGAGACGAAGGGCGGCGACTCGGTGACTTATCAAATCGTCGGAGACGACGAGGCCGACATCAAGAAAGGCAAGATCTCGATCAGCTCGCCGATCGCGCGGGCGCTGATCGGCAGGTCCGCCGGGGACCAGGTCGAGGTGCAGACGCCGGGGGGTGTGCGCAAGTACGAGGTGCTCGAAGTGCGCTACGAGTAGCTTTTAGCGCTGGGGGCGCCGTCGCCCTGCAAGCCGTTGTTCGGCGGCGCGCCGCTCCCCGCCTACTCCTCACGGAATTTCAGGGCGCCGGGGTGCACCGGAAAGGGCATGTAGGTCTCCGGTCCAGCGCTGATGTCGCTCAGTCGGCGATCCCCACCTGTGAAAACATCTCGATGAGAGTTGAGCGTTTTTACGATGTCATAAGTCATCTGAACGGGGAGATCCGACCGACTGATGAGGAGGTTCTGGGTGCCAACGACACGGATATCTTTATCGAGCCACGGATAGGCCCCCTGCCGGATCACCGCCGCGCAGTAGGCGGCTCCGTACTTTTCTCGCAGTTTTGGAACCCCCTCTTCATACGACAGCAGCGTAATCCGGATTTTTAGGAGTCCGGCGAGGTGTTCAAACAGGGCCGGAGAAACGGGTCCGTGCCACGCAAGGGCGTCGATTTTTTTCTCGGCCAACGCCCACATCGACTCCGATAACCCGAGCGCCGCCCGCTGCAAAGAGTTTCCGACGGACGGGTCAAGCGCCTCCAGAAGTCGGAGCGTCAGCTTTTCGGATCGGCTTCGAGCCGGGCCTACGGAGACCGTCTTCCCCTTAAGTTCCCCGATGCTTCGGATCGGACTTCCGCTAAGCGTCACAATGTGCAGATACTGTGCCGGGAGCAAAGTCAGCAACCGGAGCCCGCCGGCGTCCTGCGAGCCTAAAGCATGGGTCCCTTTTAGGGCCGCGTAGGCCTCGTCACCCTCCACCAGGGCGAGATCCACGGTAAACCGGCCATAGGGAGTGTCCGTGTGGCCGGCCCGCAGCAACCGGAGAGTGTCTGCGGAACTGGCTATGACCGTGAGCTGCGATCTCTTGGCCGTGGAGACATGCTGCGAAATGAGTTCGACTACGACCTGGCCCACCAAATGGTGGCCTTCAGCGCAGTAGCCGCTGATGAGAGTCAGGCCCCCGGTTGTGAAACGTCCCTCGTGAGCGCCTAGGTGAGCCAGGGAGACGCGCGGAAAGAACCCTGCCGCGGCAACGCCGGGCGCCGTTGCAAGAAACTCGCGCCGGTTCATCTTGAACCTCGGCTAGGCGCTGGTTCTATTTCCCTTCTTCGTCTCCGTCGTCGTCCCGGAAAACATCGAGATGAAGAAACGCCGACACCAGGAAGTTCGGCACATCCACCAACTGGTTGATGTGGAGGTCAACCGCGGTGCTGGAGAGCATGTAGGCCTGCTGGCGCGTCAGCCCCCGGGTGCGAACGAGGTGATCAATTATGTTGAGCGCCGCATTCCTGGCCGAGAGCGTCAGATCTTCACTTTCGTTTTTTCCGGTGACGCGATCCACGGAAATGCCGGTCGTGGCAAAGAAGCGCTTCGGCACCGCTCGCTCGGGCGGTGCGAAGAAGTTGTCCCGCTCAAACTGGAAAGTGGTGATACCCAGCCGCTTCGCCTCGCCTTTGCGAACGGAAAACTTGACGACCAGGGTGACATTCATCTCCATCGTGGTGCCGGCAATCTCGCCGTCACCCTGCGCGAAGTGAGCGTCGCCCGCCGAAAAGAGCGCCCCGGGCACGAATACAGGAATAAGAAGCCTGCCGCCTTTGGTCAGCTGCTTGACGTCTATGTTCCCCGCGTTCTCGCGCGTGGGGATCGTGCGCAAGCATCGGCTGACGAACGTCCCGCCACGCCCGCATAGGTTTGCCGGTACCGCGTCGTCCGGGTTTGGCTCCAGCACGAACCCGCCACGCCCGGCAAGCTCGTGCTCGCGCTGAAAGACCTCCTCGGTCTTGGCGACCGACAAGGCGATGCCGGTCGTTCCCATCGAAGGTTCCGCATGGATGTGGACCCCGGGCAGGTCCCGCGAAGTGGCCACGTCTCCCTTGATGTCCCAGTGCAGAATCGCCGGCCCCGGAACTTCGCTCCTGAGGAAGCCAAAGCCCGGAACGTTGATCGTATAGGCGAAGTCGTCCTGGATGATGTCGACGATGTGCACCACGAGAAGATCGCCCGGCTCAGCCCCCTGGATCGCGACCGGTCCGGTCAGCGGGTGGACGAGGTTGAGATTCAGCGGGCCGCCGAGAAAGGTCGGGATCACGTCGGCCGCCGTGGACGTCCGCGTGATCTGCCCATCGAATGCGTCCCGCGTCTCCATAACGACGGTGTCACCCGGCTTGACGGTGATCACCGGCTTGATCGCGGGGTGGAAACGGTTGTGGCATGCGGGATCATCGGCACAGCGCGCGCCTGTCAGGCGAATCGTGAACGTATCGGCAGCTGCAACGGTCTCCAGGCCGAAGAACATAAGCACTGCGAGGAATATGAAATGAAACCAGTTCCGCATCATCGCATCCTCCGTTTCGATAAACACGCGGTCAGAAGGGCTGGGCGCTCGACCGATGCGAAGGCATCGATCCCTTCCTGGAGGGCCGCAACAGGGGACAATCAAGTTAGGCGCGTCCAAGAAGCTTGTCAAGGGTCGCAAGCCGCCATCGGCATTGGCTTCCGGTGAGTTACCAGAATCTTAGCTCGGGATAGCTGGAGCGGCACTAAGGCTCGCGCCGTTTCCTGCGAGCCGAGTCCTTCCCCGAACCGGTGGAAGGTTCGGAGTTCTCCCGGAACAGGACGAGGATCCTTCCGATATGCTGAACCGGTTGCGCTCCGGTCCGTTTGCAAATGTCTGCGAGGATCGCCTCGCGCTCGGGGCTATCAGCGCCGTTCACGCGTACCTTGATCAGCTCGTGGCTTTTCAGACCGCGGTCGATTTCCGCGAGAACCGCGGCCGACAGCCCGGCGCCGCCGATCCGCACGACCGGATCGAGCGCATGCGCTCGCGCCTTTAGTTCGCGCCGCCGAACGGGTGATAATCCGGGCATCGGGAAAGTTTAGAGAATGGCCCGCAGCAAATCCAGCAGCGCGTGGCTCAAGCGCCACGTGAACGACCCCCATGTGCGCCGAGCGAAGGCGCAGGGGTACCGATCGCGCGCGGCTTATAAGCTGCTCGAAGTTCTGAAGCGGGACGGGCTGGTGCATCCCGGCGATACCGTCGTTGATCTCGGCGCCGCACCGGGCAGCTGGTCGCAGGCGCTTATCGAGCGCGTCGGGCGGGCTGGTCGCGTCATCGCCGTGGATCTGCTTGAAATCATTCCGATACCCGGGGTCACGACGATCTGCGGAGATTTCAACGAAGAAGCGGTGCTCAAGCGCCTCGAGGACACTCTCGGCGGAAAGAAGCTCGACCTTGTGGTTTCCGACATGGCCCCCAATCTAAGCGGCGTGCGCGCGACCGATCAGGCACGCAGTATCCATTTGTGCGAATTGGCGCTGGATTTCGCCCGAAATCATTTGAAACTGAAAGGCGCGTTCCTGGTCAAGGTGTTTCAGGGGGCCGGATATCCGGAGTTTCTGGCGGCGATGCGCGGGGTTTTCGTAGCTGTTTCCTCTCGGAAACCAGCCGCCTCGCGCGGCGACTCCAAGGAGATGTATCTGGTCGGAAAGGAACTGAAAGGCGGCACTGGTCCCTAGCCTTACTTGGGCTTAGAATGGGTGACATACGCTTGTGGCAGAAAAGGAAGCAAGTTGAATAACCTCTTCAAGAACCTAGTCATTTGGCTCGTCATCGGGCTCGTCCTGATGACGGTGTTCAACCAGTTCAACACGCGCCAGCAGACCCAGGCCGTGATGGACTATTCGCAATTCATGGAGGAGGTCAAGGCCGGGCGCATCGCCGAGGTGATGATCGAAGGTCGCGACCTCAAGGCCAAGACCACCGACGGGAAACCGGTCAACAGCTATTCGCCCGGCGATATCTGGCTCGTGTCGGATCTGCTCAAGTACGGCGTCAAGATCAAGGCGAAGCGCGAAGAAGAGCCCTCGCTCCTCATGAATATCTTCGTCTCGTGGTTCCCGATGCTGCTCCTCATCGGCGTGTGGATTTTCTTCATGCGCCAGATGCAGGGCGGAGGGCGCGGCGGCGCGTTCTCGTTCGGAAAATCCCGCGCGAGGATGATCGACGAGTCCAACAACAGCATCACCTTCGCCGACGTTGCCGGTTGCGAAGAGGCCAAAGAGGAAGTCTCCGAACTGGTCGATTTCCTGCGCGATCCCGCAAAGTTCCAGAAGCTCGGCGGCCGCATCCCCAAGGGCGTGCTGATGGTCGGCAACCCCGGCACGGGCAAGACGCTGCTTGCGCGCGCGATCGCCGGCGAAGCGAAGGTTCCGTTCTTCTCGATCTCCGGCTCCGACTTCGTGGAGATGTTCGTCGGCGTGGGCGCCGCGCGCGTTCGCGACATGTTCGACCAGGCGAAGAAACACGCGCCCTGCATCGTGTTCATCGACGAAATCGACGCGGTGGGCCGGCAGCGAGGCGCGGGCTTGGGCGGCGGCAACGACGAGCGCGAGCAGACGCTCAACCAGCTCCTCGTCGAAATGGACGGATTCGAGGGCACGACTGGCGTGATAGTCATCGCCGCGACCAACCGTCCCGACGTGCTCGACCCGGCGCTCTTGCGGCCCGGCAGGTTCGACCGGCAGGTCGTCGTGCCGCTCCCCGATATCCGCGGCCGCGAGCAGATTCTGCTGGTGCACATGAGGAAGGTCCCGGTGGCGCCGGACGTCAAAGCGGAAATCATCGCGCGCGGGACCCCGGGCTTCTCCGGCGCCGACCTCGCCAACCTCGTCAACGAGGCGGCGCTCTTTGCCGCGCGCAAGAACAAGCGCCTGGTGGACATGGACGATTTCGAGCGCGCCAAGGACAAGATCGTCATGGGCGCGGAGCGCCGCTCGATGGTCATGCCCGAGGAAGAGCGCAGAAACACCGCCTATCACGAGTCGGGGCACGCGGTCGTGGCGAAGCTCCTTCCCAAGACCGATCCGGTGCACAAGGTCACGATCATCCCGCGCGGGCGGGCGCTGGGCGTCACGATGCAACTGCCCGAGCAGGACCGCTACAGCATGGACAGGGATCGGCTGCTCTCGACGATCACCGTCCTCTTCGGCGGGCGCATCGCCGAGGAATTGTTCATGGGCCAGATGACGACCGGCGCTTCGAACGATTTCGAGCGCGCCACCGCCCTGGCCCGCAGCATGGTGACTCAGTGGGGCATGTCGGACGCGATGGGTCCCATGGTCTACGGCGAGAACGAGGGGGAAGTGTTCCTCGGACGCTCGATCACCACGCACAAGAACGTATCCGAGGTGACGATGCAGAAGGTCGACGCAGAGATCCGCAAAATCATCGATCAGCAGTTCGCGCTGGCCAAGAAACTCATCCTCGACAACCGCGACAAGGTCGAAGCCATGGCGAAGGCCCTGCTCGAGCTGGAAACCATCGACGCCGACCAGATCCAGGACATCATGGATGGCCGGCCGCCGCGCGCGCCCAAGCCGCCTGCGCAGGCGCCGCAACAGCCGCCTCAGGCGGGAGCGCCTGGCGCGGCCGAACCTGCACCCGTTTCTTAGCTCATTCCGAGAACGAGGCCCGAAGCCTGCTTCGGGCTTTTTCATGGCTGCGGCTGTGACGGCTCAAAGTCTCCGCTGTGGCAGATTCCTCCTCGCGCTCGATCGCCCGCTAGTCGCGGGCGTGGTCAATGTGACGCCCGATTCGTTTTCCGACGGCGGGAACACCCTCGAGCCGGGGGCCGCGATAGCGCATGCGCAACGGCTGGTGGACGAGGGAGCGGACCTTGTCGATATCGGCGCTGAATCGAGCCGCCCGGGAGCCAGTAGCGTGTCGGCCGAGCAGGAAGTGTCGCGGCTGATGCCGGTGCTCGACGGTCTCAGGGCTTGTCCAGTACCCATTTCCGTCGATACCACAAAACCCGAAGTGATGCGCGCGGTGATCGGCGCCGGCGCGGCGATGATCAACGACATCGGAGCGCTGCGTGCCCCCGGCGCGCTCGAAGCGGTGGCGGCCTCCGACGCCGGGGTGTGCCTCATGCACATGCGGGGAGAGCCGCGCACGATGCAGCGCGGGCCGCGCTACGGTGATGTGGTGGCGGAGGTCCGCGCGTTTCTCGCCGAGCGCGTCGCCGCGGCCGAGGCGCGCGGCATTGCCCGCGAGCGCATCGTCATCGATCCCGGCTTCGGTTTCGGCAAGACTGTCGAGCACAATTTCGAGCTGCTGCGCAACCTCCACCGGTTCGCCGAAATGGGTCTGCCCGTGATGGCCGGGTGGTCGCGCAAGTCGACCCTCGGCGCGATCACCGGCCGCGAGGTCGGTGATCGGCTTGCGGCAAGCATCGCCGCGGCTTTGCTGGCGGTACAGCACGGAGCTACAATCGTTCGCGTGCACGACGTGGCGGCGACGCGGGACGCGTTTGCCGTGCTCGCGGCGATGGGCGGGTACGGGGGCGGCGGAAATCGATGAGCAGAAAGTATTTCGGAACGGACGGAGTACGCGGAAAAGTCGGCGAGATGCCGATCACGCCGGAATTCGTCATGCGGCTCGGTTTTGCCGCAGGCGAGGTGCTGATGCGGCGATCGACGATGCCTGAGGGCGAGCACCCGGCGGTCCTGATCGGCAAGGACACCCGCATCTCGGGCTACATGCTCGAGGCCTCCCTTGAAGCCGGATTCGCCGCCGCGGGCGTGGATGTGATGCTGACCGGACCGCTGCCGACCCCTGCGATAGCCTATTTGACCCGGGCGCTGCGGTTGCAGGCCGGGGTCGTGATCAGCGCTTCGCACAACCCGTATCAGGACAACGGCATCAAGTTTTTTTCCGCAGAGGGCAGCAAGCTTCCCGACGGCGTGGAGATGGATATCGAGACCCGGCTCGACCGCCCGATGCACTGCAAGGATTCGGCGAGCCTCGGAAAAGCCCGCCGTGTCGAGGACGCCCGGGGCCGCTATATCGAGTTCTGCAAGAGCACGTTTCCTTCCTCGCTCGACCTTCGCGGAATGAAGATCGTGATCGACTGCGCGCACGGTGCGACCTATCACGTCGCTCCCCATGTGTTCCACGAGCTGGGCGCCGACGTCGAAACGATTGGAGCGGATCCCGACGGATTCAACATCAACGATGGGGCCGGAACCGTGCATCCGGAGGTCCTGCAGCAGGCGATTGCCGAGCACAAGGCGGATCTGGGCATCGCGCTCGATGGCGACGGCGACCGCGTGCTCATGGCCGATGGGGAAGGCCGGCTCTACGACGGTGATGAGCTCCTGTTCGTCATCGCGCGCGAGCGCGCGAAAGACGGCGGGCTGAAAGGCGTCGCCGGAACCTTGATGACCAATCTTGCGCTGGAGCGCGCGCTGGAGAAAATGGGGGTTTCTTTCGCGCGCGCCAAGGTCGGGGACCGCTACGTGCTGGAACTGCTACAGGAAAAAGACTGGCAGCTGGGAGGTGAGAACTCCGGGCACATCATCTGCCTGGACAAGCACACGACCGGCGACGGCATCGTCTCGGCCTTGCAGGTGCTCTCGGCGCTGCGGACAGGCCGCGCAACCCTCGGGACCCTGTGCCGGGGACTCGAGCTCTACCCGCAGGAGCTCGTCAACGTGCGCGTGTCCAAGGATTTCGACTGGCAGAAGCAGCCGGCGGTCGCAAAGGCGAAACGCGATGCCGAGCGCGTCCTCGGCAACGACGGACGGGTGCTGCTGCGTCCGTCGGGCACGGAGCCCGTGCTGCGCGTCATGGTGGAAGGCAAGGACGACGCAGAAGTGCGCCGCCTTGCCAGAATGATCGCCGAAACCGTGCAAGAGGCAGTCTAGTTTCTCCGGATGATCGCGCTGCTGCAGCGCGTCTCGCGGGCCGAAGTCAAGATCGAGGGCGAGACGCTGGTCGCTATCGATCGCGGAGTCCTGGCACTGGTATGCGCGGAGCCGGGAGACGATGAATCGACCGCCGACCGAATGCTCGAGCGCCTGCTGGGCTACCGCGTGTTCTCGGACGGCGCCGGGAAAATGAATCTTTCGGTCGAGGACGTGCAGGGCGGCCTTTTGCTCGTTCCGCAATTCACTCTTGCAGCCGACACCTCCAAAGGCATGCGTCCGAGCTTTTCGTCGGCGCTCGCGCCCGATGCGGCTCGCAAGCTCTTCGATCATCTCGTCGGGCGCGCTCGCTCGCGCTATTCCAAGGTCGCGTGCGGCCGCTTCGGCGAACACATGCACGTCGGTCTGGTGAACGACGGCCCGGTGACGTTCTGGCTGCGCGCCTCGCCTACTCGAAGTCCCGACCCTGGAACGCCCGCAAGACTCTGAATTTTCCAGCGTTTTCGGTTGACCCTCGAAGCGATACGGCGGTAGAATCTCCCCCTTTTTGGCTCTCCCGAAACGGGATGCGCGCGAGGCTAGTAGCAGGCAACTGGAAGATGCACGGCAGCCTCGCAGCGAACGCACGGCTGCTGGACGCGCTCAAGGCGGGCCTTCCGCAAGCCGAGGGTCTCGGTTACGCGGTGTGCGCGCCGTTTCCATACCTCCCGCAAGTCTCGGAGGCGCTGTCGGGCAGCCGGATTGCCTGGGGTGCGCAGAACGTTTCCGAGCATGACTCCGGACCCTACACGGGAGAGGTGTCGGGAGCGATGCTCAAGGAATTCGGCTGCCGTTTCGCGATCGTCGGCCATTCGGAGCGGCGCGGCCTCTACGGGGAGGACGATAGTAGAGTCGCGGCGAAATTCGTTGCGGCCCAGCGCGCCGGATTAGAGCCCATTCTGTGCGTAGGGGAAACCTTGGAGCAGCGCGAGCGCGGCGAGACGGAAAACGTGGTCGGGCGTCAGCTCGATGCGGTGCTCGACCTCGCCGAGGTCGCGGCGCTTGCGAACGCCGTGCTCGCGTACGAACCGGTCTGGGCGATCGGCACGGGCAGGAACGCGACACCGCAGCAGGCCCAGGACGTGCACGCATTCATCCGCGCGAGGATCGGAGCGAGCGACAGGGCACTGGCCGGCAACGTGACGATCCTGTACGGCGGCAGCGTCAAGCCAATCAATGCCTCCGCGCTGTTCGCGATGCCCGACGTCGACGGCGGGTTGATCGGCGGGGCTTCGCTCGTGGCGGAGGATTTCATCGCGATCTGCACCGCGGCGCGGTGATAACTCTGGAGAATGCAAACATGGATTTCTGGTTCACGCTGATCCTCATCGTCGACGTCATCGTCGCGCTTTGCATCATCGGACTCGTCCTGCTCCAGCACGGCAAGGGAGCGGATGTGGGCGCAGCTTTCGGAAGCGGCGCCTCGGGAAGCCTGTTCGGCGCAAGCGGCTCGGCCAATTTTCTTTCTCGCACTACGGCCATCCTCGCAGTCGTGTTCTTCCTCACGACTTTCGTGCTCGCCTACCTTGCCTCGAGCAAGCCGCGTGTGGGCAGAGGCGTGATGGATGTGGTCAAGGAACAGCCGCAGCCGACGCCGCCCGCGTCCCAGACGGCGCCCGACGCGGCGAAGGCGTCCGACGCGGCGAAATCGAAAGCAAACGAGGTGCCGAAGTAGTAAAATCGGGCGGTTGAGGACGGGCTCGTTTCCGACACGACGACGCATCAAGCCCAAATCATGCCGACGTGGTGAAATTGGTAGACACGCCGTCTTGAGGGGGCGGTGGCGAAAGCCGTGAGAGTTCGAGTCTCTCCGTCGGCACCAAGCAAAGGGGGACTTGGATCGGAAGCGGAGGACTTCCGGCCCAAGTCCTCTATTTTGAGAGGGGTATGGTTTCTGTGAGAGCGAGCGTGCGAGTGCGAGCCACCGGCACCGCGTCCTACTCTCAGGCCCGCGGCTGACTCGTGCTCGAGAACTACTTTCCGATCCTGCTGTTCATCGTGATCGCTTTTGTTTTTGGCGGCCTCATGGTCGCCGCGGGCACGGTGCTCGGGCCGCACCATCCCGACAGCGAGAAACTGTCTCCGTACGAATGCGGATTCGAGGCTTTCGAGGACGCACGCATGAAGTTCGACGTGCGTTACTACCTGGTTGCGATCCTGTTCATCCTGTTCGATCTGGAAATTGCGTTTCTCTTCCCTTGGGCGGTGACGCTCAACGAGATCGGTGGCCTCGGCTTCTGGTCGATGATGATCTTCCTCGCCATTCTCGTCGTGGGCTTCGTCTACGAATGGATGAAGGGAGCGTTGGAGTGGGAATAGATAACCCTTAGGTGATTTATGGGAATTGAGGGCGTATTCGAGGAAGGATTCGCGACGACCTCGCTTGACAAGCTCATCAACTGGACGCGCA
>WNGN01009124.1_pt1 | contig 10716 bp, 9 predicted proteins | sample 5400561 | NCBI WGS metagenome assembly WNGN01 (sample SAMN13153379, study PRJNA577476) | soil metagenome | isolation source: 115 cm soil or saprolite under Garry oak tree replicate 2 | place: USA:California | collected 2016-06-15 | reverse complement strand
AGTCGATCAGTGAGGGTTCATTCCTACTCCCTAGCCCTCCTAAGATAGAAACAGACGTTTGCAACGCTGAAAGAGGCTCAGCTACTTTTGATTCTCCCTTCAGAAATCCTATCACCTGATTCGGCAGAGCATGTTCGCGGGAGAACCGAGTCTCCAAGGAGGAAAGTTCTTGCCGATTCGGCAGATGCCCGTACCACAGCAAGTGAGCAACGGACTCATAGGAAACTCGTCCTGCCAGCTGTGTAACATCGTACCCCCTGTAAATGAGACGTCCGGCTTGGCCATCGATCTTGGTGAGAGAAGTAGTAGCGACGATGACGCCTTCGAGACCCTTCGGCGCGCGAATCATGACGCTTTCAGAACGCCATGGATATCAACCATAATTAAGGAATACCAAGGAACAAATCTCGTACACGGGAAAGGCTTTTTCAACGCCTCCAAGCCGAGGCGACCGTTGGAATCATAGATGACGGGTAAGACTCACAAGATCGCAGTGCTGCCCGGAGACGGAATCGGCCCAGAAGTTGTCGAAGCGACGCTGACGGTCCTTAATGCTGTTCAGAAAGTCACCGACGTTAAACTTGCGATGCTGAAGGGAGAGGCCGGATTCGACGTCATCTCGAAGTATGGAACTAATCTTCCTCCGAAGACCGTGGATATGATCAAGAAGACTGATGCCTGCCTCAAGGGACCCATGACAACCCCGGAGGAGCCGGGATCGCCACGGAGCGTCGCCGTCACCCTCCGCTCTATGTTCGACCTCTACGCTAACACGCGCCCGGCTCGTACTCTTCCAAATGTTCCTTCGCTAAAACCCAATATTGACATGATTGTCGTCCGAGAGAACACAGAAGATCTCTATGTCGGAAAGGAGTTCGAGATCGCTCCCGGGATAGGAGTGGCATTGAAGATCAATACAACAAGAGCCTCTGAACGAATAGCGAAGTTTGCATTCGACTTGACCATGAAGAGACGAAAGAAGCTCACGTTCGTCCATAAGGCGAACATTCTCAAGATAACCGACGGGATATTCAAGCAAGCAGTGCTGAACGTCAGCAAGAAGTATCCGGAGGTTGAACTGGAGGACATTCACGTCGACGCGGCAACAATGCAGTTCATTCGACGACCGGAGAGCTTTGACGTTGTTGTTGCGACGAATCTCTACGGTGATATTCTGACCGACGAGGCGGCAGCTCTAGTGGGGGGACTAGGGGTGGCGGCAGGCGGGAATATCGGAGACGACTATGGTATGTTCGAGCCTGCGGGTGGCTCTGCACCAAAGTACACTGGACAGAACAAGGTAAATCCCGTCGCCATGATTGAAGCTTCCCGAATGATGCTCGATTTCCTGGGCGAACCTGAAGCTGCGGCAAAGGTCGAAAAAGCCACGATGAAAGTCCTCGAGGAGGGCAAGGTGTTAACCTTCGATCTGGGAGGTACAGCCAAGACCAGTGACATGGGCAACGCCATCGCCCAGAAAATCCTCGACTTCGTCTAGCTCTTACATTCGCTCAGCAACCTTCATTCCAAGTAATTCCGTGACGCATTTGAGCACTATTCCTGTTGCCTCGACCAGGCTCGCCCTCTGCCGCTTCAACTCTTCATCTTGCAGATGAGAGATGTCAGATTTTTCATAGAACTCGTGGAACCGTTGTGCCAGATCGTTGGCGCATAGGCAGAGAAGAGTTGGATTAAGCTCCTCAGCGGATCTTGCAAATGTTTCAGGAAACCGCGCCAATGCGAGGATGAGATTTTGCTCGGCAGGCTCGTTCAGCTTGTTGAAGGAGCTAGGTCGCCCAAGTGAGCCCAGCTTCTTCAGGATTCCAAGTCCCCGAGTATAGGCGTAGTTGATGAAGGGTGCGCTATTCGCCTCGAAGTTCAGCGCCCTATCCCACGTGAAGTTAGTGGATTTTACGGCTTCAACGGAGAGCATGGCGTATCGGACCGCAGAGATGGAAAGGCTCTCGGCGACTCGATATTTGACATCCTCGGGAAGATCTGATGACCTTTTGTCAACTTCCTGTTTTGCTCGGATTAAAGCCTCGTCCAGTAGCTGGTCAAACGTGACGTACCGCCCTCTCCGGGCCGACATTCTTTGTCCCTCAAGAGTCAGTAATCCAATCGGGAAGTGCAGGAAATTCGTGGCTGGTTTCCTGTAGCCCAGAATCCACATGGCGACTCTGACTTGGAGCTGTGCCAGCGACTGTTCAACTCCGATCACATTGATGACGCGATCAGCCTTCTCGAACTTGTACAGGCTATACGCGATATCTCGCGTCGGATAGAGAGTGGTTCCATCAGACCGGGTGAGCGTTAGGGAAGTCACTTCGAACGACTTGGACAATCCCAGCTTCTCTCGAAGCGCGTGGTCGTCTACTGCTTTCCCCGCATCGAGCACCCAAGCACCACCCTTGCTATAGGCGAGCCCGGTCTCTTTCAGACGGTCGAGCAATTCTGAAACTCTTCCTGTCCACAACATGTCGCTCTCCCAGTCCCATTGGTCAAAGTGAATGTGCGCTCTTCGAAGGGTCTCCTCGAATCCCGCCAGCACCATCTGGCTTACTCGCCGGATCAGGCTCCGCGTCTCGGGCTCTGCTTTCTCGTATTTCCTGATCAGTTCGTTGATGGACCCTTGTGGATCAGGGTCTTTCCTCATTCTTTCAATGAGGACCACGAACTCAGCCGGATACTTGCTCTGAAGCTCCGCGGCCAGAACCAGTCTCTTCTTGTTCTCGTCAAGCTCCACAAGGGTCGACGTTATGGAATATATTTTGCCGAAGAACTCGTCGGGCTTTCCCTCGGGCTTAGGCTCTCCTAGCAGTTTGTAGCCGTAAGCCATCTGAGCTACTTGACGTCCAGTGTCGTCGATGTAGAAATAGGTCCTAACTGCGTGGCCTCGCCCGCCAAGAATTCGCGCCAATGTGTCGCCGAAAATCGAATTCTTGGCTGTCCCAATGTGAATCGGCCTTGCCGGGTTGGCGCTTGTGTGCTCCACGATGACACGCTGCGGCTGACCGGTCTTCAACAAACCATACGATGATCCCTCGTGAAGGATTGCCTCGAGTGTGAGTTGAGCCAGAGCCCCAACCTTGGCCTTGAAATTCACATAGCCGGGTTCCGCCGCCTGAACCGACTCGACCAAGTGGTGGGCCTTTGCCTTTCCAAGCTCCTGGACAATTTCCTTAGCTATCGTCATCGGTTTCGCCTTCTGCACTCTCGAGAGCTCAAAGGATAGAGAACTTGCTAGATGGCCGAACTCTTGGTTCGGCGGGTCCTCTAGAGTTGAAGCGAGGTCCAGTTCAGGAAAGCGTTTCTTGTCCGATTTTTGAAGGTTCGAATATGCGCCGCGGAGCAGGCTCTCACATTCGGCCCTGAATTGGCCGAAAGGATCAGAGGATGAGCCCCTTCCAACCATTGGCACGGCGATCATGTCTTTCAAACTTAGTTTGAGACTTTCTCTGGCTTGGGAATGCTCTTAATAGAACTCTCTAAGGTTGGGATTTTGAAGGTGTCTACGACGGTAGTGCTGGGACCGGTAGATGTCCTAATCATTTTCCTCGTCTCCATCATTGCCGGATTCATAGGAGCGTTGTTTGGATTGGGGGGAGGAGTCCTAATCATTCCCTTTCTGACGCTTGTTGAAGGGGTCCCAGTGCCTCTCGCCGTGGGGGCGAGCATTGTCTCCGTTGTGGCGACGTCCAGTTCATCAGCCGCCGCTTACGTTCAGGATCATCTCACAAACCTCCGGCTGGGAATGTTTCTGGAAATTGGCACTGTGGCTGGAGCAATTACAGGGGCTTTCGTAGCTGTGTTTCTGCCCGCGTCCGCTCTCTTCATACTCTTTGGGCTGATCCTACTATACGCCACGATCATCATGATTCGAGCCCGAGGAATAGATTTCCCCGAGACCGTTAGACCCGACAAAGCATCTAGAATCCTCGCGCTGGGCAGCCAATACGAGGACCATAGCTTGAATCGAGTAGTGAAATACGAAGTCACCCGGACACCCCTCACAGCCTTCATCGGCTACTTCGCAGGGATAGTTTCCGGATTACTCGGCGTTGGCGGTGGAATCATTAACGTTCCGACCATGAACCTAGTGAGTAAGGTTCCTGTCAAAGTGGCATCAGCCACCAGCAACTTCATGATCGGCGTCACAGCAGCCGCTAGCGCCTCCGTATACCTGCTAAGAGGAGATGTTCATCCCCTACTCGCCGCTCCTCTTATAATAGGAGTTGCAGGAGGAGCATTACTCGGGACAAGGATCTTGAAAGTGACTCCGCCGACACGAGTCAAGGTCGCCTTCGGAATCTTGCTCGCCGCGATATCCCTGCTTATGATCTTGAAAGGATTCAATCTGCCGGTGGTCCTGTAAGAGAGCCTTGGACCTCAACAGACTCATCTCCCACTCGCTACGTATCGGAGTTTTCGCAAGCGCTCTACTAAGCGCGTTCGGGCTATTAGTCTGGGCGGCTGGTGGTTTCAGCAACGTTGTCGCTGTCGCTGGGTCAGAGATTGCTAGAACGCTTGCCTCGGCCGTGCGCGGAAATGATTCGGGCATCATCTACTTCGCAATCGTGATTCTCATAGCGACTCCAGTCTTTCGAGTAGCAATATCCTCGATCTATTTTGCCCGTGAAAGGGACAGAAAGTATGTTCTGATAAGTCTCGCAGTTCTCTCCATGCTGGTATTCGCCCTCATCTCAGGCTATGCGGGCTAAGGAGGTCGCAAGTATTGAGAATCAATGTCTTGGTCGCAGGAGGACTCATGCTCGCCGTCAGCGTTCTACTTGTCAGTTCGGCAATCGTCGCTTCTATCTTCGGATTCGCGCTTGGAGGCTTGAACATAATCATTGGAATCCTAACTCCAAAAGCAGCCGGAATAACTGTTCCGGACGACCAGCCTGGTCCGTTGAAATTATCGCTTGACAAAGCTGTGATTAGAGCCAACATCTACGCTGTCGCCTTCTCGGAAAAGAAGATCGTTCTAAGAAAACTCAGCTCAGCATATCTAACAGTCGTAACCGTTCTGATCCTCGCCATCCTGGGGGCAGTTCTAGCGGGCCCCTTCGGCGTAATCGTGGGTGGCATCACGGCCTTCTCGATACAGGAATCTGTGACCCAGAGACGAAGAGACGAGATCAAGCGAGGAAACGCTCTCGAGGCATCAGGCGGTAGCGACATTGAGTTTCCTTATGACGAACTGGAGCACGTTCAGCTGTTAGGGAACAGGATTCAGTTATATCTCAAGGATAGGACGGTGAGAATCGCCATTTCCAGAAGGTCATCTAGGATAATTGGATCTATGCTTGAGAAGATTATTCCCGCAAAGATTCAGTCAAGGCCTGTTCCTTCTGGGAAAGACCCCTGAAGAACAGAACTAGAAGCGCTACCATTCCGGTCGCGACCGTTGCGAGCTCTCCAGCCGCCAAGACGCGATTTGGCTCGATGAACAGCGCGCCTCGCCCGGTGGTTTCGACGTAGAAGGCCCATGCCATAAAGATCATGCTCGCTAATCCCGTTGCGACCGAGTATATCCAGAGGCCGCTCCAGATCAAATTTCGAGAGTTTCGAGGCGAAGCCATGACGAATCAGAATATTCGACGACGGGCGTTATTAACGTGGCGTAAAGCCTAGAGTCCACTCGACTGTCTCGGCTTAGACACTCATCGCCTACAACGATCTGACTGGAGTCTTGCAGACAAAATTAGTTTTTATTCCCACAAAGTTCTATCGCAACGAGGGACCGTAGTCTAGATCGCACTCAGATATGGCCGCGAGGCTGGCGAGGACAACCAGGATAGGACATCGGGCTCCGGCGCTCCTTGCGGAGCGACCCGAAGGTCGTGGGTTCAAATCCCACCGGTCCCGCTTACAGCGAACCAGGGACAAGAGGATCAGAGCAAGATAGCACAGTACCTCTACCATATGCAAAAGAATGGCTATCGACAGTCAACAATCCAAAGCCACTCTCAGATACTACGATTACTGACAAAACACTGCAGCCTATCTGACCCGGAACAAGTGAAAGAGTATGTCGCAAAAAGTTGCGTCAGTCTGGGCAGAAAAGAGAGGAACCCCAAATTGGATAATAGTTCTCACCAACTCCGCATTAAAGCGGATCCTTCTCTCACACCATCTTCGGTCCAAGTTCGAGTGTGTTAAGTGGTTCTGTCTGATTGAAGCGACAGAAGAGTTCCCCCCGCGTATCTAACTATGCCTTCTGTTCGTCCCAGAGGCTACCGAGCTTATCCACGGCGACTCCGAAGGCTTTGAGCTTGTCGCCAGTTTCAGGATACACTTCACGAAGAGATTGAAAGGCGTCATAACCAAACCATTTGGCGTCTTGTGAACCGGGGATAAGATTGTTCACGTCTTGGCAGAAGAAGCGATCTCCGAAGGGGCTGATTAGCGCGATCATGGATTCTGTCCAGTAGTGTCGGTATCGATTGAGGTCTTTGTTTTTCAAGTAGAGTCCGGGACGTCCGTCATGATCTGACCTCTTGCGAAATTTTACTTCCACAAGTTTGAGACCTTTCTCTGAGGATACAACGTAATCGGGCATGGAGCGAACTCGTTCTACTGCGTTGGAGTCTTGGAAGTGGCTGTCCCAGATGTGCATTTTGAGAGATGAGAGTGAGCTTTCGTAGCCGAAGGGATATACTTTGTACTGGCTTGCTTCGAGCAGGCTTCTGAGAATCTCCTTCGCGGCGGCACCTATTATTAGAGACTGGCTGAATACCTGACTGTGATGTCTCGGAAGCTGTACTTCCAACGGCCATTCAGAAGTTAACATTCCCATTGAGCACTTAAGCTTAGTAGCTTTCGTCGCTCAGCCCGGAGATTCAGAGCTGAAAGATCGGCTGGAAACAGGCTTGTTCTGAAGATCGCGACAAGTCTACACCTTCAAACAAGAAACCGTAAGTATCATCGCGAGAATTTTCGGAGACATGGATCTCAAAGACAAAGTTACCGTTTGGGCAGGGTTACTTACTCTCGCCGTCCTGCGAGTCCAAGACCGTGGTGATACAGAGCTGTATCTATACGGCTCGGACTGGGTGGGCGCAGTCGCGACGATAGTCTCCTACGCGATTGGATTTGTGATAGTGTTTGGAGTCCTGAGATGGATTCTCGAACGGTATTTCAAAGGAAAATCTCAGCCGCAGCCTACGCCACCACGACCATTCGGACCGCCCCAAAAGTAGGCCGTCTTAGATGCCGAAAGCCAAGTACATGCAAACACTCGGCAAGGAAGTCTATGCCGAACTCAATCGTATCGCGAGCCAGAAGGGAATCAGCGTCCAAGAGCTAATCCGTGCAGTCATCATACCGGATTGGATACGCACTCAAGAAACACGAACTCGGTGACGCAGGACTCGCGTTCATGAGTCTCTATGACCAATAGGATAGCCGGCTCGTAGCCGACTTATGCGTTGCCACTCTCGCTCGGTTGTTGTCTAGTGAGGAATGACCGGCCACTGTATCCTGTACCGACCCAGGTTCAGGTAGGAGACTGTTGAGGACGCAAGTATCACATATCCATCTCTGATGCCAGAACCATGTCAGAGTATTCTTGGCTGGGCATTTCTAACAGTCGCCTAACCGCAGTAACCGAACCCAGTTTTCTCATGGAGGGTGGGACCCGCTTAAACAATTAGCCGAATCCCACCCGGCCCGCCAACCAAAGGTGGTCTATGCTGTTGCGAGAATCTCGGTCTTCTTCTCAATTACCCTTTCCATTTGAATCGCGTCCTCGCCATCCGTGTAGTAACTGTATGCTACTCCGGTCTGGATAAACCCGTTCCTTCGATAGAGCGATAACGCAGCCTTGTTGCTTCTTCTGACTTCAAGTCGCATGCTTCCAGTCTGCATCTTTTCGATCAAAACATTGAGCAGCCCTTGGCCGACTCCCTTTTTCCTCGATTCAGGAATAACGGCGATCGACACTAGATGCTCTTGGTCTGGCCACTTGTCTACCACTGCGTAGCCGACGATTTTGCCACTTAGCACCGCGACTAAGAAGGTGTCAGGATTCGCGTCAGCCAGTTGAGAGAGGAAGTATGATGGAAAAGGATCTTGGAAGGAGACCTGTTCGATTTCAGAGATTGTACTGATATCGTCGGTGTTGACTCGTCGAATCTGTAGTTCTTGAGTAGCTAACCTTTCCATCTTATTTATTTCGCCATTCTCGCCGCTCCGGCGAGAGCTGAGGCCACATTCTCTCTGCCCATCGCTAGTATGTAAGGGCCTAGCCTCGGACCATGGTCGGACCCGATGAGTATCCGGTAGAGCGTCTTGAAGAATGGCCCTGGCTCCAGATCGTACTTCTTGGCTAACGTAAACACGGAGTTCTGCAGATAGTTCTCATCGTTACTGGCGTTTATGATTCCCGCGAGTTCAAGAATCGCCTCTCTCTCCTTGCCCTCCACCCGCACGGTCCCGGTTGTTATCACGTCAATCTCTTTGGCCCAGTTCATCGCCTTCTCTAGCCGCTCCTGAAATCGCTGATCGCTCGCATCGACTTGGTAGCCGTAGCCCGCAAGCCTCTGAAGGACGAAATCCTTCTCCTTCCCCTTCGGCGCCACTTTCGCCAAATACACGAGAAGGTTGTGAGGCACGTGGGCAGTCGGAGTTCTCGGCGGTGACAGGTGCCAGACGTACTCGTACAGACCTCGCAACCGCGCCAGCTCCTTCGGGTCCTTCACCTCCTTTCGGCCGAAGTAGACATCTTCCAACTCGTCGAGTTCTGCAATGTAGGTTGGAATATCCTTGACCCAGACCGCTCTAGAGCCGACACTCCTCTTGTACATCAACAGAAGTAAGGTCTGAGGCGGCGCATACCGAAGCCAGAGCTGCGGAGCGAGCACATTGCCAACGGACTTCGACACCTTTGCGCCTGTCTTGTCCAGAAAATGCTCATATCGAGTATGAAAGGGCGGAGGCTCACCAAGCACTTCCTCCATCACTCTGTCATTGGCCTTGACCGAGTCAAGGAGTTCCTTCCCGTAGGCTTCATAGTTCACTTTAAGCGCAGACCAGCGAGCTGCCCACTCGACCTTCCAGCTCAGTTTTCCCCTGCCCGAAAACACATCAACTTCTCCCCGATGCCCGCATCCTTTCAACATCTCTCCGCGAAGTTCCATTCCGTCGCAAGAATACCTGACCACATGTCTATCTCGATCATATTGCAGTGCCTTCGTCGTGTATATTCTGCCGCAACTCTCGCAGACTGGAAAGTAGGGTAGAACCTCAGTATACTTCTCCTGGCCCAACGTTTCCTTGATGATTTCTCCAACTCTAGTAGAGTTGCTCAGGATCTTGTCAATTTGAGAATTGAACAATCCATCCTTGTAGGCGAGAGTTCCCGAGACACTCCTGTACTTCACTCCCGTCTTGTCTAAGGCGTCCAATAGGAGGCTACTCATGTGGCTCCCATAGGGGACCTTTCTAAGTCCGTCCACATCGTCTGAAAACGCGATCAGTTCAGCGTTCCTCCCCATACTCTCAAGTGCGAGCTTAATTCCGTAGGCACGGGCCGCGTCGCTATAGTTGCCGATATGTGGGACGCCTGACGCCCCTAATCCGCTCTCGACTCTCAGCAGATCAACTTGCCGGCCGAGCCTCCCCTCTCTCTCAACAATCTCGGAGGCCACCTTGTCCAGCCAGGTGCCTCTGCCAATGATCTGAAGGGCCGCAAGCGCCAAGATTTCCAATCATTAGGAGAGACTTGCGCTTGATAAAGAATAAATTGCCCAGAAATGGATCAGGCGTAAAGTGGCGACTGGTTGTCGGTGACGCTTGAAGGATTCCGTCCCTCAAGCTATTTGACTCGCGAAACGGCCCGGCTGCAAGAATTAATCGGAAATAGCAAAGCGATCGCCGCAGTGTCCGGAGGCGTTGACAGCACTGTCGCGGCTCTCGTCGCAAAGAGGGCGCTCGGGGATCGACTATTCCCCGTTTTCATAGACACCGGATACTTGCGAATCGGTGAGCCCGAGAACGTCAAAGCGAGGCTCGGAGAGGCTTCCTTAGGGTTGAAAGTAAAGCTAGTCAAGGCAGGGGGGCGTTTCTTGGAAGCCACGAAGGGCGAAGCGATGGCCGAGGAGAAGAGGAAGAAGTTTCGGGAGACGTTCTATCAGGTCTTAGCAGAAGAAGCCCGAAAGGATGGTTGTGACTTCGTTGTTCAGGGAACCATTGCGCCGGACTGGATTGAAACCCAGGGTGGAATAAAGACCCAGCATAACATCCTAGAGCAGGTTGGAATTGATTCTCTGTCCACCTATGGTTTTAGGGTCGTCGAACCCATCTCAGAATTGTATAAGGACCAAGTTCGGGTTCTCGGACGACGTCTGGATGTCCCGAAGGATCTGTCTCAACGACAACCGTTTCCGGGTCCAGGGCTCTTAGTAAGGTGCATTGGAACAGTTTCTAAGAAAAAGCTGGACCTTCTCAAATTCTCAACAAAGATCGTTGAGGAGAAGCTCGGCCCCTTCAACTACGACCAGTACTTCGCTGGCGTTATTGAAAACAAGTTCGCAGAGGAACCAGTCTACAAGAATTTGAACGAGACAGCGGCCGGGGCTCTTGGTCTTCCCACTTCAGAGACTCGCGTCGACGTGTTCGAGGATCGAGTCACGGGGGTCAAGGGCGATACGAGAAGCTACGGCAGATTAGCTGGAATAAAGATCCAAGAGGATAGCAGAGAAACCTACGGAT
>WNGN01004984.1_pt1 | contig 10716 bp, 12 predicted proteins | sample 5400561 | NCBI WGS metagenome assembly WNGN01 (sample SAMN13153379, study PRJNA577476) | soil metagenome | isolation source: 115 cm soil or saprolite under Garry oak tree replicate 2 | place: USA:California | collected 2016-06-15 | reverse complement strand
TTGGTATCGGCGATATCTTCAGCGGTCGTGTGGCAGGCAACGTTGCTGACGAGGACGTATTGGGCAGCATGGAATTCGCTTGCAAGGTGGCAGGCTCGAAAGTCGTGCTTGTCATGGGCCACACCGCCTGCGGCGCGATCAAGGGTGCCATTGACGAGGTGCAGATTGGCAATCTGACGGCTTTGTTGGCGAAGATCCGTCCGGCCGTCGAAGCCACACACTACACGGGAGAGCGCTCGGCTAAAAACTACCCGTTCGTGGACGCTGTGGCGCGAAAGAACGTGTCGCTGACGATCGCCAGCATTCGGGAAAAGAGCCCTGTGCTTCGGGACCTAGAGTCCAGCGGCAGCATAAAGATTGCAGGCTCGATGTACAACCTCGAAACGGGAATCGTTGAGTTCCTTGACTAACCAACCCCCGCTACAACCGCCTTCGTTCGCCACTTGTGCTAGTCAGCTCCCTGACCGGCCGCACCTCAATACTGCCGACGCGAGCGGGCGGCATTTGCGAAGCGACTTGGATCGCATCGTTTAGGTCGGCGGCGTCAATTAAATAGAACCCAGCCAAGCACTCCTTCGTCTCGGTGAAAGGGCCGTCCCTGATGGACACCTTTCCGTTGCGGACCCGCACGGTCGTAGCGGTATGAACGGGCTGAAGGGCCTCCGAGGCAAGGCACCGGCCCGCGTTTCGGAGGCCCTGGTCGTAAGCCATACACTCATCGTCGGTCATGGCCCCGATTTCCTTCTCTTCACCGTAGACAAGGCATAGGTACTTCATAGGGGTTTCCTTCATCCAGAGTTCAATATTTCAATACCATAGTCGCTCGGAAAACCAAGACTGAACAGCGAACGCCCGGTACACAGTCTACTCGGATCGTAGCGAGGCCGACCTCGTTATGGCGTCAATCGGAAACTCACCGCACAAATCCGCTCTGGGGACGGCAGCCTCGACCAACTCTGAGCGCATAGAGTGCGCACAAAGTTCTGACCGGCTAGGATTAACGCAGGTATGATGGGTGCGTTCGCCGCATGGAGGCTGTGATGATCGTTCACATGCGCGTGCTGCTCCTGATAGTTCTCTTGTCCACTTCCTTGGCAATTGCCGGCAACAAGAAAAAACCACTGTTACCGGCATATGTTCTTAAAGCCCGCACAGTTGTGGTACTGATCGACCCGAACGCGGGCACTTCTCTGACGTCTCCACTTGCTAACAAAACGGCTCAAGAAGATGTAGAGAAAGCGCTTATGAAATGGGGCCGGTTCGCTCCGGTGATGGACACTCAGACGGCGGATTTGGTGATCACTGTTCGCAAGGGCTCTGGAAAAATAGTTCAGCCGACGATTGGCGGTCTTCCGACGAACGATCGTCCTGTGGTTGTGCAGCCGACCGACAGTGGCATCCGACTTGGTGGGCAGAAAGGCCGGCCGCCGGACTCCACGCAACCAGCGCCCCAAGATACAAACCCTCATCCCCAAACAGAAATCGGTCCTTCCGAGGACATGTTCGTCGTTTATGAAGGCCACGTTGACGGTCCCTTGGATCGGGCTCCAGCCTGGCGGTATATGACAAAGGACGCGCTGCATTCACCGAACGTGCCTGCTGTTGAGGAATTTCGCAAGGCCATCGAAGAGACGGAAAAACAGCAGAAAAGCAAGCCGTCGCGGAGGGCGAGGATGGCATTGGCACCGCGCAGAGTCCAGAACATACCGGACTGTTTGAGTCGAGATCCGATGATGGTCTTGCACCCCGCTTCGATCACGCCAGAACCGATAAAGAGATGTTGTTTCCGGAAGGTGGGGTAGCGCATGCGATGGGCGTTGTGCAAAAAATATTCTACTTCGATGCGGATCTGCTCTTCGACCTTGCGATCCGAGGTGGGGAACCTGCCGAGCTCGGCCACTAAGGATTCGATCTGGCCAGCATCGAGCTTGCGCTGCAGTTTGCAGGCCCACGTTTTGCGCTGCTTGGAGTCCGCCGGATAAAGCTTGGCGGCTAGTTCCCAGAGATGTTGCCGCGCGTGATAGAGATCGACGATTTGCGTGGCTCCGGGAAAATGATAATCGGCGAGGTTCCAGATCCAGGGAGCGCCATCGCCGAGTACCACTTTCCGCTTGGCTCGACACCAGCCTCTTTGCCAAGCCTCATGATAGAGACGTACTCCGAACTCCTCCGCCGTCTCGATGGCTCCGCTGTATGTTGTGGAAGCTTGGTCACGAACTGGACGACCTTTTCCGTCGACACCGCTCTGCGTGAATACGCAGCCCAGTTTGGCCTCTCGCGTACGGGCTCTCTCCCCTGCGATTTTCCCGACACGGCCTTCGGTTTCCGCGGTCACCATGGGCACGCCTGTGCCATCCATCTCGATGTACAGCACGGGGATCTCCGGACCCCGCACCGTGGGAAGTTCGAGCTGCAGTGCTCGTTGCCTCTCGGCCTGCTCACCGGCAGCGATATCACCGCCGATGGCCTCAGCGTGGCGCTCCACCGCTTTGGTCGTGACCTGCAACCCGGCCAGTGCTTCCAGTTGCTCGCGCCCTTGCGCGAAGCTGCCGTTGCTACCTACCAGCGCCATCATGCGTCGCACTCCCGGGGAACATTCCGTGTCCACTACATCCAGTTGCTCATCCCGCGGGCTTTGCCCTTGGTGGCAAGACGGGCATAGGTAGTAAGGCCGTTCGAACCTTACAGCTCCTACGGCCGTAAGAAGTCGCCGCGGACGGATCTGGTGGAAGCGAGCTTTCTGACCACATCCACAGGGCCGTTCCCGCTCGAACCTCTCGGGAGCCTGCAGCAGTTGCTGGAGGACCTTGGCACCCATCTGGTGCGCTGCCGCACGAATTCTCATTTCGAAAGCTTCGAGATCAAATCGGCCACTCTGGCGCAGTCCAGCGAAGATCACTTCCAAGAGAGAACTTAGCTCCCGCGAGATTTCTTCCTGGATCGCTTCCGCCGTTTTTTTTTCTCTCCAGCCGACGCTTCTGCCAGAATCGGCCGCAAGCGGCAGATCTGTTCGTTCACTTCCAGCAACTCCTGGCTCAGTCGCCGAAAACGGTGGTATTCCTCCACCTCGCGCTGGGCTTTATGCAAAGCAGCGTCGGTGGAAAAAGTCTCCGTCACCGTTTTGCCCTCCACCTTGCGAGTTAATCGGTAGTAGGGACCGTGACCGGGGTCGTTAGCTTGGTGGCAATGACAACGCGGGTTCCCACACCGTCCACCCGTACCGGTGATAGAACCAGAGCGAAAATCACCAAGACCTGCAAGTCGGCTCTGCAAGGTGGACCGCTGCTGTTGCAGATCGGCAAGCGAGAGCGTCATATAGCCTCCAATGTACTGCCTAGCGTAATACTACGCTAGGCAAGGAGGCTTACAAAACGAGATTTCTCAAAACACCACTAGCATGTCGCGCGCCCCTGGTGGTCTCGAGCATGGACTTGACTCGGAAATTCTTGTAGCATCGCGCGCATGAAGAAAGTGAAATCCGGGAAGCGCGGTTCCGCGGCGAAAGGCAACGGAGCTCCGCAAGACGTTGATGAATACCTTGCCGGTGTGCCGGAACCCGCTCGCAGCACCTTGAACAAGGTTCGCGCGGCGATTCGGACCGCTGTGCCACCGGGGACTACCGAGACCATCAGCTATGGGATGCCAGCGTTCAAACACAACGGAGTGCTGGTGTGGTACGCCGCGTTTTCGAACCACTGCAGTTTGTTCCCCACAGGCGCGGTAATCGAAGCGTTTAAGAAAGAACTGAAAGGCTTCTCCACGTCCAAAGGCACCATTCAGTTTTCAACGGAGAAGCCACTACCTGCTGCGCTTGTTAAAAAAATGGTGAAGGCGCGGGTCGCGCAGAGCGAAAGCAAGAAACGACGCTGAGTGGGATTCCCGGTCGGGGCATGCGCCTGACTTCGGAGACGCACCAGCAGCATGGCGCAGCGGCTTGTTACGTGCCGATTCTATGTTCGACGGTCAATACGATTTTCCCTTGCGCATGTCCTTCTTCCAGATAACGGAGAGCTTCAGCCGCGTCGCTTAACGGGTAACGCCTATCGATGACGGGTACAACTTTTCCGGCTTCAAGAAGATCTTTCAGAGAAACTAAATCCTTTTGGTTAATATTTGCTATAAAGAAACACGTCTTCTTGTTTCCGATCAGCGACAGCAATGGTCCCAGCAATATGCCTTGGAAGATTCGAACCAAGCTACCTCCGACGATGACATAAATTCCGTCCTGACTCAGCGCACGCCTGTAATCGAAAATCGAATGATGGGCATTTGCACCGAGGATCAGATCGTAACGCTGTCCGCTCTGCGTGAAATTTTCCCGCGTGTAGTCAATGACATGGTCGGCGCCGATCGATCGCGCCGTGTCCACATTCCTCGTGCTGCACACGGCAGTGACTTCCGCCCCAAACGACTTAGCAATCTGGACGGCAAACGTACCCACGCCACCAGATGCGCCATCAACCAGAACCTTTTGGCCTCGCTGGATCCGGCCCTTATCACGAAGACCCTGAAGAGCAGTGATTGCCGCTACGGTTACGGCTGCTGCGGCCTCAAATGAACTGTTGGCCGGTTTCAGCGCCAATTTATCTTCAGGAGCACAGACATACTCGGCAAAGGCTCCAACACCCGTTCCTCCGAACACCTCGTCGCCTGTTTGAAACTGTTTTACGTGTCTGCCAACCGCTTCAACGCGTCCTGCGATATCACAGCCGATGACCTTATGTCTTGGTGTGCGCAGCCCCGGGATCAGGCGGACCAACGGCGCACCTCTCATGAAGAACCGGTCCATTGGATTTACCGATGCCGCATGAATTTTTATCAAGACCTCATCGTCCTTAGGGGTAGGTTTTGCCATCTCCGTGAACTGCAACACATCCGGTGGTCCGTATTGAGTGCATACAATCGCTTTCATAAACTACCCCTCAAGCCTCTTTTTGATCGGATCGTGCTGCGTTGTTGTGGCGCACCACAAGCGAGCCTGGCGGGAAGTATAGGACAGACTCAGGGGCCAGGTGCTGATTAACGCACTCCAGTCGATCGCAGAAAGCGCCCGACAGCAGGGGGCGCGGCGGATCGAAGAGTGTGTCTACTCGGTATGCGCGCAAATATGTCCAGCGCATGCTACAGTGGGGCGGAAAGCTCCAGAACGAGGTGATCCAAATGACTACTTATGGCGGGACCGAACTGGCTAGCGCATTTCGTACAGTACGGAACAACACCATCCAGGTCGCGGAGGACATTCCGGAGGCGCAGTACGGGTATGTTGCCGCGCCTGAATGTAAATGCGTGGGGCGAATGTTGACTCACATTGCTATCGCCGTACGGTTTTGGGACGACGTTCACAGAAAGCAACGGCGGACGACGATGCAGGGCATCGACTTTTTCGCGATGGCTAAACGCGCCGACGAAGAGGAGAGCGCGCCGCGCTCGAAGGCGGAGATCGTAGAGTTGCTTCGGACGGAGGGCAAACAGTTTGCGGCGTGGCTGGAGACGCTGACACCGGAGTTTCTGGCGGAGATGGTAACCGAAGGCGACGGAAAAACGGCGAAATCGCGCTTTGAGTGGCTGCTTGGTGCGAAAGAGCATGAGCTGCACCATCGAGCACAGCTGATGCTGATCGAACGGCAACTGGGCATCGTGCCGCACCTGACCCGGCAACGCAACGAGAGGATCGCGCAGATGCGCGCCGCCAAGGCCTGAAGGAAGGACGCAGCCGTCAGCCGCCGCTCGCGTGACCCAATCCTGCCTGGACGCCTCGCATATATGCAAAGCTACTGATGACGCCCGGCATCGGATCGTTAGGGTTAATTTCGTACTCCAAATCAACGAAGCCCTTATAGCTGATCGCGATCAGGGCTTCAAATATCTTCGGCACCGGCATGATCCCGTCTCCCACGGCGACCTGGCTTTCTTTGTCCTGAAAGTTCGTCAGATCCTTCATGTGAACGTTAAACAACCGCGGGCCTGCTTCATGGATCGCCTGAACCACATCCGTGCCGGCGCGAACCGTGTGTCCTACATCGATGCAACATCCCATCCGCGGATCCATACTCTTTACTGCTTTTAGTACATCAAGCGGCGAATGCCATAACTTGTCCTCCGGCCCGTGATTGTGGACCGCGAAACGGATGTCGTACTCTTTTACGAACTTCTCGATTCGCGGCAGAGTTTGTAGTGCTGGGTCGCCGGCGACAATGACGGCAATGCCTGCTCGCTTGCAGTATTCGAATTTGCTGCGGATGTCCGCATCTTCATCTTTCTCGAAATAAATTGTCCCGGCGGCGTGGGGTTTCATGCCCGCCGCGGCGTAGTCCGCCAGCGCCGAGGCCTCCTGCTGCATATCGGACGGGAGATGGTCTTTGACGTCTTTCAGATTCAACGCAAACACATTTAGCTGCTTCAGGAAGCCAATCATTTGCGCGCGACTGAAGTTACGGAACGTGTAGCTGGCCAGACCCAAACGAAAGGGCGATGATTCGCCGGCCGATGGTCGTTCCTGGATCAGTGCGGAGGCGTCCTTCGAAGCGAACGCTGATACAACGATTGCACTTGCGCGAACGAAATTGCGACGGGAAAGGGTGTTTTTCATAAGCGGTTAATCGCCCATTTTCTTCTGATCGTGTGAAAACGTCGGGCGTAGTATACATCCGCTCTCCGCATTCTCTGGTTCCTGACTACCGGGGAAAAAGCAAAGCCCGACAAGAGCTGATCGGACAAATAGACCTTTCTGAAACTGCCGGGAGCCCAGTTATTTGGGGAGTGAGGCACGAGTTCCAGCCGGCGATGGCCTGTAGCCTTCCGTGCTGAGTTGACTTGAGTTTGCTATGCCACTTAACATGACTGCCATTCATGATCAACGAGACGATTTTGCACTACCGCATCCTCGAACGGCTGGGAGGAGGCGGTATGGGTGTGGTGTACAAAGCCGAGGACACACGGCTGGACCGCTTTGTTGCGCTGAAATTCCTGCCTTAGGAGTTGGCGCGCGATGCGCACGCACTAGAGCGGTTCCGACGCGAAGCGAAAGCGGCTTCAGCGCTGAATCATCCCAACATCTGCACGATTTACGATATTGGCGAGGAAAACGGCCGAGCCTTCATTGCAATGGAATTCCTGGAAGGCGCCACGTTGAAGCAACGTATTGCTGGACGTCCGCTGGAGACCGAAACGGTGCTGGCGCTGGGGATCGAGATTGCCGATGGACTGGCAGCGGCACATTCGAAGGGAATTGTTCACCGCGACATCAAACCAGCAAATATTTTTGCAACGGCGCTGGGCCACGCGAAGATTTTGGATTTCGGTCTGGCAAAGGTCGCGGTAGCGGGCGGGTCGTCGGCCTCCGAGAACACAATGACGCGCACGGTGGACTCGGAGCATCTGACGAGCCCGGGATCGACACTGGGCACGGTTGCGTATATGTCGCCGGAGCAGGCACGGGCGAAAGAGTTAGACGCACGCAGTGACTTGTTTTCGTTTGGGACGGTGCTGTACGAAATGGCGACGGGAATGCTGGCGTTCCGCGGCGAAAGCACGGCGGTGATTTTCAAATCGATCTTGGATGAGATGCCGGTGTCGCCATTGCGGTTGAATCCGGAATTGCCGACAGGCCTGGAACCGATTGTTTTCAAAGCGCTGGAGAAGGATCGGAATTTGCGCTATCAGAGCGCGGCCGATCTGCGGAGCGATCTGGCTCGGCTGAAACGGGACCTGGATTCCGGGCGCTCGGGGAGCTCCGCGGCTTCTGCCAGCGTGCCCTTTGCAAGTGGGGCTGGGGCGAGTTCGGGGATCATTCCGGCGGCCGCGGTTTCAAGCAGCAGTTCACGTAAATACGTGATCGCTGGCATAGCGGTAGTTGTGCTTGGCGTGGTCGCAGCGGCTGGAGCCTATTTGCTGCGCGGCAGGTCAGAAGCGCAGAAAGTTACGTCGATTGCGGTGCTGCCGTTTGTCAATGCGACGGCTGATCTGAACAATGAGTACTTAAGCGATGGGTTGACGGAAAGTTTGATCGGAACGCTTTCACAACTGCCGAATTTTAAGGTGATGGCACGGAGCACGGTGTTTCGATTTAAGGCCAATCAGGATGACCCGCAAAAGATTGGACAGACGCTGCAGGTGGGCGCGGTGCTGATGGGTCGGTTGACGCAGCACGGTGACGAACTGGGAGTTCAGGCGGACCTGGTGAATACGGCAGATGGCACGGAGATGTGGGGTTCGCACTATGAGCGGAAGCTGGCGGACATTACGCAGGTGCAGAGCGACATCACGCGGGACGTTTCGAAGCGGCTGCAAGTTCATCTGACAGGCACGGCGCAGCAAAAGTTGGGCCGCGCGGGAACGACGAATCCGGAAGCTTACAGGCTTTATTTGGAAGGGCGGCAGCAATGGTACGGGCGGACCCCGGAGGGATTGAAGAAAAGTATCGAGTTGTTTCAGCGGGCGATTGTCGCAGATCCGAATTATGCATTGGCTTACGCCGGTTTGGCAGACGCTTACAGCGTCTCGACTGGCTACGGCGTGGTGATCCGACCAAAGCAAGCACTAGCGTTGGCGGATGAAGCGTCGCACAAAGCGGTGGAACTGGACGAGTCGTTGCCAGAGGCGCATACGGCTCGAGCTATGTCGCTGACTTGCGTGTGGAAGTGGAGTGAAGCAGAAAAGGAGTTTCGGCGGGCCATTGAGCTGAACCCCAATGATGCATCGGCACACTACTTTTATGCGTTTCTTTTCCTGATGCCGGAAAACCGTATCGAGCAGTCGCTGGAGGAGTTCCGCACCGCGTTGTCGCTGGACCCGCTCTCCGGGATTGTAAACGTGAACTACGGGCTGACGCTGATGGTTGCGCACCGGTACCCGGAGGCGATCGCGCAAATCAGTAAGGTGCTGGAACGCGATCCGTCATTTTCGCCGGCGCATTTTTACTTGTCACAGGTTTATGCGTCGACTGGGCGCTATGCGGACGCGGTGAGCGAATTGCAAAAAAGCGCGAGTACGAGAGGCCTCGCCGGGCGTTCCGGGAGTCCGGACCTGCAGGGATACATCAAGATGATAACTACTCCGGGTAGCATTGGACCTCCCACGAACGTCGCGGTGAGCTATGCGTTGGCGGGAGATCGCAACAAAGCGTTGGAGTATCTGGAGAAAGCGTACGCCGAGCAAGATTCGGAACTGATGGCGTGCATACGATTCCCGGCGTTCGATTTGCTGCATTCCGATCCGCGCTACGCGGACTTCATGCGGCGTCTGGGTCTGCCGGCGTAGCGCGACTTTCGGATTGCAGTAAAATGTCGTCCCATACATCCGGGAAATTGTCGCAAAGCCTTACCTTGAAGAGGGTTCAATCCTGGACAAACTACCCTTCGCGACACTACTGTGGACGGTCAATAGAGTCGGACTGGACGAGTCGAACGTTTCTTGTTTGAGGAACATTCCCGTTTCGCGGGAAAGTTCGGCAACAAATCTATGTACTCCGCTCTCCAGCATTGCATCCCTAACTCCTGCGAGCGCAACGGAAAAAAATTATCGACGGTCAACCGCCCAACGCCAAGCTGCACAAAGGTTGGCACGGGCAAGAGATCGAGCGCATTCTGAGGCTGTGCCTCGGCATGAGAAGCAAGGAAAAGTGCGGCACTGGCGATTCGTCGGATTCGTGTGTTTTTCAAAGCAGGAGTGGCGGCAGCGCGGGCGGGAGACACATCTAATCTGGCGTTAAGCCGCGGTGGGCAGATTAGCTGGCCGTTAGCGAAGACCTAAAGCGAACAGCGATTTGTCAGGTGTCAGAAGTTTGCAAGTGGTCTAAACGCCGAGAACGGTGACCAGTTCGCGGACCGAGGATGACGATTTTTGTAGCGCGGCATTTTCGTCGGCGGTGAGCTCAATTTCGACGACTTCTTCGGCACCTTTGGCGCCGAGTTTTACGGGCACACCAACGAAAAGACCCTTGATGCCGTATTCGCCTTCGAGATAGACGGCGCAGGGGAGAATTTTCTTTTTGTCTTTGAGGATGGCTTCGACCATTTCTACGGCTGCGGCGGAGGGCGCGTAGTAGGCGGAGCCGGTCTTGAGCAGGTTGACAATTTCCGCGCCGCCTTTGCGGGTGCGTTCGACGATGGCGTCGATTTTATCTTTGGGGAGCAAGTCGGGGAGGGGAATGCCTGCTACGTTCGAATAGCGCGGGAGGGGAACCATGTCATCGCCATGCCCGCCGAGAACGAAGGAGTGAACATTTTCGACGCTGACTTTGCATTCCATGGCTATGAAGGCGCTCATGCGAGCGGAATCGAGGACGCCTGCCATTCCGAGAATGCGCTGCTTGGGGAAGCCACTGACTTTGAATGCGGCCTGCGCCATGGCGTCGAGCGGATTGGTGACTACGATAATGATGCAGTTCGGCGAATGTCTGACGATTTGTTCGACGACGGCTTTGACAACGTCGTAGTTGGCTTTGAGGAGGTCGTCGCGGCTCATGCCGGGCTTGCGCGGGAATCCGGCTGTGATCACGACAATGTCGCTGTTGGCGGTGCCGGAATAGTCGCCGGACGCGGTTGAAATGCCGATAGCGTGTGCATCAGTCTTAGTGATCGGCGCAGATTCGAGCATGTCGAGGGCTTTGCCGGCGGGCGGGCCGTCGAGAATGTCGGTGAGTACGACGTCGGCGAGTTCCATGTCGACGATACGTTGCGCGGTGGTCGAGCCGACGAATCCACTGCCTACCACGGT
>WNGN01005866.1_pt1 | contig 10719 bp, 10 predicted proteins | sample 5400561 | NCBI WGS metagenome assembly WNGN01 (sample SAMN13153379, study PRJNA577476) | soil metagenome | isolation source: 115 cm soil or saprolite under Garry oak tree replicate 2 | place: USA:California | collected 2016-06-15 | reverse complement strand
CACCTGCTGGAGCTGTGCTCGCTGTCGGGGACGCTTCTCGCTGACCCGGACGCGGTCTACGATCCGGGGTATTACAACGACCGCCTGCTGCTGGGGTTATCCGCCCCCGCCTGACCGGCGTCTTTAACGTCGCGCAACGACCTGGCGCGCCTCCCGCCTGCCTCGTTGACGACACGTTATCTTCCCATCACGGACAGCGTCGGCAAGGGGGGGCGGATGAGCGTCTGCGTGCAACCAGTCCAGATGCCGGACGGGGACAGGACCTGGACGGTGCTCGGGGCTGACCACCGCCGCGTGGGGCCGGTGGAGGAGTTCCTCGAGCATCACCGGATCACCGGCTCGTCACCGCACACGGTGCGCGCTTATGCCAAGGCGCTGCAGCTGTGGTGGCAGTATCTGGAACTCGACGGTCGCGATTGGGCCGAGGCTGATGTGCCCGCGCTGGCCGGGTTCATCACCTGGCTGCGGCAGGGCACCGGGCCGGGCGTGGTGCTACTGGACCCGGCGGCGGCCGCGCCGCCCCGGCTGGCGGAATCGACGCTGGCCACGCGGCTGGCCGCGGTGGTCAGCTTCTACCGTTATCACCACGACGCGCACGGGGTGGCTCCGGCGCTGGCCCGGGCGTGGTCGGGGCCGCCTCGGCGCAGCCGTTACCGGGCTTTCCTGGCCCACCTGGACGGCCGTTCCCGCACCACCCGGCGCAGCCCGATGCCGGTGCGGGCCCGGCGGCGGGATACCTGCCCGCTGCTGACCCCAGCGCAGGTCGCGGCGATCTTGTCGGGGTGCGCGGCGCGGGATGCGGCCAGCGGCGAGTGGTCGGGGTCGCTGCGGGACCGCCTGCTTTTTGCCACTTTGGCGGAGACGGGGATCTTCTCCGCGGGTCACCCGCTGCGGCGCAAGCTGATCTCCGCGTTTGCGCAGCTCAGAGGCTGATAGGAAGACGCTAGCGTGCGCGGCAGGTGTGGTGCAAGCACCGGATGCGGCGTGTCATCGGTGCCGTGCCGTGGCGTTGAGCTGGGCCATGAGCTCACGGTTGGCGGCGCGGGCCGCGGCCAGGTCCTGGTCGCGTTCCTCGAGCTGCAGGCGCAGGTCAATGGCCTGCTGCTCGAGATGGGTGATCTTCTGGCTGAGGGCATCGATGTCAGCGGGCGCGCCTAGCCCGGATTCGCGCCAGGCATGCTCGCCGAGCGCCTCGGAAAGGCGTTTTTCGAGCTGCCGGACGCGGGCGGCTAGCCGCACTGAGCGTTCGTGGGCGGCGAGCAGGTCGGCTTGCAGCGAGGCGCAGGTGACGGCCGGGCCGGCGGTGCCGCTGGCGGGGGGCAGGGCAGCTTCGAGAGCGTGGATCTTGCCGAGCAGGTCGCGGTGCCGGTAGAGGAAGGCCCGGTCCACGGCGGCAGCGCGGGCGATCCCGGTCACGGTGATCTCGGCGCCGTCGTCGAGGGCCTGGTTGAGTGCGGCGATGACGCGCTGCCGGCGACGTGCGGAGTCGGCTTGCCGGCCTTTCCTCATCGCCTCGGTCCGCGTGCTCGCCGCCCCGGGCGGGGCAGGCGCGGTGGTACTGGTCATGCGAGGGCCTCGCTTGCGGGTGAGGGCGGGGTGACGTGGACGGACGGCATGCCCAGGGACACGGCGCGGTGCTTGCGGATCACGGTGACAGCCTCGTCCACCTGGGCGCGCTCGGCGCCGGTGAGCTGGGTGATGTCGCCGTTGATCCGGCCGATGAGCCGCCGGATCCGGGTGATTTCCTCCTCGGCGGGGGTGGCGTCGGCGCGGGCCCACTCATCGACGCCGTTGATGGCGGCGGCGAGCCGTTCCCGGGTGCGTAGCAGGTCATCGAGGTAGGCGGTCAGGTCGGGGAGGTAGGAGACGTCGGTGCGGAAGTGGTCGCAGCCGGCGCAGCGGAACCGGACCGGGCAGGCGCCGCCGCCGGCCTGGACGTTGGATGGCTCGGTGCAGCGGCCATAGGGGACGGCGACCTCGCCGACCGTATAACGGGCGTGCGCGGATTCCAGCAAAGCGGCGGCGTCGCGCCAGATCCGGTTGCCGTGCCGGTCGAAGCTGAGCGCGGTCACCTTGTCGACCGCCTCGCGGCGGCGGTCTTCGCCGACCCGGTAGTAGCAGCGGGTGACGTTCAGGTTGCGGTGATCAAGGAGCTCGGCCAGCACGTCGATCGGCACCCCGGCGTCGGCGTGCCGCTGGGCGTAGGTGTGCCGGTAGGCATACGGCACCGCCCTGGCCTTGTCGAACTCGGTGCCGTCGCGGGTGCGCAGGGTCCCGAGCCCGGTGACCCAGTCGCGGTGCCGGTCTTCCAGCATGGAGATGCTCATGGGCGGGCCTGCTGGCCGGTGATCACCGTGGCGGTGGCCTGGCTGACCGGCAGGCGGCGGCCCAGCCGGTGCGCCTTGGCGTTGTCGTAGACAAGCACCGGCGCGCCGTCGGCGTCGCGGGCCAGGCAGTCCAGCGGCAGGCCGAGGATGTCCTCGGGGCGCCGCCCGGTGTCGATCGCGATCTGGGTGGCGGCCCTGACGTCGGCGGGCCCGAGGACGTCCAGGCTGGCGCATAGCACGGTCATGATCTCCGGCGGCAGGTCCCGCCCGGGTTCGCCCCGTGCGGGCTCAGCGGGGATGTCACCGAGCCCGAGCGCGAAGTCGCCGGCCAGCCCGGCAGCGGGCTGCCCGGCCCGGGTCAGGCCCAGGCCGCGGATCCCGGCCAGCGCGGCGCGGACGCCCCGGCAGATGACGTTGCGGTGGTAGCGGCTGATCGTCCCGGCTGACTCCAGGTAGCCGAGCCGGCTGAGGAAGTTCTCGATGTCGGGCCGGCCGAGCGCGGCGGGCGCGAGTCCGCGGTCGCCGCGGGAGCGCAGGCTCTCCGACAGCCGCGCCAGGCCATTGACCTTCGACTGGACGTTGCTGGCGCCGGCGCCGCGGTGGCGGGGCAGTTCCTCACCCGCCCAGCCCTTGGCGGCCTCGCGCAGCCACGGCTGGGTGATGCCGGCGAATGACAGCCGCCCGGCGTGGCCGAAGATCGCAAGGTCCCAGGTGTCCCCGGCCCGCTCGCTGCCGGGATCGGCCAGTGCCCGGCGGACCTGACGAGCCATCGCGGCCAGCAGGTTCCTGCCCGCCTTGCCGGGAACGCGCTCAGGCGCGCATGTCCCGATCGAGCCGGCCTGCTGGCGGCGCAGCGCGTCGCAGACTGCCCGCAGGTTCACGTCGGTGATCTTCGCCCCGTCACCGGTGCGCTGCCAGATCCCGAACAGCACCTCGGTCACCACCAGCGGCGGCAATCCCCGCAGGCTCACCCGGCCGCCCTCGGAGACCGCCGGCTCGGTCAGCTGCCAGTGCCGTTCCTTTGCCCCGGGGCAGGCCGTGACCGCCTGCCGCCACCGCACGTAATGGGTGGGGCAGTAGCCGTGCTCGCTTTCGGCGCGCCTGGCGCAGGCCGCCACGTTGCACGGGCCCAGGGCGGGCAGCGGCCGCACCCGCGGGTCGGCCAGGAACCGTTCCATCGTCATCCCGGGGACCCGGCGGAACCGGCGCGAATGAGCCTGGCACAGGCCGGTCCGCTGCCCCTGCCTTCCGCCCGGCGACATCCGCAGGCACCCGGGAACCGCGCACCCGGGCGGGCGGTCCGGCAGCGGCGGCAGCCCCGGCGATGAGGTGATCTCCCCGGCGCTCATGCCCGCCCGGGTGAGCCGGGCGAAGCACCGCCAGCACAGCCCGCCGGTCTTGGTGCCATGCGCGGTGGCATCGCAGCCGCCCGCCCGGCATACCACCCGGCCCAGCAGCGGATGCCCGGCGGGCAGGGACAGCATCCGGCTGCCGGGATCCCACCCCGCCCCGGCCAGGAACGCCTGATCCAGCATCGCGGCCAGGCGGGCGGCCGGTCCCGCCAGCAGGACCCCGTCCAGCACGCCGGGGAACTCACTGCCGGAATCCGCAGCCGGTGATGCCAGCGCGGCAGCAGCGCCGGTCACCGGGTCACCCCCGCCTGCTCGCGAGGGCTGGGCACCGCATCGACGGCCGCCCGCAGCCGGCCCGGGTCCGGGTGCACATACACCTGCGACGACGACACCGAGGCGTGGCCGAGCAGGTCAGCGACCACGTCGATGCCGCACCCGGCATCGGCGGCGCTGCTCCCGAAGGCGTGCCGCAGCTGATGCGGCGTGACGGCTGTTGCCAGGCCCGCCCGGCGGGAGGCGGCGGCAAGCAGATCGCCGATCGTCCGCGGGCGCATCGGCGCGCCGACCGGGCCGCGGAACAGGTTCACCAGCACGAAGTCGCTGCCGGCGGCGCGGGAGATGGTCATCCGCTCCAGCGCGTAAGTGTCGAACGCCAGCACCACCAGGAAATCCAGCGGCACCGCGCGCTGCCGGCGTGACTTCGCCCAGGCCCCGTTCGGGTTGTCCTCACGGCGGACCACATGCAGGTGCGCGCGGGCGACCTCGCAGCCCAGCGGCCGGGAGTCGGCCAGCAGGTGCACATCCGAGCGGCGCAGGCCGCACACCTCGCCGCGGCGCAGCCCGGCCCGGGCCATCAGCAGCACGATCAGCCGGTCCCGCGCAGACAAGCACGCCCCGAGCAGCGCGACGATCTCCTCGTCACTGGCCCGGTTCACCGGCGTCTCCGGCTCATGCAGCCGGTGCCGGGCCCGCATCCGCCAGCCCATCTGCCCGTCCTCGCCGCGCGCCGCCCCGGGCAGGTCCCGGTCATCAGCGACCTCATACACCAGCGCTACCAGATCGCCGCTCGCCTGCCCGGCCGCGACCGCGTGCACCACCATCCCGCGCACCGCCGTGAGCACGCCATTGACCCGCCGGGCACCCCGCGCCGGGATGGCCCCCGGCCCCGCCAGCACCAGCCCGGACGAGGACGCGCCGACCCCCGAAGCAGCCGGCCCGGCGTGCGCGAGCCAGGTCATGAACAACCCGAGCTGCCCAGCGCCCGCCTGCCAGGTCCGGCCCGTGCGGGCACACCAGCGCAGGAACAACGCGATCGAGTGCGCGTAGCTCTTCGTCGTGGACTCCGCGCCGTCACGGCCGAACCGCACCTGCCGCAAGAACCCATCGGCCACCGCCACGACGGCCAGGTCCTCATCGAGCACCGTCCAGTACCTCGCGCCGGACGGCAACCTCACCGGGAACGCCCGCATCTTGTGATCCTTCCGATCTCGTGCTGGGCTGCATGAACATCTACCAGCCACGAGCGCCACACCCGGGGAGACGCGCCGCAGAACCCGTCACATGACTGGATAGCGCAACGTCATGCAACAAGCTGGGGACCTGTGGAGAAGGCATGCGCCTGGGCGAGGTGCTGTGCCTGACCCATGCCGACTGGCACCCGGGCTCGGGAGGCACGCCGTTCATCGAGGTCGTCCCCCGAGGCCATCCGCACGGGGCCAGGGTCAAGGGCGGGCGCGGCAGGCGCATCTACGTCTCCGACGAGCTGGAGCGCCTTTACGGGGATTACCTGTGGGACCTGGCGGAGCGGGCCGGGCGGGCCGGGCTGGAGGTCAGCGACGAGTGGTTCTGCTTCGTCAACCTCGACGGCGAGCCCCGGTTCGCCCCGATGCGCCCCGAGCGCGTCTACCGGGTGACGGATCGGCTGCGCCGCGCGCTGCCCGGCCTGCCGGAGGGCTGGTCGCCGCACTGGCTGCGTCATACGCACGCCTCGGCCTTGCTGCTGGCCGAGGTGCCGTTGCATGTGGTGTCGCGGCGGCTCGGCCACGCCGATGTGCAGACCACGATGGACCTGTATGGCTGGGTGACCGAGGACGCCGAGCTGCGGGCGGTCGCCGGGTGGCGGTCGTTCACCGAGGGCTGGCGGGTGGCCGGTGCCTAGCCGGCGGCCGTCGGCATCCGGGCCGGCGGACGCGGCACCGAGCCTGGCGGCGCTGTTCGCCGCCTTGCCCGCCAGCTTCCAGACGGAGGCGGTCGATTTCACCGCCGAGCCGTTCGCCCGGCTCACCTACGCCTACCCGGCCCGGCCGCCGGCCCGGCTGGAGCTGGCGGCCCTGCCCGGGCAGATGCGCCAGGAGGTGGCGTACTGGCTGCACACGCTGGCGGTGGCCGGGGAGCGGGTGAACTCCTGGGCGCTGGCCGAGTGGGTGCGCGTGGCCGCAGCCATGGCGGCCGGCGGCGGCGTGTCCTCGTTCACCGCGCTGAGCGTGGAGGATTGGGTGGCGGCGGCCCGCCGCCGTTACCACGACAGGCACCGCCGGCTGCCGCCGCCCAGCTACCAGCACAACCACCGGGCCACGATCGCCCGGCTGCACGCGGCGCTGACGCTGGCCTGCCAGGGCGGCCAGCTGTGGTGGCGCTGCCCGGTGTGGGACCCCCGCCACGACCGGCGGATCCCGGTCCGCGAGCATGAGCCGCTGGAGGGACAGCGGCTCAACTTCGCCCGGGTCAGCCCGGCGTGGCTGCGCGAGGCGATCCAGTGGTACTTCGCGGCCGGGCTGAGCACCGGGCTGTTGTCGTGGAGCTCGCTGCCAGGCTTCCTGAGCTACCTGGGCCGTCACTTCGCCGCGTTCCTGGCCGCCGAGGGCATCGGCACCCCGGACCTCGGCGCCGATCCTGAGACCGGGATCCGCCCGGTGGCGCTGCGGCTGGCGGCCTGGCTGCGTCAGCAGCGCGCACCCTCCGGCCGCCCGCTCGCGCCGTCCACCGTCGGGCTGATCCAGACCACGGTGTCCGGGTTTTACGCCTTCATGGCCGACCGGCGCGCCGAAGCGGCCCGGGAACTGGCCGAGCCGCGGTGGGCCGGGCTGACCGACGCCCACGCCCGCTGGTGGCGGCCCGGCGAGATCGCCGGCCGTTACCGCGGCCCAGCCGAGGGCAACTACATCGACGCGGCCGCCTTGTCCCGCATCGCCGGGCACGTTGAGATCATCGGGCTGCCCCGGGACCAGGTCAGGACCGTGGTGGTGAACAGGACGCCGCGCCAGGTCCGCGGGCTGGGCGATGAGCAGGCGATGCGGGCGTTCCTGCTCGCGATCGCGACCGGCCGGCGGATCAACGAGATCTTGATGATGGACTTCGCGCCGCTGTCACCGGTGCCCGGCCTGGACGCCAGCCAGGCCGCCGAGGCGGGCGCCCCGGCCGCGCGGCTGCGCTACCAGCAGACCAAGATCGCCGGCGCGCCGCAGGCCATCCTGGTCGGCGCCGACGTGGTGGCCATCGTGGCCGAGCAGCAGCAGTTCGCCCGCGCCCTGGTGCAGGCCGGCGATCCCGGCGCGGCTGACCCGCCGTATCTGTTCCTGGCCTGGCAGGCCAACACCGCCGGACAGCGCCACTACCGGGCGAACACGCTGAACGGGCTGCTCACCCGGCTCGCCGCCGCGCTGCAGGTCACCGACGCTACCGGGGCGGTAGTGGATTTCCAGCGCACCCACCGGATGCGCCATACCAAGGCCACCGACCTGCTGAACGCGGGCGTGCCGATCCACGTCGTGCAGCGCTATATGGGGCATGTCTCGCCGGAAATGACCATGCATTATGCCAAGACCCTCGCCGAGACCCACGAGGCCGAGTTCCTGCGGTTCGCCAAGCTCCGCCGCGACGGCCGGCCGCTGGAGATGGACCCCGCTGACGTCTACGAGCTGGTCCAGCTGGACCGGCACACCGACCGGATCTTGCCCGACGGGGTCTGCCTGCTGCCGCCGCCCAAGCGCTGTGACCGTGGGAATGCCTGCCTGACCTGCGATCATTTCGCGACCGACGCCCGCCACCTCGGCGAGCTGCGCGCCCGGCTGGCCGCCACCGAGGAACTCATCCGGGCCCGTCAGGCCCAGCACCGCCAGCGCACCGGAGCCGAGATGGGACCCGGACATGTCTGGCTCACCGAGCGGAATGCCGAGCTGGCCTCGCTGCGGACGATCATCACCGCGCTCGAAACCTCGCCATGCGGCGCGGTCCGCGGCGCGGGAGTACCGGCCCGGCCCGGCCAGCCGGTCCCCGTCACGATCAGCCAGAAACCAGGAGGCCACGGCAATGCCAGAGGGGGCTGAGCAGGACAAGATCGCCACGCTGCGCCAGGCCGCAGCCGCCAAACGCGAGGCCGCCATAGCCCGAGCCGAAGCCGGGATACGCACGCTCGCCAAGACCGGACAGCCCGTCACCTTCCGCGCGGTCGCCGCCGCAGGCGGCGTATCGGTGGATTTCCTCTACCGCCACCCCGACCTGCGGGCCCGCATCGAGCGGCTCCGCGGCCACAAGCCCGGGCCCGCCAGGCAAGCGCCATCCCGCGACCAGGCCACCTCCAGCGTGGTCGCCACCCTCACCGCCAGGCTGACCGAGCTGCGCCGCGAACTCGCCGAGACCAAGGCCCAGCTCGCGGCCGCCCATGGTGAGCTGCTCGCGTTGCGCAGGCACCCCGGGCACGCCGCTCCCGGCGGCTGACCCAGCCGCCGCCGTCTTCGACGACGCCACGTTAAAGACGCGTCATCAACGACGTGACCTGGCCATTCACGTCTCAGAAACTGATCAAGGTCAGATAACTGGGGTAGACTCCAGCACCAGCCGCTCCACGCCCTGGCACACCAGGTGATCCATCAGCGCCACGACCGCGGCGAAGGTCGCGGTCACCTCCCACACCTTCTGGGTCCGCCGCCCCGCCCGGGACTCATGCGGCAGCCGCATGCACACCATCCCCGAGCCCTTGGCCACATCGATCGCCGCCGCCCGGCTGATCACCTGCACCGGCTCATCGGTCACCTCCGCGCCGGCATCGCCGGGCACCGGCGGTGACGCCGGCCTGCTCCTCGTCCTGGCCATGAACAACCACACCCTTTCCTGGAAAGCGACACGGTGAGGCTGCCCGGGGAACGAGAGGGGGGAAGCCGAATCTGATCGGCGCGCACGCAGCAGCAGTACCCAGCCCGCAAGATCGTCCCCAGCGCTCAGACTATTTTTCGGGCACGAGAGCTCCACGGATAGTTCCGGCGACACGGGCAGCACGCCAGTACGATGCCCCATCAATCACGGCCGTGTACGCCAGTCCGCGGTGAACCGGGACCAGACACCAGCACCACCGCCCGGTACACCCTTAAGCTGAGAACGCCGCGGCGCGGCACGGCGGCCGGGCAGCACACTCGCGCACGCCACCCGCGCCGCGGCCACCGTACCCGTCACGCCAGCCCGCCCAGGACGGGACGCGGACAAGTTTCGTGGCCACCAAACGCCACCAAGACCTGTTGACTATTTTCGAGCGGGACAAGTTTCCGTTTCGTCTCAGCCTCGGCCGGAACTCCCCGGCTTGCGTGCCATGCCTCCCCACAGGGAGGTGCGCGCGCTGGCCGTCAGCTCCGACAGCGGGTACCACCGGGTGACCTTGACCACTCCGGGTCCCACCAGGTCCAGGCCGTCGAAGAACCGCGCGACTGCGTCGCGCGGGCGCCCGACGAAGCTGGCCTCGGCCAGGTGCTCATTCAGGCGGCTGATCATCTCGGACGTTTCGTCGGGGTCGATGTCGCTGGCCGCGTGGGAGATCACCATGAAGCTCCCCGGCGGCACGGCGGCCAGCAGCCGGGCCACGATCCGCCGTACCTCGTCCAAGTCGGAGACGTGATCCAGGACGGCCAGCAGGAGGATCGCGGCCGGCCGGGTAAGGTCCAGGATTCCGGCGGCCTGGGTGAGGATCGTGCCTGTGTCGCGCAGGTCGGCCTCGACACAGGCTATGACCCCCTTCGGGCCGCTGGCCAGCAGGGCGCGAGCGTGGGATAGCACCATCGGGTCGTTATCGGCGTAGACAACACGGCTGGCGGGCTGGATGGACTGGGCAACCTCGTGAGTGTTGGGCGCCGTCGGCAGCCCGGCACCGATGTCCAGGAACTGGCGGATGCCATGCACGCCGGCCAGGTAGCTCACGGTCCGCGCCAGGAACGCCCGGTTCGACCGCGCGGAGCTGCGGATCGCGGGGTAGGCGGCGATGGTCTCCTCGCCAGCGATCCGGTCAGCCTGGAAGTTGTCCTTGCCGCCGAGCCAGTAGTCATACACCCTGGCCGGCTGCGCGACCCTGGCATTAAAACTGCGCGGGCCGGCTGGGCTGCCCGTCAGGCCTGGGTGTGCTGTCATGGCGGTCCGGTCAATCGCGTCGCATCAAGGAGAACGAGAATGAGAACGTATGCATTTTCCCGCATGCGTCCCGGCGGCTGCAACAGGCTCCTGCACGAGATTTTGCACCAAGCCGATGCGCGAGGCTTTTGCACAAGCCCAATGCATGTGCATCGGGATGCTAGGGCGGGCCGTGCGAGACAGCCAGCGGTGTCGCCCGCTCACGTCGCGTTCCGCCGCGAGATTCAGGAGAGAAGCGATGCAGGCCAAGAACGGCATCCCAGCTGATCAGCTACCGGTGACGCGATGGCGGAAGAGCCAGGCCAGCAACCCCAGCGGATGCTGCGTTGAAGTAGCGGAGCTGCCTGGCGGGGCGATCGCCGTCCGCAACTCGCGTGACCCTTCCGGGCCAGCCCTCGTCTACACCCGCGCCGAGATCGGGGCGTTCCTGACCGGGACGGAGAACGGCGAATTCGACGACCTGTACCCGGGTGCCAGCGCCTCGTTACCGTCAGGCCGCTCGTCCGGCGGCCTGACGCGATGGCGGCGTGGCGCCCGCAGCGCTTCCGGATGGCCCCGGACTCTTGCGCGTGACCGCTGCAGACCCGGCCAGCGCGGCGCTGTTTGGCGGCTGCACACCGAAATGCCTGGTCTGGTTTATGCGTTTCCGG
>WNGN01003467.1_pt1 | contig 10721 bp, 9 predicted proteins | sample 5400561 | NCBI WGS metagenome assembly WNGN01 (sample SAMN13153379, study PRJNA577476) | soil metagenome | isolation source: 115 cm soil or saprolite under Garry oak tree replicate 2 | place: USA:California | collected 2016-06-15 | reverse complement strand
AGCAGGCTTTAACAGAATTAATTGTCTGGGTTTTCGGTGCACCCCCCTTCTACGCGCCCTGCTTGCATACCACTGCGGTGACGCAGTAGTTTCCACTCTCATGCTTTTGAACTACGCTTGACTCGATTCTGGCCGTTTGCAGCGGCGGCACCAAGGAAATGGGCTAATGATCGTCATTGTGCCGGAACGAAACCGTCCTGCGTATGACTTCTCCGACCCGGTCAATCTCAAGGGAATGACTGGGGGTGATCCGTTGTTCGCGGGAGTAGTCGCTACCCCGGCGTTCCAACGGCTGAAGTCGATTCGTTTTCTCGGCGGCATAGACTACCTCCTGGTTCGTGCGCCCAATGGTGTTAAGGGGAATATCCGCTACACGAGATACCAACATAGCCTTGGAGTAGCGCGGCTCGCCTTACACTACTGCCAGGAACGGGGCCTCTCCTCCTCCGAGCGCCGCTTGGTTTACGTGGCTGCACTTCTGCACGATGTCGGACACGCTCCTCTCTCGCATTCCTTGGAGCCAGTCTTCAATGAGATTTTCGGGCTTGAGCACCACCGTGCGACCGAAGACATTTTGCGGGGCAACGTGCCTTTAGGCCGCGAATTATCCGATCTGTTGCGCAGCAACGGGGTTGATGTCGAACGGGTGATCGCTATCGTCTCTAACGCAGAGCCAGGTTATGATGGCTTTTTTGCAGGGCCAATTAACTTCGATACCATTGAAGGTATTCTTCGCACCAGGAAATACGCCACTCCAACTGCGAACACACCAGGTCCTGAGGCGATGGTTGAAGCTGCCATTCGAAGGGAATCCAAATCTGATCGCGAGCTCGTCGACCACTTTTGGTCATGCAAAGACAGTGTCTACACGCACATCATCAATTCACGGCGAGGTGTACTGGCCGATTTCAGCTGCCAGGTATTTATGCGCGAGCACCTGACTGAGTTAAGCGCCTCGGATTATTTCACGACTGAGAACGACATCTTCCGCACACTTCGCGGTTTGCGAGAACTTCTTACAAGCCGTTCGTTTGAAAGTGAGGTTAGGCGTTATCTCGACCGACCTATCCACTATAAGATCAGGCGTTTTTTTGTTAAACAATCAGGCGATTTTTTTAAACGCGAAGATCTAGTACGTTATCAACAAAGGAAAGAGGATGGCCTCCTGGTGCCAGGGGAGTTCAGCGCTGCAGAAACGGCAGAATTGAGCCGAGATTTATTCGATGATGACCGTATTCCCCGCGATCGACCGAGCTAAGAGCTACAGCGAAGAAAGACTCGTTGCCCTTAGGGAGCGGATCGCTAACCTCGTCCCGGCAAGTGAGACCGTCCTGACATGCGGTTCGTATGCGAGGCGCGAAGCTTCCACTGAGTCTGACATTGATTTTTTCGTCATCACCCAGCAACCTGATCCAACTGACGGAAAACATTTCGAGGCCGACGCCCTTCCGTGGTTTGATGGACTCAAGGCAGCCATAAACGAGGTTGTGCCGATTGGACCTGCCGAGGGGGGCGCTTTTTCCAATGTTGAATCTAGAGATGCTATGCTTCACAATATTGGAGGGGAACAGGATAATAATGCGAAAATGACACGGAGAATGTTATTTCTACTCGAAGGAGAATGGTTATTTAACGCGGAAGGCCTGAGGGCTATACGGCGTCAGATCCTCGAGCGGTACATTGGGTCGGGCATAAGCGACCATCAGCTTGCACTATTTTTGCTAAACGATATTATCCGCTACTATCGGACTATGGCTGTCGATTACGAATTTAAAACGGGCGAAGGTCCGACACCTAAGCCATGGGGTATCCGTAACATCAAACTCATATTTTCTCGCAAGCTTCTCTACGCGAGTGGACTCTTTAGCGTTGGTAAAACGGCGGACCGCGCTTGGGCTAGAAAGATTGATCTTTTAGAAGCCCTGTTTGATTTGCCTGTGATTGACCGCATGGTTGCGATTTGTGGCCAGGCCAAAATAGAAGCTCTACTAACTAGCTATGATCATTTTCTGCAGCGTCTTGAAGAACCTCATGTGCGCGAGCGGCTCAAAAACCTAAAAAGAGAGAGTCGAGAGGATCCGCTTTTCCGAGAGCTGAAGAACGAGGGCCACAACTTCACGCGGGAGCTGATGAAGCTTTTTGAGGAGACGTTTGACTCAACGCACCCGATCCACCGAGCTGTGATCTTTTAGCCGATCTGGGGCTTAATACTACGTCCTCGCTATGCCGCAGAGACGCATATGCATGTGACAGAGGGATATCGGTCCCCGGAATATGCACCGGAAATTGATTCCCGCGCTCCTACCCGGTGAGGGCCGCGAGCCGGGCGAGCAGGCTGCGGTCCGCGCGGCGGCGCACGAGCGCGTCGACGCCGAGGCTGCGGCCTGCCGCGTAGACCGCGAACAGCACGTGTACGACGGCGAGAAAAACGTAATTCCACGGTGGCGGCCTCACGTCGTTCGTTTCCCAAGGGACACAGGATCACGGGCAGAAAATCCCCTGGAGGGCAAGATCTGGGCTCCGTCGAGGTGCTGGTCGACGAGCGCGGCTTCGCCACCGGATTTAAGCCATCCGACGCATTGCCGCTGTGGTGAGGAGTGGGAGCGGCCGGGCCGCTTGGCCTTGTCAGATTTCGTTCTCTCTTATCCATCGAGCGCTGTAGCGCCGTAGGGCGGATTAGCGAAGTGTAATCCGCCGCCCGTCTGTTGGCATCGAGCAGTCGATAACGGAGCGGCGCAATACGCGTCGCTATTGCGCCCTACGCGTTAGGGCCTGCATCGTCATTGCCTCGTCAGGCATACGAGTTCCATTTATGTTCGATGCCTTCTCGTTTGCAGAACGCGCGGAACTCGTCGACCGCCCCACTTCGACCGGCGTATCTTTCACGAAGCAGGATGAACGCCAGCTTGCGAAGTGCCGTGGCCGGAACGTCGACGCAGAACTCGTAATCGGTATCTCCCCACACCTCTTCGACGAGCTTGCCCATGTCTTGCGCATCCAAACGCACCGAACCGTCGGCATGAACGGCCAGGCGGACCGAGCGAAAGTTATCAGCTTCCTGCAGATATAATTCGATCGAATAGGTTTCGGTCATGGTTGGCTTCCCGTGACGGGTTTCGCCTGCTCAACCCATCCTACTGCCCTACCCCGCGAGCGCCGCGAGCCGGGCGAGCAGGCTCCCTTCCGCGCGCCGGCGCACCAGCGCGTCGACGCCGAGGCTGCGGCCCGCCGCATAGACCGCAAACAGCACGTGCACGATGGCGAGAAACACGTAATTCCACGGCCATTCTCCGGGGTGCCGGTACAGTCCCAGCCACAGATGCAGCGAGTAGAGCGCGGCGATCCACCCAACGAGCCGCACGCCGAAGCCGAGCATCAGCGAGACCGCGAAGAGGAGCTCGGCCAGGAACACCAGCGGATCGATGAGATTCAGGTTCGGCAGGTATACGGTCTTGACCAGCGCGCGGTGAAAGGCGAACGCCGCATGCTCTCCCATCTGGCCGGTCCAATATTCGAAGCCGCCCGAGACCGGAAGCGGCAGTTTCCAGAGCGAGCCCTGGAACCACATCGAGCCGATCAGCAGCCGGCAGATCCAGGTCGTCACATGGCTGGCGCTGCGCTCGCCCGGATCCTCGCGCCAGTTTTTCAGCGCGATCCAAAAGCTCGCGAAAAGCAGCGCCCAGAACAGCGCCACCATCCCATATTGAAATGCGCCGAGCGCCCGGTAGTCGTCGGTCGAGCCGATCAGAAACAGCCAGGCGTCAAAGAACGGGTTCGTGCGCATGGTCCTCTCCCCCCGCGACCGCGGGTATTTCGTCGCGGTCGGCCGCGACATCGAGATCCGTTCCTGCCGCCACGAGCTCGATGGGCTCGAGCCGGCCGCTGCGCGCCCGGACGCGCCCGATGACGGCGGCCTGCTCATAGCCGGCGCGGCGCAGCTCGGCGACGCAGGCCTTCGCGCGCGCAGCCGGCACGGCGGCGAGGAGGCCGCCCGCGGTCTGCGGATCGAACAGCAGGGGATAATCCGGATGCGCGGAGACCGCATCGAGGTCGGCAATGGCGCGACGCAGCCGCACGTTCTGCGGCTGCAGCGAGGAGAACACGCCTCGGGCGATCGTCGCGCGCGCGCCGTCGAGCACCGGGATGCGGTCGAGCGCCAGCCCAACGTCGACATCGGAGGCGCGCACCATCTCCACGAGATGGCCGAGCAGGCCGAAGCCGGTGACGTCGGTCGCGGCCCGCGCGCCCTGGCGGGCGAGCACCGCCGCCGCCTCCCGGTTCGAGCGGCACATGTGATCGACGGCGGCGGCGACCCAGCGCGCCTTGGCCTTGCCGCGCATGTCGGCAGCGAGCAGCGTGCCGGTGCCGATCGGCTTGGTGAGCACGAGCGCGTCGCCGGGGCGCATGCCGGCCTTTTGCAGCGCCGAGTCCCGCGCGACCAGGCCATTGACCGCGAAGCCGAGCGCCAGCTCCGCGCCCTCGCTGGTGTGGCCGCCGACGAGGGCGCAATCGGCTTGGCGCAGCACCTCGTTGGCGCCCGCCATCATCAGCGAAAGGTCGGCCTCGACCTTGGCCTCGAGCCCATACGGGATGGTGGCGATGGCGAGCGCGGTCTGCGGCGTGCCGCCCATGGCATAAATGTCGCCGAGCGCATGATTGGCGGCGATCTTTGCGAACCGATAGGGGTCGTCGATCATGGCGCGGAAATAATCGACACTCTGCACCGAGAGCAGCGGCCCGCCGGTATCGACGATCGCCGCGTCGTCCGGCGCGTCGAGCCCGACCAGCACGTCCGCCCGCTCGGCCGGCGTGACCCCGCCGAGCGCGCGAGAGAGCACGGTTGCGCCGACCTTGGCGCCGCAACCGCCGCAGCGCATGGCGATCGCGGAAATTTCCTTGAGCGCGGCGCGATCCGCGATCGGGCTCGTGAACGCGGTGGATTCCGCCGCCATCTCGGGAAGCTCGTTGAACTTGCGCATGAACCGGCGGTCGATCCAATCCTTGAGCCGCCACACCCAGTGGCCGCCGAACGTCAGGCCGTTGCGGGAGCCGATCGCGGCCCGCTCCCCCGTGGTGACGAGGTAGAGCGCCTGACGCTGCGGTTTATACGCCGCGGGCGTCGCGCCGCTGAGGATGCGGCGGATATTTTTGGCGAGCGGCGGGCCTTCGCGCACCGCATAGACGCCCGACTTGGGCAGCTGATAGCCGTCGACCGCGGCGATGTCGCCGGCCGCGAACACCTCGGGATGCGAGACCGAGCGCAGCGCCGGCGTGACCTGCACGAAGCCGCGCGCGTCGAGCGCGAGCCCGGTGTCGCGCAGCCAGGGCGCGGGCGCGGCCTGGGTGGTCCAGAGAATCTCGTCGAGCGCGATCCGCTCGCCCGTCTCGAGGTGGAGCGCGCCCGCCTCGACCCGGTCCACGCGCGCGCCGGCAAACACCCGGATGCCGCGTTGTTCGCAAATTTCGCGGAAGCGGCGCCCCATCGCGGCCGGGAACGACGGCAGCAGCCCGTCGGAGGCGCCGACCAGCGTGAAGGCAAGCCCGGCCGGATCGTGGCCGGCGGCGGCGACGTCGCGCTCAAGGCGCCGCTCGACCGAGAGCAAGAGCTCGACCCCGCCGGCTCCCGCGCCGACGACGCCGATGCTCACGTTGCCCTTGGCGGCGAGCACGCGCGCGCGCAACGCCTCGAACCGGCCGAGGAAACCGTCGATCGGCTTGACCGGAATGGCGTGCCGGGCCGCGCCCGGCACATCCCCGACGTTGGGGGTCGAGCCGATGTCGATCGACAGCAAGTCGTAGGCGACGGGCGGCCGGTTTTTGCACAGCACGCGGCGGTTCTCGAGATCGATCCCGATCGCCTCGTCCTGATAGAGCCGGGCGCCGGCGAAGCGCGCCAACGGCCCGGTATCGATGTGGGAATCGTCGAACCCATAGGTGCCGGCGATCAGTCCGGGCAGCATGCCGGAATACGGCGTGTGGACCTCGCGCGTGATCAGGGTGAAGCGCGCGCCCGGCAGCGGTTTCATGCCGAACATCCGCAGCACGGTCACATGCGCATGGCCGGCGCCGAGCAGCACGACGTCCTTGAGGATGGGATGCGTGGAGATCAACGCGCGGCCCTCTCGTCACCTCGGCTCGACCGGAGCGGCGGAGAGCCGCGTCGGCATGGTATCGATCCTGAGCCCCCTGCGCAGCCGGCGCGAAAACACGTCGACCAGCATCGAGAGCAACGCGAAGGCCAAGATCAGCACTGCGGCAACGTCGAGTTTGAGCTCGGAGATCGCCGCATCGACGTAGAAACCGAGCGTGGCCACGCCCAGGATGCCGAAGATCGCACTCTCGCGCAGGATGATCTCCCACCGATACAGCACATAGGCAAGGAACTGGCCATAGAGCCGCGGCACGGTCTCGAAGAAGTAGAGATTGGCTCCCCGCGGGGCGTCCGGCCGATATTCCAGCACGTCGGCGTGCCGGCCCATAAGATAGCCGACGATCGCGCCGTTATGAAAGGCGAGCGCGATGACCGCCGGCAGCATCGAGGGACCGAACAGCTGCAGCAGCACGTAAGCCAGCATATATTCCGGCGTCGAGCGCACCACGACGAGCACGACGCGCCCCAGCGCCTTGCCCAAGCGTCCGGAAAAGCGCTCGCAAATGGCCGGAAAGAACAGCAGCGCGAGCAGCGCCATGCCCACCATGGCAATCTGGGCTAGCACCAGCGTCTGCACGAGACCGGGCACGACCTGATTGGTCAGGATCGGCCATAGCCATTGGCCGAAGCTCGCCCAGGTGGCGAGCGCGAAGAGATCGCCGCCGCGCAGCGGCCGCGGCACGATCTCGGCGAGGAACCGCAGCAGATTGACCGTGATCGAGCCGCCGCCGAGGCTGTCCGTCAGGAACGCGAGTGCCGCAATGCTGCCCACGATCAGCAGCGGCAGGGTCGCCGCGCGGGCCCAAAGCCTGCGCGTGCCGATCAGGACATAGAAGCTCAAGAGCAGGCCGGAGGCTTGCGCGTAATGCCCCTGCCGGAAATAACTCTCGAGCTGGAAGCCGATGGTCGGCAGGCCGATGAAGCCGAGCACCAGGGTCGATCGCAGCCCGCACTCGAGCCGGTAGAGCGTGTAGTTCTTGAACTGCTCGGCGAGCTCGGGCAGCCGCGCGAACGCAAAGGCGGAAATCGTCGAGGTGGCCTTCGGCAGCACGCGCACGGCGGCGAGATCCGCCTCCTCGATCATCTCGGAAAACACCTTGGCGAAGATGCCGCTGTAGGGCAGCGCGATCGCGAGAATGCCGGTCGTCGGCGAGAGCCCGGTGACATTGATGAGGAGCAGCGCCCAGAACATCTCGTGGATCGAGCGCAGGAACGCGCACAGGACGCGCACGGCGCCGAACAGCGGAAACACCAGCGCGAGCGCCAGGCCGGCGGTTGCGCCGATGCCCACCCCGACCACGGCAAACGCCACGGTCAGAACCAGGCTCCTGGCTTCGACCGCGAGCACATCGGTGTGCAGCAGACCCGTGAGCAGACGACGCAACTCGAGCCACGGGTCGAGCGCCGTCACTCGCAGGTCCGCGATGGCGAGGCCGAGCAGCGCCGCCATCAGCAGCAGCAGGCTGACGGATTTGTAGCTGAGCCGAGGCAGGACCAGGAGCCGCGTCGCCATGTCAGCCCCCGTAATACGGGATCAGATCCGCGGCGGTGAGCGTCCGCGACGGCGCGTCCAGCACGATGCGCCCGGAATCGAGCACGACGATGCGGTCGGTGTGACCAAGCGCCAGAAAGATGTCGTGGAGCGCGACGATCATGGTCTCGTGGCGCGAGGTGAGGCGGGAAAGGATTTCGGCGCCCTGGACGCGGTCGAGCGCCGAGACCGGCTCGTCGCCGATCAGGACCGGCCGGCCGTTGTAGAGCGCGCGCGCGACCGAGGCGCGCTGCTGTTGCCCGCCGGAAAGCTCGCCCGCGCGCGCAAACAGCGCGTCGCGCAGCCCAACGAGATCGAGCACGGCGGCGACTTCGCCGACGACGCGCCGTGCCGGCCACACCAGGGTGCGCAGATTGTACCAGGTCGGATGCCGATCCAGCCGGCCCATGTAGACGTTGTGAAACACCGAGAGCGTCTTCACCAGGGCGCTGCCCTGCGGGACGAGCGCCACGCGCTCCGCCAACCGGCCGTAGAGAAGATTGAGCAGGGTCGTCTTGCCGGCGCCGCTGCGGCCCAAAACCGCGACGCGCTCGCCGATCCGGATCGTGAGATCGATGCCGTGCAGGACCGGCCGCCCGCCATATCCGGCCGTCTCCTTCGCAAGCTCGATCAGGACGCTCACGGTCGATCCGTGGACTATTCGGTCAGTTCAAAAGGTCCGTCGCCTTGGCGACATCCTCGATCGGCTGATAGTCGGCGTTCTTCGCCGGAATGAATTTGGAGCGGGCGAAATAACCGAGAATGGCCGTATCGTCGATCGCGAGCAGCGCGGCCCGCACCTGCTCCTTGAAGCCGCTGCCGAAGGTCTGATCGACGTCGCCCCGGATCGTCCATTGGTAGTCCGGGAACGTCGGCGTCTCCCACACGACGGTCACCCGGTCCGGATCGAATTTTCCGGCCTTCTTGTCGAGATCGAACACGGTATAGTCCAGCACGCCGGTCTCGTAGGCGCCGGATTGCACCAGCTGAATCGTGCGGCTGTGGTCGCCGGAAAAGCCGACGCGGGAAAACACTTCATCGGGTGCCTTGCCCAAGGCCCGCCGGATGAAGAATTCCGGCATGACGCGGCCCGAGGTCGAGGCCCGCGATCCGAAGGTGAAGGATTTTCCGGCGATCTCCTTGGGAAACTCCGCGCTCGGCTTGAGGCCGGTTTTCGCGTTGGCGATGAACAGGCTCTTGAAGTTCACGTCCTCGGCGCCTTGCGCGATCGCCTCCGATCCGGGGGCGCCCTTGCGCGCCTGCACGCCGGTGAAGCCGCCGAACCAGGCGAGCTGCACGTCGTTGTTGATGAAGGCCGTCACCGCCGCCGGATAGCTCTTGACCGGGACGTATTTCACCGGCAGCCCGAGCTTGCCTTCCAGGTATTGCGCGACGCGGCTGAACTTTTCCACCAGCCTGGTCTCGTCCTGGTCCGGGATCGCGGTGAAGACGAACGTCGGCTTCGTCTGCGCGAGAGCCGGCATCGACAATGCGAGCACGGCGGCAAAAGCTAGGCCAATTCGACGCACGACATCCTCCCTGTTGGTCTGCCGGCAGAGGCTCGGAACCCTGGCAGACCGGCCGAAGCGAACCTATCACATTTGCCGCCGCGAGCTTCACACTCCGGTGAGAGCGACGCCGGCGCGGACCGCCAAGGATGACCGCTGCCCACAAGGCAAATTGATCATCCTTGAACCGCGGACCTCTGGCCCAGTGTTCCATGGACAGCTAAGGTTCGCCAAGTGTTCACGCAAGCAGGATTGCGTCATGGCGGCAGGGGCAGCGCCGATCGGCCGGAGCGAGGGTGAGGACGCCGGTTTCGCGCTGGGCCTGGGGCTGACCAACGAATGCAATCTCGCCTGTGCGTTCTGCTACCGCGATCCGACCCGAGTAGACCGGCTCTCGCTCGATCAGGTGCGCGCCGTGCTCGAGCGGCTGCCGGTTCGCTCGGTGAACCTCGGCACCGGCGAGAACGGCATGCACCCGGGCTTCGCCGACATGCTCTGCTACCTGCGCAAGCAGCCGGTCAAGCTCACCATCACCTCGAATGGTCGGTCGCTGCAGATGCTCGACGATTGCGACGTCGCGGCCTTCGCGGATGTCGAATTTTCCCTCGATTACCCGAACGAGCGCGAGCAGGACCTAGAGCGCGGCGCCGGCAATTGGCGGCTCATCCACGAGCAAGCGGCGCGGTGCCGAAGGCTCGGCGTGTCCGTCACGTTCATCGCCGTGATGATGCGAAACAACTTCGACCGCATGGCCGATATTGCCAAGCTCGCCAAGCAGTATGACGCACCGCTGCGCATCAACGTCTATCAGGCGGTGCGCAGCGATGCATTCTCATTGCTGTATGAAGAATATTGGACCGGCTTCGAGCGCCTGTTCGGTGAGACCGACGCCATTGCCATCGGCGAACCCCTGGTGCGCGCCATGGCCGGGCTGCCGCCGCGCCGCGGCGGCTGCGGCGTTGCCACCGTGCGCGTCACGCCGCGCGCGAGGGTGCAGCCGTGCGTCTACTGGCCGGGCGGCGGCGCGCCGCTCGACCTGTTGCTCGATCTCGGCCGCGACGTCGTGGCCTCCGCAGAGTTCGAAGCCGCGCGTTCGATCCCGCCGAGCTGCGAGCAATGTACGTTCCTGCCCGCCTGTCGCGGCGGATGCGCCGGCCGCCGCCGCCTGCTCGACGCACTCGATGCGCCGGACCCCTATTGTCCGGTGGTTCGCGGCGAGGACCGCCGTCTCAGCATCCGCATGGCCCCCTCGCGCGAGCTTCCGAAAACCGAGAGCGCCTGTACCACGGTGGTGATGGCGCGCTAGGACTCGCTGCAACTACTGTTTGCTTAGTCACGCGGCACACTCCCTACCTCCCCTGGAGGGGGAGGTCGGCGAGCCGCAAAAGCGGCGAGCCGGGTGGGGTGAAGCAGCCTCACCCCACCCCGGCAGCTCGCCGAGGCTCGCTGCCGACCCTCCCCCTCCAGGGGAGGGTGAAGCGCGCGTGATGCTCAGCAGCAAACCAATCATTCGGATTTCGTATCACTCGAA
>WNGN01003466.1_pt1 | contig 10722 bp, 11 predicted proteins | sample 5400561 | NCBI WGS metagenome assembly WNGN01 (sample SAMN13153379, study PRJNA577476) | soil metagenome | isolation source: 115 cm soil or saprolite under Garry oak tree replicate 2 | place: USA:California | collected 2016-06-15 | reverse complement strand
GAAATTACAAGTTCTTGTCAAATCCGGATTGTTTAAATAGCCGATCGGGAGTTTATCGCGTTCCGGAGTGTGCCAGGTGCGGGATTGAGGCGGCTTGGCAAAGTACTGCACCTGTCAAAGAGTGGCAATCTTCTCCTTCGACTCGAACAGTATCCAGTTCCAATAATCGGTGCACAGGTCTGCGACTACAAACTGCGGAGTGTCGGTGTGGTCAATAACATTCTGGGTCCTGTGAAGACTCCATACGTCTCGGTGAAACCAGTCTCCAATGTTGATGGCGCACTCGTCGGCCGGGTCCTATACCAGGTCGAGAAGGATTAGGAGCATCAAAAAGAAAAGTTGACTGAGACACTGGAACAGGTACCGAGAATCCCGACCGGTCCTAGATCTGCTCGATTGTGTCCTGAGTGTAAGGGTTCGAAGCTCATCCGGGACTACGACACTGCTGAAGTGGTCTGTATGACCTGTGGTTTTGTTGTTACTGACAAGATTGCTGATTCTCGGCCGGAGTGGCGCGCGTTCGATGATGAGCAGCGGGCGAAGCGTGCCCGGACCGGGGCGCCTATGACGTTTACTATTCATGATAAGGGTCTCTCTACTATCATCGATTGGAGAGATCGTCCTTCCGGTACGAAGAGTGTTAGCGCTGACCAGCGTATAGAGCTGTACAAGCTTCGCAAATGGCAGCGTCGGGTAAGGGTCTCCGATGCGACGGAGAGGAATCTTGCCGTTGCGCTATCGGAGCTGAGTAAGCTGTCGGCAGCTCTGACGTTGCCGAAGAATATTCTGGAGACAGCCTCAGTCATCTACCGGCGGGCGATCAAGAAGAGGCTGATTCGCGGACGGTCAATCCATAACGTGACCGCGGCGGCCATCTACATGTCCTGTCGCCAGTGCGGTGTTCCCAGGACCCTGGACGAGATTGCGTCCGTGTCGACATTGAACAAGAAAGACATCGGCCGAAGTTACAGGTTCATGCTTCGCGAGCTCGGCATGTTCGTTCCTCCTTCAGCTAACCGGAGTTATGCGGCTCGGTTCTCCAATCGACTGGTGATTTCTGGCAAGGCAGAGGGGATCGCTATCCGAATCCTAGAGATTGCTCGCCAGATGAAACTGACTAGTGGTCGAGGTCCGGCGGGTATCGCAGCCGCGTCTACCTATATTGCGACGGTGTTGACGAACGAACGGAAGACGCAGCGGGAGATTGCAGAGATCGCTAATGTGACCGAGGTCACCATACGCAACCGCTACAAGGAATTGTTGGAGAAGCTTATGATCGAGGTCCCGCTCTAAGCGGGCTTAGGTTGTCCTACTCGTTAACCGGCTGCTATACGTTCGGAACCTGCAAATGGCTCTGGGTCGTGACAAATGTGGGCCAGGAGCCGAATTCTCGGTTTCCATCCAGTCTGGAATAATTACCGCCCTGATGAGTTCTTGGGTTGTAATTCCCCTTTCGTGGGCTAGCTTTGCCAGTCGAGCAAAAGCATCTGCATCGAGTGACTGCATGAATTTGCTGGATCTTGATCTCAATCGGTTCTCTCTCGCGGCTGCCATGTCCGGTCATACTATTGGTCGTGGAAAAATAAGGTGGACGTGTAGAATATCACACAGTAGACGTGTTTTGCATCACGTGTAAACCAGTTTCAGACAGTCACCTGAGCAGACGAAGCTTTCAAGGATGCCAGTGCAGAAGAGGCGCGGTTTCTATTACTCGTGCAGCTTCTGACGGGGAAGACTGTGACTTACTTGCCTCGAGTTCTCTTGGTGGATTCGCTTGCGGCTTCTTTCAGCAATCTATTGGTGTTCTCGCTGCCGCCTCCAAGTCGCAACGTCTGCTCGTGCTGTTCCGACAATCGCTTCGTGGACTCGATGATATCAGCGCGTTGTGTCTGCTGGGCGTTTGAGGATAGTTGAGTCATTGTCTTGGTTGCCTCCTTGAATTTTCCGGCGGCGAGTTGCTTGTAGTACTCTTCTAGTCCTTGGTAGTAGGCGAATTCTGAGACGAGACTGTTGCGTATTCCCTGTGTGTACTCTTCGTCGTCTTTTGCTGGTCGAATGTTTAGGGATGAGTTGATGGTCTTCTTGGATCCGTCAACCGCGTCTCCGTAGGAGACCTGGACGTTTAGCAGCTGACCCTTGAAGCCTTCTGGCATGGCGACCTGGCCCCAGATCTTCGCGATATTCTCTAGCGCGTTGATCTTGACTGGGGGGCCGGGATAGTTGAGGATGCGAACGTCTGATGGTGTGAAATCAACTGTGATGCTTCTTCCCGCTACCTGGCTTACGGCATTCTCCTGCATAACCACCGGGAGCTTGTCTGCATCGGTGACATGGTAGAGGACTCCTCCTGAGGAGTCAGCTAGGGCTTTCAGAATATCCTCGCGATAATCTTCTCCGATTCCGAACTCGATCATCTTGAAGCCTTGCGGGGCTTTCAGAGCCGAGTAGGGTTCGGGTTTGGTTACGTCGGTTGGGTGGCCGTCTGTGAGCAGCAGGATCCAGCCTGAGCCTCCGCCTTTTGCGGCCATATCGAACGCGGTTGTGAGTGCGGAGTAGAGTGCGGTCATGCCTGTTGCTTTGATTCCGGGGAGGGTCGTGGATAGGTCGGTGTCAGGGTAGGTGTGGACCGAGTCAGAGAAGGTGATGAACGAGACCTTGTTTCCGGTGGGGATTCTGCTCCAGTATTCTTGGGCTCCTTTCTTGGCTAGTTCGAGCTTCTTTCCTGCCATTGAGTGGCTTGTGTCGAGTACTATGATGTGGTGGAAGCCTTTGGCTTCGACCTGTTTCTCTGCGACGAGTGTGATCTTGAATACGGCGTCGACCTTGGAGTCGTAGGAGTATGAATGGCTTAGTTCACTTCTAACGGATAGTGTCATACTGTGATTCTCTCCATCTTACCCTTATCCAACACGAGGATTCCGGCTTTGCCGCCGTGGTATCTGCTTGAGAAGACGGTCATAACTCGTCCGCCCATGTCTTCTCTGAAACCGTTGACTACTTCATGTCCTCGGATGATTCCTTTGAGCGAGTTGTTCTCTAGGAAGGTCTTCGTCGCTTCAATCCCGTAGTAGTAGGCTCCTTTTCCTCGTACGCTGGGAACGAATTCGTCAATGACGTCCCTCGGATCATTCCATAGGAGCTGGAAGGCTATAGGATCGTCAGGGTTCAAGTCTGGCCATGGAAGCGAGGCGATCTCAGAAACGTGCTCCATCCCCTTTGCGATTCCACCGTGAAGGCAGAGGTAATCGTTTACGACGACTGCGTACGGCATTGATTGGAAAAAGTCCTTGAATTTGTCGTAGCTGCCTTCGCCAAGCTTCTCTGTCACTTCGTTCGTGAATCCGTAGTAGGGGTTCGTCAGAGGACTCTCATGGTTTCCTCTGAGCATTATTGTCCGATGTGGGTCTTCGAGGAGGGTTGATGCGATGAGCCCGAGATTTTCTAGGCTTTTGCTGCCTCTGTCGACATAGTCGCCTAGGAAGACGATGAGGTCTGCGTCGTCAAAGAATTTTTCGATGACAGTCTCTGTCACGTCTATTGCCCCGTGTGTGTCTCCGACGAAGATTACTCTATCCTCATATCTCGGGTTTAGTAGGGGTCCGGCGAGCTCTGCCTTGGCTTCACCGATCACCCGGAGCGCCTCTGCGGCTTCAATCATTCACTCACGAGCTTCACGATAGTGCCCGTGCCGAACTTCAAAACGTTATTCGGCTTGACTTCGACACTATCGCTGACCCGCTGGAACTCTTTGCCGTCGTAGAGGAATGTACCGTTCAGGCTTCCTAGGTCCTTCAGCATAAGCCTGCTGCCGCTGAAGCTGAGCGAGGCGTGCTTCCTGGAGACCTCTTGGTCAGGTATTACCACTACGTTCTCGGGGCTTCTACCGATAGTGATGGTTGGGAAGTCGTCGAAGTCGATGCTGACCTTGGTCTTGATGAGGGATGAGGCTGGAGTGTTAACGAAGACCATGTAGTAGTGGGATCCCGACGGGTGTGGGCTTGGCGGGGCTGTCTGCTGGAAGCTCGACTGGAAGCTTGGCTGGAAACTTGGCGGTGACGGTGCTGCTGTCTGGCTGTCGTCAGGTTCAGGTTCTGCTGATGGCCCTGTCAGTACGAAAGAGGGCTTCTGGGACCCGAAATCGTCGCCCGGCGTCATACTCTCCGGCGGCTCGATCTTTTCCGGCTCGAGAGGTTCTGCTTTGAGCGGTTCGGCCTCTTCGTCGTCTTCATTTTTGCTCTTCTTGTTTTTCTTACTCTTCTTGCCCTTCTCTTTCTTGGGCGAGTCTTCCCAGCTGGAGGATGGTTCGTCCTCGGATGACGCGTCTTTGGGTGATGTGTCGTCAGACGATTCTGAGGAGCCGAGTAGGCTGGCCATGTCGATGCCTTTCGATGCGACTTTGGCTCCGGGTCTCTTGTCTCCGCAGCCGTCGCAGAACGTCCGGTAATCCTCGTTTTCAGCGCCGCACGATGGGCACTTCCAGTTCCCGGTGGCAGTTGTCTGAGGAGTGGATACATCAGCACTTGTTCCGGTCTCTATTTCGTCCTCATCTGTGGCCGGTTTAGAATGACGGAGTTTCATGGACCAACTGGGTCAATGCTTGCTGGACGCTGTTTAATCTCTAACAGTACCGAGGCTCACTGTCAATAGAGACATTTTCGTTTTGGGTCGCGGTTCTCCCCTCACGTCGAGAGACGATAGAGAGGATTCTCTGAAAACTATTGCCGGATGCATAATGGTGGATTGCGGTGGGAGGAAAACAGCCCCAGGCGTCCGTCCTAGCTAAACCGCATCACAGTCTTCCAGCCCCTACCGGCTTCTTTGCTCCATCGCTCGTCACGGTTCTCTCGCTCCCGCTCGGCTTCCTATTCGCACTGGGAATTCAGGGGAATACTCTGATCTATGCCATCACCATAATCAGCTTTGGACTTTTGACAGCTCTCGACCTCAAAACTGGATTCCTGAGATCCATTCTCGGCTGCGCAGCCACGCTCCTTACTCTGTCCTACATTCTCCAGAACTCAGCCTTCTCGTCCCAGATCTCGTCAACTGGGGACTTCTCGTTCCTATTCGTCGCTCTGCCGCCGGCGATCGCTGTTTTCCTGTCGACGATTCTCTTCTCCAGAAAGGAACGTTACAGAGTTCCGAAGCAGATGGTGCTGGCGACACTCGCAACCGGGATTGGGCTTGTTGTTGGAGCGTCGAAAAGCACGGGCTCGAACCTGATTGGGTCCTCCCTCATCTCTGCGTCCTTGTTCATTGGGCTAGGCCTTGCGGCGAACTCTCTCCAGATGGGTCTTCTATTCTTTCTGGACAAGTTCTGGCAGACTAAGAGATTCTCGATGGCGGTTATGCCTCCGGCGTTCTTCTCCTACAATGCCGTTATTGGATATCTCTACATCACATCTCCGAGTCCAGAACTCGCCTACATCTTCTTCTCTTCCCTAGGGTTCCTGCCAATCCTGGCAGTAGCTGGGATAGTCGCGTCTGGCTTGGCGGTGAGAATGCTGGGTGCGCCTCCGTCCACAAAAGTATCCGCAGGACCCGCGAAGACCTCGATTCCATCGGTCGCGCCGCCAAAGATCAGGGTCTCAGGAGATCATTCCATCAGGATAGGTCATGTTGAGACGATCAAGATAGCAACAGAGTCTGAGGGTAAACCGCGAGACATGGCGACGATTGATGCGTCCATTCAAACCCCAGCAGGCAAACGTGACCAGCTTAGACTATCGCACGTCTCGGTTGGAAGATACAATGCGGCCTACGCCCCGGGAAAGCCCGGTAACTACAACGCGCACATTATTGTGACGAGCAAGATGCATCAGACTTCAAAGGAGTCCTTCTCGTTTAGCGTGCAGCCCCAGCAAGTCTCACATCCACCTCTACCGCCGGTCACACGTCCTCCACAGGTGTCGCATCCTTCTCCACCTGTCTCGCGCCCAGCTCCACTTCCGCCGCCACCAGTCCAACGTCCAAGTCCCCCGCCAATAGTGTCGCTTCCTCCTCCGCCTTCGGCTCCGTTGCCGAAGACAGGCTTGCCAAGTCTCGACAAATGGGACCCGAGGATTTGGGTGAATCAGGAGATCCACGGCTACCGGGTGGTCGAGCATGTTGCTACGGGTGCGACTGGCTACGTTCTTCGTGCCACCTTCGGACAGGCGGCGACTGAGATGGCGTTGAAGATCCCCATCTTGAAGACGACCAGTCGAGTAAGGGGTTTGAACGAGCCGACTACTGGGACGACGACATTGAATGAGACGATGTCTGAGGCGACCCGGTTGCTGGAGTTGTCGGGTCAGTCCAAGTACGTGGTCCAGATACGGGGTGTGCTAGTGGACAGGTTGAATGTTCAGGAGATTGTGAAGGGGAATATTGCGCTCTACTATCGGAGCCCGCCCGCGATTGTGATGGACTTCATGAAGGGGGGGACGGCGAAGAAGCTGATCGAGGATCCGGAGTATGAGCCGTTGTACTATTCGGAGAAGTGGGGCGGGATCGTTGTGATGCTCGGCCAGATGATGGCTATGGCGTTGGACATGGTTCACAAGGCGGGATTCGTCCATCTTGATGTTAAGCCCCAGAATGTTCTTTTCACTTCGAAGCCGCCTATGACGGGCCAGGGTATGCTGGACCAGATGGTGGCTGGGTCACTCGTTCCGAAGCTGGCTGACCTGGGCTCCGCGGTCAAGAGTGGAGGAAAGGTCGTCCAGTTTACCTCAGAGTATGCGCCGGGGGAACAGGTTCTGGGGGATGAAGCGGATCCGAGTATGGATGTCTATGCCCTCGGAGCGGCATTGTACACAATGTTGACGCGGACCCCGGTTCACTCCAACACGCTCATCGAGGCGATGAACAACCTGTCAAACAATCCTAGCTCCAACAAGGCTGCGAACGAGCTCGAGTCCGCGTGGGACTCGTTCAGTCCGGACTTGTCGAAGATAGATCCGAAATTTTCAGCAATCACTCCGGTTCTGAAGGAGATGCTGGCCAAGGATCCTGAACGCAGACCGGACGCGGAAAGAGTAGCGAATTCTCTACAGAAACTGGTCGACAAACACGGCCGCCTAGGATAGCTAGGCAAGGTCAATTCAAAGAAAAAAGAATGTAGGCTCCCGGTCTCGTGTCGAGCGATGCATCCGGGAGTTATTTTGAACGTACTTTCACGAATGGTACGTCCATTCTGGAGGGTTGAGGGTTCCGGTTTTTACGCAGCTGATTTGGCTGTTCACCTCTCCGCTACTATCCCTCATGGGACAAATAGCATGGGGGACAGCTGACCAGTACTATGTTGATGGTCGCATATGAGAATCACGTATACAACTGAACATAGACTGAATGAGTACACACACGTGACGCTCTCAGACGGGTGTTACGGCTTGAGGGCATGTCCACAGTTGTGACAGTAGTTCTTTCCTAGAGAAGGTGTGCCGCACGATGGGCAGCGGAGCCGGATGCCGCACTGGCTGCAATACTTTCCACCTGCTGGTTGACGGTTGCCGCAGACCGGACACGCTTCATAGTAGGCTTGTTGCGGCGGACTGATCAGGAGCCCGAATGTAGTAGCTGAGCCGACGGCCTGACCCAAAGCGTTCTGATCCTGAGGAACGGTGTGACCGTGCATTCTATTCATTCAGGATATAGTCTTGGAGGCTCAAATACATTCTCGTCCGGTGTTGAGCAGAATACAATCATGTCCTCGTCACTGAGGTGTCCAAAGTGCAACAGTGAGAATCCATCTTCGGCGCGGTACTGCGCTAACTGTGGAAACGGTCTCGCGACAACTGTCAAGCCTCCGCCAAATGCTCCTCTTCGAATACCAGAGTATCAAGGCTCATTCCCCTTTTCCACGAAACCCCTGGATCACGCTTTGGCCCGCCTGGATGCAGAGAAACGGAAGAGCGTAAGCAAGACCAAGACCGGGCTCTTCCTCATATTCGTTGGAATCTTGTTCGGATTGATTCCTGCGGTTGCGGTGTACGCAGGATTATCGGAACTTGCTGGGGCAGTTCTGCTTTTTCTCGGTGGGTCGGCGCTAGGAGCGAGGCACAAGAGGTACACGACATGGTCTTTCGGTGCCATAATCTCGGGCTTGGTTATGGAGATTGTTGGTTCGTTTGTCATCGGTGTGCTTTTTGTCCAGGCTCTAAACAACGGCGGGGATCCGGCCAGAGAGCTTTCCTTCTTCTTCCTGACACTCAATCTACTACTTGTAGTCGTCGGCACAATTGTAGGATTAGGCTTAGTGTTTTTCACGTATGAGTTGCAGAGCGCCGTTGGACGGGCAATTCTCTGGGCAGCTTACTGGCTCGGAATCTTGGTCAATGCGATAGTCATACTCGTAATCGTCTCTCAGCTTCAAACAGCTACACTAGAAGTCCTTTCTCAAGCATTAACACCAGCAGAAGCACTGATTGCTTTGGGGAATGTGTTCATCCCGTGGCGTCTACTCCAGTTCATCCCAGCCATCGCGTATGCCATAGCTTACTTTAGGGCCTGGTCTCAGATCGAAAAGAGAGCGACTCAAGAAACGGGTCTCTAAACTCACTAGTTATTATGAGGACTCTTGTTTCCGGACAACGTCTACCCCGCCTAGTTACGTATGAGCGATGATTGCGCGGCCGTGTTCTCGCGAGTATTGCCGTACGGCCGAGAAACCGAGAATTCCTCCAATTATCATGAGTAGCGGTCCAGGGATTATTGCGAGAATCGGTGTAATAGAAGCCTGCGTAGAAGCGATTTGCAAGGGCGAGTTTTGGACATAGTATCCAAGAATAACGGTAGCCAGGTTCGCGACACCCAGTCCGAGTATTATAGACGGCCACGTCATTCGGCCTCTCCAGTCCTCGATAAGATGGCTAGCACTCCAGAATACAAAGAAACTGGAGAAAAACAGAGTCTCGTAACCGTATCCATAATTGTAGAGATACGTGTTGCGATCAACCAGGGCGGCAACGTAGAGCGATATCATCTGATAGGCCGCGCCGATTATTGCAAGGACGAATGCTACCGTTGCCCTGTTTGCCATGCTCGGCTAGTAAGTGTGAACAGTAGTTAACACTTGACGATTCGAACGACCACAAGGCGGCTGCATTACTTTCTCTTGAGCCGTTTCGTTTTTGGAGGCGCTTGTCCCTGCCATTCGATCATGTCAGACGGCTGGACCCAATGTGGAATGACCACCGGTAATCTGACGTCCATTGTTGGGCTCAGGGTCTCGTGCTGCTCGGTATGTTTCTCTTCAGGTTTGAGATGCACTATCTCGAAGTTTCCTGCTGTGTCGAGAACGCCATAGCCGGGCAGATGCCTTGTGTAGAGGAATTTGTGAAGTAGAAATTTGATCTTTTTGTTGGTGAGACCGGCGACTTCGACGATTTTCTTGTGTTGAGTTATTTGGCCGGTGGACATGGCGGTCATGTATTCCGCTAAGGAGCTGACTTCGTCTTCTTGGAGGTCGTCAGCCACGATCCGGGTCAACCCATTCACCTGACCGGAAAGGATATTGTCAAATTGGACCCTCTTATTCCTATTGGATAATCTGAGGCGTTGGGAATGTGCAGAAACATTCGACCTCTGTTCAACTTTGATCCGGCCGCAACTGACGAAGAGATTCGGGCGGCTTCTCTACAGTTCGTAAGGAAGATTAGCGGCTTCAACCAGCCATCAAAAGCGAACGAAATCGCGTTCATTGCGGCTGTCAATGAAATAGCGCATACTTCAGCTCACCTTATTCGCTCTCTACAGACGAAGGGCAAGCCGAGGAATCGGCAGCGAGAGGCTGAGCTGCGGAAGGCTCGTTCTGCCGAGAGGTTTCCGTCACGTGCTGGATTCTGATCGGAGAATCTTCTCCATCAGTATCCATCCCACTCGTCGTTTGAATCCGAGCTTGATGTTGATAGCTAGCATGGGATTATTGCCAGACTCATTCCATGTCTTGATAGTCCGATATCCATTCTTCTTCCCGAACTCGATAACTTTGAGCTTCAGTGCCGTCGCTATCCCTCGGCCACGGTATTCGCGTATGACTCCAGTGTCATCTTGGTTTAGAACTCCAGGCTCGGTATCGATCCGATGCACATCGCTCATTCCTACATAGTTTGAACCGTCCTTGGCTAGGAAGTAGCCCTCTGGGAGGAGCTGCGGATTCTTAAGCGAGGAAGTCTCCCAGTCCTCGTAGCTCAGACGAGTAAAATCTGCTTCGCGAGGCATGTCAGCTTGAATCAACTGGACGAGTTCGTGGACTTTCCTCAACGAATCTTGAGCATGACGGCGTTCTTCGGCAAGTGTTGTGAACGTTATTCCGTCCTTCAGAGCCTTGTCTAGGTATCTTTGGAACTGTGCAGTGTTGGCTGATGGCAGGTCTAGCCGTGATTCCCAGTTCCTAGATTTCTCCCTGAAACCCCTCCGGCGGAAGAATTCTATTCGTTTGGGAAGATCCTCCTTCGTCATTGTCCAGGCGAGCATCGCGTTTCGATGGGCAAGTTCTTCTTCGAGTCGATTGTAGATTGCTCGTCCAATGCCTCTGCATTGCTGTTCCGGGTCTACCAGGATGCTAGCCATGAATTTTCGAGGATGATACATGTCTGGTACATTGATGAGATCGCCGAAGCCTACGATCTGGTCATGTTCTAGGTTGACGCACTCGAATCGCTTCAGGAGATACTTGGTCCGGTCCACGCTTTCGTCTCTACTACGACGTTCTCCAACGCTGATACTATAGTCAGGATA
>WNGN01008730.1_pt1 | contig 10726 bp, 8 predicted proteins | sample 5400561 | NCBI WGS metagenome assembly WNGN01 (sample SAMN13153379, study PRJNA577476) | soil metagenome | isolation source: 115 cm soil or saprolite under Garry oak tree replicate 2 | place: USA:California | collected 2016-06-15 | reverse complement strand
GTGACCCGGGTCTTGCCTCGCGGCTTTCGCTCCTCGAAATGCAGCTTCGTCGCCTGCTCACGTGTCCGCCCGCCAAACTCGATGAATCCGCCCATGCCCCCGCTGGTCCCGGCGTTTTCGTGCTCACTGACGACGACATGACAACGTATTACTACGTCGAGGCTTGTGACACGCTCCGCATCGCTATCGGCAGCCTCGCCCGTTCTGGCCTGAGCCGCCGAGGCAACACCAACCTAAAGTCCCTTCTTGCAGACCACCTCGGCATTCCCGAAACTCGCGTGACGAAGTACCTTAGCGATCATTGCGTTGTACGCTGGCTGCAACTTGACGAAGGCTCTGCGTACTTTTGTCATTTCGCCATCGCCGTGCTCCGTCCCAATCTCAACGAATAACAGCCTTGCACGGAATCCCACGGATTGCCCAAAACGGGAAACTCTGATCCTTTTGCGCCCTATTCGTTACCCCTCATTTCGGGACCGCTCCATCCCAATCAATCCTCTATTTCCCCATTCAACCCCTGTTTTTCACCATTCAACGCAACTTCCTAGCTTCGGATCCTTGCCTTCGGCAAACTACTCGTGCCGAAAGACTTAGGCCCGTAACGCTACCCACCGGGGTAAATGTGTTACGGTAAAAATGGCCTCTAGGGGGCAGTTCAAAGAGGCCGGTTCACATCAAATAATTGTTTGGGCGTCAGGGTTATTGCGGCCCCTTTTAGGGGTTTCGCATTATCGAAAGTGAGGGTGGAGGTTTATGCCGAACTCAGTAGGCACGCAGATAGCAAGGTCGCTCGATTGGATCATTTGCAAATCCGCAGCGGTTACCTTCAACACGATTCAGTATTTCAACAAGCGCAATCCCAATCCATCGGTCACGCCTCAGTGGTCGGACAAGCCGTTGCTCAAATCCTGGGAAAAGACCAAGCCCACGCTCGGCTTCCCGCGCCAGACCGATTCCCTCTGTCCCGGCTGCGTAAAAGAAGCCCGCGAAGCCATCATCGCCGGCAAAAAGGATTGGCGCGACCTCATGCACGAAAAGGTCGGCGAAATTAAGGCTCAAATTATCGAGCGCGATGGTCAGGTCTGGATGGTCAAAGATTGCCCGCTTCACGGTCACTACGAAGACATGATGGCCGTCGATTCCAAATGGCTAAGCTGGATCGAAAAGCAGTACCCCGGGCGCGATATTCCCGCGCACAACGACGAGGATCTTCACAAGCACGGCTCATCCACCGTTCTCTATGGCCGTGGGTCGGTTCTCACAGTGGATCTCACCAACCGCTGCAACATGATGTGCGATCCCTGCTTCATGGACGCCAACCAGGTTGGCTATGTCCACGAACTCGGCTGGGATGAAATCAAGGAAATTCTTGATAATGCGCTCAAGATCAAGCCTCGTCGCCAGATGTCTGTGCAGTTCTCCGGCGGCGAGCCCACCATGAGCCCGAACTTCCTCGAAGCCGTCGCTTACGCCCGCAAGATCGGCTACAACTCGGTTCAGGCCGCGACCAACGGCATCGAATTCGCCAAGAGCAAGGAATTCTGCAAGAAGGCGTTCGAAGCGGGCATGCGTTACGCCTATCTGCAATTTGACGGCATCGGCAATGACGCCAATGGCCACCGCCAGATCGGCAACCTGTTTGACGTCAAACTTCGCGCCATTGAAAACATGCACGAGGCTGGCATCGAAATCGTGCTCGTCGTCACCATCGTCAACAATGTGAACAACGATCAGGTTGGCACCGTCGTAAAGTTCGCGATGGAAAATCCCAAGAAAATTTCTTTCGTCAGCTTCCAGCCAGTTTCCTTCACCGGTCGCGACGAAGACATCACGCCGGAACGCCGCCTCCGCCAGCGCTACACCCTTTCGCACCTTGCGAAGGACGTCAGCAATCAGGTCGGCAAAGTCGAACCGACGCGCGATTGGTTTCCCATCTCATTCATTTCGACGTTTGCGGGCTTTGCGGACATGGTCAAGGGTAACGAATCCCAGTGGGGTTCGCTCTCCTGCGGCTGCCACCCCAATTGCGGTGTCGGCACCGCGCTCATGATCAACAAGGAAACCAAGGAATGGGCGCCCGTACCGCGCTTCCTCAACGCCACTCAGCTTACGGCAGACGTCACCGCCATCACTGACGCGGCTCGCGGCAAGATTTTCTCCAACTTCATGATGGCCATGGCGCTCTTGAAGAACTATCAGCCGTTCCAGGGACCCAAGGGCCTCAAGCTCTACGATCTCTTCAAAAAGTTTGACAAGACCTGGGCGCTCACCAAGAAATCCACCACCAAGTACGGCCGCACTTCACCCGAGCGCACTTATCAAGACGCCATGAAGCGCCGCCAGACTGACCCGTGGAATTTCCTCTTCATCGCCGGCATGTGGTTCCAGGATCTTTTTAACTACGATTTCCGCCGCACCGAGATGTGCATCATTCCGTACGCCACGCAGCAGGGCGAAATCAGCTTCTGCGCTTACAACACGGGCGTAGGCTGGCGCCAAATCATTGAAAATATGCACAAGAATGCGACTGTCGCCGAGTGGTACAAGAATCACGGCAAACACGAAATCTACGCCAAGGGCAAGGCCGTCAATCTCCAGAGTTTCGAGCACTCGCTGGTCATTGACGCCAACGACGCCGCTCGCGTTCGTCACCTCGAGCACGACGTTCCTCTCACCGCAGCAGAAGAAGATCGCGCGCGCCGCAAAAAGGCCTACGAAGAACAAGCCAAAGTTCGGGCCATCTACGAAGAACTCGTCCTCAAAAAGCCGCAGCCGACCGTCGTCCAGATCGGCTCGCTAACCGACATCAAGCAAGCCACACCGGCCAACTTCGCCAACGCCAACAAGCCAGTCAACATCGCCCCGGCTCCCCAACAGGAAGCCGAACCAGTAGCCGGCGACTAATTTCGCGCAACTGTTTCAATCTATTTCCTCTAGGGGCACGATCTATCGTGCCCCTCTTTTGTACGCCGCGCATGTTCGGCAGCTGCCTGGCTGTAAAATTTCTAGTGATGCTGGACTGAGCGTCGGGTGCCGCATCCTTCGTTTTTAAGGGTGGGGTTTTCTCCAATCGTCTGCGGCCGGATCCTTCGTTTACCCGCTCTATACTCTCCTTGGAGAATCCAACGTGCCTTCCCTACAAGACAAGATCGCGCTCATCACCGGCGCCAGCCGCGGCATCGGCAAGTCCATCGCCCTCGCTCTAGCTAAAGAAGGCGCCGACATCGCGGTGAACTATCATAAGCAAGCCGAAGCCGCCGAATCCGTCTCCGACGAAATCAAAAAATTAGGCCGCCGCTGCATCACTGTCCAGGCTGATGTCTCCGAATCCGCTCAAGTCGATCGCCTCTTCACCGAAATCGAAGACAATCTCGGAACTGTCAACATTCTCGTCAACAACGCCGGCATCGCCAGCGCGCTCTCTCCATCGCAAGTCACCGAAGCCAATTGGCACGAAACCATCCGCGTCAATTTAACTTCCGTCTTTCTCGTCACCCAGCGCGCTCTTCCTGCCATGCGTACCAAACGTTGGGGCCGCATCATCAATCTCTCTTCCGTGGCAGCGCAGTACGGCGGCATCGTCGGCCCGCACTACTCCGCGTCCAAAGCAGGAATCCTCGGCCTCACCCGCTCTTATGCTTATTTCCTCGCCAAAGAGGGAATCACCGTCAACGCGATTGCCCCTGCTCTGATCGAAACCGACATGATCGCGGGCTTGCCTGCTCTTACTCCCGACCGCCTTCCCGTAGGCTCTCAGTTTCATCACCGGCCAAACCATCAACCCCAACGGCGGCGTCTACTTCACCTGATGACCGTTGCCGGTTCTTGGTTTTGCGTGCCCACTCGGTTTTGGAGGGTGGGTCTTCTTTGGGAGCCTCTCCGAGAGGTCCACTTGGAATGCACTTGAACGATCACGCTGACGAATGAAAATTGCTATAATTAAAATTCACATAAAGGAAACGCGCATGCCCATCTACGAATACATCTGCGACGACTGTAAATCCCAATTCGAAAAAATCGTCATCAATCGCCAGCAGGAAATCTCCTGTCCCAACTGTTCCAGCAATAAGGCCAGCATCCAGCTTTCCGTTTTTAGTTCCGCGATTTCCGGCTCCCCAAAATCCTCCCCCGGCTCCTCAGGCGGCGGAAGCTGTTGCGGCGGCGGTTGCGGCTGCCACTAATTCTTTCTCCCGTAGGGGCTACGGGTGCGGGCCCTACTTGGAGCCCGCTACTGAGAACGATCGTGCCTTCTTCTTCCTGAGTCAAATACGAGGGCTCTCTCATGCTCATCAGCCATTCTTCTCTGTTGTTATTTGTCACCGGTGCCGCGGTCCTTCTCGTGATTCCAGGCCCTGCGGTAACTTACGTGGTGAGCCGGAGCATTGGCCACGGACGAGCCGCAGGACTCGTCTCAGTCATGGGCATCGTTGTCGGCACGCTCTTCCACGTTGTGGCAGCCACGCTCGGACTCTCTGCTCTACTGGCCTCGTCCGCGCTCGCATTCCAATTTGTGAAGTATTTGGGCGCCGCATACTTGGTCTATCTCGGCATTCGCACGTTACGCCGCGACGATTCCGAATTGCTGCAAGCCGCCAATGGCGACCGCAGGCTTCTACACCTTTTCGCTCAAGGCGTGCTGGTCAATCTGCTTAATCCCAAGACCGCCCTATTCTTCCTTGCTTTTCTTCCGCAATTCGTCGATCCGTCCCTTGGACATCCCACCCTGCAAATTTTCCAATTGGGAGTCCTATTTGCCTTGATGGGTTGGTGCAGCGATTCGCTCTGGGCCCTGCTTGCCGGCACCGTAGCCGATCGTTTTCGTTCGAGCTTGCGTCTCCGTCGTGCCCAACGGAATATCTCCGGCAGCGCCCTCATCGCCCTCGGCTTAGCCTCCGCCTTTTCCGGTACCAAAACCAAGTAAAGGTGAGCCTACAAAGGCCCCAGCCGCGCCTTGCGTTCGCATGTGCGAACGCCGGGCAGCGCAGTGGAGGGATCTCGGCAACACCACAGTAGTTCTCTTCTCGATGAGAGCAAGCAAGCATCAGCGACTGCGACTGTGCCTTCTCACTTCCATTCCAGCCAATCCTGTTCCTGCATCCCCAACCATGCCGCATTCCTGTATACTCCAGGCCTCAACACACTAGGAGGTACCTTCATGTCCGCCTCCCCAGCAGTCTCCACCCTCGATCAAAATAAGCGGCTCACGATCCGCTGGTTTGAAGAAATTTGGAACCGGGGCAACCGCGACGTCATCGCTCAACTTTTCGCGCCAGACGGTGTGCTCTACGATGGCGCGACAGTGATTCGTGGCCCCGCCGAGTTCGAACACTTCTACGACCGCCTGCGCGCGCAGTTCTCTGAAATAAAAATCTCGCCTGTTCTGGTCTTGGCAGAGGGCGATCTCACCTGCGTCCACTGGTTTTCTGAGGTGAAGCACACCGCCACGGGCAAATCTGCTCACATCACCGGGACTTCCATCGTTCGGGTCAAGGACGGCCGCTTCGTCGAGGCCTGGCAGAACTGGGACGCCGCGGGCCTCGCCACCCAACTTTGCGGTCAACCGCCAGCTCCGCTCTTTTAAGCCACTTCGCCAGACACGGCCAAAGGTCGTTTGATCCGGCTGCAATCGTTATCATCCTTGCGGCAAATCGAAAAAGTCAGCTCGCCAGGAGCTTCATGACAGAAATGGTATCCCTCTGTGGACTCAGTATCTAGCGAGATTCACGTTCTAGAATTCCGCATGTAGTGCCGGGCTTTAGCCCGGTTTCTGTCTTCTCTTGGCTTCGACTGGATAGCTATAACCTATGATTTAGGACTGCCGTTCCGCGAATAAGCCGTCACATTCTCAGGTACCGCAATCCCCGGTTTCAGCCGGGTGTCCGCAATGGGTGCCGCAGGCGTTACCGGCAGGGGAAGGACCCCGGCCCACACCGGCAGCCCGTAATCTTCTTCGTCATCCGCCGGACCGCCGGTGCGCACCTTCGCCGACACTTCCTCTAGTGGCAGCGCCAGCACTGTCGTTCCTTTCAACTCCTGCTCATTCGGCTGACGAATCTGGTCCCAGCGCCCCTTCATGATGTGCTCGGTGAAAAGCCGCAGTGCTTCCATTTTTTCCGTGGCATCGTCCACCAGCCGCGCCGTTCCCAGAATCACCACCGAACGGTAGTTCACCGAATGATGAAACGCCGACCTCGCCAGCACCAATCCGTCGATCAAGGTAGCCGTTACACAAACGGGAATTCCTTCGCTCAGTGTGCGCAGCATTCTGCTTGCGGCGGACCCGTGCAGGTACAACGTCTCACCCACGCGCCCGTAATTCGTCGGGATCACGTACGGCTGCCCCTCCACTACAAAACCCACGTGGCAGACAAACGCCTCATCCAAAATTTTGAAAACAGTTTCGCGGTCATAGGCCCCCCGCTTCGGCAACCGCTTCACTTGCGTCCGTGGTGTAGGTGTAAATGTGCTCATGAATCGAGGCTATCTGCGGCCCTTTGCACGCGCAAGAGCCAATCTGGATCCTAAGATCCTCTAGGGGCACGATATATCGTGCCCTTCGATGAGTTACCACCATGGTTCAATCATTTCGGGCTGACCGGCGCCGCCTTCGCCTCACCCCGTACCACGCGGAACCCAACATACTCCGGCGCAGGCGTGCAATTCGACTTCACGTCCGCGGGACAATCTGCGCTGCCGCCGATCACTTTTCCTTTGCCATCGCGCGTCAGCGCCCACTCAGCTACGTTGCCGCCGAGATCGTAGATCGGATCTTCGTCATCTTTGCCCTGTCCGCGGAAGCTTCCAACTTCTTTCAGAAGCGGCGCACTTCCGCCGAGCTCCTTCGCTTTTTCACGCAACCGCGTCGCATCCTCCGGATTCGGCGCATACCCCGCCCAATAATCGAGCGTGTTCTCGCCATCGCGATGCTCGTACAACTCTTTCACTTCGTCTTCGTACGGAATGCGCCAGACCTGCCCAGTGAGTTTCGCCAGCCACTCTGCGTAAACTTTCGCATCCTCTACTGTGACGGCATTGATTGGACGGTTTCCATAGGTCGATGTCAAACGAACTGACTTGCGAAACTCTGCGTACTGAAATCCAGTCAGCTCGAACCGACCGATTTCCAGGTCGCCCCGCTTGACGACTTCAGGGACAAGGACGGAAGCCTTCTTTACGTCGAGTTTCGAACCGAAGTTTCCACCGCTTCGGGCAACATTCTTGTTGCGGAGAATGCTCTCCAGCGGCGAGCCTTTTTTCACGGCTTCGCTGGGTGGCGGTTCCGTCTTGAAGAAATACTTATCGAACCAGGCGGCTTCTTCTTCCACTTTGCGCATCTGGTGCGTCAGCTTGCGTGGACCGTGCGGCTCGCCGGGAAACACCACGAATTTCACTGGAACCGTTCCGTAATATTGCAGCGCGCGGAAAAATGACCAGCTCTGTGCCGGCGGAACATTTGTATCCGCCGTGCCGTGGAAAATTAGCACCGGCGCTTTCACTTTGTCCATTTTGAAAAACGGCGATTTGCGAATGTAAAGTTCGGGATCTTCCATCGGAGATTTGCCGAAATAATACGAATCGAAGGAATCGCCAAAAACCACGTTGCCCCAGTCGCTGATCCATTCCACATCGCCCGCTCCAACGCTCGCCACTTTGTAACGATCGGGATACGACGTGATCAGGCTCGTCGACAAAATCGAACCGTTCGACCAGCCAAGAGTCGCCACGCGCTCAGGATCGACAAATCCCTTCGCGATCAAATAATCCACACCTGCGTTGATGTCCGGCGTTTCCAGGTCATAATATTTTCCGCAACAAATCGACTCCACCCACTTTAATCCGTAGTTGTTGCTGCCGTGATAATTCGGCTTCAATAGAAACGCACTACGCTGCGTAAGTAGATTGTTCGGATAAGCCCAGCTGTCCTCCCACGCGTCAGCATCATGGCCAGCGGGGCCGCCGTGAATGGCCGTGATCAACGGATATTTTTTCCCCGCTTCGTAATTCGCCGGGTAGTAGAGAATCCCCTCCACCTCTTCGTCGTTTGCGCCCTTCCAGTGAATCACTTCGGTTTTCGCGAACGTGCGATTCTTCACCAAACCTTCATTCAGTTTCGTTACCTGCACGGGAGAAACGATTTTCGTTCCATCCAGTTGTGCGCGATAGATCTGCGGCATCTTGCTTGCCGTGGAATGGAAATACACCATCGTGTTGCCGTCTGCGCTCACTTCAAAGAACTGAATATTGTTCGCGTGCTCACCTTCGAGCACCGTGGGCTTCCAGCTCCATGTGTCTCCCGTCTTCGTTCGCAGATAGCGCGACGTTTCGTAGTGTGCGCCCGCCGCCAGCCCCACCACAAACCCGTCCTGCGTCGCCGCCAAATCTGAGCCGATTCCATTCTCCCAACCAAGCGGCACCTGCACGCTTTTGCCAGTTGCCATGTCATAGAAATAAAGCTGCTCAATCGTCGCGGTAAGAAATTTCGGGTGCGTCGAATACGGCGCCCACGCATAAAAACCAGAACTATCCGGCAACCATTCAAGTCCACGCGGATAGACGCGGCCTTCAGTAAAAATGAATTTTTCCGTTCCATCACTCAAATTGTGCAGAATCGTTGTCGGCGGAACTTTTTGATCGAAAGTGTAATGCAGACTCTTCTCATGAACCGCGGCGACATACTTTCCATCCTTTGAAACCGACCAGTTGCCGATCCAGTCCGTGTTGTTCGTAAGCCGCGTGATTTTCTTGTCCTTAGCGCTGATTTTGTAGAGACGCACTGGCGGCTCATGTTCCGCATCGTTCACCACTTCCGAATCATCTTTCTTGCGCTTCAATTCCTGTTCGTAAAGTGCAGGATCTTCCTGCGCGCTGAAAATAATCGTGTCTTTATCAATCCAATCGACACGGCGCGGAGCGCGTGCAAGCTCTGTAAGCACCCACGGTTCGCCGCCGTGCGGATTGATCAGCCAGATTTGTACCGGAGCCGTGTCAGGTTTTGCGCCAAACCGCGCCCGGTTGCTGGTGAACGCCACCAGCTGTCCGTCGGGCGACCACTGCGCCTGCCCGTTGTTGTCGCTGCCTCGCGTAAGTTGAATTTCTTTGTTTTCGGTCAAGCTGGACAAAATCAAATTAGAAACGCGGGCATCCTTATCTTTGTCCCCGGTGAACTTCACCCATACAAGCCATTTTGCGTCAGGAGAAATGCGTGTTTGGGGCTGTACGGACTCGGCGTAAATGATATCTTCCGGCTTCCACGGCTCTTTTTTCTCCGCGCTGCTTGCCGCAGCGTTCTTATCGACGCCGCGCGCCGCCTCTTTCTGATTGACGCCGCTTACCGCGACGTTCTCGTTTTCTTCGCTAGGAGCGCCCGCCTGTGAGGGCGGCTTGAGGTCGTCAGCGCGAACTCCATCGAGGGCAGGGAAAACAAGCACTCCCGAAAATGTGAGAACGGCAAAAAATCGAATCGAGAAAGTCGAGGTTCGCATCCACCTGTCCTTTGTGAAAAACGAATGAAACTTCACCTGCCGGCATTTCGCAGCAGCCGGAAAGCATAGTCGAATTGACGCGAATAGGGAATGCGTTATCCTGTTGCACTCCTCTAAATGGAGCAACGCATGCCCGCCGCAAAACGCATCTTTACGAAAGAGATTTTTCAATTCTTTCGCGAACTCGGCCGCCACAATAAAAAAGTGTGGATGGACGCGAACCGCGAGCGTTATCAGGAAACGGTGGTACTGCCGTTTCGCCGCCTATGTGAGGAATTGTCTCCGGCAGTGCTAAAGCTCAACCCGCGCTTCGATGCGATGGGACGCCGTGGCGCCAACTTTTCACGCATCAATCGCGACATCCGTTTCGCAAAAGACAAAACGCCTTACCGCACACAAATGTATTTAAAGTTCTCCGTGCCTCTCGCAGGCGAAATGACGAGCGGTCAGTTGTACACGGGAATCTCAGCCGAGACTGTAACCGCCGGTTTTCGGATTTACGCAGAACCCAAGCGAAAACTGTCTTCCATCGCACTGATCGGGGAGCCGCGCGTCGCAGAAAATCCGAAGTGGCTCGCACAGCAGAAAAATCGCTTGAGCAAAAAATACGAGAGCTATTGGTACGCAACGGTGAAGGGGGAATGGGTACAAAACGATGGCTGGCCCACGCCAACCGATTGGCCGAAACTCCGAGCCTGGATCGTCCGCAGAAAACTTTCACCCACCGCAGTGACCCGTGCCTCCTACCCGGCAGATGTAGCCAAAATCTTCCGCGACGTCTATCCACTCCTGAAATTCGTTTCGCTATGACAGGAGTCCGTTTGTAAGGTGTCATTCACGAACGATGGGCCAGCGATTCACGGCGATTGACGAGTCGAGCTGGGTCGAATACGATTTCGCGCGTGTCAATTCGATTGCGTTGTGGGCGTCTGCCGCAGGAGTGCCGATGAACTTATCTAGGCGGAGCTGTATTTTTCTAGTTGCGATTGCGGTGTTCTCGCTTGTTGCGAATGCGCAGCAACCAAATCCGAGCGAGAAGTCCGGTGAAAAGTCGACTGAAAAATCCGGGCAGAAGTCTGGCGATAAAGCCGAAGAAAAGAGCAAAGACGAGAAAAAACCCGAGGAAAAAGTTGTTCAGACAAAGCACGCGATCAAGATTGGCGGGCAGGAAATAAAATACACCGCCACCGCCGGGACGATTTTGCTGAAACTCGAGGACGGCACACCAAAGGCCAGCGTGTTTT
>WNGN01008320.1_pt1 | contig 10727 bp, 10 predicted proteins | sample 5400561 | NCBI WGS metagenome assembly WNGN01 (sample SAMN13153379, study PRJNA577476) | soil metagenome | isolation source: 115 cm soil or saprolite under Garry oak tree replicate 2 | place: USA:California | collected 2016-06-15 | reverse complement strand
GTCTACGGCGTCGTCTGGGCGGCCTCCCACCCGATCAAATAGGTCCCCTCCCCACCATGTGGGGAGGCCGGGTGAGGACGTCAGATCTCTAGCCCCCGGCGATCGCGCCCAGGATCAGGTACGGCTCCTTTCCCGCGGCCACCTCACCCGGCAGCGGCGCGTCGATCGGGTCGTCCGAGTGGTCCTCCTCGCACGCGAAGAACCGCAGCATCGGCCGCCGGCGCTTGGTGCCCGGATCCCTGATGGTCCCGAGCAGCGCCGGGTAGCGCGCCTCGAGCGCGTCAAGCACCGACCGCTGCGTCGCCTGGCCGGACACGTCCAGCTCGACGGTCCGGCCCGTGCCCGCGAGCGACTGCAGGTTGCGAGGCAGCACGACCTGGATCACTTCAGCGTCTGCACCTCGACCGAGAGCACGCCCGGCAGGTCCCGCACCACCGCGTTCCAGCTGTTGCCGTCGTCCGCGGACGCGTACACCTGGCCACCGCTCGTGCCGAAGTAGACGCCGCACGGGTCGAGCCCGTCGACAGCCATCGCGTCGCGAAGAACGTTGACGTAGCAATCCTCTTGCGGCAATCCCTTCGTGAGGGCCTCCCAATCGTCGCCGCCTGTCTTGCTGCGATACACGCGGAGCTTGCCGTCGGGCACGTAGTGGAGCGAATCGCTTGTGATCGGGAGCACGTAGACCGTCTCTGGATCATTTGCATTGACGTCGATGACGAAACCGAAGTCGGTCGGCAGGTTGCCGCTGACCTCGCGCCAGTTCTCACCGCCGTCGTCGGTGCGCATCACGTCCCAGTGCTTCTGCATGTAGAGGGTCTCGGGCTTCGATGGATGCATGGCCAGGCGGTGCACGCAGTGCCCGACCTCGGCGTCCGGGTCCGGGATGTGGTTGGAGCGCAGGCCATGGTTGATGGCCCTCCAGGTTTTGCCGGCGTCGTCAGTTCGGAAAGCGCCGGCCGACGAGATGGCTATGAAGATGCGGTCGTGGTCGGTCGGGTCGATGATGATCGTGTGCAGGCAGAGGCCGCCCGCACCGGGGGCCCATTCGGAAGCCGTCTTGTGAGTCCGAATACCAGGAAGCTCGGCCCAGCTCGTGCCGCCGTCCTTCGACTGGAACAGCGCAGCGTCCTCGGCTCCCGCATACACGGAGTCGGCGTCGTGGAGCGAAGGCTCGAGGTGCCACACCCGCTTGAACTCATATGGGTGAGGCGAGCCGTCATACCACTTGTGGGGCCCAACCTCGCCCTCGTAGAGGAACTGATTGCCCACGGTCTCCCAGGTTTTGCCCGCATCGCTTGATCGCTGCATCACCTGGCCGAACCAACCGCTCGACTGCGATGCGTAGAGGCGGTCAGGATCGACAGGCGAGCCTTTGAGGTGATAGATCTCCCAGCCTGGGAACAGCGGGCCCTGCACGTCCCAGCTCTTCCGGGTCCCGTCCGAGTTGAGGATGAACGCACCCTTCCGGGTGCCGACCAGCACTCGCACCTTGCTCACGAGCAACTACCTCCAAATCGCAAACCGGCCGTTGGCCAACACGATAGATGACTGGGGAAGCAGGCAAAACTCATCGGTTCAGACGTTTTCCGCATTCCACGCAGTAGCTGTGGCGGCCCAGATTGTGATGCCCGCAGTAAGTGCAGACGAGCCGGCGAGGAGGATCAGCCTGCAGCCACCGTTCATGCTCGCGGCGGTACCAGATTCCGTCCTCCGGTCCCAGCATCCAGCGATGTCCCTCGCTGTCGAGCACGGCGAGATCGCGCACCGCGAGCCTGAACGCTCGCGGCTGCAGATTGCCCGCGCGCCTGTCCGCGACCAGCGTTCGATATCTCGCCTCGGCCTCGGCGAATGGATCGACCGCCACCGGGACAGTATCGCCCGCGACGGGATGTCGAGGTCGGCGCGGAGGTGGGGTGTAGAATCGATCGGAACCGGGCGCCGGTAACGCAGCATGCCTCGCACCACCGCACGCAGCTCACGTCCTTCCTCACACGGCGCGCGGCGCTCGTCCTCCGCGCGGAGTCGCTCGACGCGTTCGCATCGCCGGATGCAACCTCGGCTCACGCAGCGCCAGGTGAGAGAGATCGGCGGAGTCCTGCTTCTGCTGGTCGGACTTCTCGGCTTGCTTGCGGTCGCGAGCAACCAGGGCTCGATCCTCGCCGGCATCCGGGAATGGCTGCTGGGGAGCTTTGGGCGCGCGTGGTTCGTACCCGTCGTCGCGTCGCTCGGCACCGGCGCGTACCTGCTGTGGCCGAAGGCTCCGCGACCGCGGCCGCTCGACGTGGTCGGCATTGACCAGGCGCTCACCGAGGTGGTCGGCAGGTGGGGCGCCTGGGGGCTGCTCGTCGCGGGGCTGTTGATCGGGCTCATCGTCACGATCCACTTCAGCCCGGGCGCGGTCATCCAGTCGTTGCTCGATGCCGCGAAGGCTGCCCTCGCCGAGCGCGAACGCCTCGAGCGCCTCGTGCAGCGGCCGGAACAGCCGAGGTCCGTGCCTCTCAAGGCAGCCAGCGCCGCCGCCGCGGCCGTGGGCCCTGCCTATCCGCCCGTTCCGACGGCGCCGCATCCGTGGGAGATCGACAACGACCCCGAGCCGCATCCCAAACGCGATCCGGTGCGCGAAGAGCGCGAGGCAAAGAAAGAGCCTGAGGAGTCCGAGCAGAAACCGGTGCTGCGAGTCGTGGCAGAGCCCGAGGACGACCTGCCCGAGATCGAATGGAAGCTGCCGTCGATCGCCCTGCTCGACACCGTCACGGCGCGCCGCGAGCGCATGAAAGACGAGATCAAGCGCAACGCGGTGATCATCGAGCACACGCTCGAGACGTTCGGCGTGCCGGCGAAGGTCGTGGGGGTGAACACGGGCCCGGCGGTCACGCAGTTCGAGGTGCAGCCGGGCGCGGGCGTGCAGGTGAAGAAGATCACCGCTCTGCAGAATGACCTGTCGCTGGCCCTGGCCGCCGCGCCGCTGCGCATCGAGGCCCCGATTCCCGGCAAGTCGGCGGTCGGCATCGAGGTTCCGAACAAGGCAGCAAGCCTCGTGACCATTCGCGAGGTTCTGGAAACAGCCGCGTTTCGCGAGGGCACGCACTCGCTCGCGCTCGCGCTGGGCAACGACGTGTCCGGCGCCTCGATCGTCGGCGACCTCACGCGCATGCCGCACCTTCTCATCGCGGGCGCGACCGGGCAGGGCAAGAGCGTGTGCATCAACGCGCTCATAACGAGCCTGTTGTTCCAGACCACGCCCGATCACATGCGACTGCTGCTCATCGACCCCAAGCGCGTCGAGATGACAGGCTTCAACGGCCTGCCTCACCTGGCGCTGCCGGTGCTCGTGGAGTCACACCAGGCCGCGGCCGCGCTGCGCTGGGCCGTGGCCGAGATGGACCGTCGCTACAAGCTGTTCTCCTCAGAAGGCGTCCGCAACATCGCCGCCTACAACGAGAAGGCGACGCTGAAGTCCGCGAAACAGCTGCCGTACGTCGTCATCGTCATCGACGAGCTCGCGGACCTGATGATGGTCGCGGCCGGCGAGATCGAAGAGCTCATCTGCCGCATCGCGCAGCTGGCCCGCGCCGTCGGCATCCACCTCGTCATCGCATCGCGTTCGCGGTCGGGTCGCAGGTCGACAGCCGCGTCATCCTCGACGCGGGCGGCGCTGAGAAGCTGCTCGGCCGCGGCGACATGCTCTACCAGCCGGTGGATGCGGGCAAGCCGACGCGCATCCAGGGCGCGTTCGTGAGCGACGCCGAGGTCGAATCGGTCGTGAGCTTCTGGAAATCGCAGGGCGCGCCGCGGTACATGGAGGAGATCCTCGAGGAGGGCGCCGGTTCGGAGTGGGAGGGAGCAGGCGAGCGCTCCGAGCGCAAGCTCGACCCATTGTTCGCGCGCGCGGCTCGCGCGGTCGCCGCCGAAGGCGCCGCATCGGTGTCGCTGGTGCAGCGGAAGTTCAACGTCGGCTACTCGCGCGCGGGCCGCATCGTCGACCAGCTCGCCGAGCATCGCGTGATCGGCGGATACCAGGGTTCGAAATCCCGCGAGGTGATGATGAACCTGCCTGATGTCGATGACCTGCTGGAGCGACTCGGTCTCGAATAAGCGTTTAGGCTGAGCTCGGTGAACCTGCCGAACGCGCTCACCATCAGCCGGCTCGTCGCGATCCCGCCACTGATGTACCTGCTGCTCGCGCGGTTCGACTATCACGACCAGATCGCGGCGGCGGCCTTCGTCGCGTTCTCGCTCACCGACACCATGGACGGGCAGATCGCGCGCCGTCAGAGGACTGTCAGCGATCTCGGCAAATTCCTCGACCCCCTGGCGGACAAGCTGTTCGTGCTCTCGGTCCTGATCGTGCTCGTCCAGGAGGGACTGGTCGCGGCGTGGGTGGTGGTCGTGATCTTCTCGCGCGAGCTGCTCATCACCCTGCTGCGCACGGCTGCCGCGGGTAGAGGCGGTGTTATCGCGGCCGCGCCCCTGGGCAAGACGAAGACAGTGACACAGGTCGTCGCAGTGACCTTGCTTATCCTGCAGCGGCCGTATCCATGGCTCGGATTGCCGGCGACGCTCGCGGTCGCGTTCGCGGTGCTGTTTACGATCTCCAGCGGTCTCGACTACATGTGGCGGTGGCGCCATGTCCTCGTGCCGCGCGGCGCGCAACGCGCGGAATCACCGGTCGAGCCCGCGGCGCGCGAGCTCGGTGGCGTCCTCAGCGAGAGCAGCCTCACGCTCGCGCTGGCGGAGTCTTGCACTGGAGGGCTGCTGGCCGCCCTCGTAACCGATATTCCGGGCAGCTCCGCCTACTTCATCGGGGGCGTGGTCGCCTATTCCAACTCGGCGAAGGAGAAGCTGCTTGGGGTGGCCGGCAAGCTGATTGCAGACCATGGTGCTGTGAGCGCGGAGGTCGCCGAGGCGATGGCCAATGGCGCTCGGACCCGTTTCGGGACGGCGTTGGCCGCGGGCGTCACCGGCATCGCGGGGCCCGACGCCGACGGCACCGAGAAGCCTGTCGGCCTCACCTATATCGCCGTGGCAACCCACTCACGGACGTCGAGCCAGCAGTTCACGTTCGAGGGCGACCGCTGGGCCAATCGCCGCGAGGCGGCGGTGGAGGCCCTCAAGATGCTGGCCGAATCAGCTCGTTCCGTCGCTGCGAGCAAAAGCTCGGTAAAGAGTGCTTGACACTCCGAACAACTGTTCGATACCATGTGCGGACGGCCAGGTCCTGTAAAGAAGAGATTGCGTTCTGCACCTCGACATAGAACACTCGCCGCAACGACGTAGGAGGCATCTGGATTGGAAAAGGAAAAGGCACTCGACACCGCGATCGCGCAGATCACGAAGAGCTACGGCAAGGGCTCGATCATGAAGCTCGGCGAGCAGGCGGCACAGCGAGAGATCACGGTCATCCCGACCGGCGCCCTGCTGCTCGACCTGGCGCTGGGAGTGGGGGGCATTCCGCGCGGTCGCGTCACCGAGCTGTATGGACCGGAGTCGGCAGGCAAGACGACGCTCGCGCTGCACGTCATCGCCGAGGCTCAGAAGCAGGGCGGCGTGGCGGCTTTCATCGACGCAGAGCACGCGCTCGACCCGATCTACGCGTCCCGCATTGGGGTGAAGATCGACGACCTGCTCATCAGCCAGCCCGACACAGGCGAGCAGGCGCTCGAGATCGTCGAGGTGCTGGTGCGTTCGAATGCCGTCGATGTGATCGTCATCGACTCTGTGGCGGCCCTTGTGCCGAAGGCCGAGATCGAAGGCGAGATGGGCGACTCACACGTCGGACTTCAGGCGCGGCTCATGTCGCAGGCGCTGCGGAAGCTGACCGCGGCGATATCCAAGTCCAACTGCTCGGTGATCTTCCTCAACCAGCTGCGCGAGAAGATCGGGATCATGTTCGGCAACCCCGAGACTCAGCCGGGCGGTCGAGCGCTGAAGTTCTACTCATCTGTCCGGCTCGACATCCGCAAGGTCGAGGTGATCAAGAACGGGCTGGACTCGGTCGGCGCCCGCGTCAAGGTCAAGGTGGTCAAGAACAAGGTCGCGCCACCGTTCCGAGCCGCGGAGTTCGACATCCTGTTCAACGAAGGCATCTCGCGCGAGGGCTCGCTCATCGACGCGGCGCTGGAGTACGCGATCTTCGACAAGAGCGGCACGTGGATGTCGTATGGCGATCAGCGCCTCGGGCAGGGACGCGAGAACGTGCGCAACTACCTGCGCGAGAACCCGACGCTGGCGAGCGAGATCGAAGCCAAGGTCCGGGCAACCGCCGCGGGCGGTCAGGCGCCGGCCAAGGTGGTGCCCATGAAGGTCGCATCCGGTGGCGGGGAGGAGTTCTAGCCGCAAGCGCCCGGCCCCACCAGCCGGCACGGCTGTCGACACGGCCTTGAGGCTGCTGGCGCGGCGAGCCCACTCGCGAGCCGAGATGCGCCAGAAGCTGGCGCGCCGCGGCTACGAGGAGGACGAGGTGGGGCCCGCGATGGCGCGCCTCACTGAGATGGGCTACCTCGACGACGCCGCATTCGCGCGAGGCCTGGTACGGCACAGAAGCGCCACCAGGGGCTCGCTGGCGGTCTCCGCCGAGCTGGCCGCCAAGGGGATCGACCGCCGGGGCACGGCGGAGGCGCTGGCCGAGCTCGACGCCGAGAGCCAGCTGGCCTCGGCCACGCGGCTGGCCGAACGTATGTGCCCGCGAGGCCAGGAGATCGGGTATCGGGAGATGCTCGATCGGGTGGGGGTCAAGCTGCTGCGGCGAGGGTTTCCCTCAGGCATCGTTCGCGCCGCCTGCCGGGCCGTGCTGGCGGAGCGGCAGGGTGGCCAGGGCGCCTAAAATTTGACTCCACGCGAGGCGCCGGGGCGCCTCCGGTCATAGAGCCAACCCATCTCGGGACCGGTCGCTGACCGGCTCCTTCGAGGACGGTTCCGCACTTTGACAAGCGAATACATGAGGTGCATGTCACATGTCTGCTTACGTCTTCGTACCAGCACTGGTGGCGGCCCTCCTGGTTGGCATCGGCGCCGCATATCTGTACTTGCAGAGGCGGTCCGGCGACGGCGCTAGCGCCGTCGCAGCCAAAGCGCAGCAGGTCATTGCCGAGTCGGAGACTCAGGCCAAGGAGAAGCTGCTCGAAGCCAAGGAGGAGGCGGTCAAGATCCGCACCGCCGCCGAACAGGAAGCCCGGGAGTACCGGGCACAGTCGCAGCAGATCGAAAAGCGCCTGCTCCAGAAAGAGGAGAACCTCGACCGCAAGGGCGAGGACCTCAACCGTCGCGAGCGTGAGTTCGGCGACAAAGAAAAGGGGCTGGAGGAGCTGAGGGCTCAGCTCGAGGACCACAAGCGCCAGCAGCAGCTCGAGCTCGAGCGGGTCGCCAAGATGACCCGCCAGGAAGCTCAGGGTGTGCTGATGGCCCAGGTCGAGCAGGACCTGCGCAACGAGGTTGCGCGCAAGGTTCGGGAGTCAGAGCTGGCGGCTCGCGACGATAGCGAGCGCCGCGCCAGAGAGATCGTCACCGAGTCGATCCAGCGGATCGCCGCCGACCAGACCGCCGAGGTCTCGGTCTCGGTTCTGCCGCTGCCGACCGATGAGCTCAAGGGACGGATCATTGGCAAAGAAGGCCGCAACATCCGCGCCCTGCAGCAAGCGACTGGAATCGACCTGATCGTGGATGACACGCCAGAGGCGGTGATCATCAGCGGCTTCGACCCGGTGCGCCGCGAGGTGGCAAGGGTGGCGCTGAACAAGCTCATCGTCGACGGCCGGATTCATCCAGCACGCATCGAAGAGATCGTGGCCAAGTCCCGACAGGAGGTCCTGCAAAGGGTCAAGGAGGAGGGCGAGGCCGCGGTGCTCGAGGTTGGCCTCCAGGGTCTTCACCCCGAGGTCGTCCGCCATCTCGGAATCCTGCGATTCCGCACCAGCTACGGGCAGCAGGTGCTCAACCACTCCAAGGAAGTCGCCTTCCTCGCAGCCATGATGGCTTCGGAGATAGGCGCCGACGTTCGTATCGCCAAGCTGTCAGGGCTGCTTCACGACATCGGCAAGGCCATCGATCACGAGGTCGAGGGCTCGCATGCGGTGATCGGGGCAGACCTGCTGCAGCGGCACGGGGTGCCCGCCCCGGTCGTGCATGCAGTGCGAGCTCATCACTACGACGAGGAGCCGCAAACCCAGGAGGCGTTGCTGCTCATCGCGGCAGACGCCATCTCGGCGGCCCGCCCGGGTGCCCGCCGCGAATCGTTGGAGGCTTACGTCAAGCGCCTGGAGAAGCTGGAGGAGATCGCGAATTCCTTCCAGGGAGTCCAGCAGTCGTACGCGATCCAGGCCGGCCGCGAGGTCCGGATCCTGGTCAAGCCGGAGCAGATCGACGACGCGGCGGCCCAGCTCATGGCTCGAGACATCGCCAAGCGAATCGAGTCCGAGCTCAGCTTTCCTGGTCAGATCCGGGTCACCGTGGTCCGGGAGACGAGAGCCGTCGAATACGCGAAATAGCTTTCCAAGGGAGCCCGGCAGTCGGGCTCCCTTTTGTTTTTGCCGACAATTGACCGGTGAGCTCGGACGAGTTCCGGATCCTGTTCGTCGCGGACGTGGTCGGACATCCGGGGCGTGAGGCGGTCAAGGCGATCCTGCCGGGGCTGAAGCGCGAGCTGGAACCGCACCTTACGGTGGTCAACGGAGAGAACGCCGCGGCCGGGTTTGGACTCACCGCCAAGCTAGTCGATGAGATCAAGGGAGCCGGCGCGGACGTGATCACCACCGGCAACCATGTATTCGCTCAGAAGGAGTTCCTCGCGCAGCTGCCGGAGCTCGAGCGCGTGACGCGGCCGGCGAACTATCCGCCCGGTGCGCCAGGCAAAGGCTGGTGCACAGTCGAGGCCGGCGGCCATGAGGTACTGGTCATGAACGTGATGGGCCGGATCTTCGTCGAGACCATCGACGACCCGTTTCGCGCCGCCGACGCGATCCTTGCCGAGCACCCGAACCACCCCATCGTCCTTTGTGACATGCATGCGGAGGCGACCTCCGAGAAGACGGCGATGGGTTGGTACCTGGACGGGCGGGTCAGCGCGGTCGTCGGCACGCACACGCACATCCCGACGGCCGACGCCCGGGTCCTGCCCGGAGGCACCGCCTACATCACGGACGTGGGCATGGTGGGGCCCCGCGACGGCTGCATCGGCATGGACAAAGACGTGGTTTTGAAGCGCTTTCTGACCGGCGTTCCAAACCGGTTTGTGGTGGCCTCCGGGCCGGTGACATTCAACTCGGTACTGGTTACCATTAGTGCCTCCAGCGGCCGGGCCACATCGATCCAGCGAGTCGACAGAGAACACTCTTAACAGGAGATCCAGCAATGTCAGGGGAACGCGCTCCGGTGGAGGTGCTGAAGGTGTCAGCAACCTCCAAGCCGGTTGCCGTGGCCGGCGCCATCGCTGGAGTGATCCGCAGCAAAGGCAGGGTCGAGGTGCAGGCCATTGGTGCAGGCGCGATCAACCAGGCGGTGAAGGCGATCGCCATCTCGCGCGGCTACGTAGCGCCCGGCGGCCTCGACCTCGTGTGCATCCCCGCCTTCATCGACATATCGATCGACGGCGAGGAGCGGACCGGAATCCGTCTACTGGTGGAGAGCCGATAATCCGAGCGAGGTCGTTCCACATCTGGACCATCGGGTGCCAGATGAACACGGCGGATTCCGAGAGCATCGCGCGCAAGCTGCTTGCTGCGGGCTATTTCGAGGAGTCTCTCGAGCGCGCCGACATCGCGATCCTCAACACGTGCGTGGTGCGCCAGGCGTCCGAGGAGCGCGTCTACTCCAAGCTTCACGAGCTGAGGCAGTGGAAGACGCCCGAGCGCACCATCGCGGTGACCGGGTGCCTCGTCGGCAAGGAAGGCGAGCACCTGCAGGGACGATTCCCGCTGATCGACGCCGTGGTCCCGATTGGCGAGTACGACAGCTTCATCGCGGGCCTCCAGGCTCGCTACGACTGGTCGCAGGGCGAGGCGCTGCCGCAAGCGGGCCGAACCGGCGTGAGTCACTTCGTGAGGATCATCCAGGGCTGCGACCACAACTGCACGTTCTGCATCGTCCCGCGCGTGCGCGGTCGCGAGCGACACGTCCCGATGCATGAGGTGCTGGCCGAGTGCGGTCAGGCCATCGCCGATGGGGCACGAGAGGTCGTCCTGCTGGGACAGAACGTCGACGACTACACCGACCCCGGCGGGCGTGGCGGGATGGCCGCGCTCGTGCGCGAGGTCGAGAGGCTGCCTGGCTTGAAGCGACTGCGCTTCATGACCTCGCATCCACAGGATCTCGAGCCCGAGCTGCTGGAGGTCATGGCCGCGAGCAATGTCGTCTGCCGCGAGCTGCAGCTTCCGGTCCAGTCGGGCGACGACCTGATCCTCCGGCGCATGGCGCGCGGCTACCAGACACGCCACTACCGCGCGACCATCGAGCGCGCGCGGGCGTTGATGCCCGACATCGGGCTCGCGACCGATGTGATCGTCGGCTTTCCAGGCGAGACCGAAGCGGCTTTTCAAAACACGCGGCGATTGCTCGAGGACATCGAGTTCGACGTGGTGCACCTGGCCATGTATTCGCCAAGACCGGGCACCTACGCCGCGGCAAAGATGCCTGATGACGTCCCCGACAGCGAAAAGCTGCGAAGGCTCAACGACCTGCTGGCTTTGCAGCGGGAGATCGCCGCGCGCAAGACGGCTCGCTGGATCGGGCGTGAG
>WNGN01003461.1_pt1 | contig 10728 bp, 7 predicted proteins | sample 5400561 | NCBI WGS metagenome assembly WNGN01 (sample SAMN13153379, study PRJNA577476) | soil metagenome | isolation source: 115 cm soil or saprolite under Garry oak tree replicate 2 | place: USA:California | collected 2016-06-15 | reverse complement strand
AGCCAGGCAACGAGGAGTTCCGATCAATCTGGAGCGCCACGCACGCGCTTACGCGGGCGCAGGCTCATCCTTGCGCGAGTCGTATGGGTAGCAGCGGTCACCCTGATCGTGGTGCCTTTTATTGCCAGGTTCCCAGCATACTATACATTCCTTCAGACCGTCTGCACAGGCGCTACGTGTGGTTTCCAACCTACCCCTGGCTCCGCACAAGCTATGCAGAAGCTTGGCCTCTCCGTCAGCACCTATGCCACCTTCACCCTCGCGCTCACGCTCGCTTTAGCGTTCGTCTGCTTCACCCTCGGTGCCGTGATTTTCTGGCGCAAGTCCGATGACTGGATGGCGCTCCTGGTTGCGCTGGCGGTGGTGGCGACCGTCACCTTGAACGGAACTAGTGTATATAGCATGAACTCGGCATGGGAAAGGCTTACCTCCGTTTTGTATATACTTGGAAATGGAGTGTATGTGCTGGTCTGGTCACTCTCTTCTGATGGGCGGTTTGTGCCACGCTGGACGCGCTGGCTTCTGCTCTGCTGGCTTGTAGCGGCATCGCTCTTTTTCATCATGCCCATGGTCTATTTTCTGGTATGGTATGCAGCGTTAGTCTTGCTCGTGATCGCACAAGTCTATCGCTATCGCACTGCTTCCAGTCCACTCCAGCGCCAGCAGGGCAAGTGGCTCCTCTTCGGTGGATGTGTGGCAATGATCATCCTAGTCGGGATAGCAGTGCCACCGCTGATCTTCCCTTCGCTTGGGCAAGCTGGCTCGTTCTATCAGCTTGTCGGTTTACCTGTCTTTATTGTAATCTTGTTCATCTTCCCGCTCTGCTTAGGTCTTGCCATTCTGCGCTTCGGGTTCTTGGACATTGATATCATCATTCACCGCACGCTGGTCTATAGCACCTTGACGGTTGTGCTGGCTGTGATCTACGAAGTCAGCGTGTTCACGCTCCAATCTCTTACAAGTGGTCTCACATTCATACGGGGAAACCAACTGGCAATTGTCGCTTCCACGTTTCTGATTGGAGGCCTGTTCAAGCCACTGCATGATCGCACGCGGGCGCTGATCGACCGTCGCTTCTACCGGCGCAAGTATGACGCAGCCCGCACGGTCGCTGCGTTCAGTACGACCATCCGCGATGAGGTGGACTTGAATCAGTTATGCGCAAAGCTAACGGCCGTGGTTGACGAGACGATGCAGCCAGCACATGTGTCGGTGTGGTTATGCTCTCCCAAACGCTACCTGGAAGAGACCACGCGGGCTCTCCCATTCATTGATACTATTGACAATCCTTGAGGGCGTCTCTTGCTTCTCCCTCTTATGTAAGCGAGTTCAAATGAGCAAAGCACCTCCTTCATTGCAACCACCGAATATGGGTGATGATCGTGCCTGGCATGCTTACTGGCAGGCACAGGCTCAACCATGGCGTACTGAACCCGAGATTGATATCGAGCGACAGCAGTATCTGGATGAACACCTCACTATCAAGGAAAGAGAGTGGGAGCGATACCCCTTCAAGGATATTATTCTAGACCGTGCCGATGTTGAGTGGTTGCTAGCAAACTATAATGATGAGCGAAGGTTTACAGGGCAAAGTTACCAACTACTTCAAAAACGCAATGGGCTAGATCTCAGAGGCGCTGATCTACGCAAGGTAGACCTGCATGACTTGCCTCTGAAAGGGGTTGACCTCTACAATGCCCATCTTGAAGAAACTGACCTCCGAGAGGTCCACCTGGAAAGAGCAAACCTTAGTGCGGCTTACCTGCAGGACGCTTATCTTTACAATGCTCATCTGGAGGACGCCTACCTCAGCGAGGCTCACCTGAATAGGGCTGATCTCCGAGCAGCCCACCTCGAAGGCGCTGACCTCAGTGAAGCTTGTCTGGAGAGTGCTGACCTCAGCGAGGCTCACCTGGAACGAACGAACCTTAAGGGAACCTCGCTTGAACGAACGAACCTCCGAGCAGCTCACCTGGAAGGAACTGATCTCGGTGGGGCACACCTGGAGGGAAGTAATCTGAGTGGAGCTTTCTTTACGAGCGTAACGAACTTGAAAGGGGTCCATTTTGGCAATGAGAAGTCTGGCTTCGTCTTACTGGCCGGGGTACGTTGGAGTGATGTTGATCTTTCTGTTGTAGATTGGACGCAGATGAACATTCTAGGTGATGAGTATCAGGCACGCCGGCGGGAAAAGGAGAATGGAGAGGCGAAAGATTCAACGACGCGCCTTGAGGAGTACCGAACAGCAGTGAGGGCCAATCGGCAACTGGCTGTTGCATTGCAAGGAGAGGGATTAAACGAAGAGGCAGCACGTTTTGCTTATCGTGCACAACGGCTCCAGCGTGTGGTTCTCAGACGACAAAGCAAGCCTGGACAATATCTCTTCTCCTTGTTTCTCGACCTGCTCGTTGGTTATGGGTACAGGCCAGGGCGAACAGTCTCTTGGTACCTGGCCATCATTTTTGGATTCGCAATAGTCTACTTACAATTTGGGCATTTACCACCACTTGAAGCATTCATCTTTAGCATGACTTCATTTCATGGACGTGGATTTTTCCCTGCGAACACACTCTTATTAAATGACGCGCGTGTGATATTCGCGGCCTTCGAAGCTGTGATCGGCTTGCTGATTGAGGCGAGCTTAATTGCAACTTTCACGCAGCGCTTCTTCGGAAAATAGTTCGCTTGCTTACTGCAGGAGTAATGCCCATGATAACTCCGTCTTGCCATAGTAGAGGATCTGGTGAAGTCACCTGACAAACAAGGAGTGAAACTATGTCACAAGCCAACATAATGATGATCGCGCGCAAGGTAAATCCCATGGCCAGTATCATAGACATCCATGTTGAGGTCTCCGCTCTTGCAGAGAAGGCAATGATGGATGCCTACATGGAGGCGAGTACCCCCACGACCAGCGCTATAATCTTGAACTTCAACGGGCTGGAATACATGAATAGTAGCGGAATCGGCTTGTTGGTCACACTGCTTATCCGCGCTAACCGTCAGAAGCAGCGCCTGCTGGCCTTCGGACTCAGTCAGCATTATCGTAACATCTTTGAAATTACTCGCTTAAGCGAGGCTATTGGAATCTATGATACGGAGACCCAGGCATTAACAGCAGTACACACGGCCTGAGTCAGTCTGGTACAGGCAAGAGAGATGATGAGAATGCTAAATAGTCACTCAGCTAATTCTACCCAACCATGAGCTTCGCGGAAATACAATCCATGCTGCTTTGCCTCCTCAGCCATTAAGTACGGCAGCAGGTGACCCACCAGCGGCTGTTTTGCTTTGAACCGGCGCAGATTGTCTTGCGCACACTCGATCATCATCTGCAGGCCTATCAATGGGTTATCCATCGTCGCGAGCAACTGTTGAAGCAGAACCACCGCTCGCTGCTCTGCACTCTGCGCCTGACGCTGGCTTCCCAGGTGACGTGAAACAGTTAGCAGGTCCTCTTCAGCCATCAACCCCACATGCTCAGCCAACAGCATCATGCGTAAGCCCACCGCCAGTTCCGCATCGAGGGTTGCGACATTCATTTCCGTGTCATCGCGCATCCCTCGATTGTTCAGATTTGCGGAACCCACTGTAGACCAGAGATCGTCGATGATCGCGACTTTCGCGTGAACATAGATGGGCCGGTAGTGTTCAGCGCCATCTACCGTTATTGATGTAGCCAGGCAGAAGACTTGTATTCGGCCCTGCTCCACAGCTTCGGGCGCTGCTTGACGCAATCTGTTCAGGCCTGCATCAGTGAAAGCTCGACCCATATTCGGATGATCGGGCAGCACGATTACAACCGTGACGCCACGCCGCAATGCTGCTACTAACTCGTGTATGTTGCGCTCCATGTCAGGGCTATCGGTTCCCAGGAACGAAAGGTCAATACCATACATTGAATGTGTCCAGAAGTACTGGTTCTCCAGGTAGATAAATTGTTGTGCGTTACCCAGCGCATGTGCGTAGAGTTGTGCGATACCCTGAATGCCTGCCCTAGGAGCAAAACTATAGGTGTGTCCAGGGATCGTCCGGGCTACTTGCACCTGGCTTTTACTCTTAAAAGAAGGGGGAAGTGGGTGTTCAGGAACAAGTAACTGTTTGTTCCACTCGTGCCGCTGGACGACATCATTCCAGCGCTGGCGAAAATTGAGTTCCACGTCTCCCACTGCCGGCCCTTCAATGACTGCATGTGCATCATGCCAGGGGTGCGGGCTTTCATCCACGTCGTTCCTTCGTAACGGAGAGAAGAGCTGGTGTACGTGTGTATCCCAACGGTCGAAATCACCGCTGAGTTCGATAAGCATATCGATGCCGCCGACGAAAGCATGGTTGCCATCCACCACCACGATTTTTTGATGCAAGGACTCGATCGGATGATGGATAACGCCATGCGAACTATCATCCAGGATGCAGGTCACGCCTACCTGCATGAGTTGCTTCTCCGCCACTTTAGGATGATAGTGTGAAAACAACTCTGGACAGGCCCAGATCAATGCCTTTACCTCGACACCTTTGCTGACGGCGTGACCGAGTACTGCTTGCACCGTCAGATCGTAGCTGCACCAGAAGTCAATCTCAGCTTCTCGGAGGCCCTCTGCACGCAGTTCGGCCAGGAGTGCTTCCTGTTCAGAGCTACCATCTGGTCCTGCGCGATGGTCTCTTCCTCGCACCAGTTTCATCATAGGGGTAATGCCCCAGCATGCAATGTAGATATACTTGCGTGCCATCAGAAAATGGCGGCACATCGTAAGCAAAGTTGCGCGTGCATCCACGAGATAGCTCACGCGAGAATCATTACGTACTGGTGTATCACCCTCCGCCCACCAGGTATTCATCTGTTGCTCATTGCTAGTTGACATGTCTCATCTCCTGTGTAGATTTCTCCAACAATCTCTTAGCACGCCTCTTAGTCAGTATGTCGAATATCCACCAAAATAGGAAGATATAGACACATAGTTCGAGCGCTCCTACGAGATACCCACCGAATACATCGCTGATCCAATGGTCTTCTGCCACAATGCGTGAAAAACCAATGGTAAGGATATCAAACACGGCGTACACCTGAAACGGAATAAGTACCCAGCGATAGCGCCATTCGCGTACCGGCTTGATGAAACTCAGGAACAGGAGCAACCCATAAAAGACCACAGAATGCTCGACATGCCCGGAAGGAAAGCTGGGAATCAGAATCAACTGTGTATGATGCTTGATAGGGGAGGTAAGTGAGCTTGGTCGTGGGCGACCCACGAGGTTGGCAATGAGAATATTGAGAAAGGTGGAAAGAGGGACGAACACTGCCAGGAAGATGGCTGACTCAAACCAGAGAATGGCTCCCTTTTCCCGACGCCGGCGGACTTCCCCTGTCAGCAACAGAGCAACAAACAAGATCGTTACCATGGCGATTGCCGTATACGTGTCATTCATAAAAGTGGGAATTTGCAGGATCGTATTGACCCAGCGTACATCTTGCAGTGGTGTGAGGGCCTGGGTGACTGCCAGGTCGAAAGGAAATGGCTGTGGATGGGCGTGGAAGATGAAGCAGGAGACGATAAAAATGAGCAGGCCTATCCCCCACAAAACTGCTATGACAGGATGTCGTTTTATCGTACTTTCACTTTTCTCGCTACTAAGGGTTGTCGCCGCAGTTGGTGTATGTGTTCCGTCTGGATTTGTTGCGTTGTACATGGCTTTCTCCTCTTCTGTACTAGCGATAACGTGCTACGAGTGTTCTGCTCTGTCTATCCGGCTTGCTGGTTTTGTGTTGATTTCTCCAGCAATCTCTTTGCATACCATGTATTCAATTTGTCTAGTGTCCACCGGTACAGGAAGATGAGCAGAGCGAGGCAGAGCGCGCCAGTGAGGTAGCCAGCTAAGGCATCAATGAGCCAGTGGGACCCCTCCAGCACTCGCGAGTAGCCGATAAAAAGAATATTCAGGGCAGCGTAGAGCTGGAACGGAATCAAGACCCAGCGATAGCGCCACTGGCTGACCGGTTTGGTGAAGCTCAAATAGAGCAGAAAACCATAATAGACGACGTCATTCTCAACATGACCCGAGGGGAAACTAGGAATGCCACGCTCGGGCATGTAGACATGGATGGGTGGAGAAGTGGGGCGAGGGCGTGCAACAAAAAAGCCGATTACTGCATTGAAGCCAGCCATGAGACCTGCACCGAAGGTGATCAAGATGGCTGCCACAAACCAGGGAATGGGAGACCCACCCCTACGCCAGACAATCATCCCGATTAGCGATAGCCCTACGAGCCATACTGCGTAACTGATCAGAGAAGGAAGCACATTATCCACTATACTGGCCCAAACTATGGGAGCGCTCAGCCATGGCCAGAGTTGCAGTTGCTGCATCCAGGTGGTGGTTTGTACCTCGAGAGGCCAGGGAGCAGGATGAGAATGCACGATTACAGAAGCTACTACCAACACAATGAAGCCAATGATCCAAAGCATGATCGCCACATTCCGCCGTGTCTGTGATGTGCGCGCATCTTGTTGCTTTGAACCACCAGCCAGAGTGGTACGATCTAATGTTTGTTTGCCCGGAAGATATGTTGGACTTTCCATCGACAACCTCCAACATTTTTGATTAAATGCGCCGACCGCTACGCGATTTACTTTCACGAGTATACAACCAGTATATGAGAAATTGTCAGCAGTGTCATGCTACTTGAGTAGTATTCAAAGAACCATTCCTTTCAGCACAGTGTTTTACCACTAAAGTCTCACTGGGGAGAGTAGAGAACGATGATCCCCAGAATACTACTCAAGTAGCATGACACCCCTGCCATTTCTCCTTTATACTATGCATGTACTAACGAATGGAAAACTGTCGTATGATCCAATTACGTCAGTGCATTATCGGTTAGCAGAACTAACCAGGCTGAATGGAGGAGAACGATGGAAGGCACAACTGGCTTTCAAGGCAAACCAACACGGGATGATGCCACTCTGGCTGGCGATGTGAGGAAGCGGAATGCACAGATACGCCGGGATGTTGCGATCGCTTTTTGGCTCATTGGCTTCATCGCGTTGGTAGTAATTTCTGTAATCGTACGTTCTCATCCTGCTCCCTGGCCATTCGACCTGCAAACCACCGTCACCATGCAGCAACTGCAACCACTACTCCCGTCCTGGGTGAGTAATCCTATCGTTTGGGCCAGTATCGTGGATAATCCCACTCCTTCGATTATCGGTTTCGTACTATGGTTCGTGGGACTCTCGCTGATCGGAGTGGTTGCCTGGCGTAGGGGTAGGTCTCCCATCCCCTGGTTTGTAACAGCCATCTTTGTCTCCCTTGGCCCAGGTGTAATGGCTGGCCTCGATCGGATCATCGCCACTATCGCGGCACGTCCTCGTCCAAGTTCGCCGCTCATGCATGTCTACATGCCAGAGCAGGGCATTCCTAGTTTCCCCTCGGGTCATGTTGAGAATGACGTCGTCTATTATGGTTTTCTGCTCTATTTGAGCTTCACCAAACCGCTCAGCCAGTGTCGCTATCGCTGGATCTTGATTCCGTTCCAGCTCTACGCTGCCCTGAATATTCTCCTGGTTGGCTATTCACGTGTGTATGAGGGATCGCACTGGCTAACCGATGCCCTAGCTGGCTACCTGGCAGGCGCGCTCTGGCTCGTCCTGCTCATCGTCCTGTACCGCTGGACACTCGACAGGGTGACCAGGTGGTATGCAAGGAGGAGCGCTCTGACAACACAGGAACCGCAGCCAACTACAGAAACGATGCACGAGAAATCTTTAGAGGCAGTGCACGTTGTTGAAAAGAAAGCGAAACCCTACGAGGAGTTGTTCATCAAATGTAAGGATGATTGGATTCACCACCTGGCACAAGCGCTCGCATTTAGCCTGCTAACGACCCTGATACCCATTGCTATCGTACTCCTGTCCATTTTTAGTAGGATTCTGGGTATGCTGGATACGCAAACGCAGCAGATATTTTCTCGAAGCCTTAATACAATCTTGCCTCAACCGCTCTCATCACAGGCGACACAGGTATTTAGCAAAGCTTACGATGCACTCTCACACGACCCCGGTGTTGTGGTAGTGTTCCTATTTTTGTTTTATGTCTTGTTTGGTTCATTCCTTTTTTCGCTGATGGAAGCGTGTTTTGATGTGATCTTTCACCTCCCCCCACGCCCATTTCTCCGTAGACATATCGTGGCCCTTGGCATGCTCTTCCTCTATACTGCGCTCGCACCGATCTGCATCGTTGCTTCTGCCGCACCTATGTTGATACTTTCTCTACTGCACGTTATTCCACCAGGCAACATTCCAGATAGCAATCTCATCTACCGTCTTGCAACCATCGGCGGGAGTATCATCCTCTCATTGTTTCTGTTTCAAGCTATCTATGTGGTGGTTCCTTCGCGACATATCAGTACGCGGACGATCGGTCATCACATTCGCAACAGCTGGCAGGGGGCACTCGTGGCAACAATTACGCTGCAATTGTTGCTTCAACTCTTTCCAATCTATGCGACTCTTTTCCTGAACAGCTACATCGGGCAGTTAGGATTCGTACTCATCCTGTTATTTTACTTCTACCTCTTCACACTTATTCTCCTGTTCGGCGCTGAGATCAATTCCTTCTTTGCCGAAGGAATACATGTCCCTCAGAATGATCTCATCACACAAGCCAGTAAGGATGGTTACAGGTAAGGTCTCTATAGAAAGGCAATACTCATGCTCGATACATCCTCTCATCATACACTGCACAGGCTCAATCGGCTGATAACTACATTCCTGGCACAAATGCGACACAGACCTGACCCCGATGAGAATACTGCATTCGAATCTATAAAGGAGTCAGATACACACGACCAGAGCAATGCCAGTACAGACTCCACACTTACACAAGTTGCACCAGAGCCGACCATCGAGCGGACCCCTCTGACGCATCAAACCTTAGAGCCTGCACTCTACTCTACACTAATTGAGCACGATGATGATCTTACCATAAACACCACCGTACATAAGCAGGAATTGCAGGGGCAGCTCTTAGACAAATCAGCAGTAGAGTATTCAGAGAGAAGTCTTTTACGTTGTAAAAAGGCTCATTTGATTATTAATCCACGTGCTGGACACAACTTTACCAGAATCTCCGATGTGCTTGCTGTACTATCAGCAGCTGGTTGGAAAACCGATATCGCTGTGAAACATTATGTCGGTCATGCAATCGAATTGGCAACCAGGGCGACCGAACAAGATTACGACCTGGTCATCGCTTACGGTGGAGATGGAACAATAAATCATGTGGTCAATGGGGTTATGAGCGCCAAAGGAAAGAGACAACGAATAGCTATTGGTGTCATCCCTGGTGGAACCGCTAATCAATGGGCGTCCGAAACGAGTGTGCCTCTTGATCCTGTAAAGGCAACTCTTGCTCTGATCGATAGCGACGTTCGTGCAGTGGATCTTGGTCGACTCCGGGTGCAAGAAATAATGTTTCCCAATCAAACCCAGGAGAGCCAACAACAAAGGAAGACGGATAAGAAAGTACGCAAGAGAAAAGTGAAACAATCATCAGACCGTGTAAGCTACTTTTTGCTCACGGCTGGCCTTGGTCTCGATGCCTCAGTCATTGGCCACACATCGAAAAAGCTGAAGCAACGGGTTGGCCTCCTCGCATTTGATCTTGCTGTTGTTGAATCTTTACCAGAGCAACATGCTTTTCCCATCGAGGTAAAGATGGTTGAAGATGGGCAGGATCAGCCCGTGTCATGGAGTGGAACAGCTTACCAGGTAATCCTGGGCAATACTCGACATTACGCAAACGCAGTAGAGCTTACACCTGATGTTTACCTCGATGATGGCAAGCTTGAACTCTGTGTGATTACGCAAGGCAACACCTTTACGACGCTCCAACAAATTAGCTCGCTATTGTTCAGGCACAAGCCTGATGCGGTGACTGCCAGTCACTTTCTTGCTACGCACTTCTTGATTACAGTGCCTGCCTCGGTACATTTGCACCTTGATGGAAGTGCTATTGAACTCGAAGATTACTTGAGTAAGTCAGACCGTAAAGCATTGCGAGATGCACAAGACAATGAGCAAGTAATGGTGACCTATCGTTTTGATGCTGTACCACATGTCCTGAGAGCGATGATTCCACGTAATTACGACAATACCTTGTTTGAGCATGCACCCCAGCCTGAAGTGAGCTCTATTGAAGATCGACAGTGTGCAGATAAGGATAATACTGAGCAGCAATTGACGATGCAGAGTGAATCCTCCGATATTCTCAATATGTTACAGAAGCAAGGATACAAGGTAAAAGTAAACGGGGTTGTACAGGTCCCAAGCAAGAAACATACGACCATCATGGCGGCCAATATGGTAAAACAACGTACGGGTGAAACGAGGCCCGTGGCTGTTCGCATTGATGAGGCTACGATCGTTCTCTCGCATAACGGGGAGCATGCTCCTCTTGCTCAAATTCAGATGCTACCAGATGGTGCAGCAGTCATCGCGCACGGGAAGAGGAGTAAGCGCGGGGTAATTAAAGCGAAACATGTAGTGTTACCGGACTCGTAAACTATTCCAGGGTCTATGAAAATACAGTTCGAATAATGAAAAGGATAACACGCCCATGGCACAAGAACAATACCTCATTCGCGTCAAAGGCCATCTCGGTCAACAATGGAATGATTGGTTTGATGGCTTTACTATCACCAATGTCGATCATGGAGAAGCTATCCTCTGT
>WNGN01004061.1_pt1 | contig 10729 bp, 12 predicted proteins | sample 5400561 | NCBI WGS metagenome assembly WNGN01 (sample SAMN13153379, study PRJNA577476) | soil metagenome | isolation source: 115 cm soil or saprolite under Garry oak tree replicate 2 | place: USA:California | collected 2016-06-15 | reverse complement strand
ACTCGTCTTGCTCAAACATCGACCACGCCTCTCTCCTTGAGATACGCAGCAAGCTTGTCGAGGGCAAGTCGCATGCGTCCTTTGACCGTGCTGAGTGGCACGCCGGTCAAGCCGGCGATCTCGAGCTGCGTGTACCCGCCGAAGTACGCGAGCAGCACCGCCCGCCGCTGCTCGGCCGGCAGGTCGGCGAGCGCCGCGCGCACGGCCGCGCGCTCGACCGAAGCGGACGCCTGCTCCTCCGGACCTGCCGCCGGGGCGGCGAAATCGTCTGGCAGCTCGAGCTCCTCTCGCTCCCGACCGGGACGGCCCCGCACCAGGTCGATCGCGCGATTGCGGACCGCAGCGAGAACCCAACCGCGCAGCGAACCGCGCGAGGGATTGAAGCCGGCTGCGCCGTGCCAGAGCTTCAGGAAGGCGTCCTGCACAGCGTCCTGGGCCCGACCGGGGTCACGGAGAACCCGCAGCGCGACGCCGTAGGCAAGCGCGCCGTAACGATCGAACAGCTCCGCGAGCGCCGACGTATCGCGCGCCGCCATGCGGGCTGCGAGGCCGGCGTCGTCGCCGGCGGCTACGACTCCAGGGCCTCCACCGGAACGCCCCGCCGGCCGGTCAGCTGATCGATGGGCGATCGCCTCGGCGTGGCGATGGCCCACCCCTCGTTCTCGATGAGACGCCATCCCCATTCCGGATTCTTGGCCATGCGCGCCCGGGCTTCATAGAGAGCTTTCGACATCAACCTGACCCCGGACAAGCCGGGCAGCTTGCCGATCTTCTCGTCGATTGCGAGCAGCTCCTCCTCACCCTGCTCATCGTCGAACAGGTAGCACGCCAGCGCGTCGACCTCCTCCTGCTTCTTCACGCCCTTGCCCACCGGCACCCACAAGCGGTCCAGCGCCCAGCGGTCGATGCGCTGCGCGGCGGGGTTGTCGGTGAGCCACTCCTTCGCCGAGTTGAAGTAGAACGCAAAGTGCCGGCGCTCGTCCTTGATGATCCTGGACAGCAGGTCGGCGAGCACCGGGTGCTTCGACTTGCGGATGAGTGCGCCGTAGCCGATGAGGGTCGTGAGCTCGTTGATGGCGCCGATGGTGAGATAGATCGCCGAGAAGTCCTTCGACAGCCAGGAGCCGGCCATCGTGGTCAGGATGCTGATGCTGTTCTGGACGCCGAGGTTCGCACGGACGCGAGCGATGCGGTCCTGCGTGTCGAACTTGATGCCGTAGAGGTTCAGCAGCTTGCCCAGGTTCTCGCCGTGCCACAGCTCCTCGTAGTTCCAGCAGGCGAGGAAGGCCGTGAGGATCGGGTCCATGCAGGCCCTGGTCACAAGCAGGTGCGAGAGGTACAGGGGGACATGGTTCTCGATGTCCATCATGTAGTGGAGGCAGAACAGGTCTCCCTTTGCCAGCGGGTACCTCGAGACGTCTTCCCAGGCCACCCCCGTGGTGTCCAGCCTCGTCGACTCTTCCTTGTAGCGCTCGATGCTGAAGCTCATCGCTCTCCTGATCCCTCCCAGAACGGCGTCGATCTTGATACGAAATCGACGGCCGGCTGGATCATCTCGCGAGCCGGGGCGGGCGCGCAAGTACGGACCCTTATGCAGTCGCATAAAAAAGTTGCCAACCCGCGACCACCCCGGCGACTGGAGCGTTATATGCTTAACAACGACAAGTCATTACTTAACAAATTGGAGTAGATCCCGCCAAGCAATGAGCCAGACAGCATTCTTCGGACGACCTTCAGATCCCCTCGCGACCGCGCGCGGCGCTCGCGTGCGACGGCTGCTGCTGGAGCAGGTCCGCTACGCCTTGACGACCGAGCCCGCCGCCCTGGACATCCCGCTTGAGGTTGCAGCGGACAGCCTGACCTACATCCGCGGGCGGGTGTCGATCACCGTCGGGGCGATTGTGGTGCGCCTCAACCAGGAAGGCTTCACGGGGAGCGAGCGGCTCTACGAGATGCGCGACGGGCTCGCCGAGGGCAGGCCAGTCGACCGCGGCGACCTCGAGTGGCTCAACACGATCATCGCGACGGAGCGGGGATTGCAGACGGGGTCCTGAGGATTCCCATCGCCTGCGTCCCGGCTTCCATCCAGGCCGGGTCCGCAAGCCAGGTCTCGACCCCCCAGAGCAGCACCACCTGAAGCGGGGCGTTGCGGTAGACCTTCGCGCTCACCAGCAGTTCATCGGTGGTGAAATCGCCGGGGTCCATGGTCCAGGGCTGCGCCTGCATCTCGGTCAGCCAGACCTGCTTGCCCTGTGCCTTCGCCAGCGCCGACCAGTAGCGGAGCGCCTCGGCCTTCCATGACGTGCGCAGCGCCACGGTCGCGAACCGGAACGGCGTCGAAGGACCGTCAACGTAGAGATCGAGACCAAGCGCATCGCCGGCTTGCAGCGCTGCGGCGGGGTGGCCGCTCGGATAGCCATGGAGACCATCGAGCAAGGCCACCAGATTCGTCTGGAGCCAGTCGACGATCACGTTCCACCCATCGAATGTCGTGGTCACGGCGCGGTGATTCGAGTCGAGACGGTGCGCCTCCGAGATCTCCCAGGCCATCTGCTCTGGTGTGATCTGGTCATCGCCTGTGGATTCGTTGACCACGTAGTCGTAGGGCTCGTTCTCGATCTGCCAGGCGTACAGCAGCGGCGAAGTCCGGTAGCGCGTGAGCGTCGCGTCGAAGTACGCGCGATAGTCGCTGCCTTCCTGCGCCAGCCCGAGCTCGGGCTGCTCGCGCGGCCCCGCCCAGGCCGGCGCGTGCAGCTCCGGAAACAGGAAGTTGCGTGCGCCGACGGTGAGGATCACGCGGGTCGGCCGCGATGACGTGCGGTTGTGGTCGGCTATCACCTCGAGCAGCTGATCGGTCACGGTGAAATCCAGCACGCCAGGGCTGGGCTGCGTGAGATCCCAGTACACGGGCAGTCGCACGAGGTCGGGGTTCGTCTTGGTGAGCAGGGTGGAGAGGTCGGCGGTCGGGTCGCGATTCAGGAACGTGGAGATGATCGGGCTGTAGCTGAATCCGACCAGCGGTGCAGGCGGCGGCGGTGCGGAGGGCGCCTCGCCTCCAAGCAGGAGGGCACACGCAAGCAGGCCGAGAAGGCCTGTGGAGAGTCGGCGCGCGTCGGTTCTAGGTCTGGTCGCGTCTATCCCAGAGCGAATACACGGCCATGCCGAATTTGGTAGCTCTTCATCTCACCCATTTCTCAACGCTTGCGCCAAATACGGTACCGGTTCGGTCAAGGGGCCTTCACAAGGCCTGCGCGTTGCAATTCCGTTGAGCTTCCGCCGACATGAGTGACTTTTCGGCGCGGGGACAGCGGTTGCTCGATGGGCGACATGCCATCCCGCTTCCCAGGCCCTGGCGCGTGATCGCAGGGTTTCTGCTGGCCGGCCTGATCGGGCTGACGGCGTACTTCCTGCCGCTGTTTCAATCCGCGTCGACGCCGATAGCAACGTCGGGAGGCGGGCTGATCAATCCGGTGTCCGGTCCGACCGACCCCTTCACGGTCCTGCTGCTCGGATCCGACGACGACTCCAAGTTCGCTGAAGATCAGTTCAACACGCAGTCGATGATCCTGGTCCGCGTCGACCCCATCAACAAGCAGGCGACGATGATGTCGATCCCGCGCGACCTGTGGGCACCCATCGAAGGGCAGCGCTACATGGGAAAGATAAGCACCGCCTATCAGACAGGCGGCGTGCAGGCGACCATCGCCACCGTCGAGCAAAATTTCCACGTCCGAGTCGACGACTACATATGGATCGGCCTCGCGGGCCTCATCAAGGTGATCGACACGCTGGGCGGCGTGAACCTGGTGGTCACGAATCCGGTGATGGACGATTTCTATCCCGCCGACATCAACACGTCCAGTCCCTACGGCTACTACCGCGTCGCGCTGCTGCCGGGTCCTGTTCATCTCGACGGGGTGCACGCACTCCAGTACGTGAGGTCACGCCACGGTGACATACGCGGCGACTTCGCGCGCTCGGAGCGACAGCAGCAGCTGCTCCTCGCGATGAAAGCCCAGTCGAAGCACATCAACCTCGCCGACTTCCCTGATATCGCCGGCGCGCTGAACGGCGAGGTGAGGACGAGCATCAGCCTCGAGCGCGCGCGGCAGCTGTACTCGGTGCTGGACCAGTTCGACAGCGCTCACATCAAACGCATTCTGCTGGGTTCGCCCTACACCTCCGAGGGATGGGCCGGCGACCAGTCGGTCGTGTACCCCAACTGGGGGCAGATCCTGCCACTCGTCAGTCAGTACTTCCCGCAGTGAAAGCCGTCACCTACCTCGTTCTTCTGCTGGCGATGGTCGGCTTCGGCTTCGGCGTGTACCGGCTCGCGGGAATGTTCAAGTCCGACGGGACGCATGTGCAGAAGCCGACGTCGACCTACGCGCAGGCGCTGCCGGGCAAGATGTTCGTCGCGCAGGGCGGCGCGATCTACAGGTTCCAGAACGGCACCTTCAAGCAGATCACGGACGACGCCGGCTGGACGCAGCCGTCGTCATCGCCGGACGGCACCCAGCTCGTTGCGGTGCAGCGGCACCTGAACTATTCCGACGTCTACGTGCTGACGGACTCCGGTCGCATCGTGCAGCAGCTCACGCACCTGCAGTCATCGTCCGTCGAGCGCAACCACTGGGCATTCTTGCCGCGATTCAGCGCCGATGGATCCCGGATCTTCTTCGCCTACGACGACAAGGCGCCAGGCACGTACCAGGTCGACCTCACGATCCTGTCGGTGCCGGCCGGCGGGTCAGGTCGAGACGCGGTGTGGACTGTGCCCAACCCGTTCACCGGCGGCGACACCGACCCCGTCCCCCTGAGCGACGGCGGTCTCGTCTACACCAAGTACTCGATCGACGACCAGGCGGCCGTGCATTCGCAGGTGTGGCTCACGACCCGGCCGGGGGCCGGCGGCACGCCGCTGACCAAGCCCGAGGAAGACTGCGCGCAACCGGCGGTGTCGCCGGACGGCAGGAGCATCGCGATGGTGTGCCGGCACGGCCAGCTGCAGTCCACAGAGCTGGTGCTCGCGATGTTCGATCCCTTGAACGGTACGGTCGGTCCGGAAACGGTGCTCATGCAGGGCCAGCTTGCGGCGTCCCCGACCTTCTCTCCCGACGGCCAGACCATCGCGTTCCTCGCGCCGGTGCAGCAGGGCGGGAGGTTCCAGCTGTGGACCGTGCCGGCTGACACGTCGCCTTCGCCCTCCGCGGCGCGTCCCATCACGCAGAACGTGGGCCTCGACTCCAACGCGGCGCCGGTGTGGGAGAAGCGCTAGAGGCGCGGCCGGAAACCTTCGCCGAGAGATTCGGCGATCCAGGTGGCCCAGATTCGGGTGAAGCGACGAGCAGCGGAGCGAGCGCATCAGATCGACTGCGTGAGCGAGCAGCACAGGAGCTGAACCCGAAGATGGGCCGCATGGGCGCCGAAAATCCGGCGACGCGTTTTCGGCTGCGCCTCTGGCACCGATTCCCGCACCAAAAAAATCACCGCATCCGTAGTAGCCGTGCAATTCCGCATGCACGTTTTCGCTGTAGGAGATAAGGGAGATGCTTAAGGGAAAGGGTGAACGCTCACGGAACGACGTACCTGACCTGCGCACGCAGTGGGAGTCGCTGCTCGACCAGGTCTGGCGGTCCGAAGCCGATTGGCGGTTGTGGGACCGCGTCGACGCTGCGGTCCGGATAGAGACGCTGCGTGAGCAGCGCAGTCGGCAGGAGGGGCCGCAGGCGTAACCAGGCTCGGTAGTCGGCGCTTCCAGCACGTTGCTTAGTTGAGGCGCTGGCCCGAAAGGGCTTGGCGCCTCATGGGAACGCCAACCCAAAGGAGGAGTGCGGAATGAAGTGCGACGTCTGTGACGAAGAGTTCGACACTGAGAACCAGCTGATGCAGCACAAGGCCCAGATGCACGCCGGCGAGGCGGGCAAGGGCACGGTCGAGAACCCCGAGGACGCTGACCTCGAGGAGCCTGACTACAAGAGGGCGAGCGGCGAGTAGGTAATCGACTTACAGCTGAAATGGCCGGGGGCGACGTGCCGCCGGCCTTTTTTTATGCCTTCGCAATCGGCAGCTCGACCTCAAAGGTCGCGCCTCCACCGGGGGTTTCACCGACCTTGATGCTCCCGCCGTGCGCGTCGACAACAGCGGCCACGATGGACAGGCCGAGGCCGGCGCCGCCGCTGTCGCGGCTGCGGCTCGCGTCGGCGCGGTAGAACGGCTCGAAGACGCGGCCGGCGTCGTCCGGCTTGAGGCCAGGCCCATGATCGACGACCGACATGGTCGCCACGCCGTTGTGAGTCTCCAGAGCAACCTCGATCGGGCTCGCATGCGGCGTGTGCACGAGCGCGTTGCGCATCAGGTTGCCCACTGCCTGTCGGAGGCGCGTGTCGTCGCCGGCGATCACGACTGACGCAGGGGCGTCGAGCGTGATGGATCGCTGCGGTGCGACGGCGTGAGCGTCTGCGACCGCGTCGCGCGCGATCGACTGCAGGTCCACAGGCGTTCGCTCGAGAGGCCGGCCCTGGCCGAGTCGGGCGAGCACCAGCATGTCGTCCACCATCAAGGACATCCGCACGGACTCCTCCTCGATGCGCCGCCGGGCGATCGACGCGTCCTCCGGCGACTCCTGGGCGCCGCGCCTCAGCATCTCCGCGTAGCCGCGGACGGAGGTGAGCGGCGTGCGCAGCTCGTGTGACGCGTCGGCGATGAAGCGGCGCAGCCGCTGTTCGGAGCGTGTGCGCTCGCCGAACGCGGCCTCGATCTGGCTGAGCATTCCGTTTAGCGCGATGCCGAGGCGGCCGATCTCCGTGTCCTGGGTCGCCGGCTCGACCCTTCGGGTGAGGTCCCCCGCCGCGATGTCCTGCGCGACGCCGGCCATGCGCTGCAGCGGCCGCAGGCCGATGCGAATGATGATCAGCGCGAGCACCACGGTCGCCGCCACCACACCGAGGCTGATGAGGACCTCGAGCTGAAGCAGCTGACCGAGCGTCGACTCAACGTCGTTGAGCGGGATCGCGAGCACAATGTATTCGCCGCCGAACGAGTCCTCGGGCCATATTGCGGCTCGGTAGTGGCTCACGCCGTTGAGGCCGCTCAATGTCGTCACGGCGGGATGCTTCTCAGTGCCGCTGGGCAGCGGCTTCGGCAGCACCGGTAGGGCTGTCGATGAGGATGTGCCGCCAAAGGCCAGTCGTTTGGCGTCGAGCACCGTTCCGTCAGGCTGGACCCGCTCGATGATCGTGTCAGCGGGGAAGGTGGATCCGGGTAGCGGTCCGTTGCCCTGCGGCGATCCGCCAAGCCCCGCGACGGCAGCGTTGTGGCCTGTCGACAGCTGCACGTCGACGCGGCTGATCAGAAAGTTCTGCAGCGCGGTGTAGGTGGCGACGTCCGCGACCAGCAGGCCGACTGCGACCAGGCAAACGATGCCGATGAGCAAGCGCCCGCTCAGAGAACGGGTCATGGCTACGTGCGCGGGGCGCGGAGGACGTAACCGACGCCGCGCACCGTCTGCACCAGCGGTGGCCCCTGGCGGTCGATCTTCCGGCGCAGGTAACTGATGTACGTCTCGAGCACGCTCGCGTCGCCGCCGAAGTCGTAGTGCCAAACGTGGTCAAGGATCTGGCTGCGCGTAAGCACGCGCCCGGCGTTGATGAGCAGGTAGCGAAGCAGGCGGTACTCGGTGGTCGTGAGATCGATGACGCGGCCGGCCCGCCTCACCTCGTGCGCCTCGTCGTCCAGCTCCAGGTCTGCGAGCTGTAGCTGCCCGCTCTCCTCCCCGACCGCGCCGTGGCGACGGAGAACCACGCGCACGCGTGCGACGAGCTCTTCAATGCTGAACGGCTTGGTGACGTAATCGTCGCCGCCGACCGTCAGGCCGTGCACTTTGTCCTCGGTCGCGTCGCGCGCGGTTAGGAAGATGATGGGCACGCGATGCCCGGCGCTGTTCAGCCGCCGCAGCACCTCGAGCCCGTCGATGTCCGGCAGCATCACGTCGAGGATCACGAGCGCGGGTGAGAACTGGCTGACCGCGCTCAGCGCGGCCCGGCCGGTGGCCGCGGTCTTCACCGAGAAACCCTCGTAGCGAAGCGCCATGGAGACGAGCTCCGTGATGTTCGGCTCGTCGTCCACGACCAGGACCCTGGCGCCGTTGTTGGCGCTCGCCGAGTTCTGTGCCGGTCGGGAGCTCACAGACCCAATCGTGATCGTGTTTCCTGGGAGTTTGCTGGGGAAAATCTGGGAGCCTGCTATGGAACCGGCCAGTGGGCGGTGCGGTGGATGGCGCCATCGCGGCCGACAAGGCGGGCCGGCAGCATGAGCTCATCGAGCCACCCCGCTGCCGCGTCGCCCATGACGATGGCGGCCGTGGAGGCGACGTTGGCGTCCACGCAGGAGCCGGCGACCACGGTGGCCGTGCGCCACGGCCCGGCCGCGGGCAGGCCGGTGGCCGGGTCGATGATGTGGTGCAGCACGACTCCGCCTCGCGTCCACCTCCGCACGGAGGTGCTGGATGTGGCGACGCCGCCGTCGGTGATGCAGATCGTCTCCTCTCCCTGGCTGATGGCGGCACCGCTGTCCTCGCTCACCTGGATCTGCCAGCCGCCCGGTGGCGCCTCGCCCGCGACGGCGATGTCACCGCCGAGGCTCACAAGGGCGCCTCCCGCGGCGGCGGCTTCCAACGCGGCCGTGGCCGCCAGGTCCGAGGCCAGCGCCTTCGCGGTGGAGCCGAGGTCCAGCTCCACCCCGCGCGGCAGCCACAGCGTCCGCGTCGGATCGTGGTAGCGGATGCCGCGCCAGCCTGGGACTCGCTCCACGACGAGCGCGATGGCCCTGCCGTCCGCGGGCATGGCCGAGAAGTCGGTGTCGTAGCCCGAAAGCCGAACGGCCAAGCCCACCGTCGGATCGACCGCGCCGCCGCTGAGGCGCGCCCCGCGCAGCGCCTCGGCGATCGCGCGTCCAAGGAGCGGGCTGACACGTATCTCGCGCCCGGGCGACGCATTGATAAAGGACAGCTCGCTGTCGGCGCGGAAGCGGCTCGCGGCCGCATCGATCCCCTCGAGGAAGCGATCGACAGCTGCTTTCGCGGCGGAGAGACGCGAAGGCCGCGTTACGACGACTCGCAGCAGGCCTCCCAGTGCGCGGCCGTCAGCGACGGCGACCGATGCGGCGGTCATCGCGCGGGCTTGTCCGCGCGCTTCAGCGCCAGCGCGAGCACGGGACAAGCGGCCACCACGTTCTGCGCGTGTGCCAACAGGTGACCAGGGATCGGGCCTGGCGCGATGATCGGATAGCCCCAGTCGTCCAGACGCACGAGCTCGGGGAGGAGCTCCGCGCACAGGCCGTGACCGTCGCATCGGATGCGGTCGATGGTGAGATGGGCCTTCGCGCTCACGCGATCCGCCTCGGCTGTGAGGGCTCGGCGCGCCAGTGCGGGGGATGGTTCGCGAACTCCTCAGCAAAAACGGCGAGCGCTGAGCGCAGGAGCATCACAGCGCCGTCGGGATGCCGGCACGCCCCGCGTCCGGCGACCTCTTGTGACCAGCGATGCAGGCGCGCCAGATCCTCCGTGTTCGATCCGCGCTCACCGATTCGCGCGGTCGCGTCAGCCAGTGCGCGCAAACCGAAGAAGCACGGTCCGCACTGAGCCGAGCTCTCAGAGGCCAGGTAGCGCATGATCCGCGCCGTCTCGCACACGCCGCATCCGGCGTCGTGAAGGAAGCCGACGACGCCGCAGCCCAGCGTGAGCCCGCGGTCGCGCAGCGCGACAGGATCAAGCGGCAGGTCCCAGGCCTGGCCGGCGCCGATCCAGGCCCCAAAGTAGCCGCCGAGCAGGCCCCAAAATAGCCGCCGAGAAGGATCGCGCGCGTCGGGCGAGAACCGCCACCGGCCGCCTCGAAAACCTCGCGCACGGATGTGCCTAGCTCGACCTCGAGCACGCCGGGGGCAGCACCTGCGCCCACCGCCGTGATGAGCAATGTGCCTCTGCCGAGCCAGCCCGCACCGAAGCGAGCGATCAGGGCTACGTGGGCGAGGCTCTCGACGTTCTGGACCAGCGTGGGCCGGCCATCCACGCCGGCTTCGTGCATGGAGGGCGGCCTGGTCGTGGGGCGCGCGATACCAGAGCCAACGAGACGCACCAGGGCGCTCGACTCGCCCGCCACGTAGCGGGCCGGCGCGATGGCGATTCGCGCCTGCCGCAGCTCAGGTTCGGGCCGTTCGGCCAGAGCGGCGGCCATCGACGCGAGCGCGGCGCGGTGACTTTCGCCGATCACCACAGCGATCCGGGATGTCCGAAGTGCTCGCGCCGCGAGCATCGCGCCATCGAGGACGAGGTGTGGCCTCGCCGTCATGAGCACTCGGTCCTTCAGGCTCTGCGGCTCACCCTCAGCGCCATTCACGACGACGACGGGCTGTCCATGCCGCCTCGCGATGGACCGCCACTTGTCGCCGACAGGAAAGGCAGCGCCGCCGCGGCCGGTCAGGCCGCTGCTTTCGACGACGTCAATCAGCGCCGAGCCGATCGAAGGTGGAGGACCGAGTCGCTGCATGTGCGAGGCCAGGCCCTCGGGACCTCGCGACAGGTCGGGACCGGCCAGCAGCCGCTGCCTGATCACGGCTTTGCCCTGCGGTCCACCGCCGCCCGAAACGCAGCCCGCGGATCCGCCAGCGGGTCGGGCGAGACCACCAAGCGATACACGACCGCGAAGCCCACCAATGCGATGCAGGCGCAGGT
>WNGN01003460.1_pt1 | contig 10729 bp, 19 predicted proteins | sample 5400561 | NCBI WGS metagenome assembly WNGN01 (sample SAMN13153379, study PRJNA577476) | soil metagenome | isolation source: 115 cm soil or saprolite under Garry oak tree replicate 2 | place: USA:California | collected 2016-06-15 | reverse complement strand
GCCTGGAGCTTTAGAAGGGATTGCACGTAGTCTTGTTCAAGCCAGATAGAAGGGATTGCGTTCTTTTTCTCTTGACTCGTGCCAATGTATCCGATAGCACCTAAATAATTGAGGGAATTCCTGACGGTGCTTTCTCCAAACGTCTTATAGATCAAGTTGACAATGCCGCCGTTGGAAAGATCAATCAGGTAGTGTTCAGGTTCTTTGGGCTTTGCGAGTCCTTTCTCTTCGGCTCTCATCGTCTTGAGTTTCCATTCAGTGCGTGCATGATCGGTAAGCGTTTCAAGGAGGCGAAGTATCTTTGCCATGCATTCCTGATTCGGTTCTTTCTTGCGCTGCTCTCTGTACTGGTCGCGGTTGTATTGGCATAAGCCCATAAAATCGGCTCGTACCTGAATATGACGACTATCATAATGGACTAAGCATCCTGTCGTGATTTCGCTTGTATCGCTCATAACAATCCCTACTATTCTTTCGTGAGATAGTCATTTAAACTTTTTTCGCTGATACGCCAAATCGTACCAATCTTCTTAGCTTTAATAGCTTTTCGTTTAATCAATCGGATAACGGTATCACGCGACACCTGAAGTCGTGCCATCACTTGCTCGACGGTCAAATATCTATCTTCATTTGTCGGTTTCATTGAAATGGCCATTTCCTTATCCTTGTGAATGAGTATACCATAATTTGCCGTATGTGGCAATACGTAGCACGATATAGCTATACACGCTGGCTTGCGCCAGGAACATGGTTCGTTTGTCGTTCACGCTGGTATCTCATTCCATAATCCATGCTGCCATTGTTCAAATGCGTGGCTCACAGCTCGAGTACCTGGAAAGAAATCATCGAATGTATCACCGTCCACGATGTTCAAGAGTTCAAAGAGCCAATGACAAAAAGCGTCAGGCTTTGCGCCTGTCAAGCCACGCTGCAACGAGATAGGCTCTGCTATCCAATCCCTGACGGTTAATTGCTCGCGTGTGCGTTTCCTCGAGCTCTTCCAGATAACAGGCTCCCATGCGTAAGCAGGATTTACCCCAGGCTTGAATGAGCAAAACGGCTTGACCCAGGCTGCTATTCGCACATCATTTGGGCAAAGAGAGAGGACAGAGTGAAGCGTTGTGGATGCAGTGGATAAAGCCCATCCATCGTATGTCTCGAGCTCGAGTATCAGCTTTGCATGGTCAACTTCCTGTTTTTCAGGATAGAAGTGAGCGCAGCCTGGATAAGGCGGGTCTGCGTACGCAAATCTCATGCACTGACCTCCCGCTTTGCTTGCCTTTCCCGCTCTGTGTTCTGTCGCCTCACCTCGTCCCGCCTACACCACTCACAGACCGCCCTGGCCCGTCCGTTGATCACGACCGTCGTGGTGGCCTCGTGGTCACAGTGCGGCTTGTACGTGCAACCGTAGCGCGGTTCTTGCTGTGGTATCATAACGCCTCCTCAAGTAACGGGCGTGGGTCAGCTTTGCCGAAAGACTTGGTGATGACCAGCTCAATGACCATCTTGCGCCTCCTCTATGTTGACCTGTATTATCTGCTTTCCATGCTCTTTTGCCCATTTTTCAAGGGTATCCATAGAGTGAGCAATGCGTTCTTGACGTTCAGTTTCCGAGGTCACGCCAACCTGATATGTCCAGGCACGCTCGGCCTCCTGTCTGAGTTCTCCTATGCTGATACCGAACTCATGCGTCCAGACAGGACGACCCAGGAGCAGTTCTACCGACTCATGGAAATGGTGGAAATCACCAAGGAGGATATCTTCTTGCAGTTGGTAGTAGGCGTACTCGCGAGGGTCAATGTTAGGCTCCCACCAATGATTCTCTCCGTACTTCTCCATAGCCTCTAGTATCTTCTGTTGATTGGCTTGTGGCAGGTGTAAGGACTGTACAAAATCCTGATTGTTCATGCAGCACCTCCCGTCTCACGGCGCTTCTCTATCTCCTCGTGGAACCATGTCTGCATTAGCAGCATCCATCCCTGGTGTGCATCTTTCATGGCTTGCCTATCCTCGCGGATATAGAGAGCGTGATTTGCTTGTAGATACAATGCAGCCGCTTCTATAGCGGCATTTCTGATTGCTGGTGGTGTTCTTTTGCCGCTTTTAGCCGTGTTTTTATACTTCCATTTGCGTGCTAAAGCCCTGATATCTTCCTCAACCATACGAGCCATCTCTTCAGCGTTTACATCTTGAAAGTTGCGTTTCGGGAATGATGTCGCTCTCATGCAGCGCCTCCCGTCTCACAGCACGCTAGACTCTCCTCCTGCTCGTCTTGAGCAATGGCGAAATCCATGAAGGCGTTGTGGAAGTCACAGAGGTATTTGAGTTTTTTCTCTGATGTGATGTAGATGTGATGCCAATGATACTCACACTGTTGGCGTGTCTCAATCCCGTCTATGAGCGAGACGAGTACATCGGCTTCGCAGAATTCTTCAAGTGGCTCGTTTAATGTGGTAGTATTGGGTAGTCCTTCATCAGAAGGAAAGCTACCGCGTGTTACAATCACCATAACGTATCCTTTCAAGTGATACGTCCCCAGGACAGTTTGACTCGGGTACAATTGCACGTTCATTCAAAACGTGCTACACTTAAGACAAATCTCTCCTGGAAACGACTTGGGCTAGAGCTGCTATCTTGCTGGATTAGGCTCTAGCCTTTTTCTTTAGCGACTGTGGATTTTCCAATCAAAATCAGGAAAAGAAAAAGCTGGCATCTCTGCCTGTTCTCGAAAATGATTGAGTGCGCGTACAATGGCATGAGCACTAGAACGTTGGATAGCGTGACCTCTTTCAGCCCTGATAATGACACTTTTCGCCAGTCTAGCCTCTTTTGCCAATGCATCCTGAGAAACGCGCAACTCGGCTCTGGCATCAGCCAAGTTGACCTTTTCTGCCACAGGCATTGTCTTTCCCTTTACTATAACATACTAAGAATAACCGCAGTGAACTAAACAAATATACCATACTCTGCTACAAAAAGCAAGAGTCAGTACAGGTACTTAGGTATTTTGGACGAAATGTTAATATAATCTTAACATACACACTAGATATTCCATGCTCATACTTTTACTCACCATATTTCTCTATCCATTCCTTGCCCCAGACGTGACCTTCCTTGCGTTCTTGCTCGACTCGTGTCCAGGATGCTGCTATCTCTTCCTGTGTGATGCCAAGTTCTTGAGCAACATCCATCATAAGATCAATCAGATACGTGCGTTGCTCTTCGTACATCTCCTTGTTTATTGGTGGACTGAAAAGATAGCCATGCTTATAATCTGTGCCATACAAAAGCGTTTCCATCTGATCAATACAAAGGCTTCCGAGCTTCCACAAAAGCAGAGTAATATCACTTACTTCTTGATTTCCAGAAAAGCGATGTGTATTATCCAATTTGTACTTTCCCTTTTCACACGTCTATAATAGAGTAGAGACGTTTTTCGCGTCTCCCGATATAGATTGCAGGACTCGCCTCTTCGTGCATCCTCGTATCCCATTTCTCTAGCTGGCCTGGGGTGGAGCACTACCCCGGGCCTCCATCAATAAATTTCAAACCCGCCGCTCTTCCTAGCCCACACTGAGAACTCTTCTAGTTTCTCTACCCAATCATCCCGAACTTTACGCGGCCAGATTTCCAGAGCTGCAGGTTTGAAGATATCATGATCATCTTCTGGCTGATCTTCAAGTCCTTGTTGCATGATGACATAATTGTGAGCAATCCGAGCTAACACCATAGCCTCTTCTTCTGTGACAAGAAAGCCATCATTAGACATCAATCGAGGGTAGGTATCATCCTCTGGCATACGCTCATCTTGGCCAGCAACAAAGAAGTATCTTGCGCCTTTTGAGGCTGCTAAGAAGTACCAGCCGCACTGCTCTAAGAAATGGGGCCACAAAAACGCCCCCATATGAAAACTTCCAGCCTCTTCATGCACTGGTGAAAAATCATATCCCATTATGCTATACTTCTCCTAACACTTCTATCGCGTCCCTGTATGCTCTCAATTCCTGTAGGTATTATGGACGCGGACTGGTCTGGTTGCCTCATTGTGCCGCGCGTCTCTTCTCGCTCCAAGGCTTTCCTTTATGTGCATCGCTTAATTTCTGTCTATATTCCACGGAAAGTTTTGTCCCTTTGTTCCAGGCCACTTGACCTTTATTTTTGCCTTTCAATGACTGAACCATCTTGTCTCTTTGCTCTTGCCACTGCCTTTTAGCGGCATCACTAATCTTTTGGCGCGTCTCTTCACTTGGAGAATGCCCTTTCTTGCCCTTGTTAGTTGAAGTCCTTCCCTTGCTAGCAATATGTAACTTCCGGCGTTGCTCTTGAGCACGAGAACTTGTCTTGAGACCTAAGCCTCTCTTGCGGAGTGCGTCTTCAGTTGGCTTTTGACCTTTCCGCGCTTCTGACATCTTGCGCTTTGTTTCCTCTGATGCCTTCTGACCTCGCTTTGCATCAGCTATTTTTTGTTGATGCACTGCTGTACGTGGCAATCCTCTAATACCCTCACCACCATAAGTACGATTTGTAAGTCCATCCATAAAGAAAATCAATGCAATCTCATACATGCAGGCGTCCTTAGATGTCTCAAAGTATGCTAATTTGGTTTTAAGGACTTGCCCGCCGCTTGCCCATATTTTGCGGATAACATTACATTTGTGTGATCGACTATCTTTACGGGCTTCACGCTCATGATCGTCTAATCTAGCGTCTCTTCCTTTGCCAACATAGAAGACTTTGCCATCAGGATATGCGAGTGTGTAAACGTAGTAGGTGCCGCGAGGATACTCTGAGGTATAATGTGCCATGTGGGTAGCTTACTCCTACTCATGGTCCAGGTGGTATTGATAGTATCGCCTGGACACAACAATATTCTATATTCATTATACCATACTTCGGCTTCTCAAGCCACTTTAAGCACAAAAGTACCTCATCTTACACCGTTGCATGTAGGGCAAAGTTTTACTCTATTGGCTGCAAGGAAACTACATGCTTTCTGGTGATTGGTTAAAATGTCTCTCGCTCTATCTGCAATCAATTCTCGATCACAGTGGCAGCATCGCTACATATGTTGTGTATCGCTCTACCCTCACGCGCTTCTTTGCCTTTCTTGGTGACACACCGCCCGACCAGGTGAAACACCGTGACGTGCTGGCCTTCCAACAACTGCCCTCAACCTCGCCACGCAATCGTGGGAGCCAGGTCACCGCCTCCACCAAGAACCAACGTCGCGCTATCCTCTCCTCGTTCTACCATTTCGCCAGCAGCTACGAGCTGCCCGACGGCACGCCGCTTTTTACTGGCATCATCCCGACCGCTAGTATGCACTCGCTCAAACCCGAAGTCTCCATTCTCTCCATGTCAGAAGACGATCTCACACGTTTCTTCGCTGCCATCCCGACCACAACCCTCAAAGGAGTGCGAGATCGCGCGCTCTTCTTCCTGTACTTCCTGACCAGCCGCCGTCGCTCGGAACTGTGTTTCTTGCGCTGGCGTGACATTGAGGCAACGACCATCATTGACGACGACGGCACACGTCACGCAGGCCATGTCTACCGTTACCGTGGCAAAGGCGCAAGTCGTGAAGTGCGTGCCAAAGAACTGCCCGAAGCTGGTTGGCAAGCTCTTACTCACTACCTTGAACAAGCTGGACGACTAGCCACTATGCAGCCGGACGACTATCTTTTTGTAAGTGTGCATCCAGGCCAGGGTCGCCAATCGTCCGAGCCTGCTCCGCTCCATAAAGCCTACATCACCCGCGAGTTCAAGCGTTATGCAGCCCTTGCAGGACTCGACCCCCGCTACAGCCTGCACACCTTGCGCCACTCATCGGCACGACTGCGCTATCTAGCTGGCTCCCCCTTGCAAGATATCCAACATGCACTTAACCACGCATCCATTGCGACTACAGATATCTACATACGCCGTTTGGCAGGCGTCACCGATAAGGGCGCGCGTCTCCTCGAAGCCAGATACAGCCATATGCTCTTGCCCGATCTGTAGGGTAGACGCATACTCCCGCAAAAGCATGATAAGTTGCGCGTGGAGTTCCGGGTCATCGAGTTTTCTCGCATATCCGTAGCGTGCTCTAAATGCTACAATGGACTCGATGATGGCATTCACTGCTTGATCTTCTCGTGTTTCCACATTTCTTCCCCTATGGTATACTATTCTCGTACTGTCCGTGAGCGGTGTCTGGTTCCAAGTCTTCGCCGCTCGCGGCGGTCAAGGCGGCGGTTTGATGGCTGGCAATTTGACCGTATCTGCACAGCAATCTAAATACTCCTTGACTCTTGCTAGTGCTTCTTCTGCTTCTTGTTGATCTCCTAACAATGTCATCTTAGGATGATCTTTGCGTGTATTGCAGGAAGCACATGCAGGAACACAATTATCCCAGGTAGTACCACCACCTTTTCTGATAGAGATGAAATGCTCTACCTGCTCATAATATGCTCTTTGGCAATAAGCACATCTGCCTTGGAAATAGTCTAGTGTTGCTTTCCACTGCTCTTGAGTAAGTGTAGCAGGTAAGCCCGCTTTCTTAGCTCTGTAGAGCTGTCCAGTTACTTTATAATCGCTATACATAATACATCCTCATGGTATAATATCCTTATGCTCGTTGGGCAATGGTTACAACTTGACGGGAGTGCCATTGCCCACGGGTCAGGCAGCTGGTTTAATGGCTGGCCTTTCCGCTGTGTCCTCTTTCCTTTTTCTCATTTCCACCTTGAACTTCCAGGGACTTGCTTTGTATTCTTTCAACTTCTGTGCATCTGCTGTTGTGATGTATGCCTGACGTGATCGTCCAGCCTTGAACGTCTTTATATCAAGATCGTTCAAGTAGTTGTAAATCGTGGCTCGTTTGATGTTGGCATACTTCGATGCTTCTGATAATGTCATGTACTCTTGTTCGTCCATTGTCACCTCCTGTTCATTGATGCTATATACGTATTATATACGAGTTTTACGAGTTTGTCAATACAATTGACAAACTCGTTGAATATCTATTGACTTCTGTCTAAAACTATGCTATACTTCCTATATGAGAGAGGGAAGCGGGGAGCCTTGAAAGGCGTTTAGCGGACTGGTTGCAGGATGCCACACTTCCCTCTCAGGAGACACAAAGGAAACGAAAATGACACAGAAGCCCGAAATCACCGCAAACGCGATTTATAAAGTTACTGATAAAGCCACCCATGAGACATGTTGGTACGTGCCGAGCGACTCGAAGCCTGGCGCGTACTATAAGGTATGTTGGAGTAGAGAAGCGACCCGCTGGACATGCACCTGCAAGGCTGGTCAGTATGGTCAGGCATGTAAACATGAACATGCAGCACAGGTGAGTATCGTTGTGAACAAAGAGCAGGAATTGCTTGCAAGGTCACAAGAGCCATACTTGCCCGTATCCACCGATCAAAAGGGCGTACTCAATGGAAGCTGCCAAGGCTTCTCATTGCTGCGTCGTTGAAATGAGTTTAGAGCATATGCTGAGAGACGAGGAAGAATTGCTGGCCTTGTTTCTCGGAGAGGAATTTGAAATGGCAGTAGTGATCGAGACAGTACGAATTATCTTCAGGTGCCAATGCCGATGTCAAGGCATGGACCGCCGTTGCGGTCATGTTTGGGCTTTCGACTATCAGCGCAACGAGCGTGGCCAGCTTTTCATGACATGGGAAGCTGCCCCTGAAGACGCCAACCAGGAGCCATTCTCGACTCCTGAATATGATCTGTATTGCCCGAAATGTCACCATAAAGGCATGGTCAAAGCAAGCCATGTCATCGGGACCAGGACTAGCAAGCCGTGCAATGAGCGTTGCATGGAGTCCACGAAGAGCGTTTGTAATTGCAGTTGCGGCGGTGCCAATCACGGCAAGGCCCATCTGTGCTAGAGAAGAGGAATTGAAATGTACGAGTTTTTCAGCGTCCAGGATGGCGAATATATTCAGGCTATTCAAGATGCGCGTGCAGCCGAGATGCACGCGCAGACAGACAAAGTAGAAGTTGCCATAGGCCAGGGCAAGACTGCCACGTTCTACCGTGAGACGGGCGAAGTGCTGCTTGAGTGCGAGTTGAGCGCGTTCTACCTGGACAGGGACGAGGCGTATCGTTTAGTATCGTTGTTAGAGGCAGAGTTCAAAGGAGAGTAGTATCATGAGTGAAACTGAGATTTGCCCGATTTGTGGGCAAGAGGTCGAGGCTGGCGGCGCAGATGACGCCACTGAGAATATGGACTTCTGCGATGAGTGCCAACGGTACGTGTGTACCGATTGCTACTCCCACATGCGATCAATGTGTATAGGTTGCGTAGAGGAACAGGAGGCACAAGGAACAGTATGAGTAACTTAGAAGACATCAAAGAGCAATTGAAAGCGCCATTTGCCCTTGAGGATATTGATTTCTTGCCCAAAGGGAAGACTGAGCGCGATGGCAAAACGTTGTGTATGGCGTTTCCCTATGCAGACCCGCGCGTCTATCAAGACCGCTTGAACGAACTGGCATATGGTGAGTGGAGCACACCCGCGCCGGTCGTGATAGCGGCTGGTAACAAACTGCTTTGCTATGTCACGGTGATTCTCTTTGGTGTGCCTCATACCGATGTAGGTGAGGCTCCACTTAAAGCCGACAATGGCAAAGATGAAGAGAACACTGGCACCGAAGCCTGGGCGCAGGCGTTCAAGCGGGCCTGTTCTCAATTTGGCCTGGGCCGGTATCTGTATGATCTTGACAAGGAATGGGTGCTATTCAATGTGCAACGCAAGATGATCGATCTTGACAAGGCAGGCAAGGCTGCTATTGTGCGTAAGATGTATCAGAAAGCAGGTATCCTCTCAGGGCAGGCTCCCACACCGAAGCCAGTCTTGCAGACGGTGCCAGCACAGCCACAAGTGCAAGATGACGGCACCAGGGAACGACTAGCACAGGTCAAGCAACTCTTCGGCACGATGTTCAATAGCAAAGGGTGGGAGAAGTTCAAGCAAGATCATCTCGGTATGCCAGTCGCCGACCAGGGCTTGACCATAGATGAACTTGACAGGCTGTACGCGGCATTGCTCGATAAGAAGATAGCAAAGGCCAGTTAAGGAGGTTCTTATGATCGTTTGTGTACATCCCCTCGATGGGATACTCGCTTTCCTTGGAGCAGTAGGGATTGTATTACCAATTATTTGCGCGATTCTCTTCTTCATGATGAAAGCATTTGAGCCAGAGGAATATAAGGCTTTTATGGATGAAAATGACACAAAACTCTATCAACTAGACTACTTCTTGATGGGAGTTCTCGGAGGGACACTGCTGCTTGTGATAGTCCTCATCCTGGCCTTTGTCAATCAGGCTCTCCCGCCTGTCTGCTATTAGTACGTTAAACCGTCGGTATCCTCTGCGTGTTGATGGCCGCCATTGGCAAAGAGTCCCCGAAATGGCGGCCATAATCCACATATTGCGGGACAGGCTGCAAGATCGGCTGCATGAACTGCGGTTGTGGCATCGTTGCAAGATTGACCATTCCCTGTACTGGCGTTTGTGGTTGCACAGGAGCCGGGGCTTGTACTTGCTGTTGTAGGTATGTCACGCTATTGGCAGCTCGTACCGCCAGGTCTTGCACTTGCCCGAGTTGTTGTTGCGTCGCAGTAATCTGGTCTGTGTGTGTCTGGGCCGTCTCTGCAAGCGTGCTCAACTGTTGGGACTGTGCAGGACTTGGGGCTTTCAATAAAACAGGGCCGCCAATGAGTGCAGCAGCTACACCCAGGCAAAAGGAAAATTCAATCCAGGCGATCTTGCCGACGTAAAAGAGGACGACACCTCCGATAATCACGAGGATGGCCAGAATGGTCGATGGGATATCGATGAGACGAGTTGTATTTGTATTCAAGTTCTCTCTCCTAACTGATAGGTTGAGTAATCAACTGTTGAATGGCCGTATTGCCATTGTTCTCGATCTGTCCAATAGCCGTTAGCCTCTCCTGCACTTTCGTAGGGTCTAATCCCGTCGGCTGTTGTGTCTGAGAAAGTTCCGTTTTCAATTGTGCTACTTGTGCTTGCAGTTCAGGAACAAGTGGATCTTCGCCTAATCCCCCGTAGAGGTGAGCAGTATAGACTTGCCCTGCCCCTGGCGGTTTGTCGTATTTATGGGCAACGTCATACACAAGACAGCCCCGTTCAAAGTATTGCTTCACGGCTCCGCTCGTATCGAGTGGTACTTCATTACTTAAAGGAAGGCCCAAATGGGTAAGCCCATTCAATCCACTATTGCCGTAGCTTTGATATGTTGCCAGTATTTCCCCGTGAATATTCTTGCCCGTCTGCCTACAATTCCACCCCATTTGGGCAGCCGTGAAATAGTTATTTACCCCAGGCGTCGTTATGTCAATCATAAAAGTACCTCCTACTTGCCACTGTCCGTAATCGCTTTTGATCGAGCGATCATAATCGACTGAATGGCCGGACATTGAAACACCATTCAAGTATTGTTGGATGTGTGCGCGAGGCTCCCATTGCCCGCCGCTCCATGCGTAGGTTTGCCAGCCCCAGGAAATCAGGCCAGCATTGAACAAGTCACCGATCACCCGATAGGAACCATACGCGCCAGTGCGACCCTTGCCTATTGCCGATATGACTCCCTGGAAATAGGCAGCCACAAAAGAGCCGCTCGTATCGACATCCACGCTAAAGTAGATCGGGCGATCACCTGGGCCGCCGCATTCCGCGTGCTGCGTTGCCGCTATCTGTGCATCAG
>WNGN01007229.1_pt1 | contig 10730 bp, 8 predicted proteins | sample 5400561 | NCBI WGS metagenome assembly WNGN01 (sample SAMN13153379, study PRJNA577476) | soil metagenome | isolation source: 115 cm soil or saprolite under Garry oak tree replicate 2 | place: USA:California | collected 2016-06-15 | reverse complement strand
CATGAACTCCTCCTTCGGGAGCGAGATCGGCGGATAGTTCCACTTCCGCGTGGCGTCGATCAGCATGGCGCTGGCGCCGCGCGGCTCCGGGAAGAACTGCTGCTCGCGGGGCGCGTCGGGAGGCGCCGCGGACGGATCGAGCATCGAGGCGCGGTTCCGAATGATCGTCACGTCGAGGTGCGGCTGCATCCGCGTCGAGCACGCCCACATCACCGCGTCGAGGTCGTAAGGATCGATGTCCTCGTCGACCGCGATCAGGATCTTGCCGTACGTCGGCTCGAGGGCGGCGGCGGCGAGCAGCGCCTGCGTGGGTTGGGCCGGCGACCGCTTCTTGAGGCGGATCACCATCATGTTCAGCGCGCCCGCCGACTCGTGGAAGACGATGTCGATGACCGACGGCACGTTGCAGTGGTTCTTGAGCAAGTTGTAATAGGCGGCCTCGTTCGAGATCGCGCGGATCATCGTCGACTCGCTGGGCGGGAACTGGCTGATGAACGCCTGCCAGATGGGCCGGCGCCGGTGAGTGACGCAGGTCACCTCGAAGCACGGGTGGAGCGTGCGCTCGCCGACGAAGCCCGTGAACTCGCCGAAGGGCGCCTCCGGCTCGAGGTAGCGCGTCGGGATCCGGCCCTCGATCACGATCTCGGCGTACGCGGGGACCTCGAGGTCCACCGTCTCGCAGCGCACGAGCTCGATGGGCTCGCCGGACAGCGCGCCGGCGACCGCGTACTCGTCCACGCCGTAGGGCAGCTTCGCCACCGCCGTCATGGCGACGGTCGGGGGCGCGCCGATCACGATCGCGGCCTCGAGATCCTGTCCGCGCTCCCGGCGCTTCAGCCAGTGGATGCCCTCGTGCTGCGTGGGGAAGAGCTGGAGCCCGAGGCGGTTCGGCGCCTTCACGTGGCCGCGGTAGTTGCCGACGTTGCGCACGCCGGTCTCGAGATCCTTCGTCACCCAGTGGCCGGACGTCACGAACGGCGCCGGATCGTAGCCCGGCGTCGAGATCGGCACCGGGAATTCGTCCAGCCCGAAGCCCTCGCGGCCGACCTCGTCCGGCCCGTGGATCTCCTCCTTCACCGGGGCGCCGGCGCTCTTGATCACGACGGGCGTGATGGGGCTGGCCGCCGCGCGGATCCAACGGTCGCGCAGCTCCGCGACGGGACAGCCGAGCGCCGCCGCGTAGACGCGCCGAGACGCACCGAGCACCGCGACGGCGACGCTCGCATCGTAGGTGCGGCCGCGGCCGTCCGTCACGTTGGTGAAGAGAAACCCGCGCCGCTCCGCCTCGGCAAGCCCGCGATACTGCCAGCGCACGAGCGGCATCAGCTCGGAGTCCTTGTCGATGAGGCGATCGATCGAGAACAGCAGATCGCGCCGCTTGAGGTCCTCGATTGAGCTCCGCAGATCCTTGAACGCCATGGTGTTACCTCAGCGCCTTGGCCCGGGCGCGCAGGAGGTCGAGCCATTCCTTGATTCCCGGGACGTCCGACGCCACCTTCGCGTCGACGCCTTCCAACCGCGCGCGGAACGCCGCCCGCTGGTCGGGAGCGAGCTCCACGTACCCGTCCTTGGTCTTCTCCTTCCAGATCGTCACCGCGTTGCGATTGAACTCCTTGCCCCACTCGAGCAGCTCGGCGTGGACCGCGCGGCCTTCCTCCACGACGATCTTCTGGATGTCGGCGGGCAGGCCATCGAACCACTTCTTGCTGACCGTGGCGATGCTGGTGATGAAGTAGTGGTTCGTGTTCGCGTAGTACTTCACGACGTCGAAGTACTTGAAGGTCGTGAAGACCGTCAGCGCGGACTCGGAGCCGTCGAGGGCCCCTTGCTGGAGCGCGGCGAGCACCTCGCCCAGCGGCATGGGCACGCCGGTCGCCCCGAGCGCGGAGAGCATCGCCATCTCGATCGGCGTCGCCAGCACGCGAATCTTCTTGCCCTTCATGTCGTCGGGCGTGCGCACGACCGTCCGCGTGGCGAAGCCGGCCGGGCCGTAGACGATGAGGCTCACACCCTTGAGGCCGCGGTCCTCGGCGAGGGCGAGGAAGCGGTCGAGGAACTGGCGGTCGTTGATCGTCCTGAACGTATGGTCGAAGTCGTCGAACAGGTAGGGCGCGCTCAGCACCTGAAAGCGCGGGTCGATGCCGACCAGGAACTCCGGCGGGCCGATCCACGCCTCGATCGTCCCGAACTGCGCGCCCTCGATCATGCGCGGGATCGATCCGAGCTGGCTGGCCGGAAAGATCTGGCCCTTGATCTGCCCGTTGCTCCGCTTCTCCAGCCGCGCGATGTACCGCTTGCACCACTCGTGCTGGACGTCGTTCAGCGTGGCCGTCGCGCACTTGAAGGCGATCGTCGCGGCCTCGGCGGGCCAGGAGCTCGCCGCCACCAGGATCAGGATCGTGGCCAGGACACGCATGAGTCTCCTCCTCGCGTCGTGACTAGATGAAGCGGGTGAGCAGCAACGACAGGGCCGGGATGTAGGTGACCGGGATGAGGGCCAGCGTGTGGATGATGATGAACGGAATGAGTCCCGGCACGATCTTCGTCGTCGGCACGCCGAACATGGACTGGGTGACGAACATGTTGATCGCGAACGGCGGCGTGAACATCCCCATGGCGAGGTTCGTCGTGATGATGATCCCGAAGTGGATGAGGTCGACGCCGGCGGCCTTCACGATGGGGACGAGCAGCGGCGTGAGGACGAGGATGGCCGAGGTCGGATCGATCAGGCCGCCCACGATGATGAGGAAGACGTTGATGGCGAGCAGGATGCCCCACTGGGGCAGCTGCAAGGCGTCGATGAAGCCCGTGATGGCCTGCGGAACGCCCAGGACGGTCAGGAACCACGCGTAGAGGCTGGAGCCGGCGACGATGATCATGATCTGCGCGGTCAGGAGGCCGGAGCTGCTCGCGATCGCCCAGATGTCGCGCCAGCTCGTGTCGCGGTAGATGAAGCGTCCGATCGCGATCCCGCAGATGGCGGCGACGCCGGCGGCCTCGGTCGGCGTGAAGACGCCGCTGTAGATCCCGCCGAAGATGATGACGGGAATCGAGAATGCCCAGCCCGCATTGCCGCTGGCGCGCAAGAACCCGGCGAGGGCGTACCACACGACGAAGAGGCCCTCCATCAGCGCGAGGAGCAGGCCGGGCAGCACGCCCCCGATGAAGAGCTTCGGGACGGACTGCTCGGCGGAGACGGCGTAGACGATCATCATGATGCTCGGCGGGATCAGGATGTCGATGGCGCCCGTCGCGGTCACGAGGCCCAGCGAGAATTTCTCGCCGTAGCCGTTCTCGCGCAGCTGCGGGTACATCATCCGGCCGATCGAGGCGACGGTGGCCGCGCTGGAGCCCGAGATCGCGCCGAAGACCACGCACGAGCCGACGGTCACCAGGCCGAGACTGCCGCGCACGCCGCCGAAGAGGGCCATGCACCACTTGACCAGCCGGTCGGCGATGGCGCCGCGCCCCATCAGCTCGCCCGTGAACAGGAAGAACGGCACGGCCAGGAGCGTGAAGGAATCGACGCTGCCGAACATGACCTGCGGGACGATGCTGGTGGGCACGCTCGTCACGAACAGCAACGCCGCGATCGAGCCGGCCAGGAAGCAGAGGTAGATCGGCAGCCCGAGGCAGAGCAACACGATCGGCGTGACCCAGAGCACCCAGCTCATCGCTCGACGTCCGCGTGGTCGGCGCCCGGCCGCGCGCCCAGCCACCCCAGCACGGGAAAGAGGGTGGCGAAGGCGAAGCCGAGGACCACCGAGGCGTACATCAGGTTCATCGGAATGCGCGCGATGACGCTCCGCTGGCCGGTGGTCGTGAGCATCTGAACCACCTGCACCGACTGGACCACCACGTAGAGACAGATGACGACACCGAGCAGGGTGTCGAAGGCCACCAGCCCACGGCGGACGGCGGGCGGAACCGCGACGAGCAGGGCGTCCATCCTCAGGTGTTCCTGATGGCTCGTGATGACGGCGGCGCCCAGCATCACGATCCACACGGCGAGGAACTGCATCGTCTCCTCGGCCCACGGGAACGGACGGAGGACGACGTAGCGGGCGACGACGTTCGCGAAGTTCACGGCGATCGCGGCGAGCATCATGGCCCCGGCGAGCGAGCGCAGCAGCGTGGTGAGCGAGCGGGTGGCCGCGTCGGCCCACGCACCGTGTCCTCGCCTCACTCCATGGGTCGCATCGACCTGTCGAATAGGTGGGAAGCTACGTGACTCGCGGCGCCCCCGTCAAATGGCTTTCCCGCTGGGCCAGGCGTGCTCACGCCGCTTGTCACGACCTGCCGTCCGGCGTAGAGTCCCGCTTCGCGGGAGAAGGAGGCCGACGATGGACCACGTCACGGGATTGAAGGCCGAGGCTGAACGCCGGTTCGGAGCCACGCGCGCCGAGGCGCTGAAGCAGGCGATCGAGGACACGGGCCGCTGGATGGCCGAGGTGGCGGCGTTTCCCGTCGATCACGAGGAACCGCCGGCGTTCTACGTCGAGCCTCAGTCATGAGCCCGCACGAGCTCGGCGTCGCGGACGCGGCCCGCGCGATCCGTCGCAAGGAGCTCTCCCCCGTCGATCTCGTCGACGCGCTGCTCGAGCGCATCGACAAGGTGGACGGGCGCGTCCAGGCCTGGGCGCTCGTCGACCGCGACGGCGCGCGCGCCGCGGCGCGGACCGCGGCCGACGAAGTCGCGCGCGGAGTGTCTCGCGGTCCGCTCCACGGCGTTCCCTTCGGCGCCAAGGACATCTTCTACAGCGCGGGGCTTCGCACCGAGGGCGGCTCCAAGGTGATGGCCGGCTTCGTGCCGTCGTACGACGCCACGTCGGTGGCGCGGCTCAAGAGCGCGGGCGCGATCCTGCTCGGCAAGTGCCACACCACCGAGTTCGCGACCTACGATCCGTCGCCCGCGCGCAACCCGTGGAACCTGGCCTGCACGCCGGGCGGCTCGTCGAGCGGCTCGGCGGCGGCGGTGGCCGCGCGCGAGGTGCCGATCGCGCTCGGCACGCAGACGATCGGCTCCAACGTGCGCCCCGCGTCCTACTGCGGGCTCGTCGGGCTCAAGCCGACGCTCGGCCGCATCAGCACGCGCGGCGTGATGCCGCTCAGCTACACGCAGGACCACGTCGGGCTCATGACTCGCAGCGTGGAGGACATGGCGCTCGGCCTCTCCGTCACGGCCGGCCACGATCCCGGCGATCCCAGCTCGTCGCGCTCCCCAGTTCCTGATTACATTGCCGCGATCACGCGCCGCGGGGCGCCGCGGATCGGGCTCATGCGCGAGTTCTTCTTCGAGCGCGCCACCCCCGAGGTCGGGCGCATCACCAGCCAGGCGGTCGAGCGCCTGGCCCGCGCCGGCGCGACCGTGGAGGAGGCAAAGGCCCCGGCGAGTCTCCGGGTCGCCCAGGCGGCGGCGAATCTCATCGTGCGCTGCGACACGGCCACGGTCCACGCGGATCTCTTCGCTCGGAAGGCCGACCTCTATCGCCCGGCGATCCGCAGCATGATCGAGACCGGGATGCTGGTGACCGGCGAGAGCTACGTGCGCGCGCTTCGGATCCGGCGCCAGTTCCGTCGCGAGCTGGCTGAGCTCCTCGAGCGCTACGACGTCTTGCTGACGCCGACCACGCCGGCGCCCGCGCCCGAGGGCATGGCGACGGGCGATCCGCAGTTCCAGGTGCCGTGGTCACTCAGCGGCTTCCCGTCGATCACGGTTCCGTGCGGCCTCACCGCGTCGGGTCTGCCGCTCGGCATCCAGCTGGCGAGCGGGCCGTTCACCGAGGCGCCACTGCTGGCGGCGGCCGCGTGGTGCGAGGACGTGCTCGGCCGCGGTGGCTCGCCGAACCTGTAACCGACGCCGAGCTTTCAACCCACGCGCGAGCGACGAGGGAGACGACGGTGGCGGGCATGCAGTTCGGCTTGATGATGCGGGCGCAGTTCCCCGCGGGTGACGACATGCCGGCCCGCTTCCGCGAGCTCACGGAGCAGGCGCGGCTGGCGAACGCGCTCGGGTATGCGTCGATCACCAAGGGCATGCACTACAGCGCCGCGCCCTGGCAGGACTTCCAGCAATTCCCCTTCCTCTGCCGGATCATGGCCGAGGCGCCGAATCTCAGGATCAACTTCGGGCTGATCCTGCTCTCGCTCCACAAGCCGCTCGACATCGCCGAGCAGATCGCGACCGCCGACGTCATGAGCGGAGGCAAGGTCATCTTCGGCGTCGCCCTCGGCTACCGCGAGGTCGAGTACCTGGCCTTCGGCACGACCCAGAAGGAGCGCGTGAGCCGCTTCGAGGAGAACCTCCTCGCCGTGAAGCGGCTGTGGACCGAGGACATCGTGACCATGGCCGGCTCTCACTTCACGCTGAAGGACGCCGCGCTGGGCAGCCGCCCCGTGCAGAAGCCGCATCCACCGATCTGGATCGGCGCCAACGCCGATCCGGCGATTCGCCGCGCGGCGCGGCTGGGCGACTGCTGGTACGTGAACCCACACAACCGCATCGACACCATCGTCCGCCAGGTGGAGGTCTACAAGCGCGCCCTCGACGAATGCGGCAAGCCGTTCCCGAAAGAATTTCCCGCGCGCCGCGAGGTCTTCGTGGCGAAGTCGCGGAGCGAGGCGATCCGCCTGTGCGCGCCGTTTCTCGGCGCGAAGTACCAGGCGTACGCGGAGTGGGGCCAGGGCCGCGCCATGCCTGCCGGCGACAACGACCTCGGCCTCGCCTTCGACGATCTGACCCGCGACCGCTTCCTGCTCGGGTCGCCCGACGAGGTCGCCGAGCAGATGCTCGCGCTCCAGCAGGCCACCGGCATCAATCACCTGATCATGAGCCTGCAGTGGCCGGGCATGCCTCAGAGCATGGCGCTCGACCAGCTCCGCATGCTGGCCGAGGAAGTCTTTCCGAGAGTGCGCCAGGGCTGACGCGGTCACGGCTGAGAGTGTCATCTCGCGAGGGAGGTCCATCGATGGGGCAGCGCACGTGGAGCGGTTTCATCATGATCGCAGTGATCGGGCTCACCGTGGCCACCGCCGCACCCGTCCGGGCCGGGCACGAGGACGGCAAGGTGCTGCTCTTCTCCCAGCCGATCGCGAAGGCCGACGCCATCTGGATGGCCATGCAGCAGGGGTTCTTCAAGGACGAGAAGCTCGACGTCACCGTGAAGTGGTTCTCGGCGGGCACCACGGCGATGCAGACCTTCCAGTCCGGGAAGGACGGCAAGCGCGGCTTCGGCGACTTCAACACGGGCGGTGAGCTGCCCGCGGCGAACTTCTGGCAGAACATGGACGAGGCCTACGCGCTGCTCGCCGTGATCGAGCGCGACACCGAGGGCTACGTGGGCATCGCGCGCGCCGACATCAAGACCGGCCAGGACCTGAAGGGCAAGACGATCGCCACGCGCGTGGGATCGACCGGCTCCTGGTTCGTCAGCGAGTACCTGAAGGCCCAGGGGCTCGCCGAGAAGGACGTCACGATCAAGAACATGGACCCGCACATCATGCCGCCGGCGCTCGATCGCGGCGACATCGACGCCTTCTTCATCTGGGAGCCGTACGGGGCCCAGGCCCTGAAGATCTCGGGCGCGCGCGTGCACAAGCTCACGACGGCCAAGGGCTACATGAACGGCTACCTCGTGCTGGGCGCCTGGAAGTGGTACGTGCGCGACCACCCCGGCGTGACCGAGCGCATGTTGCGCGCGATCGACCGCGGCCGCCAGTACGCCGCCCAGCACAAGGACGACGTGATCAAGTTCGCCCGGGAGCAGTTCAGCATGCAGGACACCGCGCCGGTCGAGGCCGATTACTCGTACAACGAGCGCGTGGTCGGGCTCGACAAGGTCGCCTGGGACGACTTCCACAAGCTCGCCGTCTGGATGAAGGAGATCGGGCTCCTGAAGCGGCCCTGGAACCCGAAGGCCTTCTTCGAGCCGCGCCCGCTCCTGCGCGCGCTGCCCGAGCGCGTGTCGTCGGAGTTCCGCTGGTAGAGCCGTCGCGCCGGCGATGCTGGCGATCCGCCGTCTCGACAAGTCGTTCGTCCTCCGCCGCGGCGCCATCCCCGCGCGCGTCCTCGCCGGCATCGACCTCGACATCGGCAAGGGCGAGCTGTTCTGCCTCCTCGGGGCGAGTGGCTGCGGCAAGACCACGCTGCTGAACATCCTGGCCGGCTTCGAGACGCCGACGCACGGTGACCTGAGGCTCGACGGCGCACCCATCACGCGCGCGGGCCGGGATCGCGTCGTGTTCTTCCAGAACGCCGACGCCGCGCTCTTTCCGTGGCTGACCGCCGAGGAGAACGTCGCCTTCGGCCTGCGCATCGCGGGCGTGCCCACGGCGCGGCGGGCTCAGGTCGTCGAGCAGCACCTGCGCCTGGTCGGGCTGTGGGACGACCGCGCGAAGTATCCGCGGCAGCTCTCGGGCGGCATGAAGCAGCGCATCCAGATCGCCCGCGGGCTCGCCATCGATCCCGCCATCCTCCTGATGGACGAGCCGTTCGCGGCCCTCGACGCGATCACGCGACGGTTCATGCACGCCGAGCTGCTGCGCATCTGGGCCGCCACCGGCAAGACGATCGTGTTCGTCACGCACGACGTCGGCGAGGCCATCGTGCTCGCCGACCGGATCGGCGTCATGACGCGTGGTCCCGCCGCCAGCCTCAAGGCGGTGCTCCCCGTCGAGCTGCCGCGCCCTCGCGACCTGGCCAACCCGGCCTTCGCCGAGACCTACGGCCGCGTCGAGGCCCTGCTCCTGCCCGAGGCGGGCCAACTGGACCAGGGACACTAGATGGACCGTCTGCGCCGGCTCGCCATGCTCGCGCTCTCGTTCGGAAGCTTCATCGTCGTGTGGCACGTCGTCTCGACGTACGTGGTGAGCCCTCACCTGATCCCGCCGCCGAGCGAGGTGCTGCGCACCGGGGTGCCGATGCTCACGACGGCCGAGATTCCTCGTCACATGGCGGCCAGCCTCACGCGGGTTGCCGTCGGGTTCGCGCTCGGCAGCACCCTCGGCATCGTCCTGGGCGTCCTCATGGGCCGGATCCGCGTCGTGCACGACCTGCTCGATCCCGTGATCGAGTTCTTCCGCTTCCTCTCGCCCACCGCCATGATCCCCATCGCGGTGATCTGGTTCGGCATCGGCGAGACATCGAAGTACTTCCTGATCTTCTGGGGCACATTCTTCATCGTGCTGATCAACGCGATCCACGGCGTGATGGCCACACCGTGGGCGCGCGTCAGAGCGGCCGAGTGCCTGGGCGCGACGCAGGCCCAGATCTTCGCCCTCATCGTGCTGCCGTCGGCCATCCCGTCCATCGTCACCGGCATGCGCGTGGCGCTGGCGTCGTCGTACCTCAGCATCATTCCCGCCGAGATCCTGGCTGCGGATTCCGGGCTCGGCTACCTGCTGCAGCAGTCGAGCCTGCTCGTGCAGACGAACCGCGTCTTCGTCGTCCTCGCCGTGTTCGGCCTGCTCGGCTACGCGTCCGACCGAGCGTTTCGCGTCGTCACCTCGCGCCTGCTCTCGAGCTATCTCGAGGCCCACGCCACGGCGTAGGGCTACGCCAAGGAGACATCATGGCCAGGAAGAGCATCTGGTTGCCGGCCTCCCCGCCCCCGCCGCTCCGCATTCCGAATGCCGTGAAGGCCGGCCCGTGGGTGTTCGTCTCGGGAACGATGGGTGGGCCGGTCGGCGGAGGGCTCGCGCCCGAGGTGCGCGGCAATCCTGCGCTGCCGCTGGCCGGCGAGGCCAAGGGCATTCGCGAGGCGAGGTCGATCTTCGCGACGATCGAGGCGGCGCTGAAGGAAGCGGGCACGAGCGTCACGCAAGGCGTCTGGCTGAACCAGTTCGTCACCTCGCGCGAGCACGTCGATCCGTACCACGAGGTGCGTCGCGACTTCATCAGGCCGCCGCGCCCGGCGAGCACGACCGTCGCTCAACCCGAGCTCCTCGCTCCCGACGCCACCGTGCAGGTCGACATGGTCGTGATCGATCCCGGGCTCGCGCCGGCCAAGGAAGGCATCGCCGTCGACACGATCCCGCAACCGCTCGCGGGCGCGGGCTACTCGCCGGCCGTCCGCGTCGGCGACTACGTCTTCGTCGCGGGGCAGATGGCGACGGATTTTCGGACCGGCATCCCCGCCGAAGCCCAGGTGAACGGCATCTTCTGGGAAGGCTCGTCCATCCGCCGCCAGACCGAGTTCATCTTGAAGAACCTGAAGCTGACGCTGGAAGCGGCCGGCTCCTCGATGGCGCACGTCCTCAAGGCCCAGATCTGGCTGGCCGACATCAACGACCTGCCGCGGATGGAAGACGCCTGGCGCGTCGCGTTTCCCCAGGATCCGCCCGCGCGCACCGTGCTGTCGGCGGCGGACTTCGGCGTCACCGGCGGCATCATCGAGATCAACCTGGTCGCGGTGCGCCGCGATGGCCGCACGCGGAAAGAAATCGTGAGCGCACGCTGCCCGGTTCCCATCGGCCACGCGAGCCCGGCCGTTCGCGCTGGCGATCTGCTGTTCCTCTCGGGGCTCTTCGCGGCCACGGGCGATGGCGTGATCCCGCAGGCGCGCGTCGATCACGGATTCCCCTACGCCGGCTCGTCCCTCCGCGTGCAGACCGAGTGGATCCTCGAGCAGGCCGACGCGCTCTGTCGCGCGGCCGGCACCGAGCTCGGCGCCGCGGCCCGCCAGCAGCTCTTCTACACGGACCTGCGCGAGTTCGATGCGTCGTTCCGTTCG
>WNGN01003595.1_pt1 | contig 10730 bp, 7 predicted proteins | sample 5400561 | NCBI WGS metagenome assembly WNGN01 (sample SAMN13153379, study PRJNA577476) | soil metagenome | isolation source: 115 cm soil or saprolite under Garry oak tree replicate 2 | place: USA:California | collected 2016-06-15 | reverse complement strand
GAGCTTTTGCAGGTAGGCCCGGCCGTAATACTCACGGCCGGTGCTTTTCGGCGGCGCGAGGCGAAGATAGGGGTCGCGCATCAATTCATCGAGCAAGGCGGGAATGCTGCGTCCCATGAGTGCCAAACGCGCATTTTTATCGAATCGCCGGCGGCCCCGCGTGAAATGCGCGACGAGCGCGTCAATGAGCATGTTGCCAGGGCCGGTGTCAAAGGCGAAAACTTGAGCCGGCTTCGCCGCCGGAGGGATGACGGTGACGTTTCCGATGCCGCCAAGATTCAGGGAGACGCGCCCCAGCTTGGCGTGGCGAAAAAGAAGATAGTCCACGTACGGAACAAGCGGCGCGCCCTGCCCGCCCAGGGCGATGTCGGCCGGGCGAAAGTCACCGATGGTGGTGATGCCCGTTCGGGCAGCGATGACCGCAGGCTCGCCAATCTGCAGCGTCGAAGCCGTCATTTTGTTGAGAAAGGACGCCGCGCGGCCCTGATGGAAGACCGTCTGGCCGTGGCTGCCGATCAACGCGATGCGCGATGGTGACACCCGAAAACGGCGGGAGGCGCGGAGGGCAGCTTCCGCGAAGATCTCACCGAGGCGAAAGTTGAGTTGGCTGAGTTGGCCGGCTGTTGCGGAATCGCCCTCCGCCACGCGCAAAATCTCGGCACGAACGCGTGCGGGAAAGGGAAGGCTCGTGTGATCCAACAGCTTCGCATCGAGACGCGGCGGCTCACCGGAGATTCGCGCAAGGGCCACGTCGATGCCGTCCGCGGACGTGCCGGACATCAGACCGAGGACAAGCATCGCGCGCACGCTCATGAAAGCTGCTTTTTGAGTTCCGCGAGGAGATTGAGCGCGTCAATCGGTTTGAGTTGGTCGAGGTCGGCCTGACGGAGCGCGTCGAGCACGGAGCGGTCGAGCGGCGTGAAGAGGATCTGCTGTTCGCCGTTTCCGTTCGGCGCCGCGCCCGGTGACAGCTTCACGGTCAGTTGGCGCTCGCTTTGCTCATGCCTTTTCAGAACTTCGCGGGCGCGCTCGATCACGCTGTGCGGCAGACCCGCGAGCCGGGCCACTTCGATTCCGTAGCTCTTATCCGCGCTGCCGGGCTCGACGCGGCGAAGAAAGATGATCTCGCTCGGCGTTTCTTTAACGGAAACATGAACGTTTTTGACGCCCGGCAGTAAATCGGCCAGTTCCGTGAGCTCGTGGTAGTGCGTGGCGAAGAGAGTTCTCGCGCGCGTGTGCTTTTGTAAATGCTCGACGACAGCCCAGGCGATGGATAGGCCGTCGAACGTCGCCGTGCCACGGCCGACTTCGTCCAGGAGCACGAGACTCGACGGCGTCGCCTGAATCAGGATTGTAGCGACTTCGCTCATCTCCACGAGAAACGTCGAACGGCCTCGCGCGAGATTGTCCGACGCGCCGATGCGCGTAAAGATGCGGTCGGTGAGCGGCAGCTTGGCCTCGCGCGCCGGAACAAACGACCCCATCTGCGCCAGAATCACGATCAGCGCGGCCTGGCGCAGATAGGTGGATTTGCCGCCCATGTTCGGCCCGGTGATGAGCAGAATCTGCTGCTGTTCGGGTTCGAGACAAATGTCGTTCGGGACGAAACGCTCGCCGCGCTGCCGCAGCAATTCCTCTATGACCGGGTGGCGCCCGCCGACGATGAGCAATTCACCTTTATCGCTAAAGGTGGGACACACGTAACCGCGATCGGCGGCAAGCTTCGCGAAGGTTGCCAATACGTCGAGTTCGGCGATGGCGGCGGCTGTGCGGCGCAGGCGCGGCGCTTCGGCGGCAACGGCGGCACGAACTTCAGCGAAGAGCTGCCGCTCGAGTTCAAGGATGCGCTCGTCGGCGGCAAGGATTTTCCGTTCGTATTCCTTCAGTTCCGGCGAGGTGAAGCGCTCGGCATTGACGAGCGTCTGCTTACGTTCGAAATCCGGCGGAACAAGATGCAAATTGGCCTTGGAAACCTCGATGTAGTAGCCGAACACCTGGTTGAAGCGAATCTTTAGCGAGGCAATGCCCGTGCGTTGGCGTTCGCGCTCTTCCATCGCGGCGATGATCTGCTTGCTGTGCCGGCTCAGACTGCGGAATTCGTCAAGTTCCGCGTGGTAGCCCGCGCGGATCACGCCAGGTTCGCTGGCCTGCGCGGGCGGCTCCTCGGCAAGGGCGCGCTCCAGGCGTTCGCGCACATCACCGAGCTCATCGAGCTCCTCATACAGATGGCGCAAGCGGTCGCTCCGCGCGGATGCATGGGGCGCAAGGAATTTCTTGAGTGTTGGCAAGTGCAAGAGCGATTTTCGCAGCGCGACCATCTCCCGTGGCGTGGTAATCCCCAGCGCGATGCGGCTAGTCAGCCGCTCGAGGTCGAGAATACCTTGCAGTTCCTTGCGCAGCTCTTCGCGCAGAACCGTTTGCTGTTTCAAGTGCGCGACCGCTTCGAGGCGCGCCTCGATTTCATCGCGGTCGAGCCGCGGGCGCAGAATCCAGGCGCGCAGGAGCCTCCCGCCCATGCTCGTGACGGTTTCATCGAGCGCGGTCAAAAGCGTCGTCGGCCCGCCCCGCGTTCCGTCTTCTGAAAAAACAGGAGCCAGGAGTTCCAAGTTCCTGACGGTGACAGGATCCAGGACGAGCGCATCCTGCTGTTCGTAGTAGCGCACGCGTTCGAGATGTCCGAGCGCGTGGCGCGAGCCGGCGTCGTCACCGTGAACGGCGTTTTCGCGCAGATAGTGAACGATCGCGCCGGCGGCTGCGGCTGCTTGGGGATGTTGATCGAGGCCAAAGCCGGTCAGCTCAGCCACGCCAAATTGCTCGCGCAGGAGGCGGTCGCCGTAGTCCCACTGAAAGACCCAATCGTCGAGCCGCGTCTCGATGCCGCCAGCGCCCTCGAGGAGCGACAAGCGGGACGCATCGAAGAGATGGCCCGGGCGGGCGAGCAGCGTTTCGCGCGGGCGCAGGAGCTGGAGTTCTTCGCGGACGGCATTCTCAGCGAGCGGGCCGCTGAATTCGGTGGCCTGAAACTCGCCTGTGGAAACATCCACAAATGCAACGCCAATCGGAGAACCCGATAGGTGCCGCGCAACCGCGGCGAGGAAATTGTTCTCGCGCGCTTCGAGGACTGTGGAATCCGTCGCCGTGCCCGGAGTAATCACGCGAACGACTTCGCGACGCACCAGCTTCTTGCCGGGGCCGGGCTGCTCCATTTGCTCGCAGATCGCCACTTTGTAACCAGCCCGGATCAGCCGCGCGATGTAACTATCCGCCGCGTGATACGGCACGCCGCACATGGGGACCGCTTGCCCGCGTTCGCGATTGCGCGCCGTGAGAGTGATCTGCAGCTCGCGCGAGGCGCTGATCGCGTCTTCGTAGAAGAGTTCGTAAAAATCGCCAAGGCGGAAGAGCAGCAGCGCATGCGGATAGCGCGCCTTGATGGCGTGATGCTGCCGCATCAATGGTGTCGAAGGTTCGGTCATAATCCGAAGTGCCTGCGGATGCTCCGGAGTTCCAGATTACCTATGAGTTTGCCAGATCATGGAGTCCGCGCCTGTGTAGCAGGCGCCCAAATCGACTTTCTAACCCCGTGCGAAAATCAATTCGTGTGCATCCGCTATACTAGCGGAAGTCGGCGACGCCTGCTAGACACGGCGCATCCGTAGGAGAGATCGTAATCAGGGATGGCGCGCGAGACGGAAATCAAGCTGCGCATTGAGAATGTCGCGGCGTTTCGGAAGAAGCTGAAGAAGCTCGGCGCGAAACCGATCAAGAGCGCCGGTGGCCGTATGTTCGAGCAAAACGTCATTTTCGACACGCCCGACGGCGGCCTCGCAAAACACGGACAGCTTCTGCGGATTCGAACCGAACGACTGGGTAAATCGAGAAGCTCAACGAGGAGGAGAGCGAAAGCGAACGCGAAGGCGCAGAAGGAGAGAGTTGTTCTTACATTCAAGTCTCCGGCAATGGGCGAGTCCGAACTCGCGTCGGCAGGGGCAGCCGCCGCGGAGACCCAGGAAGCTTCGGGCACGCACCGCCGACTGGAGCATGTCAGCCGGCACAAAGTTCGCGAGGAGATCGAAGTGGAAGTAGCCGATGCTGGGACGCTGGCGAAAATTTTTCACGGATTGGGCCTCAAGGGATGGTTCCGCTACGAGAAATACCGCACGACCTACGCGCTGCCGGTCTCCGCACGGTGGGCAAGCGGGCTGCTGATTGAGCTGGATGAAACGCCCATCGGGTCGTTTGTTGAACTCGAGGGCGCGCCGGAAGCAATCGATCGCGCGGCCACCTCGCTCGGATTTTCGCCTAGGGACTACGTCCTCAAGAATTACCTCCAGCTTCACATCGAAGATTGCCGCCGCCGCGGCCAGGAGGCGCACGATATGGTCTTTCCCTCCTAAGCCGGATCGTCGAAAAAAGTTCAGCTTCGAGTCACTCTTTTCTTGACATTGCTGCGCGCGCAGCTTATCACTACGTTCGAGGTGGGACCTGCTCGATGCGCGCATCCAGCGAGATCGAAAGCGAACCGGAACACCCGGGTACGCCAAGCAGGATGAAATCCGCCGCACCGCCATGCCCACGCACAGAAGAGGCAAGGCCGCGGTGCTCGAGATCTGCAGGAGGGTCCGCCTCTGGCTGAAGGTAAGTTAAATCCGTTCAATGACTTACCCGCGGCCGAGACGTTTCGGTTCGCGGGTTTTTTCTTTCCCGAAGCGCGGCGCGAAACGGGGCGGAGTGAGCTTTAGGACGGAGCGGCACGAATGCTTCATGCAACAGAACTCATGGGGGCGGAAACCTACGACGCGCAGGGCAACTTCGTCGGGCGGGTGCGTGAATTGTTCATTGAGCCCGCCGAGCAGCCCAATCGCATCGCCTATTTCCTTCTTTCGCGCGGCCGATTCCAGCCGCTCGTGGCGCGGCACGACCAGGTTGCCTCGCTCGCCCCGAACATCCCCAAGGCGTTGCCGCGCTGGTCGGACCTCGTGCTGCGGTTGAACGTGGGCGAACGCTTGCTCGAGGTTTATGAGCCCAATGAGGGATGGCTCGCGGTGCGCAAGGACTTGCTCGACCAGCAAATCATCGACACCAGCGGGCGCAAGGTCGTGCGCGTGAACGATGTGGACCTGATCGAGCAGCGCGCCAACGGCAGCATGGAGCTGCGTCTGATGCAGGTGGACGTAGGGCTTACAGGCGCCCTGCGTCGTCTGCTGCAAGGCGTAGTTTCGCCTGCCCTGATTCGGAAGATCCAAAGCAAGCTCCCGCCGCGGACCATCCGCTGGGAATTCGTGAACCTCATCGAACCCGACCCCTTGCGCCGCATCAAGCTGCGTATTACGCATGAAAAACTGGAAGACCTGCACCCGGCTGACCTCGCCGACATCATGGAAGACATCTCCGCGGCCGAGCGCCAGGCGATTATTGCTTCTCTGGATGAAGAAACAGCCGCGGGGGTGCTGGCGGAATTGGACGAACGGCTGACCACGCAAATCGTCGAAAAACTCGACCCCGAAAAGGCGGCGGACATCCTGGAGGAAATGGCGCCTGACGCGGCGGCCGACCTCCTGGCCGACCTGTCGAAGGAGACCTCCGAAGAGCTTCTGCACGAAATGCCGAATCAGGAGGCGGAAGAGGTTCGCGAGCTCCTCAAGTTCGATGCTTCGACCGCGGGCGGGATGATGAATCCAGAATTCGCCTACGTCGGCGAAGATGCCACGCGAGAAGAAGTGCTCGCCTGGTTGCGCCGGCAGGAGGTCAATCTCGATCAGCTTGACACGCTGGTTCTGATCGACAGCGCCGCGGAGTTCTCCGGCGCAGTGCCGATTGCGCGGCTGCTCCTGGCCGCGCCGGAGCAGCGCATGAAAGAGCTTCGGCAGGAGCCGCTCATCACCGTGACCTCCGATGCCGACGAGAAAGAAGTCTTCGAGCTGTTTGACAAGTATAACCTGCGAACGCTGACGGTCGTGGACCGCGAGAAACACCCGGTCGGCACAATCGCCGTGGACGACGTCGTGTCACGCTTGGTCCAAAAATAGAAGAGGAGCCTGGAACCCCTGATGAATTGGGAAGCCATAGCCTCTCGAGTGGAGGGCTTCCGCGCGCGGAGAACAGACCTGCAAAAGCGTGTGAGGAGCCTCCGCAGGCGGATTGTCTTGTTGCTGGCGGTCGTCGGGCCGGGAATCATCACCTCGAACGTGGACAACGACGCCGGCGGAATCTCCGTCTACACGCAGTCCGGCGCTCAATTTGGCTACACACTGCTCTGGTCGCTCATACCCATGACGATTGCGCTCTATGTGACCGAAGAGATGTGTGCACGCATGGGGGTTATCACGGGAAAAGGGCTCTCGGACCTGATTCGCGAAGAGTTCGGTTTCCGTCCCACCTTCTTCGTCATGTTGACGGGCTTCTTCGTGGATTTGGCCAACGTGGTCGCGGAGTTTGCCGGCGTGGCTGCGGCGATGGAGATCTTTCACGTCAGCAAATACATTGCGGTTCCTCTGGCGGCCATTCTGGTTTGGGTTCTGGTCCTCCGAGGAACCTACCGGCAGGTCGAGATCGTGTTCTTGGCGGCTTGCCTCTTCTATCTGACGTATCTGGTTTCCGCGATTCTCGCCAAACCGGAGTGGCTGATTGCTGCGCGCTATACGGTGATTCCGAGCTTGCACCTAGATTCCGGGTACTTGCTCATGTTGACCGCGCTTGTGGGGACGACGATCGCGCCGTGGCAATTTTTTTATATGCAGGCCAGTTTCGTGGAGAAGAAAGTAGGACCCCGCCAATATCGACAAGCGCGCGCCGATGTATTGCTCGGCAGCATCAGTTGCATGGTGATCGTGTTCTTCATCATCGTTTGCACCGCCGCGACTCTGCATGCTCATGGCGAGCGCAACATCACCGAGGCGGCGGACGCGGCGAAGGCGCTTATCCCACTGGCGGGGAAGTGGGCGGGTCTGACCTTTGCCTTCGGCCTGCTCAACGCGTCGTTGTTTGCGGCCACGATTCTTCCCCTCTCCACGGCCCATGTGATTTGCGAGGGACTGGGCTTCGAAGCAGGGGTCGACCACAAATTTAAGGACGCGCCCATATTCTATTGGCTGTACACGATTTTGATCGTGGTCGGCGCGGGAATCATCCTGATACCCGGTGTCCCTCTGTGGAAGATTCTCATCTTTTCGCAAGTGGGCAACGGGATGTGGCTGCCGATCGTCCTCATCTTTATCCTTCTCCTCGTGAACCGGCGGGACTTGATGGGCGAATACGTGAATAACACCGCCTTCAACGTCGTCGCCTGGGTCACGGCCATCGCCATGATCGTGCTGACATTGGTTCTCGTTTACAGTGCGCTTTTCCCGGCCGGTCCGCCTGCCGGAGCTTAGCGGGTGTACGACGCGGCAACACGGGATTGCGCCGTTGCGGGTAGTGTGTTAACTTTGCGCCGTAAAGAAGATTTCACCATTTGACCTGTGCGGCAAGCGAAACACCACACCACCCTCGAAGTTGCCGGTTCCGGCCTGCTCGGCTCCGTGACGTCTGAGGAAGCCCGGCTCCTCGAAGGGCTTGACCTTAGCCGCCTGCCCCGGCATGTAGCCATCATTATGGACGGAAACGGCCGCTGGGCGCAGCGGCGCCACCTGCCTCGCGTCGCTGGCCACCGCGCCGGCGTCAGTTCCGCGCGCATGGCGATTGAGACCTGCGCCCGGCTGAAGCTCGAGGCGCTCACGCTCTACGCCTTTTCAGTAGAGAACTGGCGCCGGCCGAAGACCGAGATCGAGTTCCTCATGCGGCTCTTGCGCGAATATCTGCGCAAGGAGCTGCCGGTGATTCATAAGAACAACATTCGCTTCCGCGCCATCGGCCGCGCCGAGGAGTTGCCCCTCGCGGTGCAGAATGACATCCGCGAGGCGATGGAACTCACGGCACATAACACCGGCATGCTGCTCGCTGTCGCTCTGAACTACGGCGGCCGCGCGGAGATCCTGGACGCGGTGAATGCGCTCCTGAAGGAGCGCAACGGAGGCCACGCCCCGGTGAAGGAAAGCGAGCTTGCGCACCACCTCTATACCAACGGCATTCCCGACCCCGATCTGCTCATCCGCACCAGCGGTGAAATGCGCGTCAGCAATTTCTTGCTCTGGCAAATCGCCTATTCCGAAATCTACGTGACGGAAACCCTCTGGCCGGATTTCAACCGTGCCCGGCTACTCGAGGCCTTCATCGAATTCCAGAGGCGCGAGCGACGCTATGGCGGGATTCGAGAGGGGGACTCCGAAGACTCTTCCGAGAAGCCCGCGAGGGCGGCTGGGCATTGAGATCGCTCCCCCTGGCGCTCCTTTCATTCCCGCTTTCACTTCGAGCATGATACTGTTCCGCATCCGTGGCGGTGCAGCGGTTGTGGGAACGCACGCCGCGGCTCCAATCCCAATATGACCTGGAAGCGCGTGCTGACGGCGGCGGTGTTGGTCCCGGCGGTCGTTTTACTGGTCTTCGAAGCTTCGACTGCCGTCGTGTCTCTCGCCGTCGCACTGGTCATGCTTTTCGCGCTCTTTGAGTATTTCGCGCTGGGAGATGCGATTGGTCACCGCGCGTATCGTTACTGGACGGCGACCTGCGCTCTGCTTATTGTCTACCTGCAATGGCTCGCGACCGTGGAAGCCAGCTACGAGCTCAGTGGTGGATTGACGCTGTTGCGGCCTATCTCGCGCTTCGTGCGTGGTCTGCCTCCAGTGCACGATGCTTTTTTTCTTTTCGTGGTGGGAGTGGCCGTCATCACGCTGTTCACGCGCCGGCCGCTGGTCGAGGGCCTTCCAGCCGCCGGGATCAGCTCTTCGGGACTGCTCCTTGTCGCGTTTCCCCTGACGTTTGCCATCCGGCTTCACGCCGTCAGGCCCGAAGGGCGTGAACTCTTATTCTTCGCGCTGGTCATCGTCTGGGTAGGGGACACGGCCGCCTACTTTGTCGGCCGCGCCGTGGGGCGTCATGCCATGGCGCCTCGTCTCAGCCCCAAGAAGACCTGGGAAGGCACCGTAGCCAGCTTTGTTGCTTCGCTGCTGGTGGGCTTCGCTTTTTCGCGCTGGATCAACGTGCCGGTCGCGCATCTTCTCGGCATGGCCGGCACGGGCAACATTGCCGGCCAAGTGGGCGACCTCCTGGAATCGGCGTACAAACGAAGCGCTGGCGTCAAAGATTCCGGCTCGCTTCTTCCGGGCCATGGCGGCGTACTTGACCGAATCGATGCTTTAATCCTTGCCATTCCGGTTGTCTGGTACTATTGGAGCTTGGTGGTCTCGCCCGGCTCGTGAGTTCCGCCTCGAAGCGGCTACCATCCGAAGGAACGACGCTCCGGTGAAGCACCTCGCCATTCTTGGCTCGACGGGTTCGATTGGGCGGCAGTGTCTCGCGGTAGTGGAAGCCTTGCGAGAGAGATTTCGCGTCATCGCTCTGGCCGCGGGCAAAAACGTCGAGGCACTCGCGGAACAGATTGAACGGCACAAGCCGGATGTCGTCTCCGTTAGCGACGAAGCGAAAGCCGAAGAGCTCGCGGTCCGGCTGAGGGGCAAAGGCATTCCCCTTCCGGCAATTCACCATGGCCGCGAAGGCATGCTCGCCGTCGGAACTCACCCACAGGCTGATCTTGTCGTCTCCGCCGCCGTGGGCGTAGTAGGCCTCGAAGCGACGTACGAGGCACTCCGGTGCGGGAAACAAGTCGCGCTTTCCAACAAGGAAGTTCTGGTGGCCGCTGGCGAACTGGTTATGGCCGCAGCAGCGAGGACCGGCCGCGAGCTGCTGCCGGTAGACAGCGAGCACAACGCCATTCATCAATGCCTGCGCGGCGGCGCGCGCGGCGAAGTCCGCAAGCTGGTACTGACCGCTTCCGGCGGCCCGTTCCGCAAGACGCCGCTCGCGCAGCTCGCCTCCGTCACGCCCGAGCAGGCCCTCGCTCATCCCAACTGGCGCATGGGCAACCGCATCACGATCGATTCGGCGACGATGATGAACAAGGGCTTCGAGGTGATCGAAGCGCACTGGCTCTTCGGGATGCGGCCCGAGCAGATCGAAGTCGTCATTCATCCGCAGTCCACCATCCATTCCCTGGTTGAGTTTGTAGATGGTTCCATTCTTGCGCAACTCGGCCCGACGGACATGCGCATGCCGATCCAATATGCGCTAACCTACCCGGAGCGGGTCGCATCCAATCAAGTGCAGCTTGATTGGCCGCGCCTGAAGCGGCTGGATTTTGCGAAGGCCTCCACCCGGCGCTTCCCGTGCTTGCGTCTGGCCCGTGAGCCGGCGCTTCCCGTGCCTGCGTCTGGCCCGTGAGGCATTGAAGAAGGGTGGCGCGTCACCCTGCGCCTTGAACGCCGCCGACGAAGTGGCCGTCGGGGCGTTTCTCGAGCGGCGGTTGCCTTTCCTCGGGATTCCGCAAGTCATTGAACGCGTCCTTGCGCGCACTCCGCGCATGAGCTTCGAGAAAATGGACGACGTTCTGGCGGCGGACATCGAAGCACGACGCATGGCTCGCGAGGAGGTAGAGCGGTGCGCCGTCGCGACCGCAGCGGCTTCGTGACAGGCATCTGACGAAGAAGGGAAGAGCTTTTCATGGATCTCTTGGTGGGTATCGTGCTTGTGCTCGGCATCATGATCTTGGTGCACGAGCTCGGTCACTTCGCCGTCGCGCGCCTGTTTGGCGTCCGTGTGGATGTTTTTTCCATCGGCTTTGGTCCGCGGCTTTTCGG
>WNGN01006428.1_pt1 | contig 10731 bp, 9 predicted proteins | sample 5400561 | NCBI WGS metagenome assembly WNGN01 (sample SAMN13153379, study PRJNA577476) | soil metagenome | isolation source: 115 cm soil or saprolite under Garry oak tree replicate 2 | place: USA:California | collected 2016-06-15 | reverse complement strand
ATGGGCCCGTCTTTCGCTGACGGGCCCATCCTTTGTAGGAGCCACCGGTCGGATTTGAACCGACGACCGCTCGATTACGAATCGAGAGCTCTACCACTGAGCTACGGTGGCGACGGTTCCTAACTTAGCGGCGCGCGGTTCGATGCGGTACTCCATCATGCAACCAACCCCTCGTGAGTAGCGTTACGCCACTGTGAACACCTTTTCCACAGCGGTTGCAGAAGTGGCGCGCCGTGATCGCGTCATGGCGAAGCTGATAGACCGAAATGCGCCGTTCCGCCTCCCGAGACCCGACACCCCACACTTTGCCGCCCTCGCCGAGAGCATCCTCTATCAACAGCTTGCCGGAGCAGCGGCCGCCGCCATCCACCGACGATTTGTCGCCCTGTTCGACGGAGATCTCTCGCCCGACGCCGTCCTCGCAGTCTCCGCCAGAAGGCTTCGCACCGCGGGACTCTCGCGGAGCAAGGTCGCCGCCATCAGAGATCTCGCGGCGAAGGTCGTGGATGGAACCGTTCCGCTGCATCGCATCGGCAGGCTCCGCGACGAGGACATCATCACGTCGTTGTCGGTCGTCCGCGGCATCGGACAGTGGACCGCGGAGATGTTCCTGATCTTTCAGCTGCGGCGGCTCGACGTGTGGCCGGTTGGGGACTACGGCGTTCGCACAGGTTATGCACTGGCCTACGGCTTGAAGCGGCTGCCGACGCCGAAGGAGCTGCAGGCCCTGGGCGAACGCTTCCGGCCCTACCGCACCGTGGCCGCTTGGTATTGCTGGAGAGCAGTCAGCGAACAGCGAAAACAGCGCAAATGACCGTAGCTCACGGGCAACCAATTCTCCCGCCGGGGTGTCCATTGTAGCGCAGGGATTCATCGGTCTGCGAACCAATCCGAAAGGACGACGATGCGTACCGGTGCTTGTTACCTTGTTGGCCGCCTGTCCAGCAATTGCCGCTCCCCAGCAGTTATCCAGCCAATCGAGAGCTCAGCAAGTAGCGGCTGCCTTCAGTAAACAGAAGCATCTTGTTGCCGAGAAGCATGGCGTCAGAAAGGAGAAGTACAAAGACGTACGGAGCGAGCCTATGGTCAAGCAGGACATCACCGAGTACTCCGGCGTCTATCAAGTCACTGATTTGGGGGATCTGATCGATCTCCGAATCGGGAGTGATGGGAGGATACAGGCGGTCGGGCATGATTCGGATCAGCCGTCTCGCACGTTTGTACTCGAAAACGGAAAAATCGAAGGAGCGGTACTAACCGCCATTAAGGTGTATCGCGACGGAGCAACTGAACGGTTCGAGGGCGTGTTCATGACTCGAACCGAGCGCACTTCTCCGATTGATCCCGGCATGACCACGTCTGGACTGGGCGTCGTTCTCGCTACGCCTCGGGAATTCGCGGGCATCACGTACGAGAAGCTCTTCTATCAGTTGCAACAGTGACGTGCCCGGAACTCGTGAATTCGCGTAAAGCGTGTTTTCTCTGGTGGTGCCAAGCGTTTCGTCGCCCAGGGGCGCAGGCAGTCGCACTGGTCACCGTGTAGCGGCCGATGCAGAACGGCCAGCGCTGGCGTGCGCCGGCCGTCCAGGATTACGAATCGAGAGGTTGTTCTCGTTACAACGGGACCGAAACAGTCTTGATCTCCTCGCCCTTTGCGAGCGCGACTTCGGCGACGGCGTGGCCATCCTTCAACGAGGGTGTGACGCTGACGGCGCGGAAGCCAGCGTTGGCTCGCAGCGCGTTCTGCACCGCGGCCCGCAGCGTGACCTTCGCCTTGGCCATCGCCGCGCTCTGACCTTGTGCCGCGGTGTAATCTTCGCCGTCTGCAATCGGCTCAGTCTTGACGACCCGTCCGCTGTTGGGATCGACGCTCACTTCGAAGAACTTGCCGCCCTTCATCGTGTAGACGGAAAGCTGCAACTTGCCCTCGTCCATCTCGAACTTGGCGGAAATGGGCCGCCCGTGGCTCGCGCTCGCGGCCAGACCACGGTCGAGGGACACGCGGGCGCTCAGTGCTGCCTTTGCTGCCGCAGCCGGGTTCCCTTCCTCTTCCTTGTCCTGGGCCGCGAGCGTGGTCCCCCAGCACACTGCTGCGATGGCGAGAACCGGAACAAGCCACGCCTTCATCGTCATCTTCATACAACGCCCCCGATCTCGGTGTAGTGAAGTGATGTCCTAGCCCCCTCGAACGATCGATGATACACTTGTTATAGTCAACTGAGTTGCGTTCCACCCGCAGCGAGACACCTATGCGATGGATCACTCGTGAGCATCCGAAAATCGATCGTGTCGCATGCCCGTGGCTGATCACGCGATTCATCGACCCGCAGGCTGAGTTTCTCTTTGCACCACCCACGGATGTGCGCGCTCGTGCTGATGCGCTCAACGCGGTCCCATACGATGTAGAAGGCGTAGAGCTTTCTCACGATGGGCCTTTGTGCAGCTTCGACGCCTTCCTGCAGAAGTACCGCTTGACTGATCCGGCCTTGCGCGAGCTAGCGGTTATCGTCCGCGGGGCGGACACGGACCGCCTCGACCTTGCACCGCAGGCGGCGGGATTGCTCGCCATCTCATTGGGACTGTCGCAACTGTTCCCGGATGATCACGAGCTGCTCACCCGCGGGTTCGTCATCTACGATGCGCTGTATGCATGGCTCCAACACGCCAAGGGGGAGCGTCATTCCTGGAACCCGCAGCCACCAGATTCCGCCGAAGCCCGACTACTTCCGTGTGAAAGTGTGGCGCAGGCTGCAGCGCATTGGCGCGGTGCCGGTCAAGAACTCGGTGTGGGTCCTCCCGTACAACGATCAGGCGGTCGAAGACTTTCGCTGGCTGTTGCAGGAGATCGAGGCAGGCGGTGGCGAGGGGTCAGTGTGCCGAGGGGATTTCGTGGATGGCCTGAGCGATCGCGACGTGGAGGGCTTGTTCCACAAGGCCCGCGCCGCGGATTACGGGGCCATCGCGCGCGAGGCGAAGACCCTGGCGCGCAAGGCAGCTCCCGCCGAGGTGGCGCGCCTCGATCACCGGCTGGCCGAGGTCGCAGCGATCGACTATTTCCACGCTCCCAACCGTCAAGCGGTGGAGCGGGTAGTGACGCGCCTCGAGGTACGCGCGCGCCGGGCCGAACCGCGCGCCGACCGGAGAGCCCGCGCTGGTCTGCGAGTCGCCCGGATGCGCGGGCGGACGTGGGTCACCCGCCGGGGCGTGTTCGTGGATCGCATCGCGAGTGCGTGGCTGATCAAGCGCTTCATCGATCAGGCGGCCCGGTTCAAATTCGTCGCTCCCGAGGGTTACTCGCCTCGCAGGAGCGAGCTGCGCTTCGACATGTTCGAGGCCGAGTATACGCACGAAGGCGATCGTTGCACCTTCGAGACGCTGCTCCGGCGGTTTCGACTGCGCGACCCCGCGCTGCGCGCGATCGCCGAGATCGTGCACGACATCGACTGCAAGGACGCGAAGTTCAGCCGCGCCGAGGCTACTGGTGTCGAGCGCTTGCTCGCGGGAATCGCCCGGAAGCACGCTACCGACGCGACGCGCCTCCGTCTCGGCGCGGCCGTGTTCGACAACCTCTATCAGTCATCGCGATGAAGCCCGCGCCGACGCGCGCCACGCTCCGGGAGTTCGTCGTCTACTTCCTCAAGCTCGGCACGTGGGGGTTCGGCGGACCGATCGCGCTCGCGGGCTACATGCAGCGCGATCTCGTGGACGAGCGTGGGTGGATCGCGCCGGAAGACTACAAGCAGGGACTCGCGCTCGCGCAACTCGCCCCGGGCCCGCTCGCGGCCCAACTCGCCATGTACCTCGGCTGGGTGCGTGGCCGAGTCCTGGGCGCGACACTTGTCGGGATCGCGTTCGTGGCGCCGTCGTTCCTCATGGTGCTTATCCTCGCGGCGCTCTACCTAAAGTTCGGTGGGCTCGCCTGGATGCAGGCGCTGTTCTACGGCGTCGGGGCGGCGGTTATCGCGATCATCGCGCGGAGCGCTGCGAAGCTCGCGCGGGCGACGCTGGGGCAGGATCCACTGCTGTGGGGACTGTTCGCTGTAAGCCTCATTGTCACCGCCTGGACGGCGACCGAGATCATTTGGGTGTTTGTGGCGTCGGGGTTCGTGCCCCTGCTCTCCCGCGCGCGCGCACGTCCGGCAATGCCGACCAAAGCGCTGCTCGTCGCGCCATGGCCCGCGTGGCTCACGTCGGGTCTCACTGGGGCGGTGTCTGTGGGGGTGCTCTGGAAAGTATTCTGGTACTTCGCCGCCGCTGGACTGTTCGTGTTCGGCAGCGGGCTCGCGATCGTGCCGTTCCTCCACGGCGGCGTCGTCGAACAATTCCGTTGGCTCACGGAGCGCCAGTTCCTGGATGCGGTCGCCGTTTCGATGATCACGCCCGGCCCCGTCGTGATCACCGTGGCGTTCATCGGGTATCTCGTTGCGGGACCGTTGGGAGCGATCGTGGCGGCGATCGGTGTGTTCGCACCAGTGTACTTCGTGACTGTGCTTGCGGCACCGCACTTTCACCGCTTTGCCGAGAGCCCGCGGATCAAGGCGTTCGTCGACGGAGTCACGGCCGCTGCCACCGGTGCGATCGCCGGCGCGGTGATCGTGCTCGGCCGGCGTGCCCTCGTCGACGTCCCGACGGTCCTGATCTGCGCAGTCACGCTCGCCGTCATTGTGACGATGAAGCGAGTTCCCGAACCCGCGCTTATCGCGGCGTCCGGCGTCGTTGGCTTGCTCCTGAAGCATGCGTTGTAGGCGGCCACCACGAAACGGAGGAGTCCGTCCATGAAGAAGGTCGTGAAGGCAACTCTATTCCTTAGCGTCGTCGCCGTTGGAGCCGGCCCGGTGCTCGCGCAACAGCCGTCGGCCGCTGTCTGGGATTCGGTCGGCCGCATCCTCGGAACGGCACGCACGAGTGCGCCTGGCTACGTTCGCTACAATCTGCCCCGCCGCGATCTCACCGTGCGGGTCGGGGACGTCACGGTCTCACCGGCACTCGCGCTTGGGGCCTGGGCCGGGTTCAGCGGTGAGCCCAACGACGCGACGATGATGGGTGATCTCGTACTTACAGCGGCAGAACTGGGCCCCGTACTCGCCGAGCTGGCGCACCAACGCATCGGGTTGACCGCGATCCACAATCACATCGTCGGCGAACAGCCGGAGATCATTTACGTGCACATCTTCGGCCAGGGAGCCGCGCTCGAGCTGGCGACCCGGTTGGATCGGGCTTTAACGAAAACCGCCACGCCTCGACCCGTCGCGTCGGCGCCGCCGGTTCCTCTGACGATCGACACGGCCGCCGTTTTTGCAGCGCTGGGAGGTCACGGCACAGCGCGCGGTAACGTCGCTCAAGTGGGGTTCGTTCTGGTCTCGGGGACGGTCACCATGGGCGGCCGCACCATGACCCCCGCGCTTGCCTACGGCTCGCCCGTCAACGTCCAGATGGTGAGTCCCACGCGCGCCGTCGCCACCGGTGACTTTGCGGTGCGAGACTCCAGCGTGGCCGGTGTGGTGGACGCGCTTACCGCGCACGGGATCACGGCGACCGCGGTGCACAGTCACATGATTGGTGATTCCCCCCACCTGAATTACATCCACTTCTGGGCCGACGGCCCGCTCGCCGACGTGCTGCGCGGTCTCAGAGCAGCAGTCGATGCCGGGCACTGAGAGGACACATGTACGCATTTCGGAAAGTAGGGCTGGTGACCCTCAGCCTCGCCTTAATCGGGACGACAGGGTGCAGCAAGAGTCGCAGTCACGACCAGGATGATGATGACGACGACGACCCGGCTCCCGCGGTGAATCCCTCGCCGAGTACTGCGCAGGCCGCCACCATCTGGACATTCGACAGCTCGAACGTCGGGCAGCCACCCGCCGGCTTCTCGTTCGGGCGGACGGGGTCGGGGCGCCCCGGACGTTGGGTGGTCCGCGCCGCGGCCGATGCCCCCAGCGGGCCCAACGTACTCGCGCAGGAAGACAGTGATCGGACAGACTACCGCTTCCCTCTCGCCGTGGCTGACGGCCCCACGTTCGGGGACGTAAGCGTGACGGTCCGGTGCAAACCGGTGAGCGGTCGAGTGGATCGCGCGTGCGGCATCGTCTGGCGGTACCAAGACGAAAACAACTACTACCTCACGCGGGCGAATGCGCTCGAGGACAACGTCTGCTGGTATTACGTGCAGAATGGCCGCCGCGTCGAGGTGAAGCGCGTGCATGTGCCCGTCGCATCGGGGGTCTGGCACTCGCTGCGCGCGAACATGCGCGGCGATCACGTCGAGGTCTACTTCAACGGCAAGAAGCTGATCGACGTCCACGACACACGGTTTACGGCGCCGGGTAAGGTTGGCGTGTGGACCAAAGCCGATTCGCACACTCTGTTCGACGACCTCACCGCCACGGCACTCGCGCCCTGACCTTGGCCTTCCTGCTTACAGCGCTCACCTTCATCGCGGCCCCCCAAGCACCGCCTGCGGCCTGTACCCTCGGCGGGCCATCTGTCGAAGCTCACTGGACTGGTACGGTTCCACGACCACCGACGGCCGCGGCACCGCTCCGCGTGCTCGCGGACCTCCCTCTGCCCGGAAGCGCCTCGCGCTTTGACTATCAGAGTCTCGAATCAACGACGGGGCGGCTGTTCATCTCGCACATGGGCGCAGGGCAGCTCGTCGTTTTCGATGTACGCGTTGGGCGCGTTATCGCCACTCTAGACGGATTTCCCACCGTGACCGGTGTCCTGGCGGTGCCGGCCGAGCACCGCGCGTATGCCTCGGCGACCGGCGACCACGCTGTTGTGGTCGTCGACGATTCCACCTTTCAGATCGTGGCGCGCGTCGCCGGGCCGCGGTTCCCGGACGGGATCGCGTATGCGCCCGTGGAGCGGCGTGTCTTCGTCTCGGACGAATCGGGACGGCGCGACTTTGTAATCGATGCGACGACCAACACTGTCGCCGCGCAGATCGAGCTCGGCGGTGAGGCAGGAAACACGCAGTACGACTCGACCTCGCATTGTGTAATCGTCGCGGTCCAGACCACGAACCAACTGGCGATCATCCATCCAGCGACCTCTACCATCGTTCGTCAGATCACACTCGACAAAGCGGTTCGCCATCCGCACGGGGTCTACATCGACGCACCGAACCGTCTGGCCTTCATCGCGGGTGAGGAGAGCGGGACGCTGGGCGTGCTGGATCTGCGGACCCTACAGCTGCGTCAGGTGGTGCCGGTCGGGAGCGATCCTGACGTCTTGGCATTCGATCCAAAACTCAAACGGCTGTACGTAGCTGCCGAGTCCGGAGTCGTGGCGGTGTTCGAGGAGCGAGACGGCTCTCTCGCGCAGCTCGGCTGGTATCGCGCACCGAAGGCACACTCCGTCGCGGTCGATCCCGCCACGCACCGCGTGTACCTGCCGCTCGCGAACGTAAGCGGTCATCCGGTGCTCCGCGTATTGGTGCCGAGCGATGCTCACTGAGTGACGCTGCGGTACACGAACGAATCGTGAGCCCGTCGAGCATGTTGTCCGCCCGGGGAATGGGAACCGTGATCAGGATGATGAGAGCGTTCGTGATTGATCACTGCTCGATCCCCCGGCGCCGCCACAGGAAGTACAGCACCGGAATAACCACCAACGTCAAGGCCGTCGAGCTGACCATTCCTCCGACCATTGGCGCGGCGATCCGCTTCATCACATCTGCCCCCGTGCCATGACTCCACAGCGCCGGCACGAGGCCGAGCATGATCGCGAGCACCGTCATCAGCTTCGGCCGCACGCGGTTCACCGCGCCGTGCTCGATCGCGCCCACCAGCTCGGCGAGCGTGGGACGCCGCCCCTCCTGCGCGATGTCCTTCCAGGCGTGGTCCAGGTAAATAAGCATTACGACGCCCGTCTCGGCCGCGACGCCTGCGAGCGCGATGAATCCCACTGCCGCAGCGATCGACAGGTTATAGCCCAGCAGCCACATGATCCACACGCCGCCGACCAGCGCGAACGGCAGCGAGAGCATGACGATCGCCGTCTCGCCGACCGTGCCAAACGTCAGATATAGAAGAAGGGCAATGATGGCGAGAGTGAGCGGCACGACCACCCGGAGACGGGCCTTGACGCGTGCGAGCGCCTCGTATTGCCCGCTCCATCGGAGCCAATAGCCGGAAGGCAGCGTCACTTGGCGATCGACCAGCGCTCGCGCATCGGCCACGTAACCCCCCACATCTCGGCCGCGCACATCGATCGAGACCTGGTCATACAAGTATCCGCCCTCGCTGCGGATCATCGCCGCACCTGAACTGAAGCGGATATCGGCGACTTGGCCGAGTGGTACCTGTGCTCCATCCGACTTGCCGACCAGAATCCGCGCAATCTGGTCGGGATCGTCGCGGAAGTCTTGCGCATAGCGGACGGCAACCGGGTAACGCTCCCGGCCTTCGACCGTTGTCGTGATCTCCTCGCCGCCGAGCGCGAGGCCGATCACCTGCTGGGCGTCGCCCGTCGTGAGTCCATAGCGGGCGAGCGCGTCCGCGTCCGGCCGGATGTCTAGGTACCGACCGCCGAACGAACGCTCGGCATAGACGCTTGCGGTGCCGGTCAACGGCGCTAGCACCCGCTCGATATCCTGACCGATCCGCTGGATCGTCGCGAGATCGGGCCCGAAGATTTTTACCGCCAACGTGGTGCGAACACCGGTCGAGAGCATGTCGGTCCGATTCTTGATTGGCATCGTCCACGTGTTCACGGCACCGGTGAGCCGCAGCCGCCGATCCATCTCTGCGATCAAACGATCCTGCGTCATGCCAGCCCGCCATTCGGAGGTGGGCTTGAGGTTCACCACCGTTTCGACCATGGACATCGGCGCCCAGTCCGTGGCCGTGCTCGCGCGCCCAGCCTTGCCCCAGACGGAGGCGACTTCGGGAAACGTCATGAGGAGGCTGTCCTCGACGTGCAGCAGCCGGCGCTGTGTCGTGACGGAGACGGCCGGCAGCGTGTTGGGCATGTACATCAGCGAGCCCTCATTCAGCGGCGGCATGAACTCACTTCCGAGACCGGCGAGCGGCAGCAATGTCAGCACGAGAATCGCCCCGGTTCCTCCCAACACTAGCCACCGCGCCTCGAGCGCCCAGCGCAGAATCGGGCGGTAGACCCGGATCGCCCAGCGATTGACGGGATTGTCCGCCTCGGCGCGAATCTTCCCCTTCACGAACCAGCCCATCAGTGCTGGGATGAGTGTGACGGAGAGCAGCGCCGCGGCCGCCATCGCGAATGTCTTGGTTAGCGCGAGCGGCCGAAACAACCGCCCCTCCTGGTCCTCGAGCGTGAAGACCGGCAGGAAGGACAGGGTGATGATGAGGAGCGACATGAACAGCGCCGGCCCGACCTCGCGCGCCGCCGCGAACACGCGCTCCCAGTGGGGCCTGTCGGGCTCGCGCTCGATGTGCTTGTGCAGGTTCTCGATCATGACTATGGCCGCATCGATCATCGCGCCGATCGCGATCGCGATTCCGCCCAGGCTCATGATGTTAGCGTTGATCCCGAGCCAGCGAATCAGAGCCAGTGCGATGAGCACGCCGAGCGGCAGCGTGGCCAGAGCGACCAGCGCGCTGCGTGTGTGCAGCAGGAACAACGCGCATACAAGGCCCACGATGATCGATTCCTCGATCAGCGTGCGCCACAACGTCTTGATCGAGCCGTGAATCAGGTTCGAGCGGTCGTAGGTAGGAACGATGCGCACGCCAGCCGGTAGCGAGGGCGTGATTTCCGCGACGCGTTGCTTCACAGCGTTGATCACGCGCAGCGCATTCTCGCCGTAGCGCATGACGACGACGCCACCCACCGCTTCCCCCTGGCCGTTCAGCTCCGCGATCCCCAGCCGGAGATCGGGACCGATCGTCACGCGGGCGACGTCGCCGATGCGCACGGAGCGACCGCCGGTGCCCACCGCGATTCCCACCTTCGCGATGTCTTCCACACCGCGGAAATAGCCGAGCCCACGAATCGCATAGTCCGCGCCGGCCACTTCCAGCGTGCGCGCGCCGACGTCCTGATTGGCCCCCCGCACCGCCTCGACGACCTGACGTATCTCCACGCCGTAGGCGAGCAGCCGGGCGGGGTCGAGCAGTACCTGGTATTGGCGCACGTAGCCGCCGAGACTCGCGACCTCGGCGACGCCGGGTACGGACTGCAAGGCGTACCGAACCTGGAAATCCTGAATCGAGCGTAACCGGTCCGGGGCATACCCCGGGCCCTCGAGCGCATACTGATAGACCCATCCGACGCCGGTCGCGTCCGGGCCCAGGCGGGTTTTGACCGCAGCTGGCAGACGGCTCTGGATGGCGTTCAGGTATTCGAGCACCCGCGAACGCGCCCAATACAGGTCGGTCCCGTCCTGGAAGATCACGTACACGAATGACGAGCTGAACATCGACTGCCCCCGCACCGCCTTTACGCGCGGCACGGACAGGAATTGCGTCACCAGGGGATACGTCACCTGATCTTCGACAACCTGCGGTGCTTGGCCGGAGTAGTCGCTATAGACGATCACCTGCGTATCGGAGAGATCAGGGATCGCATCCACTGGCATGGTGCGCAGCAGCCATATCCCCGCCACCAGGACAAAAATCGCGCCGAGCGCGACGAGCTCGCGTCGGCGGATCGCCCAGGCGATCACGTTCTGGATCATGGCCGTCTCCGCGACGTATCCATGCCGCCCATGTTGAGTCCCATCCCCATTTGCAGCATGAGTCCCTGAATCGC
>WNGN01003456.1_pt1 | contig 10733 bp, 12 predicted proteins | sample 5400561 | NCBI WGS metagenome assembly WNGN01 (sample SAMN13153379, study PRJNA577476) | soil metagenome | isolation source: 115 cm soil or saprolite under Garry oak tree replicate 2 | place: USA:California | collected 2016-06-15 | reverse complement strand
GGATGTGCCTTCTGGCTCATCGGCTAGGGAAAGCGCTTTCCAGAGCCTCTTCCCGCAGCCGTTGCACGTCGCGCATCGGTGGCACGCCGAAGAGGCTTTTGTACTCCCGATTGAAGTGGGAGGCGTCATGGTACCCCACGCGATAGGCAGCACTCGCCGCGTCGAGGTCTTCGCCCAGCATCAGACGGCGCGCCTCCTGCAGCCGTAGCCGCTTCTGGAATTGCAAAGGGCTCATCGCCGTGACCGCTTTGAAGTGGTGATGGAATCCCGAGACGCTCATGCCCAGCTCTTGTGCAATATTCTCGATGCGCAGTGGCTGGTCGAAGTCTCGACGGAGTCGCCCGACCGCTCTGGCGATGTGAGGGGTGTAGCCCCCCTGGATCGCCAGATGACGGAGCCGGGTTCCTTGCTCTCCTCCCAGGAGCCGGTAGATAATTTCCCGCGTGATCAGCGGCAGGAGGACCGGCGCGTCGGCAGGGGAGTCCAGGAGCCTCGTGAGCCGCACGATGGCGTCCAGCAAATGCACATCCAACGGGCTGACGGCGATGGCCCTCACATCAGCAGGATCTCGAGGCTGCGCGTGACCGGCCTCCACCATGACCGAGCTGACGAGGGTGGGAGCGAGGGAGAGGCGCAGACTGAGGTAGGGCCGTTCCTTCGAGGCTTCCAGGACCTGGCTGACGCGGGGCAACTCAATGGTGGCGAGCAGGTAATGTGAGGGGTCGTACCGGTAGCGACTGTCACCGAGAAGGACCTCCTTGCTGCCCTGGGCAATCACGCACAAGGACGGCTCGAGCACGCTGTGAAGGGGCTTTAGAGGCAAGGAGGAGCGGGACAGGTGCAGCCCTTGGAGCGGCTGGACGGTCCCATCTGCGCGCATGGCCCGCGCGATCCGCTCCACCAGTTCCTCGCGGTGGGCTTGCACCCGCTGTGCCTCGCGTTCTGCAGGCTTGTGGATCATCACATTCATCGCAACCTCTTCTCTGTTTTCTCCATCGCCCATCTGCAAGATGTGCAGAATCAGACAAGCATTTTCGACAATTATTCTACCATCCAGTGCTCCAAGGTGTCTATAATGACCACCAGACAGAGCACATGCTTCTCTGCTTTTGCAGGCAAGCTGGACTTTTCCTCAAGAAGGGACAAGGCTGCACTGATGTGCTGGTCTATCCAGCCCTCGTCGGCTTTCACAAGCATGCGGGCAGCATATGCCTTTCGCCATTTCTACGGCTCTCACTTCACTGAGAACCGCAAGAGATGGGAGCGTTAGGCCTCATGAGTTACCAACAACGATTCAATGTGGAGGAATTGAGAACATGGACATCAAAAGAAGCGGCTCACAGCCTTCCGGCACAGGACCGGCCGAGTATTTTACCGGCGCGGTACGCATTGACCCCCTGTTCGAGGCACCCGCTCCGGCACGCGCGGTCGGCGCCAGTGTCACGTTCGAGCCTGGCGCTCGGACCGCATGGCACAGCCACCCGCTGGGCCAGACCCTGATCGTGACGGCTGGCCGCGGCCGGGTCCAACGCTGGGGTAGTCCAATCGAGGAAATTCGTCCGGGTGACGTGATCTGGTTCCCGCCGGGTGAGAAACATTGGCATGGCGCCACGGCAACCACGGCCATGACGCACATCGCCATTCAGGAACGCCTCGACGGCAAGACCGCCGACTGGATGGAAAAGGTCAGCGACGAACAGTACCAGGGCTGATCGTAGAGGAAGATCGTTCCGACCTTTACTCAAAGACAGGAGACAAGACACATGCAGAAACGCACACTTGGAAAGAGCAATTCTGGAAGTTTCGGCCTTCGGGCTCGGCTGCATGGGCATGAGCTTTGCCTATGGCCCGCCTGCCGACAAGCAGGAGATGATTGCTCTTCTACGTAAAGCCGCTGACTGGCGGAAGAGGAGAAAACTATGAAAATCAAGCGTTAAAGATATCGCATTCCGCTAGCTCTGTCAGAAGAAGCAGATTACTTCCAGAATTGACCGAGAGTAGAGAACAGGAAGAGGAGAAAAACATGAGAGCAACCGTGTATCATGGACCCAGAGATATGCGCATCGACCAGGTCCCCGATCCCATCATTGAGGCCCCAACCGATGTGGTTGCCCGGATTACGCATGCGGGGATTTGTGGTTCGGATCTGTGGTCCTATCGTGGCATCGATCACCGTGCGCCGGGAGAGCGCATGGGACACGAGTGGATGGGGATGGTCGAGGAGGTCGGGACGGAGGTGCGCACCATCAAAAAGGGGGATCGCGTGATCTCCCCTTTCTTGATCTCGGATGGCACCTGCGAGTTCTGTCGTGCAGGTTTGCCAAGCTCCTGCGTACATGGAGCGCGCTGGGGCGGTCCCCATGATGGCGGCCAGGGCCAAGCCGTTCGCGTCCCCTACGCCGACGGTACCCTGGTAGTGCTTCCTCCCTCGGTGGAAGGCGACGAGCAGCTGCTCAAAGCCATCCTTCCCCTCACCGATGTCATGGCGACAGGCTATCATGCTGCCATCACCGCAGGGGTCAAGGCAGGCAGCACGGTCGTAGTGATTGGCGATGGAGCCGTCGGACTCTGTGGAGTCCTGGCCGCCAAAGGTCTGGGGGCCGGACGTATCTTTCTCATCGGACACCGGCAACAGAGGCTGAAACTGGCGCAAGCATGTGGGGCCACCGATGTCATCACGACCAGAGATGAGCAAGCCGTGCAGGAAGTGCTTGAGCAGACGCATGGGGGGGCCGAAGCGGTCCTGGAGTGTGTCGGCACGCTTGAAGCCATCAACATGGCGCTTCACATGACCCGACCGGGCCGATCCGTCAGTCTCGTTGGTTTTACCCATGTCAGCCAGGCTCCTGATCTGACGCACCGCTTGTTCCAGAATATTACCATCAGCGGCGGCGTGGCACCTGCGCGCGCCTACCTGCCAGCATTGTTGCAGCAGGTGATCGCAGGAACACTCGATCCGTCACCCGTCCTGGACATGACGGTCGATCTGGATGGGGTTCCTGCTGGATACGCGGCGATGGATAACCGTTCCGCCATCAAAGTGATGGTGCGGACGTCGTGACCAGCGTTCTTCTTCCATCAACAAACGATGAGTTCGAATCACCAAAGTTGAGCCAGATCCGAAACGTGACCACGTAAGGCGAATGGTGAGCAGTCGTGAGCCATCGGAGGTTCGCATGGCTCACGGACTCGGTTTGCAGCACTCGACGGCGGGTACATGCACAAAGGAGACCTTTATGGCACAGACAGATTTTCGCACTGCCCTGCAGGGCAGCAATGAAATCGAGATCACCGTGACCGGTCGAACGTCCGGTCGATCCCTTTCCTACCCCGTGTGGTTCGCCCTGGATGGCGACAAGCTCTATCTGCTCCCGGTGAAGGGATCAGAGACCGACTGGTACAAAAACCTGCGCAAGCGACCTTCCATCCGCCTGGAGGCGCGTGGGAAGACCTTCACCGCGAGCGCTCGTTTTCTCACCGACGAGGCGCAGCTCGGCAAGGTCCTTGAGAAGTTCCGAGACAAGTACGGGAGGAACGTGAAGTCCTACTACCCCAAGCTCGATGTGGCCGTCGAAGTCCCACTCCAGTGAGGTGCCAGCTCGGTTATGGACAAAAGATGATTGGCGACTTTATTCCAAAGTTGGTATCGCTCACTGACGATGTTGAGATTGCGCCTCCACACTTCGAGTGTAACTGAACTGCTTGCGTTCCCGTGCCACAGCAGTCATGTCAATGCAGGCACCACGAGCCGGTTTGGAGGCAACATCGTTTCAGCATCGGCCTCGCACTGTGTGGTATAGTGACCAGGTACAGACCGTCCGGACATCAACCACACCGATGGTAACCATCTCTATGAGAAACGATGCGAGATTCGATACAGATCAGACCAGCACAGCCAGTCGACGCTGAGGTAGCGGCGGTCCTGCTTTACTCAGCGTATACGCATACACACGTCACCTCCGCTCTGACACACCTCTGGATGCTGAAGAGAGCCTGTTTCGGCCTGCCTGATTTGTTTCCCCTTTGCATCTGACCTGTGCATGATCTCATATCCCTGCAAGGTTCTTTGTATGGTCTCAGTGGAAAAGGAAACAGAAGATGAGGAACCTTAACAGGATCGTGATCATCGGTGCCAGGGCTGCCGGTTTCACGACCGTGGAAGCAGATGGAAATTTTCACGGTTTGTCGCTGATGAGCTTGAATCGCCAATTCAGGTGAAGGGTGAGCTTATCTCATGAAAATCCATTTCTTTTTGGGCACAAACACTATCGGTTTCTGTCTCTAACCTCTTTTTTTCGTTGACGAAAGTCATGCGGCGTCATACGCTCCCACTTGCGAAACTCCTTGGAGAAATAATTGGGATCGTTAAATCCCACATGCGAAGCGATTGCGGTGACATAGTCGGTGAGCGTCATCCCCAGTGCTTTTTTGAAGGCGCGGGAAAGATGGGATGCGTTGACGCCAAACGTCTGGGCAAGCGCATTCAGATTTAAAGGCTGATCGATATTGAAACGAATAAAGGTGATTGCTTCCTTGATGATCGGGGGAAAGGCTGCCACTGACACTTCTTTCACCAGGTCGCAGTATGCTTTCGGCACCTCCTCACTCAGGGAGAAGAGTTCGGCTAAACTCTGCGCCTGTTCTATCTGGATAGCAAATTTCCCTGAGATACTATCAAGATCAAGGGGATGAACTCCGCCGCTTTCCGCTGCTTTCCTGAATAACGTATTGCCGCTAAGAGAGAGATTTTTCAGCGACCGTACAGGCGAGCTGGGGTGGCGAAACGACCAGGAGATCTCCTCCAGTTCCTTCGTCGCTTTTTGCAACAATCGACCATTCCCGGTGGTAATAGCATGGAGGACGTTGTTCTCGCGTGGGGGCCGGGCTTGACCCGACGAACAAGCGTGTGCTGGTGATTCTTCCTGACGGAACACGCACAGCCCCCATTCCCCTGATTTTTCGCCTGCTCTATGAGCAATTTGGGCGACGCGTCGCCCAACTGGATTACTTAATTGCCCTGGACTCATCCCTCGATGGTACAAGAGGCCATTGAGCACCTGGTCGGCGTGAAGTCAGCCCAACGAGTCAATGATGAGGAAGGCACCTCCATCAAGACGTCCTCCATTGAGCACCTTGTTGGCGTGTCGGCGAGCACACGCGCGGAACGCTATCCCAATGTGCGCATCTTCAACCACGACTGGCACAATCCGCAGGCGCTTCAAACCATCGGCACCATCTCGCGCTCGCAGGCAAGGGAACTGACCGGGGGATTGCTCACCGATGACGTCCCGGTCACGCTCAATCGGCTGATCTTCGACTATGACCTTTTGCTGATCTGCGGGCCGGTCTTTCCTCACGAGGTCGCTGGCTTCTCCGGGGGAGCCAAGTATCTCTTTCCCGGCATCGCGGGGCCGGATATCATCAATTTCACGCACTGGCTGGGAGCCCTGGTGACTAGTATGCACACCATCGGCATCAAGGATACGCCTGTGCTGCGCGTCATAACCCAGGCGGCAGCATTTGTGCCGCGCATCTCGGTCACGCTGGCCACCGGCATTCCAGAGGAACGCTGCCGGCACATCAATCTGGGCTATGCCGATTATCGTGAGATTGACCCGGAGGCATGTATGGGCCGCGAACAGGAGGGCATCCTCTACGTGCCACACGCCGGTGAGGTGCTCTATCGCGCTCGTGGCATATAGTGGCATATAGAGGAAGGAGATGGCAACAATGATGAATGACAACGCCACACAATCCGCCCTCCAGCAACTGATTCAGGAGGATGCCGTTGGCCAGTTGCGGCGGCGCGAGGGTCTGATGGCCAGATTAGGCAGTGAAGATGGTGCGCTCAAACTCGACTGGGTTGAGGGGGTTGCACGCCTGCTCGCCGATCCGGCGCAGTTGGAGCAGGTGGAAGCAGAGGCACGAGACATCTGGCAGCGCGGGATCCGCCACATCATCTGGGCTGGCATGGGCGGCTCGGTCCTGACGGTGCGCGTCTTATGCGAGCTTGGCTTCTGCGGAGATCAAGACAAAGATCAGGTGACTATCTACCCACTGGACAGCACTGACCCTGCCGCGCTCAACGCCATTGTGCGCAAGATAGCAGCAGCTTCTCAGCTGGCGAGGCCCTCCGGGGAAGAAGCGTCCAATCCCACCTTCTTGCGAGCCCTGCTGGATGACGTGATGATGGTTGGAGTCGCGATGGGCATGACCTCCGAAGAGCCGATCACGCACCTGGAATGGTTCACCGCTCTGCTGCAACAGGCAGGGCTACGCCCGGCAGAGCACTTGTTGGTAATGAGCCTGCCCGGTTCCTATCTGGACCGCTTTGCCCAGGCGCAGCGGGCGCCCGGCCTTCCCTTGCAACCGGATGGGGGGACAGGCACCGGTGGACGCATGAGCGCGCCAACCACACGGGTCTTTCTGCTTCCCGCGGCCCTCTATCTGACGACCCATTTCCCTGCAAAGTCCGGTCAGCTCCGTTCGGTGCTGCAACAGGCCTGGGACGAGTATAACCTGGAACTGGCAACGACTCACCCGGCAGAACATCCTTTTGTGCAACTGGCAGCTGCCCTGAGCGGCGCAAGCCTCGATGGAGCGTGCCGCTTGCTGCTGAGGATGCCCGAAGGCTGGCAAGCCCTGGTCGCCTGGCTCGAACAGTTGATGGAGGAGAGCCTGGGCAAAGGAGGCAGGGGAATCGTGGTCTTTGACGATCAAACCCTCAACCACGCGGCTCCTGGCTATCATCAGGAGGGGATGCTGCATGTACACGTGGTGACGGAAGGGACCCGGGCGGCGCAAGGTCAAACTTATATCCTCTCGCAGCCCTCCCTTGCCAGCAAAGAACCGCACGATCGATTAGCAACGCTGGCCGCCAGTTTTCTTGGCTGGCAGTTGAGCATGGCCCTCTATGGCTACCTGCAGCGTATTCCGTTCGCCGGTCAGCCTGCGGTCGAGAACTACAAGGCCCGAGCGCGTGCGTTACGGACGCAGCCCGACCCGTTGCAGATTACGTCGCACTGGCGTCCGGCGCTGCAAGAGGGAATCCTGACGCTCCTTGTTCCCCGTGGAACCATGGGCCAGGACACCTACACCCAGGTGTACGGCAATGCGCAGCGAGGTGAATCCGCTGCATCAGCGTTCGCAAGCGTCTTGCAAAAAACTGCTTCAACTGGTGATACGCACGGGCATCCTCGGGCAATATCGCTGGGCTATCTTGATCTGACCATCAACGGAGAAGCGCAGGCAGGCTTGTTATCCATGCTTGATGAGCATGTGCATACGATTGGGAACAAACTTTTAGGCGTTCCCGTGAAACTGCGGCAAGCGCCCGCTGCCTATCATTCAACCGAACAAAGCGAGATGGATGGGCCACCATACCTGGTCAGCCTGCGCCTGGTTGCGCGCAACACAGAAGCCAGTTTGCTGGGCAGCTATACCAATACCTTTCTGCATGCTCAGGCCGTGAGCACCTGGCAGGCGATGATGGAAGTTGGTCGCCCCTGCTTTTTACTGGTCATCGATGGCTCTCTCGACGATGCTCATGAGCCACTTGCAACCTTTCTTTCTCACGTCGAACTGGCATAGCCTGATGGGGGTCGATGCCGACAATCGTCCGCTCACGCCTCTCATCCTCTGGGAAGATACACGCGCTCATGAGGCAGCGAAAGAGCTGGGCAAGCAGTTCGATGAAGCTGCGGTCCATGCACGAACGGGCGCACGCTTGCATGCCAGTTATTGGCCTGCCAAGCTGCGCTGGCTGGCCACCCAAGCCCCGGCACCTTTTCGCGCGTGAAGCAGTGGCTCTCCTTTGGCGAATACCTGCATCGCCGCTTTCTGGGGCGTTCTGTCTGTAGCCTCTCGATGGCCTCCGGGACGGGTATGTTGCAGACGCACGCCCGCACCTGGGATACGGAACTGATCCATGCGCTCAATGCCCAACCAGAGCAGTTCCCATTCCTTGGCGATTTGGATGAACATGTACGCATTGCCTCACGAGACATCTTACCTGACGGTTTGTTGACCCAGAGGGATCTTCCTCCAATGCTTCCCTGGAATAGCCGAACGTTATGGTTGTGCTGGCTATATTAGACATCTGTTCCGAAAACAAGGCTCTTGATGCCGATTGACCCAGCCTGCTTGCAAGATGAGGTTTCGTATTTTACAATGAGCTGGGTGAAACAGGACGCTTCAAACACGAAACAAGGAGGACGCGATGAACATGAAGCAAGGCCGTTCATGGGATATGGCACACCATCCCCCGATGCCCCGCCCCAAAAATGACGATGGGTATTTTGAGGAAATGTCAAAAATGGTGTTTCGTGCAGGGCTGAACTGGAGTGTGATTGAGAAGAAATGGCCCGATATCAAGCGCGCCCTTGCGAACTTTTCAATCGTTGAGGTTGCTCAATTTGACGACAGCGATATCGATCGCTTGCTCAAAGATGACGGCATGATCCGTAGCGCCAAGAAAATCAGCGGGGTCATTGCCAACGCCCAGGCCATGCAACAGGTGCAGCAAGCATATGGCTCATTTGCAACGTACCTCCATGCAGTCAAGGCGAAGGGGGAGGAAGCGCTTCTGAAAGACCTGCGCCAACGCTTCGCCTTTTTAGGCGAGTCCACCTCCATCATGTTTCTCTTCGGGGTGGGAGAGGAGATGCCCCAAACGCTGCAGAAGATGCAGGAGATGCACGAATCTACTCACTGAACGTGATGACTGTTCTCGAGTGTTCCAGCCTCTGATGGCGGGCGTCTTCCTTGCCGGTAAGCGCCGGGAGCGATGCCAAAATAGCGCCTGAACGCTTTGCTAAAGGCAACTTCAGAGTCGTAGCCGATAGACGTTGCGACTTCAACCAGTGTCGCCGGCTGCGTTCGCAGCAAAGCAGCCGCCTTCGTGAGACGCACACGGGTGACGTACTGCATGGGAGATTGGCCAACCAGCTGCTTGAACTTCGCGGAAAATGCTGAACGCGATAAGCTGACGCGGCTTGCCAGGGACTCCACCGTCCACGGCTCACCTGGTTGGTGTTGAATCAACGCAAGAGCTTGACCGATCTGGGGATCCTGCAACGCATTGAACCAGCCTCTCTTTCCATCACCGACCGTACCCATATAGGTACGCACTGCCTGAATAAAGAGAATCTCCGAGAAGCGCGTAATGACCGTCTTTGCCGCCAGTTGGTTTGCGCTGGCTTCTGCCTTCACTACCTGCACGATCGCTTGGAGCCAGGGGTGTGACTGTCCATGCTGGCTTTTCATATGCAGCACAGGCGGGAGTAGCGAGAAGAGAGGATTGGTCGCGTGATCCTCAAGCTGGAGTCCCCCACAGACGAGTGTCGTGACTGCACCTTGACCCGCACTATACAACAGGCCATCCTTTTCGGCTGGTGGCTTTGGCACCAGGTCCTCGAGCCTTGTTACAGGTGTCCCGGGATGATCGGTCATGGTATGGGCATGACCATGAGGAAGGATTATCAGGTCACCTTCAGTGAGTAACACTGGTGGCGTGTCCATCCCCTCCACGGTCAGCCAGCACCTTCCTCCCGTGACGATATGGAAGCTTGCAACCGTTCTCTCAGACACACGGAATCCCCAGGGTGGACTCATCGTAGCGCGGCAATACAGCGTACTGTGTAGGTGTATTGACTGAAGTATATCAGCCAGGACATCTTCCTGAAAGTGCGTGAGACGCTCGGTCATAGTTCTTCTTGATCTGGACGATTGGCAAAGAATGCTAGCTCTTCAGACATTGTACACCATGTAAGCCAGGCTTACAATGGTTACACCAGTATCCATTACGAGAGGAGGAATACCATATGACCAATGCTAGTGTACGTGAAATCGTCGAGAGCTACCAGGCAGCACTCGGGAAGGGGGATTTCGTCACGGCCCGGACGCTGATGCAGGACAACATGACCTTCCAGGGTCCATTGGACACATTCAACACAGCCGACCAGTATCTCGAATCTCTCAAGAGGCTGGCTTCCATTATCCAGCGCATTGACCTCAAGAAGGTTTTCGTTGATGGCGACGATGTCTGTGTGCTCTACGATATGGTTACGAACACCCCCGCCGGAACGGCTTTCATCGCAGAATGGTACCAGGTCAAGGGCGGTAAGATCGCAGCCCTGCGCGTCGTGTTCGATGCGCGCCCCTTCGCGGCCTTGTTTGGCCGGTGACGTTCTGGCAACCGGGAGAACCTCACACGACAAGCGATGCGACGTTTCGTGAAAGCGAAGCGAGGAACTCGGTCACCTCAGATTGCCGAGCTCCTCGCTTTCCCAATGATGACACCTCGATACCGGCGGATGAGAGCCTTCTTCTCCTCTGTTGGCATGGAGATGCATTCATTTTGCGCAAATTGATGGTGTTGTGCTTTTCGAACATAGTGGTTAACACCTGCCAGGACACGCAATCCAGGTGCCGATCCTGCGTGCTGCGGCGAAGCTGGCCCAGGCCAATGCATCCACGAGGTCGCCGTCGGCAGGGTGATGAGCGCGAAACGCCTTGATCACCTGCTCGTCTAAAACCAGAATACGAGGGCAAAGAGGAGAATGGCAAAGGCCATGCATTTCCCTTTCTACTAGCGGCGCTGTGGCGGTTCCGGCAGTTTTCGCTGGCTCATCAAGAGTAGAGCATGGGTACTCGCAACTTACTCGTCGACCGTCGGAAGAACAGGGTCACGCAGCAAGTACTGCGTGCCCCACTGAGCCATCTGCCCAATGATG
>WNGN01011564.1_pt1 | contig 10738 bp, 7 predicted proteins | sample 5400561 | NCBI WGS metagenome assembly WNGN01 (sample SAMN13153379, study PRJNA577476) | soil metagenome | isolation source: 115 cm soil or saprolite under Garry oak tree replicate 2 | place: USA:California | collected 2016-06-15 | reverse complement strand
CGAGACGGGCCAGCACCGCCAGCGCCTGGTCGCGCACTGCCTGCACCCCCTCGAGGACCGCGAGCGGGTCGGCGTCCCCGTGCGCGAGCGCGAGCTCGAGGTTGTCGATCACCGGCAGCCACGCGGCCGCCACCCGGGCACGCTCGGCCGCCCGCTCGCGCCCCAGCTCCCGCGCGTAGCGCTTGCGCAGGTTGTCGAGGTCGGCCAGGGCCCGCCGCCAGCGGTCCTCCAGCTCGGCCACGGCCGCCGCCTCCTCCCGCGCCGCCGCCTCCGGGTCTGGCTGCTGGGTCGTCACCGTCGGCCTCAGCTCTGGGTGAAGTCGGCGTCGATCACGTCGTCGCCGCCCCCGGGTTGCCCGCCACCCGGGCCGCCCGGGGCTCCGCCCGCGCCGCCCTGCGCGCCTGCTCCCCCGGCCCGGGCCAGCAAGCCGTGGTAGAGCTGCTGCAGCTCGGCGGTCAGCGACCGCATGCGGTCCAGCGGCGCCTCCTCCTTGATGGCCTGGCGCGCGTCGGCGACCAGCATCTCCGCCCGGGCCCGCTCATGCTGCGGCACCGCGTCGCCGAGGTCGCGCAGGGTGCGCTCGACCTGGTAGGCGACCGAGTCCAGCTCGTTGCGGGCGTCCACCAGCTCGCGCAGGCGCACGTCCTCGGACCGGTTGCGCTCGGCGTCGGTGACCATGCGCTCGACCTCGGACCGGTCGAGGTTGCTGCTCTCGCTGATCGTGATCGCCTGCTGGGCGCCGGTGTCCTTGTCGCGGGCGGAGACGTTGAGGATGCCGTTGGCGTCGACGTCGAAGGTGACCTCGACCTGCGGCTCGCCCCGGGGCGCCGGGCGGATGTTCTCCAGCCGGAAGCGCCCGAGCACCCGGTTGTCGGCTGCCCGCTCGCGCTCGCCCTGCAGCACCACCACGTCGACCGCTGGCTGGTTGTCCTCTGCCGTGGAGAAGACCTCGCTGCGCCGGGTCGGGATCGTAGTGTTGCGCTCGAGCACCTTGGTCATGACCCCGCCGAGCGTCTCGAGCCCCAGCGACAGCGGGGTGACGTCGAGCAGCAGCACGTCCGGCCCCTCGCCGGTGAGCACCCCGGCCTGGATGGCCGCGCCCAGGGCCACGACCTCGTCGGGGTTGACGGTCATGTTGGGTTCCTTGCCGCCGGTCAGCCGCCGGACCAGCCCCTGCACGGCCGGCATGCGGGTCGCGCCGCCCACCAGGATGACCTCGTCGAGGTCGTTGGCGGTCACCTTGGCGTCGGACATCGCCTGCCGCACCGGTCCGAGGCACCGCTCCAGCAGGTCGGAGGTGATCTGCTCGAACGTCGAGCGCATGATCGTGGCGGTCAGGTGCTTGGGCCCCGAGGCGTCCGCGGTGACGAACGGGAGGTTGACCTGCGTCTGGGTCACCGAGCTGAGCTCGACCTTGGCCTTCTCGGCCGCCTCGAACAGCCGCTGCAGCGCCTGCGGGTCGTTGCGGAGGTCGATCCCGTTGTCCTTCTTGAACTGGTCGGCCAGGTAGTCCACCAGCCGGCGGTCGAAGTCGTCGCCGCCCAGGTGGGTGTCGCCGGCGGTCGCCCGCACCTCGACCACGCCGTCGCCGACGTCGAGGATGCTCACGTCGAAGGTGCCGCCGCCCAGGTCGAACACCAGCACGGTCTCGTGCTCGCGCTTGTCGAGCCCGTAGGCCATCGCGGCCGCGGTCGGCTCGTTGATGATGCGCAGCACCTCGAGCCCGGCGATCCGCCCGGCGTCCTTGGTCGCCTGCCGCTGCGCGTCGTTGAAATAGGCGGGCACGGTGATGACCGCCTGGTTCACCCGCTCGCCGAGGAACTTCCCGGCGTCGTCGGCGAGCTTGCGCAGGATCATCGCGCTGATCTCTTCGGGCGCGTAGAGCTTGTCCCGCACCTTGATGCGGGCCTCGCCGTTCGGGCCGGGGACGACGTCGAAGGTGACCGCCTTCGCCTCCTCGGTCGCCTCATCGTAGCGGCGGCCCATGAACCGCTTCACCGAGTAGACGGTGCCCTTGGGGTTGAGGATCGCCTGCCGCCGGGCCAGCTGGCCGACCAGGCGCTCGCCGGTGTCGGTGAAGGCGACCACCGACGGGGTCGTGCGCGAGCCCTCGGCGTTCGGGATGACCGTCGGCTCGCCGCCCTCCAGCGTTGCGATCACGGAGTTGGTCGTGCCAAGGTCGATGCCCACCGGCTTCGCCATCGCGGCCTCCTGTCTGTCGTCGCTGTCCGCTGCCTGGTAACCCCGTTACGCCGTGTCAATCAGGCTATGAGGCGAGCTGCTCGCGCATGCGCCGCAGCGCACGGCGCAGCAGGCGTGAGACGTGCACCTGCGAGTAGCCGAGCTCGACGCCGATCTCGTCCTGCTTCAGGTCCTTGAAGAACCGCAGCACGACGGCCCTTCGCTCCACGTCGGGGAGGCTCCCGATCAGCTCGGGGAGCGCCAGCAGGTCCTCCACCTCGACCTCCCCGTCGTCCGGCGCGGGCAGCAGCGCGCCGATGCCGACGGTGCCGTCCTCGACCATCGGCTGGTCCAGTGAGAACTCGAACCGCGAGTGGATGGCCTCGAGCGCCTCCGCCACCCCCTTCTGGCTGATGCGCAGATGGTCGGCGATCTCCTCGACGGTCGGGGAGCGCTCGAGCGCCGTGGTGAGGGCGTCGCGTGCCCGGACGACCCGCAGCGCCCGCTCCTTGAGCGTCCGCGCCACGTGGACGCGCCAGGAGGTGTCCCGCAGGCAGCGCTTGAGCTCGCCGGTGATGCAGGGGATCGCGTAGACGATGAACGGGTTGGCCCGCTTGCGGTCGTAGCCGTTGACCGCCGAGACGAGGCCGACCCGTGCGGCCTGGACGAGGTCTTCGAACGAGACGCCGCGGCTCCCGCGGAAGCGGGCGGCGAGCCGGTCGGCGAGCCCCAGGTGCGCGAGGATGATCCGTTCCCGGATGGCGGGGTCGCGTGTCGCCTCGTACTCCTCGAACCACGCCTCCGTCTGCTGGACGATGTTCTCGTCCACCTGGCGGACGTCTGGCCACCTGGAAACCTCAGCTGTCATCTCGTCTCCCCACGGCCGGGTACTGCTCCGGGGCCTGCTCATGGAGGGTCTCGAGGTCGGGGGCGCGCTTCGGCGGCGGCGGGCGTCGCGTGCCCGCCGCCCTTTTCCTTTCCTGAAACGGCCTGCGAACCGCTTCGAGCCGGACGGGTCGTAACCTGCCAGAACCAGGTGTGGGTTCGAATCCACCTCGTGATCAGTTCGGCGGTGCCGCGATTCAGGGCCGGGCGTGGGCGCTGCCTCGGCTGGGCACGGAACGGGCCGGCTTGGTCGGCCGGGGCGTGGCCACCCGGTTCGCACTCGCGGCGCCGAGGGCGTGACCGTGACGAGGCCGGCTACCGGGCGAGCCAGGTCGACCCCGCGCTCGACGCCGACGACGTGCGGACGATCGCGTGGCTGCTCGAGGAGGTGTCAGACTCCCTGTGGCTGCCCGGCCCCATCGAGCAGTGGGCGAGAGCCTGGGCCATGACCCTCGTGGAGCTCGGGGGCGGCCCGGCGGCTCCGTGACGGCCGGGCCGCGGGCCGTGGGCGGCGCTAGTCCCGCCAGACGGCCGGCACGGCGACGCAGAACGTCGTGGCGCCGCCGCCGGCCGGGTCGTGCTCGACCCAGACGTCGCCCCGCATCGCGGTCAGCAGCTCGCGCACGACCCACAGGCCGACCCCGAGGCCGCCGACCTGACCCGAGGCGCGCTCCCCGAAGCGGTCGAACAGCTCGGGGACCTTCTCGGGTGGGATGCCGGGGCCGCGGTGCGCCACCTCGACCCGCACGACGCCGGGGCCGGCGTGGGCCGCCACCTCCACCGGCGCGCCGGGGGGCGAGTGCTGCAGGGCGTTGCGCACCAGGTTGCCGAGCACCTGCGCGAGCCTGTCCGGGTCGGCCAGGGCGAGCAGGCCGGCCGCGGCGGTGACGCGCACCCGGCGGGCACCGAGGTCATCCAGGTCGGCCACCACCCCGGCGATCGTGCGCTCGACGTCGACCGCGCCCAGGCTGACCGAGAGGCCGCCGCCGGCCTCCTCGGCGACCACCATGAGGTCCTCGACCAGGCGGGCGAGCCGCCGGGTCTGCCGCGTGCAGGCGGCGAGCAGCTCCTGCTCCGGCGGCTCGAGCCGTTCCGGCGGGCAGAGGCGCTCGAGGGTGGTGAGCGAGCCGAGCAGCGCGGTGACCGGGGTGCGCAGCTCGTGCATGGCACCGGTGGCGAACTGCTGCTGGCGGCGGCGCACGGTCTCGCTGGCGTTGCGGGCCTCCTCGGCGGCCCGGCGGGTCTCGCGCTCACGGCCGAGGATCTCGACCAGCTTCTCGAGCACCGGGCGGGTCACCTGGCCGGCGAGGCGCGACTGGCCGGCGGCCGCGCCGGTGACGGCCTCGGCGAGCTCCAACGCGGGTGCGCCCTTCAGCAGGTAGCCGCGGGCACCGGCGATCAGTGCCTCGATCACCAGCGACTCGTCGCCGTAGGCCGACAGGATCAGCACGGCGACGCCCGGGTACCGGGCGACGATCCGCCGCGTCGCCTCGACCCCGTCCAGGTCCGGCATGCGCAGGTCCATCAGCACGACGTGGGGCAGCACGCTCCCGGCCAGCTCCACGGCCTCCCGGCCGCCGCCCGGGGCGGAGCGCAGGCGGTAGGTGCCGCCGGCCATCTCCACGCGCTCCCGCATGCCGGCGAGGCCGTAGTGGCCCTCGCCGACCAGCCCGGGAGTCCTTGCGGTGTCGAACCCGGTCCCGTCGTCGCGGACCTGCAGCTCGACCACGTCCTCCTCGGCGCGCAGGTGGACCGAGACGCGGGTCGTGTGCGCGTGCTTCGCCACGTTGGTGAGCGCCTCCTGGACCAGGCGGTACAGGACGGTCTCGACCTCGGGCTCGAGCCTGGCGCCGTGGTCGGAGTGCAGCGTGCACCTGATGCCGGTGCGGCGCTCGAACGAGTCGAGCTGGTCGGCGAGGGCGAGGGTGAGGCCGCGCTCGTCGAGTGCCGCCGGCCGCAGCCTGGCCATCAGGCGGCGCAGGTTGCCGATCTCGTCGTGCAGGTCGCGCTGGGCGGCGTCCAGCACCTCCCTGGCGCGCCGGGCGTCGACCGCGGGCCGCGGGCCGGCGCCGTCGGCGCCGAGCGTGAGCATGGCCTCCTCGAGCTGGTAGGCCACCGCGGTGAGCTGCTGGATCGGGCCGTCGTGCAGCTCGGCGGCGATCCGGGTGCGCTCCTCTTCAGCGCCCCGCAGGTAGGAGACGAGCGGCGGCCAGGGCCCTGGCCGCCGGGGCCGGTGCTGCGGCAGCACCTGCTGGCCGCGGGTGGTCGCCGAATCCGACATGGTGGGCCTTCCGAGCAGTATGTGTGGAAGTGAGCATTCTGGTGGCAGGCTCGCGGTGCTGGCAACCTTGCGGGCCTCGGCTCGTCACCCCGGCGACGTGACCTCGAGCAACAGCGCCTGCTCGGGGTCGAGCGGCGGCACGGCGAGCCCGACCGAGCCGAGCGCGACCCCTGGCAGCGTGACCTCGCCGCTGGCGTACCAGGGTGGGGGGACCCGTTGCCCGGTGCGCGGCGGGCCGGCGGGGTGCACCGGCCGGACCCGGTAGGTGCGGGCCGGGTCGAGTCCCGGAAGCCGGACCGGGACCGGCACGGCGAACCGCGAGGTTGCGATCTGGACGTACGCGTAGAGCGCCTCGGAGCGGTCAGGGGAGACCACCCCGTGCACCACCGCGGCGGGGTCGGGATGGTCGGCGTGGACGATGTCGCCGGTGTGCAGCAGGCGGCGCTGCCGCTTGTGGAAGCCGATCCAGGACGCCAGCGCGGCACGCTCCTCGGGCGAGGCGGCGGTGATGTCCCATTCGATGCCGGCGTGCCCGAACAGCGCGGTCGCCGCCCGGAAGGAGAGGTCGTGCACGCGTCCGGTGGTGTGCGCCCTTGGCGGGCCGACATGGGTGCCGATCAGCTCGAGGGGCAGGAACAGACCGGTCCACCGCTGGATCGTCTGGCGCTCCAGCGCGTCGTTGCAGTCGCTCGCCCAGACGCGGTCGGTACGCTCCAGGATGCCGAGGTCGACCCGGGCACCGCCCGACGAGCAGCTCTCGATCTCCACGCGGGGATGCGCGGCCCGGAGCTCGTCCAGCAGCCGGTAGGCGGCCAGGGTCTGTGCCCGTACCCCCGGGCGCCCCTGGTGACCGGCGTCGACGAGGTCGCGGTTGTGGTCCCACTTCAGGTAGCCGATGTCGTACCCGGTCAGCAGCGCGTCGAGCCGCGCGTGCACGTAGGCGTATGCAGCCGGGTTGGCGAGGTCCAGGACCTGCTGGTGCCGACAGGTCGGCGGCAGCCTCCCCCCGGCCGAGAGGATCCAGTCGGGGTGGGCGCGGTAGAGGTCGGAGTCGGGGTTGACCATCTCCGGCTCGACCCACAGGCCGAACTGCATGCCGAGCGCCCGGACGTGGGCGATGAGCGGGTCCAGCCCCTCGGGCCACACGGTCTCGTCGACGTACCAGTCCCCGAGCCCGGCGGTCTCGTCGCGGCGGTGCCGGAACCAGCCGTCGTCGAGGACGAACCGCTCGACGCCGATGTCCGCCGCGGCGTCGGCGAGGGCCCGCAACCGGTCCAGGTCGTGGTCGAAGTAGACCGCCTCCCAGGTGTTGAGCACGACGGGGCGCGGACGGTCGGGGCCGGGGTGGCCGGGCCGCGCCCGCAGGTCGGCGTGGAAGGCGGCGCCGATGCCGTCGAGGCCGCGCGACGAGTACGCGGCATAGAGCCAGGGGGTGGCGTACCCCTCGCCAGGGGCGAGGCTGACCTCGCCCGGAAACAGCAGCTCGCCGCCGCCGAGCAGGCCCTCTCCCGACGGCCACCGCTCCGCGTAGGTCGAGTGGTTGCCGCTCCACCCGACGTGCGCGCCCCACACCTCGCCGTGGCGGGACCCGAAACCAGGCGTGCCCGCCAGGAGGCCGGTGGCCGCGTCGTGGCCGGTGCGGCCACGCCGGTTCTCCCGCACCCAGGCGCCAAGCGCCAGGGGATGGCGCTGCGGGTGGCGCTCGCGGGTCCACCGCCCGCTCAGGTCGAGCAGCTCGGTGGCCTGCGCCGGGATCGGGAGCGCGCACCACAGCCCGTCCACCTGGTAGGGCGCGTCGCCCTCGTTCGTCACCGTGTGGCGCAGCCGCAGCAGGCCGGAGGGCGAGAGCTCGATCTCGCAGCGCAGGGCGAGTCGCGCCGCGGGGTCGGCCGCGCGCACCGTCACCCGGCCCTCGCCGGGGCGCTCCAGGCCGGTCAGCGCGAACGACGTCGACCAGTCCGACCCCATCCGGTGGCCGGACAGCCCGGGGCGGCCGGGGTGGCCGGCGGCGTGCTCGGGCACGAGCGAACGGCGGACCGGCTCGTCCAGCATGCCAGGACTGACCGCGGGCACCACCGCCGCCGCCAGGCCGGCCCAGGACGCGGGCGCGAGGTCGCCGAGCTCGGCGCCCCAGTGGAGCACCGTCGGCAGGCCGGGGCCGCCCGCGTCGAGCACCAGGCTCGTGCCTGCCGCCCGGAGGTGAACGATCTCGTGCCCGTCTGCCACCGCACCCCTCGCCTGCATGGCCTGCATGCGCCGCTCCCGAATCTCGTGGGCCGACCGCCGGACGGCGGGCAGCCGTGCCCGGCCGAGCGGTGTGGCATCTCCGTGAGGCATCGCGGTGGGCATCGTATCCGACCGGTCCGGCCAGCCTCGCGGGGGAGGTCCCGCCGGGTGCCGTCAGGCGGTGACGCGGAGGTCCGGGAGTTGCTGGTGGCGGCAGGGTGTGGCAGTCATATGAAGCATGAACACGATGAGCGCACGCGCCTGGGCGGCGGCGGTGCCGTCCGGGAAGGTGGTGCTCGCGCTCGTGGTGCTGGGGCTCGCGTGCAGCGCACTCGCCATGGCGCTGTTCTTCTTCCTGATCGCCGAGGCCGGGCCGAGCCGCGCCACGGTCATCACCTACCTGAACCCGGCGGTCGCCGTCACCCTCGGCGTGACGTTGCTCGGCGAGCACGTCGGTGCCGGCGCGGTCGCGGGGCTGCTGCTGATCCTCGCCGGGTCGTGGCTGTCGACCGGCGGGCGGATCCCTCCCGGCCTTCCCGCGCGGCTCCGTCCCTCGCGCCGGGCGGCGGCACCTGCCCGGCGCGCCCCGCTGGCAGCCGGGCCCGGCCGCGCGGCGTTCCCCGTCACAGAGTGGGTTGGAAGACTACCTCCACCTACCGGTACCAGCGGATGATCTCGCGGGCCTTGTCCTGCGCATGCTGCCTGATCTCGCTCGCGAGCACCTCCCGCGCCTGCGGGGTGGGCGCGCTCATCAGCCGCTGCGCGTTGTCCCATGCGAGCTGCCTCCACGCGAAGATGTCCCGGTCGGCGGTGGCTGGGATCGTCTCCGAGAAGAGGCCTGGGCACAGGTCCCGCTGGATCTCGGGGTACACGACCGGCCGGGTGCGGAACGCGAGTACGTCGTCCACGTGCTTGTGGTCTGGGTAGGTGTAGCGGGAGCCCATCTCCTCGATCATGAACGCCAGGTCGTTGTTGACGTGGGCGTTGATGCCGAGGTAGATCATCTGGGTGCAGTTGAGCCGCTCGGGCTCGGTGCGGAACGCGATGCGCCACGCGACGTCGACGTCGCGCTCGTCGCCGCGCTTCCAGGCCGCGTAGGCGTCCAGGTAGTAGCTGGCAAAGGTCGGGATGACCTCGGTGTCCCAGAACACCGGGTCGGAGAACTCGCCCTCGTTGTTGGCGTCGCGCATCCCCTCGGTCGTCCGCAAGTACAGCAGGGCGAACGGCTTGTTCTGGGTCTCCAGCCCCGGGTCCTGGTAGTGGGCGGTCATCTGCGCGATGGTGTGCTCGGTGTTGTGGTCGGCTCGTGCCGGCGACATCATCGAGAGCGCCGCCAGGACGGCGAGCGCGACGACGGTCGTGATCCTGCGGAGCATCGGGGTCCCCCTCTGGACGGATGGAGCTGCCGCCAAAGGGCATGGGATCGCCATGCCAGGCGTCCTCCATTCCGGCCGTGACGGTCGGACGGTCGTTGGTATGCGCTGGCGCAACGTGTCGGCGCCGACGCATCCTGGCAGCGCGGCTTGGCCTCGAACAGGCAAGCAGCCGGCAATCTGACCGGCAACTTGCCAGGCCGGCTACGGCCCGCGATGACGGCTGGTGGTAGGAGCAGGGCTCAGGTCACGCCGCCGAGGGTCGGCGGGCCGGTGAGCTGCTGCGCGGCGGCCCGGGTCGCCCAGTGGTCCGCCATCTGGTTGAGCTCGTGCCCGTCGTGGCCCCGCACCCAGGTGAAGACGACGTCCCGGTCCCGCTTGGCCGCGACGATCCGCTTGATGAGGTCGGCGTTCTGGACGGGCGTCCTGGAGGCCGTCATCCACCCCCGCCGCTGCCAGGCCGGCCACCACGTCGAGACGGCATTGATGGCGTACCGGGAGTCCGAGATGATCTCGAGCCGCCCGGGGTTCGCGACGATGGCCTCGTAGATGGCGGTCAGCTCCATGGCGTTGTTCGTGGTCGAGCGAGCGGAGCCGAAGCCGTAGTGGGCCTCGTCCCGGTACCAGGCCCATCCTCCGGGACCGACCGCCCCGCCCTTGCCGCTGCGGACCGCCCCGACGCGGGAGCCGTCGGTGGCGACCTGGATGCGCCGCCCGCCCGTTGACACCTGCGCGACCCCCTTCGTGTCTGGAGGCCCCGCGCCGACCCCGGGACGCTCCCTCGATGGACGCCGGGATGCTACCGCCGGCCGCCCCACCGCGGAGCGGCCGGGTGACTACGACCAGCGTGGTAGCCGGGCCGCGCCCCACGGAGGATGCCGGGGCGGGCGCCGGTCCCGTACCGTAGCCGCATGCAGATGCATCTGTGGGAGCGGCTGCGGCGGGTGCCCGCGCCGGTGGGCGACGCCGGCCTCGCTCTGGCGGTCGTGGTCGCCAACGTGATCGCGGTGGGCGTGGCGACCGAGCCAGGCTCGCGGCCGCTGAACCCGCTCGCCTACGTGCTGGCCGCGAGCTACGGTGTCCTGCTGCTGGCCAGGCGGCGGTGGCCGCTGGGCGTGCTGCTGGCGTCCACCGTGGCCCTGCTGGCGTACTACTCGCTCGACTTCCCTGGCGTCAGCCCGGCCTTCCCGCTGGCGGTCGCGCTCTACACCGCCGCCGTCGCCGGATATCTCCGCTGGGGGCTGCTGATCACCGCGTTCTTCATGACGGCGGGCGTCTTCGTCACCGGCGTCAGGGAAGCGACGCCGCCGGCCGAGGTGTTCGCCAGCTTCCTCCCCCAGGCCTCGCTGCTGGTCACCCTGCTGCTGCTCGGCGAGGCGGTGCGCAGCCGCCGCGCATGGCTGGCCGAGGTGCGCGAGCGGCTGGACCGGGCGGAGGCCGAGCGCGAGCGGGAGGCGGCCCGCCGGGTCCAGCAGGAGCGGCTGCGGATCGCCCGCGAGCTCCACGACGTCATGGCGCACACGATCTCGGTCATCACCGTCCAGGCCGGGGTGGCCGCCGACGTGCTGACCGACGCCCCCGATGAGGCCCGGCAGGCGCTCGGCACGATCCGCGCGGCCAGCAGGGAGGCGATGGCCGAGCTGAAGGCCACCGTCGGCGTGCTGCGCGACGACGACGGCCAGGCCGCCCCGCTGGCGCCGACGCCCGGCCTCGGCCAGCTTGACAGCCTGCTCGAGACCGCCCGTCGCGGGGGGCTGCGCGTCGAGAGCGTGGTGGCCGGCGGCCGGCGACC